>Ga0172375_10000368_pt1 | contig 72479 bp, 59 predicted proteins | sample LakKiv1m_FD_114537 | JGI IMG/M metagenome (GOLD analysis project Ga0172375, IMG submission 114537) | Freshwater microbial communities from Kabuno Bay, South-Kivu, Congo - kab_092012_11.1m | ecosystem: Environmental > Aquatic > Freshwater > Lake | place: Democratic Republic of the Congo... | reverse complement strand
TTAGAATCGACATTATTCAACGCCATGTCGCGCTCGTCGCCGTGGTGTACAGCTTACTCCGGGCGGCCCAACATGACCCTGACCTGCGCGACCAGCTTCAACGTCAACTCGAGATCACGCTCGATGGCAGTGTCGCTTTGTGGCGGCGAGCTGCACAGGCACAGAGCCTATGGTGCCTGGGCCTGCTCATCAGCGCCGGTTTGGCCCAAGGCCAGCCCTTATCCCACGTGATGGCCCCGCTGATCAAGGTCATCTGCAGGGCTTAACGCAACCGGCGTAGGAGGCGGTCGCAACTTCACTTGGCGCTGACCAGGTGAGGTAGATCGGCTGCGGCCCCGAATTGGTCAGACAAGACAGCAAACGACTCGAAGGCCTACTTGGAGTATCCTGTTTTCAAGGTGCAAAAGTCGAGTTGGTAAAACGCTGTTTGATGAGGTCTGTGTCCATGCCGGACAGTATACCATCAATGCGCTCAACTCCCAGCTTGATGCGGTTATTTCATGACGATTCCTAACTGACCGAATTTGCACGCATCAGCCCTCCAGGCATCGCGAGACGCAGCGACGGGCGCGCCCATCGGTGTCCCCTCAGGTGGACCGGGGCAGGGTAGCTTTGCCGGCGGCTACCGGGCGTAAGCCTCGAAGGGGTTGGTCTGGGCGATCTGGCGGATGGTCGCCTCATCGAGGCCGGCAGCGCGCAGCGCGGGCAGGAAGACCTCCACCAGGTAGGTGTACGCGGCGGGCTCGCCACCGTGGGGCAAGTTCGGATCATAGCCACTGCAGTCATGACTGAGCAGCAGACGTCCCGCCAGACCGGCATCCCGCAGGGTTAGGATGCGCCGCACATACTCGGCAGTGGGCGGGTGGTGGCCGATGGCATCGTATTCGATCCAGGCACCGCGGCTGGCCAGATCGAGGATCATTGTCAGGTCGGGCTCTTCCTGGGCATGAACCCAGATCAAGCGGTCGACGGAGTAACCAGCGGACTCGAGGATATTCGCCTCCACCCGCGCTACCTGCCCGCGCAGGGTATGCACGCCGATGGCTGACCCTGTCGCCTGGCCTGCCCGGGCGGCGGCCCGCAATAACGTGATCTCCGCCGGGCTTAACTCATCGTCATGGGCGCTCAGCTTGATCCAGCCGGCCCGCACCCCGCTGTCGCCGATGCCCTCCTGTAACTCACTCAGCATCCAGTCGGCCAATTGCTCGACCGAGCGGCTGCTTCCCCAGGCGCTCACCCAGGGCTCCTTGAAGACCCCGGTGGCCAGCAGCAAGGGGAAGCCAGCCGCTGCCGAGGCCGCGCTCAGAATGTCGGCACGCCGACCGCCGCCGACCGCGGTCGCCTCCGCCAACGCAGTAATCCCTGCCGCCCGCGCTCGTGCCATGGCAGGCACCAGCCTCGGCACTACATCCCCGGCACTCACTTCCAACGCCCGGGTTTCTCCGCCCACCAAACTGGCAAAGATGTGCTCGTGGGGCAAGATGATGCCTAGTTGGTCCGCTGTGTACGGACCCAGCGTCGTCATCAGCGTCTTCATGGACTTATCTCCCGTCCTTGTGCCTGCCAGGTAGCTGAAGGCAGCGTAGATGACCATGCAATCACTGCACACCGCCTCAGCTACTGGACCTGGGGACAGACGTCTCGCCCGAAAGGTTCCTGGCAGCGGTCAACCAGCACCAGGTGGTGGCGATAAGCGCCCTTTTGACCACACCATGCCGGGCCATGGGGCGACCGTGCAGAAGCTGCAAGAAGCGGGCGCCCAAGAGCGGGTGAAGGTGAGGAGTGCGCCGGTGACCGAGGAGTTCGCCCGCAGGATTGGGGCGGATGGCTATAGGCCGAATGCCAGCACCGCAGTCACGCTGGCGAAGGCGCTGGTGGCATAATCCGGCCGGTTCCCTGCGAGTGTGCCCTATTTCGGTGCGACAGGAGCCCTGCGTATCGCGGTCAGTATGCACCGTACTTTCTGACCAACTCGAGTACTTTGCAGTATCTGTCAAAGCTGACGTTATTGGGTATGGAATGGTCGGAGTGGTAAATGTATCCCCCTCCCTTCTTGGCCGCCGAGAGCTTCGTCCGCAGTTCCTCCTCGATGATCGCAGGGTCGGGGTCAGCAATTGACCGGGCATCGATGCCGCCCATGAAGGCGATGCGGTCCCCATACGCCTCCTTTAGGGCCAGCAAGTCCATGCCGGCCTTAACCTCCAGAGGCTGCAGGCAGGCCAGGCCGTCCTCAATGAAATAGGGGATCAGATCGCGCACTCTACCACAGCTGTGCAGAATGACAGGCAAGCCCTCCCCCTGGAAGTAGTCGAAGAGCCTGCGGAAGGTTGGCCGCAACTGCTCTTTGAAGTGCCGCGGTGAGAAAAGCAGCCCATTGCGGTAGCCCAGGTCGCAGCACAAGAAGGCCCCGTCGAACTCGAAGCCGCCCTCCTTCATGATTTCGCACTGCTGGATGACCAGGTCTGCGTCGGTCTCGTACATATCCCGCACCCAGCCCGCATCAGTGGCGATGGTCATGAGCAGCTTCTCCGAGGACATATAGAACTGCATCTTGTCATAGCCGACAATCCCGTAGTAGCAGGTGAACAGCCCCTGCTGCCGCGCCTGCTGGCAACCTTGCCGGCCCCGCCGCCGCTCCCGGCGGCCCCTTTCCAGGATCGACGTGGCGCCTCGCTCGTCTTCGGCTGTGTCCCCTCCCCAAGTGCCGTCCCAGTCGACCCGGTCACGGCCGGGAACCAGTCGCTCCTTGATCCGTTCCCAATCTTCCCGGCTCTTCACCGGATAGTCGATGGTTTCGGGCGTTGCCGAATAGTCCTTGAGATCACGCCGCAGGCCCCCATAGGGAGTGGTGTGTATAACGTACCGATCTGTTTCTTCGACCGTCTGCACGGGAAAGCGCGGCGAGCAATCGGGGGTGAAGCTGGTGATGTCATAGCCGAAGTACTCGACGGGGTTCGCGCTGAGGGGCAGTCCTTCCTCATGCCAGCGATCGATCGTCGACGCCCAGGTGGAATCGTAGATAGGAATCCGATCTTCCGGCTCCTCGTGGCTGAGCGCTGCCAGCACCCGCTCGCGAGCTATCATGTTGGCCTCCTTTGTCCGAAGGTGACACGGTCGAACCAGAAACATACAAACCGGTCATGTGCTATGCGCAATCCTGAGTGAAGCTGTTTGGAACACGAAGACGCGAAATGGCACAAAGCCCACGAAGGTTCGCTCCAGCGTGCCAACCAGCGCGTTGTGACCACCCTTCCCGGACCTACGGCCGGCCGAAGGCGCCGATGGCATCAGCAATGGCCGGGAGGCTGGTGCGCCACACGCTATACGGGACGTTCTCTGATATCTGAATCTGCAAGCGGCCGGTGTGACCCGCGGCAGCCAGGATCGCCTCCGCTGCCGCGCTCACATCGAGGGCCGGAGAGAGGTGCAGCGAGGATGGAAAATTCAGCAGCAGGCACATGTTTGGCCACAGCGAGACCGCCTCGGCCACAGTGGTGTCGGTGTCTGGAGCCGGAGTGAACGAGTCGATGCCCCGCACCTTTAACCCGGCAATGGCCGGAGCCAGCGCCTTCAGATCTCCGTCCATGTGCACGACCACAAAGGCATCTCGCTCAGCCAGCATTTCCGCCAGTTTGTTGTACTGCGGCACGCAGTAGTCGCGGAAACGGGAAGGTCCGATGCTGGATGCTGTGATATTGTCAGGTACATCTATCAGCAGGGCCGGGGAGTGATAAGCGATTTCGAAGATGCAGCGGTTGCGCTGTTCGAGCATCTCCATCGTGTGGGCGACGAGCTCAGGATAGTCAGCCAGATGGTAGGCCAGCGCCTGCAGCCCGGTCCACTGCACCCAAAGCTGCTGATAAGGAGTGCGCTCAACGGCAGGCAAGGGTAAGCCAGTATCACCCAACGCAGCCTCAGCGCGATAGTAGCGATCGTAATCAGGCAGCAGAACGCAGTCCTCAAGATAGCACCACAAGACCTGGTAGTCGTGCGGGTCTTGCACATAGTGCTTGCGTATCGAGCCCGTGTTGTAGGTGGGCTCAAAAGCACGTTCTTGCCAGAGGGATCCGGCAGGGGTATGCAGGGTAGTACGTTCCCACCGGGTGTCCCCTATGCAATACTCTTCCGTCTCGAATTCGCAGTGAGGATGCTCGACGCGATGGATGGCACTCCAACAGTAAACGCCAATGCGCCCACGCCCCAGCCAGGCGTGAACCTCATTCACCGGCAACACCTTGTCGTATATCACAAAGGGCACGCGATCATGCTGCCGTCCCTGAAGGAGGGCAAGCATGCGCTCGCGCATCGTGGTGGCTAGTAGCATGCTTCTCACCTATTTCGCAACGCGTAGTGCCGCTCGCACAGCCAGCCAAACAGCGCTTTGGCTTCCAGTACTGGCGCAGCACCAGCATGGCCTCCACCTGAGACCAATGCTCGGCAAACGGATCGCAGCGCGAGCGCGAATGGTCATCTCGGCGCTGCTTGAGTTCTCTCGGCAAGCGTTCCGGGCGCTGGTACTTGGCCACGGTCTTGCGACTGCGCACATTGGCGCCGGCGGCGGGAAAAATCCTGTACCTCGGGAAGCGTAGGATACGCCGACCAGGAGCCGGGGCGGGTTACCGAGAGGGATGCTGCGTGCAGAGCGAACCCGAGGGCGGCGCGCAGGGGCCAGCCGGCGCCCAGGCAAATAGCCAAGCTGCTATTGAAGCAATCGCCTGCCCCGGACGTGTCCACCGCTCGCACCTGGGGGCAGGTCAGTTGTTCGGACCATCCCGGCCCATAGGCGTAGCAGCCTTGGTCACCCATGGTAACCAAGACGAGCGGCACCCGGTAGATAGAAGCCAGCGTCGACGCCACTTCAGCCATCGGTTCATCACCTGTTGGCAGCAGGCCGGCCAGCAGGCGCGCCTCTGGCTCGTTAGGGGTCAGGATTTGTGCGCCGGGCAGTGGCCGGCGCAGCAAGGCGTCGGCTGGAGAGGGATTGAGGATGACATGTCGGATGCCGCTCACGGAAGCTAGCGCCAACGCCGCGAGAACTGCGTCGACCGGCGCCTCAGCCGAGGCCAGAAAGAAGTCAAACCCTTCCGCAAAAACGTCCTGATGGCACTGCACGTATGCGCTGTCGATCTCCACGGTCGCACCCAAATAGGTGGCACCCATAACCGAGCCGTCAGCCAGATAAAAGCCGGCCCCGAGTCCGGTGGGGTGCTGACGGCTAACCCGCACCCGGCTGACATCGACTCCCTGGGCGCGCAAGTAATCCAGCGTCTTGTGCCCCGGCTGATCATCGCCAACGGCCGACAGTAACGTCACCTGGGCACCCAGGCGGGCGGCCGCTACAGCCTGGTTCGAGCCTTTAGCGCCATCAGTCGCCTCCCGGTACTCGCGTGCGACCAGGTAGTCACCGGGCGCAGGGAAGCGGTTTAGAAAAAACTGGATGGCGCTGGTGTGAGCGCCGAGTACCAGGCCTCGGACCCTGATCCCCGGCAGGTGTGTGCTAGTTGTTGAAGCCATACGGTGGACATTCTGCAGTGTGCGCATCCACTATCACCTCCACGTCAGGATGGTCCTGGACGAAGGTACAGGGATACGCCACCGTCGGCTCGTGCATGCATAGGATGCGGAAGATGGTCTGCTTCCAGGCGCCCCCATCCGATGCCAAGCGGATCATACGGGCGGCCAGAAGATCTCTCATGCCCAACGTCACGGCCATCGGTGGGATGATCCGCGTGTTGCCACCCGTCGAGCGCTGGGAATGCATGATGAACGTCTCATCGTTAATCGGCAGGATACGGGTGCGCGACGAACAGAAATCCTCATTCGACACATATTGCCAGCGGCTAATAGGCGGCTCATTGAAAGCAAAGTGCCCGGTGAAACCAAAGCCGCCGAAAACGACATCTGCGCCCCCGAGCTCATCCAGCTTCCTGTCAACATGATCCAGATGAAGTGGATCGTGAAACAACAAATGGTCCTCAGCAGGCCGTAACTCAGGGTCCAGGCGGCCGAGCAACTCGCGGCGCAAATAGCTCTGCAAGTTGAAAGGATGGCTGGCGGGTAGGGCACGGCATTTCCAGTCCAGCCACTCATCCATCTGAATTACGAAGGTATTGCGCCAGGAGATGCGCTCCCGGTTGCAGATATCGGTGAGGATAGGGAAGTGGCGCTTTGGACCGCAGGGCCATATAACGCGTAGGGGCACTGGCGAATCCTGAGACGCCTGAATCAGGTCGGCGGTGAAACGTGCCAGGTAGTCGAAGAGCGCGGGCGCGTCCGGCAATATGCGCACCTTCACATGAGCATACTCCGAGAGTTGCGCCGGGGGCACGCAGAGCATTTTATCCCACGAAAGACGCCGTTGTGTCACGATGCTATACCTCCTGTCTTGTTTAGAGTATAACGGATGGGCAGGACACGCATTCTGCCTAGGAAAACACGCAATTACAATCACATTCTCGCGCATATCTAAGCGTTTGTCAAGGCTAACCAGCAGATGATTTAGGGCAATCGCGTCCTATTGTGTTCTCTGAAGATAGCCACGCTGTTTTTTCAGTGATGCCTCATCAAAACCTGTGATCCTCCACAGTATTTGCGCGCTGACGTCACTCCGTGGAAGACCGCAACGCATGAAGCTATCGCGGTGACAAGTTGTTATGGCCTTGTTAGGTGCTATCGCGCGCATCTACAGAGATCTGGCATGTGATCACAAGCGCCACAGTCGGCATATTATCGCTAGGCGAGCCGCTATTTGTCAAATCCGGACCGAGAATGAGGGGAAACCCCAAGACACGACTGCCTCGAGCGACCTTGACATTCGCCCACACCAATGATATAGTGTGCACGCTTATGCGCCATTATGACGTTTTATTCTTCCCGTGAAAGGAGTTTACTCCATGGATCCGGTCTATGTCCTGAGCTGCAAGAACTTCTCTGAGCGTTTCCTGGATGAGCTGCGCGCTATCTCTCCCCGGCTGGTAATCAACCAGCACACCACGGAAAATGGCGCCGACGTGCCACGCGAGGTATGGGAGCGGGTCGAGGTGCTGTACACCTGGGGTGCGCTGCCCGATCCGGCGTGGGCGCCGCGGCTGCGCTGGATCCAGCTCGATACGGCAGGGGCGAATGTGGTACTGATGAGCCCCTTGTGGCATACCGACATGACTATCACCACCTTGAACGGCATGTCCCCTCCCAACATGGCCGAGCACGTATTCATGATGATCATCGCCCTGAACCACGGCTTACCCTTGATACTACGGCTACAACAGATTGCCGATTGGCCCTCGTCGGATTTTCGGTGGCAGCAGTTTACTCCACGCGAACTTCGGGGTACAACGCTGGGCGTGATTGGCTACGGCAATATCGGGCGGGAGATCGGCCGCATCGGGCACGCGTTCGGAATGCGGGTATTGGGAACAGTGAGCGCCCACCATGCGAGCTGCACCTCGCCCACATTCAAGATCCCGGAGTTGATGAACCTCACAGGCAGCGAAGCCGACTGCCTTTATACTCCAGATGAATTGCTCGACATGCTGCCCCAGTGCGATTACGTGGTGTTGGTGGTACCCCTGACCACATCTACTTATCACATGATCAACGAGAACGCTTTGAGAGCCATGAAGCGGTCGGCGATCCTGGTCAACGTGGCCCGCGGCGCGGTAGTGGTTGAGAAGTCGCTCATTCAGGCTCTCCAGGAGCGATGGATCGCCGGGGCAGCGCTGGATGTATTCGAGCAAGAACCGCTGTCCGCCGATAGCCCCCTATGGGGGATGCCGAACGTCATCATTTCGCCGCACATAGCTGGCCTGACCAGCCACTACGAGGAGCGTATCCGAGCCATCTTTGGCGAAAATCTGCGCTGCTACCTGGCCGGCCAACCGTTGATCAACCAAGTCGACCGGATACGCGGGTACTAAACTGATCGCAAGGTGGAATTGGGTCAGCCTGCCGTGGTGAGCCCCTGTTTGCCTGTCTGTAGCCAGTTCAGCACCCAGCCGACCAACCTTTTCACTTTGCGATTAGTTAATCACCTGCCCGGGCGGCCCTACCGCCTGGGCAGGTCTTCCCGCTATTGATCAGTCTCGATGCACGATACCGATTCGCAGCAGTTGTCGCCAGTGAGCACGTTCTGCAACCGCTGGAAACGCATGGCCGGGTTGTAGCCCTCTCGGATAGCGAAGTCGACGGCGCAGTAGAGGTGACCGATCTCCGCCCAGTCCTTGTCCAGCCATACCTGGGCAAAAGGGCAGCCTTCGCTAATCTCGTGCTCGAAGCGAGCTTCCGGCCAGTCCGGTTCCATGACCGGCTCCGGCCGGGTGCCGGGTGCGGCGGGCCGGTCGTAAAAGGCTAGCAGGTTGCCAACGTTGGGGGGTGCATCGGCTGCCTCAGCCGCCTGCCTGATGAGAGCGCCGCGTTCCAGGCCGTAGTTGTGGATACCCTCGGCAATGATCTCGACAGCGGTCTCCCGGCCCACGCGTTCCACGAGAGCCTTGGTCAGGTGATAGTAGAGCAGAGCCTGTAGCCTGGTCATCTGCTCCATGGCGGAATTGAACTCATCGTACAAGCCTTGCATGGAATTCTCCTTAGTGGTTGAATCGGAACGAGACTGCCGGAATATATCAAAGGCGTGCTCCCTTGTCAATTCGGGGAATCGGCTGACGTTTATTTGAGTGATTTTGACGCATTATCGAACGAATAGATCTTGACAATGCGTTCAGATGTGTGTATACTTGACTCGTCTTTGAGCGATTTTGATGGTCCCGCATGTGAGGAGGCGCGACTGTGCGTGTACAGCGGCAGCAAGAGTTGCTCGACTGCATTTCTTCGCGTTCTAGTGTGGAAGTCAGCGAGTTGAGCCGGGCCCTGGGAGTAAGTCTATCGACGGTGCGCCGCGATCTGGAAGCCCTCGAGAAGATGGAACTGATCCGCCGGGTCCATGGTGGTGCTGTGAGGATGGACAGCCGGGACGAGCCCCCGCTGGTCTACCGGGCTGCTCAGAATGCAGACACCAAGCGTCGCATCGGCGAGGCTGCCGCCGGGCTGGTACAGGACGGCGAGACCGTCATCATCCTGGACGGCACCACCACCGAGGCCATGATCCCGTTCTTGGCCAGCAAGGCGGGGATCACCGTGATCACCAACGCTATCAACATCGCCTATCGGCTCAGCCGCTATCCGCAGATCAGCTGCATTGTGCTGGGCGGTTGGCTCAGCCATCCCGAGTTGTCGCTCCTGGGGCACCTGACCGAGCAAGCCATGCAAGACCTGAGCGCGGCCAAACTTTTCCGCGGGATCTTCGGCATCAGTGCCAGTCACGGCCTGACCGGAACCTATCCTCCCGAGGTGCAAACCCAACGCTTCATAATGGGGGCCGCTCAGCAGATCATCGTGTTGGCCGATCATTCCAAGTTCGGCCAGATGGGACCGGTGCGCCTAGTCCCCATTCAGTCCGTATCCATCGTCGTAACCGATAGCCTGGCCCCAGCCGACGAGGTAGCGGCCCTGCGCGCTCACGGCATTCAGGTTATCCAGGCCTGATGTATCGTCACTGTATTCGAGTATTGAATTGAGATCATCACCGGTCCGGTCCAGCCAGTGCCCGGTGAAGCTCAGCCCTGCCCCGAGTAAACCGGAGGAGCGTGAGGCGCGGTCCTGCAGGATGCGGGCGCACCACGACCTCGCGTTGGAATAAGGAGGTGTATGACCGTTGTCCGACCAACGTCCCGCTGTGGGCACTTCTAATTGTCGCTGATATCCATTTCCAATTGTCGCTTGACACTGCAAGGAGGAATATCTAATGAAGCGTTCCAGAATCACCCGCCGCGATTTCCTACGGATAGGAGGCGCTGCCGCTGCCGCAGCAGTAATTGGAGCGTGCGGAGGCCCGGCTCCGCAGTCGACACAAGCCCCCGCGGAAGCACCAGCCGAGCCGACCAAAGCCGTGGCCGTAGCAGCACCGGGGACCACCGCAGCCGCGGGGGGTGCCGTTCCCACACTCTCCTTCAAGGGCACGCTTGACTTCTGGGGCTGGGAAGTCGCCCCGGAAAACAAGTACATGAAGCAGTTGATTCAGGAATTTCAAGCTGCTAACCCCGGCATCACCATCAACTACACCGTTCAGCCGTACGCCGACGCCGGCACTAAATTGCTGGCAGCCGTAGCAGGCCAAACCAATCCACCGATCGCCAAGGTGCACAATTGGTGGCGCTACGAGCTGCAGAAATCCGGCGCGCTGGCCCCGTATGCAGAGGATTTCTGGGATTGGAGCAAGATACCCAGCGCAGCAGTGAACCGCGACCCCAAGACGAACCGTATCTATGTGGCGACTCAGGGCTACTACTGCGACGAGCTCTTCTACAACATCCCTATGCTTGAAGCCGAGGGCATCAAGGCGCCCGACCAGTTGCCCAAGACCTGGGATGACCTCTTCAAGATGGCCAAGCAGCTCACGAAGTACGATTCCTCGGGCAAGATCACCCGAGTAGGTTGCTCCATCAACCACTATTACACGCAGGAATGGCTGTGGGCTTCGTTGATCTACCAACAGGGCGGCTACCTGTGGAATGAGAACGGCACCGAGGCGCTCTGGAACCAGGAGCCAGGAGTGCGCGCACTACAGCTATACTGGGACTGGTACCACAAATACAACATCGACGACCCGAAGACGCTGCGTAGCTTCGAGCACTTCGCCAACGAAAATGCGGCCATGTATATCGGCCAGGGCTATACGGCGCAGTACGTTATCAACGGAAACCCGGGCCTGATGGGTAAGTGGAGCACCGCGCCGACGCCCACCTTCACAGGCAAACCCACGCCCGCCTGGGGCCAGGTCACACCCGAGGAAGGCTTCTGCGTCTTCGCCAATGCCTCGCCAGAGAAGCAGGAAGCGGCCTTCGCATTCGTCAAGTTCGCGTTGGGGTCCGATAGCCGGCGCATGGACTGGGCCGGCGTGCTGCAGGCCCTGCCCGATCGCAGCGACCTGTTCAACGACCCGCGGCTCAAGACGGTAGACGTGGGCAACGTGATCCAGTCGCAGGCTGTCACCATGCCATGGCGCGTCGACTACGGCGAACGGCCGATGGAGGCGGAGCAGATCTGGCGCACCATGATGGACGAGGTGATTGTCCAGAGCAAGCAACCCAAGGAGGCGTTGGATAAGGCGACTGCCGCGATCAACGCCGCCCTCAAGGAGTCCGGTGTGCCGCGTTACGTCAGGGAGCGCACCTACAAGCCGCCCACGACCTGATGTCGCCCAGCCGTTTTCACCTTCTCTGATCAGGATCCGCAGCCCGGCCTCTACAAGATTGCATCGCCGCTGAGGCCGGGCTGGACTTTTCGCCCACAGCGAAGCGGGGCCGGTAGGAGCCCGGCGCCAGGAAGAGGAAGGAGACCTTTCGATGGAAGCTACCCGGATGCCTACGCCGCTTGCCAGTCGGGCAAGGGCTTCAACGCCGAAAGCAGTGCACAGGCGGCGGCCTTGGGGCCGCTATTTGCTCTGGCTCGTTCTGGGGGCAGGCTCGATCCTCATGGTCGCTCCGTTTTACTGGACAATCGTTACCTCCTTTAAGTCCCAGGCTGAGATCCTGCGGTTCCCGCCCACCTTCTGGCCCGCCAGCTTTACCCTGGCTCACTGGATCGGTCTGACTAACCTCGAGTTTGGCAGCTTCCCGATCTTCTTTCGCAACAGCCTCATCGTGGCCTGCGCCGTTACGGGCCTGGTGTTGCTCACCAGCGCCATGACCGGATATATCTTCGCCAAGTTCGACTTTCGCCTGCGCGGCATTCTGTTTTGGCTGGTCCTTAGCCTGATGATGGTGCCATTCAGCGTTACCCTCATCCCCCTATACGTAATGATGGCCAACTTGAAGCTGACCAATACTCTCATTGCCATTATCCTGCCCCAGATGTGCAGTCCCTTTGGCATCTTCCTGATGCGGCAGTTCATGCACAGCATCCCCAACGAGTTGATAGATGCCGCTCGCATCGACGGTGCTTCCGAGTTCGGCATCTTCTTTCGCATCGTATTGCCCCTATCGAGCGCGGCCCTGGCTGCCCTGGCGATTTTCACCTTCGTGACCCAGTGGGATGTCTTCTTTTGGCCCCTGGTGATCATCAACGACACCAACCTGTTTACGCTGCCCCTGGGCCTGGCTCAGTTCCGCGGCCGCGTCAACGTGGATGTGGGAGGCATGGCAGCCGGCTCGATGATCGCTGTCTTGCCGGTGCTGGTCGTCTACTTCCTGGCCCAGCGCCGCTTCATCGAGGGCATTGCCCTCACCGGCCTGAAGGGCTAACACAGGAGGTCGTCAATGACTACCATGCCGTTGCCGCTGCGCCACCATCTCGAGCGACAGAAGACCCAACAACTGATCTTCATTCTGTCGGTGCTCATACCGGTGTGTGCCGTCTTTGTGGCGTTCATGCTGTACCCGATGGCCGATGGTTTCTACGGCAGCCTGACCGCCTGGCGCGCTTTCCGGCCGGGGCGCGCTTTCATCGGCCTGACCAATTTCGAAAACCTGTTTAACGACCAAGCCTTCCTGATCTCGCTGGTCAACACATTCAAGTACGCGCTGTTTTACTTGCCAGGCTCGGTTGTGTTGGGGCTGGCAGCAGCAGTGGCCATTGACGCCAGCCGGCGCCTGAGGGGACTGTTCCGTGTCACGTATTTCATACCGGTGGTCACCTCGGTGATCGCTACCTCGCTGATCTGGAACTGGCTCTACCAGCCTAACCTGGGCCCCATCAACCAGATCCTTCACCTGCTGGGCCTGCCCGAGCAGGGCTTCCTGCGCTCCGTCACGCAGGCTCTGCCCTCGGTGGCCGTCTACGCACTGTGGAAGAATCTGGGCTATAATATGGTGCTCTTCTCAGCGGGCCTGAGCGGGATCAGCTCGTCCTATTTCGATGCGGCGAAAGTGGATGGCGCCAACCACTGGCAGGTCTTCCGTCATATCACCTTGCCATTGCTGCAGCCCACCATGGTATTCGTGGTAGTCACCGGCGTCATTAACACCCTGCAGGTCTTCGGGCCGATCTATGTGATGACCGGCGCTACAGTCAATGACCTGCCCGGTGGGCCGGCCAACGCGACCATGGTGGTCACGCTGCTGCAATGGTTGGTGGCCTTTAAGGAACTGCGCCTGGGCTATGGCTCGGCGATCGCAGTGGTGTTGTTCGTGATCATCCTGGCTATCACCTTGCTCCAGATCCGCTTCCTACGCCAGCATTGGGAATACTAAACCCATTCCTATGCCGCCCACCGCGCGTAGAGGCCCATATCTCCGCGTGGGGGCGAAGAATCCCCAGAGAGGAGCAACGTTCAATGACGAAGATCGTGGTTATCGGCGCGGGCAGCGTCGTTTTTGGCAGCAATATGCTGCGCGACCTTTTCACTGCCCGTCAGGAGTTGTGGGGCAGCACAGTCAGCCTGGTCGACGTGGATGATGCGGCCCTGCGGCTGATGAGTGCGCTGGCCGAGCGCCTGAACGAGGCAGCGGGCAGACCGTTCACTTTCCAGGCCACCGGCGACCGCTGCGCAGCCCTGCCCGGCGCCCAATTCGTGATCATTTCGGTGGCCATGAACCGCTATCAACTGTGGCAGCTTGACCACCAGATCCCCCTGCGCCATGGGGCGAAGCAAGTGCAAGGCGAGAACGGCGGGCCGGGTGGCCTGTTCCATGCCATGCGGAATATCCCGCTCATCCTGAACATTTGTCGGGATATCGAGCGGCTCTGCCCGGATGCTCAGGTGCTCAACTTCACCAACCCGGAGGGGAGACTCTGCCTGGCCGCCACCCGGTATACGGGCCTGCGCTTCATCGGCCTTTGCCACGGCATCGACATGGCTCGCATTGCCATCGGCTGCGCGCTGGATCTTCCGGTAGAGGAGATCGACCCCAGTGCGGCCGGGCTCAACCACTTCACCTGGATCCTCCAGTTGCGATGCAAGTCGACCGGCGAGGACCTGTACCCGGCATTTCGCCGGGCAGTGGTTGAGAAGGATTTGAGGGAGTATCCCACCGACGTAGAACCCTGGGAGAACACTGGCGGCGCCAGCGTGCACTTCCACGGCATCACCCTCAGCCGCTACCTGATGGAAACGTTCGGCTACTGGCCCTCTCCCACGGATGATCATGTGGCCGAGTACCTGTCCTACGGCTGGGAGTATTGTGGCGTGGGAGGCTACGACTTCGCCTGGGGACAACGGCGGACAGAGCGCTGCTTCCGCCGGCTGGTAAGCTGGGTAAACGGCGAGCTACCCATCGACGGCCTGTTACAACATCCTTCAGGGGAACGTGCGGTCCCGATTATCACCGGCATGCTCGGAAACAAGCACCAGCATGAGCTGTCCGTGAACGTGCCCAACCATGGCTGCATTGCCAACCTGCCTGACTGGGCAGTCGTGGAGATTCCTGCCACAGTGGACGCGAGCGGCGTGCACGGCCTGCCTATAGGACCGCTGCCAGAGCCGATTGCCGCTATGTGTCGCACACAGGTGTCCATCATCGATCGGGTAACAGAGGCGGGCGTGCATGGCGACCGGACGGCAGCACTCCAGGCCTTGCTACTGGATCCGGTCATCACATCGGCCCGCCAGGCCGAAGCGATACTGAATGACATGTTCGAGGTCGAGAAAGAGTACTTACCGCAGTTCAGCTCCTAAACTGATCGCACGGTGGAATTGCATCAGTCTGCCACAGCAAGCACTTGCTGGCCTGGGCCTGCCGCCAGTTTGGCCCATAGCCAACCGACATTCTCACTTTGCGATCAGTTTAGAATGCCTGGCCAAGATTACTACACCTGAGGAGGAACCAATGCGCCGTGTGAATGCGATTCTGAGCGGCCTGGGCGCCATCGGGGGCCGTTTCGTAAAGATCCTGGACTACAAGCGTAGCGTGCTCGAGGAGCGGTATGACCTCGATATACGGTTGGTAGCTGCCTGCGACGTCGGCGGTGCGGCCATCAACCCGCAGGGGCTGGACCTGGCCAGGATCGCCACGCTGCAAGGCAGGAGCATCAACACGATCGGCACCGTGGGCATGACCCCTCTGGAAGTGGTGCGGACCGTGGACGCCGACATCTTTTTCGAAGCTACACCCACCAATGTCGAGCATGGCGAGCCAGGGCTGAGCTGCATCCGAACCGCACTGGCGCGACGGATGCACGTGGTCACCACCAACAAGGGACCTCTGGCGATCGCCTATCGCGAGTTGGCCGACCTCGCTCGTGCCAACGGCGTGCAGCTACGGCATAGCGGCGCCGCCATGGGCGGCCTCCCCACAGTCAACCTGGGGCAACGCGATCTGGCGGGCGCGGTGATCAACAAGATCGAAGCCCAGGCTAACCTGGCGACCAGCTACATCCTGGCCGAAATGGGCGAGGGGCTGCCGTTCGCCGAGGCCGTGCGGGCAGCCCAACAACAAGGCTGTGCTGATGCCGATGCTACCCTGGATGTGCAGGGCTGGGATGCCGTGGTGAAGTTGGTAATCCTAGCCAATGCTGTGCTAGGGGTGAACGCCAAGATCGCAGACGTGCAGCGCACCGGTCTCACGGAGGTCACGCACGAGCAGATTGCCGAGGCGCGGGCCAAGAGCGGCGTCCTCAAATACATCGCCTCCGCCATCCGCCAGCCCGATGGGTCATATAAATTGAAGACGGGTCCCACCTTCCTGCCCGGGAACCACCCGTTGGCGCCATTGGGTGCGCTGCAGATGGGCATCGTCTACGAGAGCGATCTATACGGTACTATCTGCGCCTCGATCCTGGAGACGGAGCCGATCCCTTCCGCCTCGACTATGCTCCGCGACATGGTAGCGATCTACCAAAAGTAGTGTTCAAGATGATTCACGGAGGTGACTCTTGCAGTCTTTTCGATATGTGCGGGTCCGCAGTATTGGCGAAGCCGTGCCGCTGCTGGCCGAGCAGGCATGCGTACTGAGTGGCGGGACGGACTTGCTGGTACAACTGAGAGAAGGACGCCGGCACGCTACCCTGGTCGTGGACGTCAAATTCATTCCCGAGTTGACCGAGCTGTACTACGACCCCGCTACCGGGCTGCACCTGGGGGCTGCAGTACCCTGCTACCGCATCAATAATGACCCTGAGGTGGCTCACCTCTACCCGGGCCTGCTCGACGCCACGACATTAGTCGGTGGCATCCAGATCCAGGGCCGGGCGACAGTGGGCGGGAACCTCTGCAACGCTTCTCCGGCCGCCGATTCGATACCCGCTCTGATCGTGCACGGCGCCACCTGCGAGATCGCTGGGCCAGCCGGCCGGCGCCGGCTACCGGTTGAGGCGTTCTGCGCCGGACCTGGCCAGACGGTGCTGGGCAAGGGTGAGCTATTGATCGAGCTGCGTTTGCCCCCACCCGCCGCCCATTTCGGCGCCGCCTACCTGCGCTTTACACCGCGGAGCGACATGGATATCGCCGTGGCCGGCGCCGCCGCGGCAGTACAACTGGATCAGGCAGGAACGATCATCCGCAGCGCGCGGGTAGCCCTCGGCGCAGTGGCACCGGTGCCGCTGCTGGTCTCTGAGGCTGGCGCGGCGCTGGCGGGGCAACTGCCGTCGGCCGAGGCAATCGAGGCTGCGGCCCGGCTGGCCGAGGCGGCTGCCCGGCCGATCGACGATGTGCGCGGGACGGCCGCCCAGCGTAAGCATCTCGCGTTGGTGCTAACGCGCCGGGCTTTGCAGGCCGCCATTGCTCGGGCGCAGGTCAATACTCTGGGGAGGGCCAACGGGCATGTGTGACGAAACCATCCTGGTACATGCGCAAATCAACGGTGAGGAGGTGGCTTTCGCCTGCCGTCCGGCGCAGACCCTGCTGGATGTGCTGCGCGGTGAACTCGGCCTGACCGGCGTCAAAGAGGCGTGCGGCAACGGCAACTGCGGTGCCTGTAACGTCATTATGAACGGCGTGCTTGTCAACTCCTGCCTGGTGTTGGGAGCGGAAGCGGAAGGTTGTACGATTACCACCATCGAGGGAATCGGCGGCCCCGAGGGCTTGCACCCCCTACAACAGAAGTTCCTGGAACATGCGGCCTTGCAGTGCGGCATCTGCACGCCGGGTGTGCTGGTGGCGGCTAAAGCTCTTCTCGATTACAACCCGCACCCCAGCGAGCAGCAGGTGCGCCGCTGGCTGGCCGGCAACCTTTGCCGCTGCACGGGTTATGACAAGATCGTACGGGCGGTGCTCGATGCGGCCGACACGATCGCCCTCAGCGTGGCCCCGGTCGCGGAGGTGAGCAGCAATGGCTGAGGAAACCAGAGCGAATGAGATAAGCACGGAATTGGGCCCTGCCCAGGAGCCGGCTTTCAAGATTATCGGCACGCGCCCGGTGCGTCCGGACGGCTTGGACAAGGTTACCGGACGAGCGGTGTATGGCATCGACATGCGCCTGCCCGGGCTGCTCTACGGTAAAGTCCTGCGCAGCCCGCACGCTCACGCCCGCATCCGGTCGATCGATACGTGCCGGGCGCGGGCGTTGCCCGGCGTGAAGGCCGTGGTGACCGCAGCGGACTTGCCCACTATTGCCGGCGACCCCGCGCACCTGGATGACGCCAGTTTTGCCCTCTATTGCCAGCGCGCTAATATCCTGGCTATCGACAAAGTGCTATACCATGGCCACGCGGTGGCGGCGGTGGCGGCTACCAGCTTGCAGGTGGCCGAAGAGGCTGTGAGGTTGATCGAGGTGGACTACGAGGTGCTCCCGCCCGTGCTGGATGTGGTGCAGGCCATGCGCGAGGAGGCCCCCGTGCTCCTGCCCAGCCTACGCACCGACGAGTTGGGCCAGAAAAGCGAGAGACCGAACAACATCGCCAGTCACGTTCGAATGCAACGCGGCGATCCGCAGCAGGCCTTCCGGGAGGCTGCGGTCGTGGTCGACCGCGAATTCCGCACCAGCACGGTCCACCAGGGTTACCTGGAGCCGCAAACGGCCACTGGCCTGTGGAACTCCGACGGGCAGATCACCATCTGGACCAGCACCCAGGGTATCCACAACCAACGGCAGCAGATCGCCGGCATCCTGGCCATGCCGGCGACGCGCATCAAGATGGTGCCTATGGAGGTAGGTGGCGCCTTTGGCGGCAAGATCCGGGTCTATCTGGAGCCCCTGGCCGCGCTGCTCTCCCGCCAAAGCGGCTACCGTCCCGTCAAGCTGGTCATGACGTATGCCGAGGTGCTACAGGCCACCGGGCCCACTTCGGGCTCGTATATCCGGGTGAAAATCGGCGCCAACGCCGCCGGGTGCATCACGGCTGCCGAGGCCACGCTGGCTTACGACGCTGGCGCCTTACCGGGGTCCCCGGTGCTGGACGGTGCGGGGATCTTGCTATCGCCATATAAGATCGAGAACTTCCAGATCGATGCCTACGATGTGGTCGTAAACAAGCCACAAACGGGTGCCTACCGGGCTCCCGGCAGCGCCAACGCCAATTTCGCGGCTGAATCAGTGATCGATGAGGTCTGCGAGAAGCTGGGCATGGATCCCATCGAGTTCCGCCTGCGCAACGCGGTGCAGCAGGGCGACCGGCGTATCGACGGCACGGTCTGCGGTCGCGTGGGCCTGGTCGAAACCCTGTTGGCCATCAGGGAGCACCCCCACTACCAGACGCCCCTGACCGGCAAATACCGAGGACGAGGCGTGGCTTCGGCATTCTGGTTCAACTGGGGAGGCCGTTCCAGCGTTACAGCCGCCGTGAACCCCGACGGCGGTGTCAGTCTGGTGATTGGCGCAGCCGACCTGTCAGGCAGCCGGGTCGCGCTGGCAATGGTGCTTGCCGAAACGTTGGGTATCCATCTGCAGGCGGTGAAACCGGTGCTGGGGGACAGTGATGCCGTGGGTTACTGCGATCAGACTTCTGGCAGCCGCACTGCCTTCAGCAGCGGCCTGGCTGTCTACGAGGTCGGGCAGAAGCTGATCCAGGAGATGGCTGCCCGTCTGGGCGAATACTGGGGCGTGCCGCCAGCGGAAGTGGTTTTCCAGGATGGGATCTTCGCGGCCGGCGCCGAGCGGATGACCTTTGCACAGGCCGCTGCTCAAGTGACCGGGCAGTGCCCGATTGTGGCCGCCATCAGCGTCCACCCACAGGTGGTAAGCCCGGCCTTCGCCACACACGTGGCGGATGTGGAGGTGGATCCGGAGACGGGCAAGGTCACCATCCTGCGCTACACGGCTGCTCAAGACGTCGGGCGCGCGCTCCACCGGAGCAATGTCGAGGGCCAGATGCAGGGCGGGGTGGCACAGGGGGTGGGCTGGGCGCTATACGAGGGATATGTGTACAGCGCCGAGGGCCGCCTGCTCAACTGTAACCTGCTGGATTATCGCATGCCGACCGCCCTTGACCTGCCTATGATCGATGCCGTCGTGGTGGAGGTACCCAATCCGGACCACCCGTTGGGCGTGCGCGGTGCGGGCGAGATACCGATCGTCCCTGTGCCAGCGGCTATCGCCAATGCCATTCACGACGCACTGGGCAGTCGCCTGGGCATGTTGCCCATGTCGCCAGCGCGCATTCTGGAGGCCATTGGGGTCGGGCAGCCGACCCAACCCGAGGTCGGGTGATAGAGCGTATGGCAGTGGTATGGATCCCGGCCCAACTACGCGAGATGGCAGGTGGCAAGGAACAAGTCGAGGTGCCAGGCGATACAGTGTGGCAGTTGGTGGGGCAGCTCGAGGCGCGCTATCCTGGCCTTGAGCGGCGGCTGTGCGAGAACGGGCAGCTGCGGGCCGGCCTGACCGTGTGCGTAGACGGTTGCTTCAGCAGCCTGGGATTACGCCAGCGCGTCGCTGAGAACAGCGAGGTTCACTTTCTGCCAGCAATCAGCGGCGGATAAGCGGGGAGTCCCGAAGCATTCATCCGGTGGAGGGCTACATGGACGGCCTCGCTCATTACCCGACACGGGTAGATATAACACGGCGTAGACCAGCCAGGTGGCCGGATCTGGAGTTCAACGCCGTTCGGGGCGCCGGTCCAGAAGTAAGCCAGGCCAACAGGCGTTGACGGCGTTATTCTATGACGCCATCACGCTGGAGTCGACTGGGCCCCTGGGCTACTGGATCGTGACCATGCTGGATGTAGTCGTACGGGGAATCGGGGATTACTGGGATGACGTGATTATCCCTGACCTGGACTACGTGGTGGTGAAGAACACGCTTGGCAAGTTCGGAACTGAGGTGCTGAACTTCAATAGCTTGCCGATTCACGTTCAGCAGTTGGTAGGATCGGGTTTTTGAGACCCACCTGATGGCCTCCTGGCTCACCGCAGGCCGCGCCAAAACGAAAGGTGACTGAAGATGATACCGCGTTATACGATCTTGAGCCCGGACGAGGTGCAGTGCATCCACGAGGCGACGCTGCAAGTCCTGCAGCAGGTGGGCGTGCGTGTCTTTCACCGGGGAATCCTCGAGCGGCTAGCAGAGGCGGGTGCAGAGGTTGACCGGAGCAGTGGCGTAGCCCGCTTCGGGGCGCAGTTAGTCACCGAAGCGCTGCAACAAGCCAGCAAGCAGTTCATTCTCTACGGCCGCGATGGCACCAGGACAGCCCGCTTCGGCTATGGTGATGTCGTCACCCTATCCAGCCCGGGCCAATACTCCTGGGTAGACTGGCATGCGCGCCGCCGCTGCTCGCCGACAATCCAGGAGACGTATCAGGCTATCAAGGTGGGCGACGCTCTGGAGCACATCACGATCGTCGGCGCCATGACTCAGCCGGTCGACATCCCAGAGCCGATCCGGGATATCTACCTGACCGCCGAGCTGGTCAAGGCCACGCGCAAGCCGACCCGGGTGTGGATCAAGAATGGCGCTTCGGCACGCTACATCCTGGAGATATATCGTATCGTGGCGGGTGGCTCGGAGGCCATGAGGCAGCGCCCGCCGGTAGAGCACTTCTTGGAGCCCATCAGCCCGCTGCAGATGCCCACGACCGGGCTGGAAATCCTGCTGGAGTTCACCCAGGCCGGGCTGCCGGTGAGTTTCGGCCCCATGGTGCAGGCTTCTGCCACTGGCCCCGCGACGCTCGCCGGGACCCTGGTACAAGAAAACGCCGAGATTCTGGCCGGGCTGACTATTACTCAGATCCTGCGACCCGGCACCCCCGTGATGTACGGAGGTATTCCGCATATCATGGACCCGCGCTCGGCCCTGATCTCTTTTGGCTCGCCCGAGCAAGCGCTGATGGGCGCAGCCATGGCCCAGATCGGTAAGCACTATGGCCTGCCGGTCTACATCAATACCGGCCTGGGAGATTCGAAGCTGGTGGATGTACAGTCGGGCTACGATCGGGGGATGACATTCCTGATGGGCCTCCTCGCCGGTGGCGACCAGTTGGGCCACATGGGGATTGCCGGGGCCGATCAAGGCGCCAGCCTGCTGCAGTTGGTGCTGGACAACGAGATGTTCGCCTATGGGAAACGCATCCTGCGGGGCATGAATCTGTCACCAGCCCAACTGGCCACCGAGGTGATCGCCGAGGTCGGGCCGGGAGGAAACTACCTGGGCCTGCTGCATACGGCCCGGCATTTCCGCAAGGAATTCTGGATCCCAAGCCAACTGTGGGATCGTGGCAGTTGGGATGCCTGGCAAGAGGCCGGAGCTACCACTATGGCTGAACGGGCGGCCGTGCGGCTGGAGGAGATTCTGGCCAGGCATGAGATTGAGCCCCTGGACGAGGCCATGGCGCGCGAAATCGACGAGGTTGTGGCCGCCGCAAAGCGGGATCTGCTCGGCTAGAGGCGCTCGGCCGGCATAGGCGAAGCGATGAGTGCTGCCGGCGTCCCAAAGTCGTTCCTGTTGCCGCGAGGAGGCGGGCTGTCATGCAATACCGGTTTCTTGGCAGAACAGGCTTGCGGGTCAGTGAGTTGTGCCTGGGGACATTGACCTTCGGGCGCGAGGCCGACGAGGAGACCAGCTGCCGGATGCTGAATTGCTTTGTCGCAGCCGGCGGCAACTTCATCGACACGGCCGATATCTATGGCCTGGGCCTATCCGAAGAGATTGTCGGTCGCTGGTTGCGCGGCAAGGTACGGAACGATCTGGTCATAGCGACCAAAGTGCGTTTCGCCATGGGCGCCGGGCCCAACGACCTCGGTCTGAGCCGCAAGCACATCCTGACCGGGGTAGAGGGCAGCCTGCGCCGCCTGGGCACGGACTACATTGACCTCTACCAGGTTCATTGCTGGGATGATGCGACGCCTCTGGAAGAGTGCTTAAGCACGCTTGATTCGTTAGTGCGGAGCGGCAAAGTGCGCTATCTCGGCGCGAGCAACTATGCCGCCTGGCAACTGCAGAAAGCCGTGGACCTCAGCCGCCAGATGCACTGGGAACCCTTCACCTGCCTGCAGTCCCTGTACAATCTGCTCGAACGGCAAATCGAATGGGATCTCGTGCCGGTGTGTCAGAATGAGGGCCTCGGCATCATCGCCTGGAGCCCCCTGCGTAGCGGCTGGCTTTCCGGCAAGTATCGCCGCAGTATGCAGCAGCCGCCCGAGAACACGCGGCTGCAGGGGCCCGAGAAGGTCGGCCTGGGGGATGGTTGGAGCGTCTACAACAACGAGCGCACCTGGACCATCCTGGATACCCTCTGCGCTGTCGCCGACGCGAGCGGAAAGACTCCTGCTCAGGTGGCCCTGAACTGGCTTCTGAACCGGCCGGGCATCGTGGCGCCCATCCTCGGCGCTCGCACGGTCAACCAGCTGCAGGACAATCTGGGCTGCCTTGGGTGGTCGCTGGGTTGCGACCTGGCCGGGCAACTCGACCAGGTGAGTTACCCGGGGCTGCCATACCCGCACGGCTTCATTGCTCGTTACCGGCGACGCAGTTGCTGAAAGGCGAAACCGACTTGCTCATGCCAGAGAAGATCTCCACAGATCGCCAGCCCTTCCCGGGAGGTCAAGATCAGAAGAGTATGCCTCATATCAGCTATCAGCTTGCCGGTGGTCTCACGGCAGCAAACATGCGCTGTATTCACGATGCTGCCCTGGGGTTGATCGAGAGGGTCGGCCTGCGTGTGCCCCACGAGGTAGTGCGACGCCTGTTGGCAGACTATCAGGGCGTTTCTGTCGAAGGCGAACGCGTCCGCTTCGAGCCAGACCTGGTTCAACAGGCTTTGGCCGCCCAGACCTATCCGCAGAGCGTGACTACCCGCGAGTTCTCCATCAACACGGGCGCCTACGAAATGAGCATCATCGACCTCCATAGTGGAGCCTTTCGGCCGGCTACATACCGGGACCTGGTGGACATGACGAAGCTGGCCCACAGCTTCGGGATGCATGGCTCGGCGCCCGTCAGGCCACTGGACCTCCCGCCCTTGCTCCAGGAACTGGCGATGTACAAGGTATCCTGGGAGTATAGCGATATTCGCCCCGGCGGCATCTTCGACGCCAATCCGGTCTCGTCGGCCAGGGCTGCGGACTACATCTGGGAAATGGCGCAGGCGGCTGGTAAGTGCCTCTCTATAGGGCTCTGGATTATCAGTCCATTTACTGCCAGTGCCGAGAACCTGGATCTGATCTATCACTTCCGCGGCCGGAACATCCCCTTCTGGGTAGCTACGATGCCGGTGGCCGGCACCACGGCGCCCATCTTCATGGCCGGCGCTTACGTCCAGAGCGTGGCGGAGTTGCTGGCGGGCCTGACGTTGATCTACTTGGTGGGAGACCGCAGGACTCCCATCTACTGCAGTATTATCGACAGCATCCGGGCCTATCCTTTCGACATGAGATATGCCGCTTTCGTCTATGGCTCGCCCGAGGACCTGCTCATGACTCTTATCCAGGCCCAACTCAACAGGTTCTACGACATTCCATTGGTGGCCAAATCGCTCTTGACGACCTCGAAGTGTCCCGATGCCCACGCAGCAGCGGAGAAGGCTGCCCATACGCTGGCAGCCGCGCTGGCCGGCGCCCGGATCTTCACCTGCGCCGGCCTGCTCTCCGTGGACGAGGTATTCTCGGCCGAGCAGTTGGTGATCGACTACGAAATCGTGCAGCATGTGAAGCGAGTCTGTGAGGGCTTCGACTTCACCGAGGAGACCCTGGCGGTGCCAGCCATCGAGGAAGTGGCGCTCAGCAATGGCAACTTTCTGGAACATCCCTGCACCCTGGCGAACCACCGCGAAGTCACATGGGATCCTGGCCTGTTTCTCCACTCGACCATGCGCCAGTGGCAGGAGCGGGGCATGCCCGATCTGATCGGCCGGGCTCGTCAGATAGCCAGGAAGCGTATCGCCCAGCACGATTACTCAATCGACGCGGGCATTCGCCGCGAGCTGGACAGAATCTGGCAACGCGCCAGCCGGGAAGCATGAGCCTGACCCCTGGAGTCCCTCATGGGACCTGACCCGGGCCCAGTTCCATAGCGAGGTATGTGAAATGCTAACATCATACCAGCGATACCATCTGAAGCCGGTCTTCGAGACGATCGGAGTGCAGATGTTCGAGCCTATCGTCTCGGCCAGCCTGGCGCACGTCGTCATGCTGGTTGAGACCGGTGTCCTACCGCAACCACAGGGAGGTGCCCTGGCGCGGGCGTTGTTGAGTCTCCGCGATCTGGATCCGCAGCAGCTGACCTACAGTCCTGACGTAGAGGATATGTACTTCTGGATTGAGCGGGAACTTGCCAACCGATCCTCACTGGAAGTTGCTGGCAATCTGCAGCTAGCGCGCAGCCGCAACGACTTGGATGCCGGAGTGTTCCGCATAGTGGTCCGTGCTAGGCTCCTGGCGCTGATCGAGGCCATGGCGCGGGCCTGCCGGGTAGTCACGGTGCAGGCCGCGGCCTTCAAGGGGCACGTAGTAGTGGGATACACGCACAGGCAGCCCGCGCAACCGACTACGATCGGCCACGTGATGGCCGGTTATGCTGACAGCTTGCTTGAGGACATCCAGGTGTTGGCCGGCCTGTACGGGCGTGTCAACCAGTGCCCGCTGGGCGGTTGCGCCTTCGCTGGCACCGACTTGCCGATCGATCGAGAGCGGCTGAAGCAGTGGCTAGGTTTTGACAGCATGGTGGAGAACACCTACGAGGCCATCGCTGGTGCCAGTCATTACGGTCTGGTGGCGGGAGCGGTGGCCACGGCGGTGGCCAGTGGTGCCCGGTTCAGTCGCACGCTGCTGGACTGGTTGGCGGCTGACCGGCGGTGGCTGTACCTGCCGGACGAGTGGGTGCAGATCAGCAGCATTATGCCGCAAAAGCGCAACCCCGTCGTAATGGAGCACCTGATCGCGCTGGCGGGCGACATGGCGGGGCTGGCGGCCTCCGTCCTGGCCAAGATCCAGGATTCTCACTATGAGGACACAGATATCGGCACCACCGATGTGCAGGGCGATCTCTGGAAGGGCCTGGACAAAGCGCATTGGTGGTATGTGCTCTTCACCGATGTAGTGCAAGCGCTGCAGATAGGCGAGCTGCCGCAGCCCGATGAAATGATACGCCAGTACGTGACCACCACCCGGTTGGCGGACGCCATGGCGATGACGGGTGTACCGTTCCGCACCGCCCATCAGGTTGTCACCGAGTTGGTGCGCGGTCGAAAACCACCGGACGCCTGGTCCGCCGAAGAGGTCAACGCTGCCTACCTGCGCATATGCAGCCATCCGTTGCCGATGGATGGGCTGCGCCTGGATGAGATGATCCGCGAGGCGCTGGACCCGTTGGCTGTGCGTTGTCGCCCGACCCTGGGCGGCCCGGGTGAGCCGGCAGTGGCTGCCAATACCGGGCACATCGAGGCCGGGCTCGACGCGCTGGAGGGGTGGCTGGCGCGCAGCCGACAGCGGCTGGCAGCCGCCCAGCAGGAGCTGGAACTGAGGGCAGCACAACTGGCGAGCATATCAACGCAGCCTGCCAGGCAACAAAACATCCGGTGGGAGGCCGTCTCACTACCTGACACGGGCTGATTCGCGATCAGTAGAAGCCGATTTAGCAAGTTGGCGGATTTGAGGCATCGTTAGGCGATCCTGATTTGGAGGTCTCCAACGATGCGTATCTCCTCAATAATCCGGGGCGAGTAAATTGCGCTCCGTGTCAAGGGCAGCCGTCATAGACAACCTGCTGCCAGTTGTGTTAAGCTGGCAGACGATTTGCAAGGAGCCGCCAGGCCAGACCAACTCATCCGTGCAGTCCATAAGGGCATATGATACTCGAACAGCTTGACCTGGATCAGATCCAGGATGTGGAACAGGCCAAACGGGCCATTGTCGAGTTGCTCAACCTGGTTGAGGATCTGCAGGCCACCGTGCGCCAGTTGCAGGCCGAGAACCAGCGTTTGCGCGATGAGATCAACCACCTGAAGGGCGAACAAGGCAAGCCGGATATCAAGCCCAACCGGCGTAGCAAACAGCCTGGTCAAGGCAACGACCATTCGTCGGAAGCCGAGCGGCGCAAGCCGCAGGCGTGGCACAAGGGGAGCAAGCTGGCCCAGATCCCGATTGATCGCGAAGAAGTGCTGACGGTTGATAAGGCGCAACTGCCCGCCGATGCCGAGTTCAAGGGTTACGAAGACAGCGTGGTACAGGATGTGGTGATCCGCACCGACAACGTGCTGTACCATAAAGAGAAGTACTACTCGCCCGGTGAGCGCCGGACCTACGTGGCGGAATTGCCGTCCGGTTACAGCGGGCAGTTTGGGCCGGGGATCAAGGCACTGGCGTTGGTGCAGTATTTCGCCTGCAACCTGGCGGAGCCGAAGATCCTGGAATTCTTTGCCAATATCGGCATCCAACTGTCGGCGGGTGAGTTGTCCAACTGGCTGATCAAAGGCTGGCCGGCACTGCACACCGAGGAGGCCGCCATCTACGAAGCGGGGCTGCGCAGTAGCCCGTGGCAACACTTGGACGGCACCGCGACGCGGGTCAATGGCCAGAACGAGCATTGTCATGTGGTCTGTAATCCCCTGTATACGGCTTACTTCACGATGGCCCACAAGGACCGGCTGACCATTGTAGACGTGTTGCGTAATCTGGGGGCGCGCACCTTTCGGGTCAATGCCGAAGCCATCAACTTGCTGCACATGTTCGGCCTTGCGCAGCGCACCGTGCGCAGCGTGCAGGGCCTGCCGTACGACCAGGACTTGAATGAAGCCGAGTTCAACGCCCTGCTGGACGCACGCCTGCCGACCCTGAGACCGCAACAGCGGTCGCGCACGCCTTCGGCGTGGAAGCGGCGGCCATCGCCGCCTACCATGCCCAGATGGAGTTCCCGGTCGTCAAACTGTTGCTCTGCGATGCTGCGCCGCAGTTCAACTGGGTGACCGAGCAACTGGCGTTGTGTTGGATCCACGAAGGCCGCCATTACAAGAAACTCGACCCGAGCAGTGCGCCCTTCCGGAGCGCCTTGACCGACTTTACCAAGCAGTTCTGGGAGTACTACGACCAACTGCTGACCTACCGCTTTGGCCCGCGCACGCCAGATGGCGCCACGGCTTGGGACACCTTCATGACCCTGACGGCCACGGCCAAGAAACTCGGCGTCAATATCTACCACTACATCCATGATCGCGTATCCGGTGCCTTCGAGCTGCCCGATCTGGCCGACACAATCACGCAACGCGCCGCCGAACAATCATTGGGCGCATCCTGGGATCTCGAGCACCTTTTCATGTGCAGGATAAGGCCGCAGTCCGCAGCAACCGACATGCGTATCATCGGTGAGGCGGAACAGCGGCCAGTACTGAATACCATACGTCGCCTGATTCGCGATCTCTATAGACCGTCAGATAAAGATTCGTAGGGGCAGTGCCTTGCGCCTGCCCTGGGCGACCGCAAGGGATCGCCCCTACCACGAATCATTTTCTGAACATCTATAGCGCCAGTCGCTGGCGAACCTGGTGTTCCGAAAACGGTCCGCCGATCAGGCGCGTCACGCGCGCATCGCCCCATAGGCCCATCGCCAAAGCGAGGTCATCAGGTGTCCATTCTCCGAAGCCAAGTCGCGCCGAGCGTAAGAAGTACGGTCGTGTCATGAACCCCTGCTTTGTTGAGATTCAGACATGTGCGGAACCCTCCTCTCACTTCATCGCCTGCCCGAGCGCTGCGCTCCAGGCCTTCGCCCGCTCCAGCTCACCATCGCGGAGCGGACCGTACTTGCCCTGCACGACGAAGCGCTGGGCCTTGGCAGCCGGGCGGTAACCCGCGGCCTCTAACCTGTTCAGGATTGCTTTTGCCGCGCTTCCGGGCGACCACCAGATGCGCGTCTCGAACGCGGCCGCGCGGGTGTTCCCCTTGGGCAGCGCATCAAGCCATGAACGCATGCTCGGGTGTGAGAGATCAGGCGGTACCGGGTCCTTGTTGGCGTTCGCGGCGATGCTCTCGAGTATGCCCTCTGTGGGGAGCGCGAAGCCCAGCAGCGGCGCACCCGCCACGATGAGATCGGCACCCGCCACCGCGGCGCCGGTTGCCTCGGCAGTGGTCAGTGCTCGCGCCTCTGGACCGATGCCTTCCGCAATGGCGCGGGCGATCGCGGCAGTGTTCCCCCAATGGGATTCGTATACGATGACAGCCTTCATGGCATCCACCTTCTTCCTCCAAGAAATAACGTCACGTATCCATACGTACGAAGACACCGCGGGTTGCGCGAATGAGTTTGTGCCTGGCCACGCCAAGCTCCAACCCTGCAGGACCGCCCATCGCGTCCGCTTCGAACGTATTGACAAAGCTTCCGTTTTCTGGTATCATTCGGCAATGATACCGGTAACGATACCGGAATCGTTTTGACTGGAAACTTCGTGTTAGCCAATCGAAAACCTCTCGTGGGACGCAACAACAAAAGCATCACCATCCAGGATGTAGCTCGAGCCGCCAACGTATCGATTTCGACCGTTTCGCGCGTGCTCAACGATAAGGATGACGTTGCGCCTGATACTTATCAGAAGATTCAAGACGTCATCGCTGAACTGGGCTACACCTCCAATCTGGCGGCCAGAAGTATGCGCAGCCGCCGGACCGGCGTGATTGGCCTGATCATGCCCGAACTGGAAGATCCGTTCTGTATCCAGGTCCTGAAGGGTATCAACCACGCCATCGTCGCGCTCGATTATGATTTGATCGCCTATACCAGTGGCAGCATCAAAAGGCACTCAAAAGCCGAGCGGGAACAACACTACGTCTCGCTGCTCAACGGCAGCATCACTGATGGGGTCATCCTTGTTACCCCCGCCGCTACCAGCTTTTCCACAGCAGCTCCCGTTGTGGCCATTGACCCCAACAACGAGTGCCCTGACTGTCTGGGAGTCACCGCCGCGAACTACGCCGGCGCTCTGGCAGCCATGGAGTACCTGATCGGTTTGGGACACCAGCGCATCGGCTTCATCGGAGGTCGGCCTGACCTGCAGAGCTCCCAACAGCGACTGCAAGGGTATGAAGCCGCACTGCGCATGGCCAATATCGCTCTCAATCCGGATCTGATTGCAGTTGGCGACTTTTCCCGCGCAGCAGGTCGTGGCTGTGCTCAGCGACTACTATCGCTCCCCGAGGCACCGACGGCGATCTTCGCTGCCAACGATCAGTCGGCCATGGGTGTGATCGAGACAGCGCGTGAAATGGGTCGGCGCGTTCCTGACGACGTGTCGGTGGTCGGCTTCGACAACATTCCCGAGACGGCCTACTGCAATCCACCCCTTACCACCGTCGATCAGTTCATCGACAAGATGGGCTACGTAGCCACCGAGTTACTGATAGGTCTGATCCAAGGGCAGCCCTTTCAGGGCAATTTGTACGAGATGCCTACGCAACTTGTTGTCAGGGATTCCTGCCGGGCCATTGCAGGCAACATGTGAGGGAACGGCTTGGGAACACACGTGTTAGATCGAAGGTGACGGCAAGCTGACGCGGGAACTTCACCTGAGGACGTCTTGGACGGTGCGTGATTTTCTTTTTTTCTTTGGTTCGGTATCGTTACCGGAAACGATACCGAAGATTGAAAGGAGGTGGTGGCGAATTTGACACGACGTGGCAAGAACGAACACAGGTCTTCCCTTGCCTGACAGAAAGAGGTCCTGTCCAACAGTGGTATGGAGCGGGGCTCCAAACGGGCACAGTGTGTCAGATCATTTGCACAAAGTCGAGGAGGACAAGCAAAAATGCGCAAGTCAATTCTATTCTCAGTGAGCCTGTTGGTGGTGGTAAGCCTGATCATCACCGCCTGCGGTGCGACTCCTACCCCTCAGGTAGTGGAGAAGCAGGTGCCCGTCGAGGTCACAAAGGTGGTCGTCGAAACCCAGGTGGTCCAGGGCGCGCCGGTCGAGGTCACCAGAGTCGTCAAGGAAGAGGTGACCAAGGAGATCGTCGTGACGGCCACGCCTGTCCCGGTGGTCAAAGAAAAGGCGCCCGATGTGCTCGGTTTGCCCAGGAATGAGATGGTTATCGCCGGCATCCTGACCGGGCGCGTTGGCGCACCCAGCAACTTCAACGAATGGGTCGGCTGGAAGTGGCGCGATCGCGGCATGCAGAACCTGGCCAACGAGCCGCTGTGGTCGGTGGACTTTGCCACCGGCAAGATCGTCAATGGCCTCGCCGACGGCGATCCCAAGTACAACGCCGACTTTACGGAGATGGCAATTCCTCTGCGGAAGGGGGTTGCCTGGGACGACGGCACGCCGTTCACGTCGGCAGACGTGGTCTTTACGGTCGAGGAGCTCATCAAGTTCGAAGGCTTGAACGCTCACAACTTCATGGCTGACAACGTCGCTTCCGTATCCGCTCCCGACGACTATACGGTCAAGTTCGTGCTGAAGCAGGCGAACTCGCGGTTCCACACTACGTTTCTCGACCGCTGGGGTTGCACCTGGATCATGCCCAAACATATCTTTGAAAAGGTGGAAGACCCGGTCACGTTCGAGTTCAATCCATTCGTCGGCACTGGGCCGTACAAGCTGCATAGCTTCGATCCGAACGGGTACTGGACCATCTGGGAAAAGAGGGCGGATTGGGACAAGAGCCCGACGGGCATCCTCTACGGCGAGCCCAAGCCCAAGTATATCGTCCTTCAGGCCTTCGCCAACGAGGGCGCCAAGATCCTGGCCCAGTTGACGCACCAGCTCGACGCGGTAGATCTCTCGGCAGAGGGCCTCAAGGCCGCGCTGGCCCAGGGCAAGACGAACCGTGGCTATCAGCCAGGCTACCCCTGGGTGGTGAACAACGACCCCGCCCTGACGGGACTCACGTTCAACACGTTCCGGGCTCCGTACGACAACCCTGACGTGCGCTGGGCGCTTCTGCTGGCCATCGACATCGTCGAGTACGAAGGACAAGCCGTCGACGGCGCCGGCACCCTGAGCCCGGTTCACATCCCATCTCTCGGTTCCTACCCCAAGGACTACATCGAACCGATGCAGCAGTGGTTGTCTGACTTTACGCTGGACCTGGGCAACGGCGAGACCTTCAAGCCGTACGACAAGGAGGCCCCGCAGCGACTTGTCCAGTACGTCAAAGACCGGGGTTACTCCGTTTCCGACGATCCGGCGGTCGTAGCTCAAACGTTCGGGCTCGGCTGGTACAAGTACGCGCCCGATGTTGCCGAGAAGCTGCTCCTGAAGAACGGCTTTTCAAAGGACAAAGACGGGAAGTGGCTCCTGCCGGACGGAAAGTTCTGGAAGATCGAGGTCATCACCCGATCCGATATGTCCCACCTGGAGTTCAAGAACGGGGCTGCAGCCGTACAGCAGTGGAAGAAGTTCGGCATCGATGCTGTGCAGGTCCCGTCGGACGAGATATCGGCGCTGACGCAGACCGGTGACTATGACGTGAGCGGTGCCTGGCCCGCACAGGAGCCATGGGGCGCCGGCCCGGACCTGTACCGGAGCCTGGATTTCTACAACTCGGCATACGTCGAGCCGATCGGAACCATCACCAAGGGACACACCTCTCGTTGGTCGTCGCCGGAGATGGATGACGTGATCAAGCGGCTGCGCGAGACTGACCCGGCCAACACGGATCAGGTTATCGCCATCGGCATCGAGGGATTGAAGCTGGCCGTTGAGGCCATGCCCGGTATCCCGACGTTCGGCTACGTCGGCTTTGTCTCCTGGGATCAATACTACTGGACCAGCTGGCCCGGGTCGGAGAACCCCTACAACGAGCCCTATACGCACTGGGGCCCCTTCAAGTACATGACACCGTTCCTGGAGCCGACCGGGAACTAGTCAGTCGCAGATGTTTCCAATCTCCCCGGGCGGGCTCCTGCCCGCCCGGGGGTTCTTTCAACAACCGATGGAGAAGAAGACGAGGAAACAGTGATGACGTTTGTAAAGCGGTATCTCATTCCACGGCTTATTCAGTACTTCCTGGTGATCTTTCTCGGGATCACGGCCGTGTTCTTCATCCCGCGTCTCACGCCATCGGATCCGGTGAGCCGCACGATCGCCCAGCTCACGGCGATGGGATCCTTCCTGGACCCCGCGTCTATGGATGCTTTCATCGAGGATCTTACCGAGATGTACGGACTCGGAGGATCGATGTTCCAACAGTACGGCGCGTTCTGGCTGAGGTTGTTCCGTGGGGATTTTGGGGTCTCCTTCTTCCAGTTTCCGACGCCGGTGAGCAAGTTGATCGGGACCGCGCTACCGTGGACAGCGTCCCTGTTATTGGTGACGACGTTTCTGTCCTGGACGATCGGGAACATCGTCGGCGGGTTGGCCGGCTACTTTTCCCGCAGGCACTGGTCGCGGGTTCTCGACACCGTGGCCATGATCATCCGGCCGTTGCCCTACTACATCTTTGCCTTTGCACTCCTCGTCCTGTTGGCCTATGTCATCCGCTGGTTCCCTGTTTCCGGTGGGACCGATATCGGGAGAAAGGTCGCCTTCAACTGGCCCTTTATCAAGGATGTGCTCAGGCACTCGTTCTTGCCAGCCCTGTCGCTGGTTGTGCTGGGTGCGGCAGTTAATTTCCAGACAATGAAGCTGATCGTCCAGAACGTCAACGCCGAAAACTTTGTTCAATATGCCAAGCTCGGCGGCGTCAAGGAAGAGCGGATTGTGTCGAGGTACGTGATCCGGAACGCGCTGCTGCCGCAGGTCACAGGGCTGGCGCTGTCGTTCGGACAGATTTTCAGCGGTGCACTGATCACGGAGATCGTCTTCTCCTACCCAGGACTCGGAACGCTCCTCTACAACGCGATTATCACCGGTGACTATAACTTGATCATGGGCATCACCCTTCTTTCCATAGTAGCCATCACAACAGCGATTCTCATCATCGATCTGCTGTATCCTCTCGTCGATCCGAGAGTCAGGTACATATAAGGAGCGCGGACAACGTGAGGATACTACGAGATCTCTTCAGGGATTACAGGTTTGCGTTCAGCTTCTGCGCTCTGTGTGCGCTGCTTCTTCTCGCACTGAGCTCAGTCTTTGCGCCCGACGATCCGACCCTGTGGGCGGTTGTTCCCCGTGATCTGAAGCCATCGGCGCAGCACTGGTTGGGGACCAGTTCCAAGGGACAAGACGTCTTCTGGCAGGCGACATTCGCCGTGCGCAACTCGCTGATTATCTCGCTGATCGCGGGAATCGTGTCGCGTGTCATCGCCGTTCTGATCGGGATGGTCGCCGGCTACAAGGGCCGGGGCACCGACCGAGTGCTGATGTTCATCAGCGACAGCCTGCTGGTGATACCGCTGTTCCTCATTATCGTTCTGCTGGCCATGCTGGTGCGAGACATCATGAATCTGGTGACACTGGGGCTCCTGCTCGCGTTTTTTGGTTGGGCCTGGGATGCACGGGTCATCCGGTCGCAGATCTTGAGCTTGCGGGAGCGGGAGTTCACGCAGACGGCGATCCTCTCCGGCACGAGCACGCTGCCTCTGGTGCTAAAGGAGTACATGCCTTTCGCCACGCCCCTGATATTTTCCACCCTGATCAACAACATGTCCTGGGCGATTGGCATGGAGATCACGCTCGCGATTCTCGGCCTGGTGAACCTGGATATCCCGACGTTGGGGACGATGCTCCAGTGGGCGATTAGCTATCAGGCAATGTTGCTGGGCTACTGGTGGTGGTTGTTGACGCCTATCGTCCTGGCGGTCCTCCTGTTTGTGGCCCTCTACTGGCTTTCGGTCAGCATCAGCGAATACCTGGATCCGAGAACGCGGGTCCAACGGGTCGGGGCGCGATGAGGCGGCTATGAACCAGACGATACTCAGGACTGAACAGTTGAAGGCCTTCTACGTGCTTGACATCCACGGGACCCAGAAGGTGGTGAAGGCGGTCAACGAGATCGATCTCGACATCTATGAAAACGAAGTCTACGGGATCGCCGGTGAGAGCGGCTGTGGCAAGACAACCCTGCTAAAGGCGCTCGTCGGCGCGATCGAGCCGCCTTTGAGACTGATCGGCGGACGAGTTCTGTACCAAATGAGCGGCGAGGAGATCGATGTTGCTTCTCTCGACGAAGAGGAGAAGCGCCAACTGCGTTGGGAGTATGTCTCCTATGTGCCGCAGGGTTCGATGAGTGTTCTCAATCCCGTGATCAAGTTGAAAGAAACCTATCGGGATTTCGTCGAGAGTCACGCGGGCAGGAACACACGCGAGCAAGCCTTTCAGATGGCTAAGGAACACATCGCCGAGTTAGGACTGCCACTCAAGATCCTGGATGCCTATCCGCACCAGTTATCCGGTGGCATGAGGCAGCGGGTGACGATCGCCCTGGCTGCGCTGCTGAAGCCCCGGATCATCGTCGCCGATGAGCCGACAACCGCGCTCGATGTCGTCGTCCAGAGGGGCGTGGTGCAGCTTCTCAAGGAGATCCAGAGAAAACTAGAAAACACGATCGTCCTGGTAACGCACGACATGGGCGTTCAAGCCAACGTGGCTGACCGAATCGGGATCATGTATGCCGGCAAGATGGTCGAAGAGGCGCCGACCGGGCGCATTTTCGGTGAGCCACTTCATCCCTATACTCAGTATCTGATCAACTCCTTGCCGCGGTTTGGAGATAAGGCAACGCGGGAAGGTGTGCCCGGAAGCCCCCCTTCTCTCTTGAACCTTCCCAGTGGCTGCCCCTTCCACCCGAGATGCCCCCACGCTCTGGATATTTGTACGGAACAGATGCCGGGCCATAGCAACGTGGAGCGCAATCATAGAGTTGCCTGCTGGCTGGCCGGAGAATAAGATGGAGAAACTCCTTGAAGTTGATCACCTGACCAAAGTCTTCTCCATGGGGAGCATGATCTCGAGGATCAGGATAACAGCAACGGACAATGTGTCGTTTTACATCAAACCGGCGGAGATCTTTGCCTTGGCGGGTGAAAGCGGCTGTGGAAAAACAACGACTGCCAGGATGATTCTGGGCTTTGAAGAGCCTACTTCAGGTGTCATTGTCCATAATGGCAAGAGAACTACCGAGAACGGAAGGGTGTGGTTCACCGAGGGTGTACAAGCGATTTTCCAGGACCCCTTCGGGACATTCAACCCTTTAAGAACGGTCGATCGCTATTTCTTTGAGACTGTCCAGAACTACAAACTGGCCAGGAACAAAAAAGAAGCCATTGGATTGATCGATCAAAAACTGAAGGCAGTCGGTCTTTCTTACGAAGAGTTCGCCGGCAAGTACCCGAGTGAATTCTCCGGAGGGCAATTGCAGAGGGTCTCTACAGCCAGGGCGTTGCTGACCAACCCAACTCTCTTGATCGCCGATGAACCCGTTTCGATGGTCGACGCTTCCTTGAGAATGTCGATCGTGAACCTGTTCAAGAAACTCAAAGAAGAGTTTGGTGTGAGTGTATTGTACATTACCCACGATCTGGCAACCGCCTACTATGTGAGCGATCGAATCGCCATCATGTTCAGGGGGAACATCGTCGAGATGGGGCCTGTGGAGCAGGTGTTGCTGGGCCCCAGGCATCCCTACACCAGACTCCTTAGAGAATCCATCCCCGAAGCAGATCCTCAAAAGCGATGGAGCGGGATGGTCAAGCTCTCTGACATAGAGCACGAAGAATACTTAAGACAAGGCTGCCGGTTTGCGGGCAGATGTCCTCTCGTGATGGAAATATGCAAACGACAAGTGCCGCCGGATGTCTACGTTGACGATGTGCTCGTCAAGTGTCACAAATATACCGGGGACAATCCCACATCTTCTTCTTGGAGCTTATAGTGCACACAGAATCATCGTTTCCAATCAAAGAACGGGTGACTAACCTGGTCTCCCAAATGACCCTGGAAGAGAAAATCTCGCAGATGATGTTCAACGCCCCGGCCATTGAACGGCTGGGCATTCCTGCATACAACTGGTGGAACGAGTGCCTGCATGGCGTGGGCCGGGCCGGCCTGGCTACCGTCTTTCCCCAGGCCATCGGATTGGCCGCTACCTGGAATCCCGATCTCTTGCACCGCATCGCCACCGCCATCTCCGACGAGGCGCGGGCCAAGCACCATGAGGCACTCCGTCGGGACATCCGCCAGATTTACAGCGGCCTGACTTATTGGTCACCGAATGTTAACATCTTTCGCGACCCTCGCTGGGGGCGGGGTCAGGAAACCTATGGCGAGGACCCATATCTCACGGCCAGCATGGGTGTGGCCTTTGTCAAAGGATTGCAGGGCGATCATCCAGATTACCTGAAACTGGTCGCCACGGCCAAGCATTACGCCGTGTACAGTGGCCCCGAGTCGGACCGCCACCACTTTGACGCCCAAGTCAGCGAGCGGGACCTGCGCGAGACCTATCTGCCCGCTTTCGAAGCCTGCGTTCGGGATGGCAAGGCCGCTTCAGTGATGGGCGCCTACAACCGCGTTAACGGTGAGCCCTGCTGCGCCAGCCCGATGCTGCTGCAACAGATTCTCCGGCAAGAATGGGGATTTGGCGGACCCACGGGGTTCGATGGCTACGTCGTCTCTGATTGCGGAGCCATTCGCGATATCTTCGAGCATCACCAGGTGGTGGCATCCGCTGAAGAGGCAGCGGCCATGGCTGTGAAAAGCGGTTGTGAGCTCAACTGCGGTGGCGTTTATTCCGCCCTTTTGGAAGCGGTGGAGCAGGGATTGATCTCGGAAGAAATCATCACCCGTGCCGTCGAGCGGCTCTTTAACGCTCGCTTTCGCCTGGGCATGTTCGACCCGCCGGAGCAGGTACCTTACGCCCAGATTCCCTACGAGATCATCAATTCACCGGCGTATCAAGCCCTGGCATTGCAAGCAGCTCGCGAATCGATCGTGCTGCTCAAGAACGAAGGCTGTCTGCTGCCCCTGCCCAAGGATCTGGCCGCTATCGCTGTCGTTGGTCCCAACGCCGATGACCTGGCAGCGCTGCTCGGCAATTACAACGGCACGCCAGCCCGAGCAGTCACTCCGCTGACGGGGATTCGCCAGAAGGTGTCCATGTCCACCCGCGTCTACCACGCGCCGGGCTGCGCCTGGGTGGACAGTATGGTTCCGCTGCAAGCCATCCCCTCGACTTGCTTACGCCCGATCGGCGGAGGTGAGGCCGGCCTGACAGGCGAGTACTATGACAACCCCGAATTCAAAGGCTGCCCGGCCATGTGCCGCGTGGATCGCGTAGTAGATTTCTGCTGGCGAGACACCTCCCCGCTGACGGGCTGTTGGGGCGACCGGTTTGCCGTGCGTTGGACCGGGTTTCTCATTCCACCAGTCAGTGGTATCTACCGGCTAGGTGTCTACGGTCACAGCGGCTACAAGTTGTACCTGGATGGTGAGTTGCTTGCCGAGTCCGAGTTTGTTCACCATCCCCTCTTTAAGAGTCAGGAAGTTGAGTTGGAAGCCGATCGGCTCTACTCGATCCATCTGGAGTATGTGAACCGTGGTCTCGATCCGCAGGTGCAACTGTTGTGGGCGCTGCCAGTGGGTGATCTCGCGACCCGGGCGCTGGAAATCGTGGACAAGGCCGACGTCGTCGTGGCGGTAATGGGACTGTCGCCCCAGTTGGAGGGCGAGGAGATGCCGATTAAGATAGATGGCTTTGTCGGTGGTGACCGGACCGGCATCGAACTGCCGCTGCCCCAAGAAAGGCTCCTCAAGAAGCTGCACGACATGGGGAAGCCGGTGGTGTTGGTGCTGCTCAATGGCAGTGCTTTGGCCATCCCCTGGGCCGCTGAGCACATCCCGGCCATCATCGAAGCCTGGTATCCGGGCCAGGCCGGCGGCGAGGCCCTGGCCGACGTGCTGTTCGGTGACTATAACCCGGCCGGGCGGCTGCCCGTCACCTTCTACAGATCGGAAGATGACTTGCCACCCTTTGGCGACTATAACATGGCGGGCCGCACCTACCGTTACTTCCAGGGCGAGCCTCTCTTCCCCTTTGGCCGTGGCTTGAGCTACACGACCTTTGAGTTCAGTGATTTGCAGATCAGCCCTGGGCGGGTTACAGTTGGAGGGCGGGTAAGCATCGACGCTAACATAACCAACACCGGTCACCGTGCTGGCGACGAGGTGGTCCAACTCTACGTCCGTCATCTCGACATCACCGTGTCTCAGCCCATCAAGGAGTTGAAAGGGTTCAAGCGCATCCACCTGCTGCCGGGCGAGTGCAAAACGGTGACGTTCACTCTGCATACCCATCAACTCGGCTACTACGATGAGAGCATGCGCTACGCCGTCCATCCAGGCACGATCGAGTTGCTGGTCGGCAGTTCGTCGCAACAGTTGCCGCTCAGCGGTCGCTTCGAGATCGTTGGTGAGCGGGCCGAGGTCGGCAAGGTATTCTTTAGTGGCGTAAGCGTGAAATAGGATGAGTGTGGCTTCTGACCTGAAAGGCCAGCTATCACGTCTTCGTCGAGCCCGGTTGCCACTCCTCAGCAGCCTTGAGGAGGCGCACTATGCCGCGCCGGAAGGCTTTTCGAGCGACACCTGGCGCCGCTCGCGGGACGTGGTGCGCGGTGGGGGGCGGAAAACTCCCAGCATGACACGGAATAACCCATGACGACATCCAATTGGCGTTTGTCCGAAGATCGTTTCTTCGACCCTGACCCGACGCAGCGGCGCATCGCACGGGAGTTGTACCCGGGCGTGATGGGTCTGCCGATCATCAGCCCGCACGGCCACGTTGACCCCCGGCTGTTGGCCGATGAAAATGCATCGTTCGGCACGCCGGCCGACCTGTTCATCATCCCGGATCACTACGTATTTCGGATGCTCTACTCGCAAGGCGTGCCCATGGAGGCGTCGGGTGTGCCGCGCGTGGACGGCGGCATGGTCGAGGCGGATCATCGCAAGATCTGGCAGCTCTTCGCCGAGCATTATCATCTCTTTCGCGGCACCCCCAGCGGCGCCTGGCTCGATCAGGAGTTGTTTGAGGTTTTCGGCATCCGCCAGAAGCTGACAGGCCTTAACGCCCAGGCGGTCTATGATGAAATCGCGGCCAGGTTGACGACGCCGGAATACCGGCCGCGGGCGCTGTTCAAGCGCTTCAACATCGAGGCCCTGGCCACCACCGATGCCGCATCCGACCCGCTGATCCATCACCAGGCGATAGCCGATTCGGGCTGGGATGGCCGCGTCATCCCCACCTTCCGCCCCGATGCGGTGGTCAACCTCCTGACACCCGGCTGGCGGCAACACCTGGCGGCATTAGCCCAGGCCAGCGGGATCGACATTACCTCCTACGCCGCTTTCATCCGGGCGCTGGAGGATCGGCGGGGCTTCTTCAAACAGATGGGCGCCACCGCCACCGATCACGCGGCCGAGACGGCCTACACGGGCCGGTTGGATATGGCCGAGGCGGAGGCGATCTTCCAGCATGCCTTGCAAGGTCAGGTCCTGGCCGACGATGCGCGACGCTTCACCGGGCACATGCTGATGGAGATGGCGCGCATGAGCATCGATGACGGCCTGGTGATGCAGCTCCATATCGGCTCCATACGCGGGCACAATCCCGCGGTGCGCACGCGCTTCGGCGCCGACATGGGGTGCGATATCCCCACGACCAGCGAGTTTACCTTTAACCTGCGGCCGTTGCTGGAGGCCTACGGCAACGATCCGCGGCTGAGGCTGATCCTTTTCACGCTGGATGAAACGACCTATGCTCGGGAACTGGCGCCGTTGGCCGGTCACTACCCCGCGCTCCGGCTGGGCCCTCCCTGGTGGTTCCACGACAGCCCGAACGGCATACGCCGTTACTTTGATCAGGTGATCGAGACAGCGGGGCTGTACAACACTGCCGGCTTCAACGACGACACGCGCGCGTTTTGTTCCATCCCCGTGCGCCATGACGTTTGGCGCCGCGTGAGCTGTGATTGGCTGGCCGGCCTGGTCGTGCGCGGTCAAATCGACGAGGCCGACGCAGCCGATATGGCGCACGACCTGGCGTATGGCCTGGCTAAGCGAGCGTACAGGCTGTAAGGTGGGGCAATTGCCGGACGGATTTTCCAATGAGTCAATCGGAGACTGGTTGGTCGCGGGCAAGGCGCCCACGTATCGGCTACATCACGCCCAGGATCAGCACTCAGCACAGCCTGGCGATCTGGCGCGGCCTGGTCGAGGCGGCTCAGTTGCACGGTGTGGATCTGCTCTGTTTCGCAGGCGGTGAGGTGCAGCACCCGGAAGACGCGGGGCGCCGTGCCCCGGAAAAGCGCACCGCACGCAATGTGATTTACGACCTGGTTGACCGGGCGCACCTTGACGGGCTGGTTGTGTGGGGGTCATCGCTGGGCTACTATGCCGGCCCCGAGGCCACCTATAACTTCTGCCGGCGATTTGAGCCACTGCCCCTGGTGAGCATCGGCGTCGCACTGCCAGGCATCCCGGGCATCGTCCTGGATAGCTATGGCGGGATGCGCGCCGCCATTGCCCACCTCATCGAGGTCCACGGACGCCGCCAACTGGCGTTCATCCGGGGACCGGAAACGCACCGTGAGGCGAGGGAGCGCTATCGCTCCTACTGTGACACGTTGGCCGCCTACGGGATCCCCTTCGATCCAGATCTTGTTTCTCCGCCCTATCTGTGGGTGCAGGCAGACGGGACCGAGCTGCAAACGAATGGCGCCGAGGCGATCCGTCTGTTCGTGGAAGAACGCCACGTCCAGTTCGATGCGATCGTCGCAGCCAGTGACAACTTCGCGCTGGGCGCGGTGCCGGCCTTACAGGCGCGGGGCCTCTGGGTGCCTGAACGGGTATCGGTCGTCGGTTTCGATGACAGACCGGCCAGCCGTGCCCTCGTGCCCCCACTGACCACCCTCAAGATCAGCATGCAAGAACGCGGCCGCCAGGCTTTGTCTATGCTCCTGGCGCGCCTGGCAGGTGAGAGCCTGCCCGCTGAGGTATCGTTGCCCGCGCACCTGGTTATCCGTCGGTCGTGCGGCTGCTTCGACTCGGCGGTGGTGCATGCGGCGGCCGCGCACACAGTGATCAGCCCCACTGACGTCCAGGAGCCGCGTGCGGCCCTTCTTGCGGCAGTTGTCCGAGAGCTCGAATCCGCTGGCGAGCCCGTGCATCTCGGAGGGATGCTGCTCGATGCCTTCCTGGCGGAGTTGGATGGGGGAAAAGCGGACAGCTTCCTCGTCACGCTTGACAACATTCTACGCCAGACCGTCGATGCGGAGGGCGAGGTAGGGGCCTGGCAAGGGGTGATTTCGGCGCTGCGAGAGCAGATGCTGCCGCAATTGGCCGGTGATACCCCAGGGTTAGGCCACGCCGAGAGTCTCTGGCACCAGGCGCGCGTGTTGATCGGCGAGCGCGCCTGGCGTGCGCAGGCTCACGCCGGCCGCCATGCCAGCCAGCAGGCTGACCATCTGCACGCACTCAGCCGGTCGCTGGTCCTGGCCGTGGACCTTCCGGAGCTGATGGATACCCTGGCGCGCGAGCTGCCTGCAATGGGCATCGGCTCCTGTGCCGTGGCGCTGTACGAGGACCCGGAAAGGCCGACCGGCGACTGTCGGCTGATGCTGGCCTACGATCGGCGCGGGCGAGCTAACCTGCCACCTGGCGGAGAAATCTGGCCTGCCCCGATCCTGGCATCCGGTGGATTGCTGGCAGATGGCGCTTCCCAAACTGATGACATGCCCCACAGTATTATCGTCCAACCGCTGTACTGTCGGGAGGAGCCGTTGGGCTTCATCATGTTGGACGGCAACTGCCAGGGAGGGCAGGTTTACCACGTCTTGCAGGAGCAGATCAGCAGCGCGCTGAAAGGGGTGCTCCTGTTGCAGGAAAACGTGCGCCTGTACCATATGGCGCTCGCCGCGCAGCAGGCAGCCCAGGAAAAGCAGCACCTGGCCGAGGAAGCTGACCGCATGAAGAGCCGCTTCTTGTCTATGGTCAGCCACGAGCTGCGCACGCCGCTGATCCTGCTGGAGGGGTTGAGCGAGATGATGCTGCGCGGGGGGTCGGGCAGCCGGCCGCCCTTGCCTGCGCCGTATCGCCAGGACCTGGCGCGCATCCGTGCAACCGCCCAACAACTGGGTGGGCTGGTGCGCGATGTGTTGGACCTCGCCCGCAGCCAGGTCGGCCAGTTACGGCTGGCGACCAGGCCGCTGGACGTGGCAGCCGTGCTGCAATCCACCATCCTGGTGGGGGAGCAGATGGCGCACAACAAGGGCCTGGATTGGCAGGTGGAGATCGGACCGGATTTACCGGAGGTCATTGGGGATAGCGCCCGGTTGCAGCAGGTGACCCTGAACTTGATCTCGAACGCGGTCAAGTTCACCGCGCATGGGGAAGTGCGGTTGCGGATACATGCCGATCAGGGCGGCGTTATCGTCTCGGTCAGCGACACCGGTCTGGGCGTGCCGCTGGACGAGCAAGAGGCCATCTTCGATGAGTTCCGGCAGTCGGAACGGACGGCCGCGCGCGGGTTCGGTGGACTGGGCGTGGGCCTGGCCATCTGCCGGCAAATCGTCCACCTGCACGGTGGTGAGATCGGCGTTCGTTCATCAGGGCTTGTGGATGGCGGCTCGACCTTTTTCTACCGTCTTCCGGCAGCCAGCCCGGTGTTCCCCGGAGCCACCGGGCTGGGCGAGCCTGCGCAACCAGCGCCGTTGCCTGCGGCCGGGCGGCCGGGATCCGCGCCCTGGAACGGCCACACGCAGACCGTGGTGCTGCTGACGGAGCGAGCCGCCAACGGCGAGCTGCTCCGTTCCCATCTGCTGGAGCAGGGCTTCGATGTGGGGGTGCTGCCGGTCGAGGAAGGCGAAGACTGGCTGGCGCAGTTGCTCGCGCGGCGGCCGGGCGCCGTGGTATTGGATCTGCAACCCGCCTGGGAACGCGGCTGGCAGTTATTTGACGTCCTGAAACATAGCGAGGCCACCCAGGACATCCCGGTGTTGCTCTACTCCTTGTTGGCCGATCAGGGGGCCGTGCTGGCGTTGGACTATCTTGCGAAACCGATGGGCCCCGCCTCTTTGGCCCAGGCGCTGCAAAACCTTGGGCTGGCAGATCGCGAGATTCAGGACCAGGCAATTCTTATCGCTGATGACGATCCCGCCGTTCTGGCGATGCACGGCGATATGGTGCGCGAGCGCTTCCCCGGCTGTCGAATCTTGACGGCGGCGAACGGGCGGCAGGCGCTTGACATCCTCCAGCGCGGGGAGCGCCCCCTGTTCGTCTTACTGGATCTGATGATGCCCGAACTGGACGGAATCGGTGTGCTGGAGGCCATGCAACATGACTCGCGGCTGCGCGACATCCCCGTGATCGTGCTCACAGCGCAGTGCATTTCGGAAGATGACATGGGCCGTCTCGGCCGTGGGGTGGCATCCATCCTGCACAAGGGCATGTTCACGACCAAAGAGACCCTGGCGCAGGTGGCGCGAGCGTTGGCTAGCAACAAATCTCTGGGCAGCGAGACCCAGCGGCTGGCACGCAAGGTCATGGCCTACATTCACGCGCATTACGCCCAGGATATCTCGCGCGAACAAATGGCCAGCTATGCGGGGATCAGTGTGCGACACTTGACCCGCTGTTTCGCACAAGAAATCGGTCTGTCTCCCATCGATTATCTCAATCGTTTTCGGGTCGCGCAAGCACGCCGTTTGTTGGACGAAGGCCACACAAACATCACAGAGGTGATGAGTGCGGTCGGTTTTTGCGACAGCAGCTATTTCTCCAGGATCTTCCGGCGCGAGGTCGGCATGTCGCCCCGCACCTATCGGGTCCATCCCCACACCCTTTAATCCTGTCCTGCTCTGGAAATAGAACCAGCGCCTGTCACTCTGAGCGGGTTGACCCGTGAGTCACGTTACGGCATGCCGCCAGCGAAGAGTCCGTGGCCGGCCCGTACGGGGACCTGTCCTGAGCATGGCGGACGGATGCTTCGCTGAGATTCCGCTGGAACGAAGGTTGACTCGTTAACCCGCTCACGCTCTGCGTGACATTTTCATGCGCCGTGGCGTCGCCCGCGGCATGAGAAACAGCCCTGAGAATCGTCCGCTCACCACAAAGGCTCCAAGGCACGAAGGACACAAAGTCCCTTCAATTCCTTGCGCCCTTGGTGACTTTGTGTCTTGGTGGTGAGCCATTCTCACCCACCGTGGCGCCGAGCCCGGCATGAGAGACTGCTTTACAGATTGCCGGCTCGCGACTTGTCCCAATCGGACGAGATTAAGTCCCAATAACACAAGACACGGCGGCAGTTTAGGGCTACACTTATCATAAGCTTACTGCAGATTCTCTGGCAGCGTGATGTGGGCCCGCCACATAGGAGCGGTGGTGATGCGTCTGGAGGGAGCGAGCCAGATGACAAAGACCATCATCATTGCAGTCAACGATCCGAACATCCTCTACCTGCTTCAACGTTACGCCGAAGAGACCGGTTTCCAGACGGTGGACGCGTCCCGAGGCAAAGACCTTCTGACCCTGCTGGCCCAGAAGCCAGATGCTGCCCTTATCATCCTGGATGCCGAATTGTCAGGCATCACCGGCCGAAAAATGTGGCACCGACTAAAGGCTGAAGCCGCATCCCGTCACATCCCCGTTGTGGTTTACTCCTGCCAGGATGACGCGGCTGAGGAGTGGCATGAGGGCGCAGACCACTGTTTGCCCAAAACGGTGATGTATGATGATTTTGTGGCGGCATTGAAGCGCATCGGAATCTGTTGAGAACCTGCCTTTCCATGATGGGGATCTGATGACTGAACAAACCACTGAACGTCCCAAGCTCCTCGAGGTTATCGATCTGAAAAAGCACTTCCCGATCCTGCGCGGATTTATGTTCGCCAGACAGGTAGGGCTTGTCCGGGCGGTAGATGGAGTGAGCTTTTTCATCCGTGAGGGCGAAACCCTGGGATTGGTGGGCGAAAGCGGCTGCGGCAAGACGACGATCGGCCGGTTGATTCTGCGCGCCTATGATCCGACCGGCGGGGAGATCTGGTTTGCCGATCAAAACATGGGCCGGGTGAACGTCGCCAATATGGAGCAGGCACAGCTACGGCAACTGCGCCAGAACATGCAGTTGATTTTTCAGGATCCCTATTCGTCGCTCAACCCGCGCATGACCCTGCTGGAGATAGTCGGGGAGCCGTTACTAACGAACGGCGTGGCCAAGGGCAGTGAGCTGAAGGAGCGCGTCGCCGGCTTGCTCAAGGTGGTGGGCTTACGACCCGAATACATGGTCCGCTATCCGCATGCGTTCAGCGGCGGCCAGCGGCAGCGCATCGGCGTCGCGCGCGCCCTGGCGTTGAATCCCCAGCTTGTCGTCTGCGATGAGCCAGTCTCCGCGCTCGATGTTTCAGTGCAGGCGCAGATTCTTAACCTGCTCCAGGAACTCCAGGAGCAATTCGGTCTGACTTATCTGTTCATTTCGCATGACTTGAGCGTGGTCGAACACATCAGCGACCGGGTTGTAGTGATGTACGTGGGCAAGCTGGTCGAGAGCGCCTGCACTGCGGAGCTCTTCAGCAACCCCCGACATCCCTACACTGAAGCGCTGCTTTCGGCCGTGCCCAAGCCCGATCCGCGTATCCACAGTGAGGTGATCGTGATGCCAGGGGAAGTAGCTGATCCGGCTCACCCACCCAGCGGATGCTATTTCCACCCACGCTGTCGGTACTGCATAGACCACTGTGTAGCCGAGGAACCGATTCTGCGAGAGATCGCGCCGGATCACTACGTCAGTTGTCACCGGGTCGAAGAGCTGACACTCGTCGGTGTCCAGAGTCTGCCCTGACCGACGGGCCGTCTCGTCCCGGGCCAACGAAAGGAGATGCCTGTCGAAGTAACCTACCCAAGATACCACCCAAGAACAGTGACGAGCTCATGTACCCATTCGCCAGCCTTCAAGGAGGAAAGCACTATGAAAGTCCGAAGGATTACCCGACGTGAGTTTATTCGACTGTCAGCGATGACAGCGGCAGGGGCGGTGGCAGCCGCCTGCGGCGCCAGGGCGACGCCGACCGAGATGCCGGCCACGGCCGTACCACCGACCGCTGTGGCAGCCACGGCCGTGCCGCCTGCTGCCGTGGCAGCCACGGCCGTGCCGCCTACTGCCGTGTCAGCCTCCAAGTACAAGGAGGCTCCCATGTTGGCCGAATTGGTCAAGGCTGGCAAGCTGCCGGCCGTGGATCTGCGGCTGCCCAAGAACCCCTGGGTCGTGGCGTCGTATGAGGGGACCGGTAACTACGGCGGCAACTGGCGCCGCTGTTTCCAGGGCGTGTCCGACTACTGGGGGCCCACCAAGTTAGTGGACCGGGCGTGGGGCTGGTTGGATAAGGACCTGAACCTGATCCCGCGTATGCTCGAATCGTGGTCCGTCAGCCCGGACGGGAAGGTGTGGACCATCAAGATGCGCGAGGGTCTCAAGTGGTCGGATGGCAAGGCGGAATACACCACCGACGATATTGCCTTCTGGTACCAGTACGAGTTGCAGAACAAGAAATTGTCCGGCACCATGTCCATAACGCCGTGGCAAGACCCCGACAAAACCCTGGTCAAGTTTGCGGCGGTGGACAAGTATACGGCGACGTTCACGTACACAAAACCTAAACCGATGTTCATCTACAACATGACCCGCGGCGGCACGGGTGGGGGCGCGACCATCGCCCCCCTTCCCTGTGCTCCTGCCCATTACATGAAGGAGTTTCACGAAGACTTGACCTCGGACAAGGCTAAGCTGGCTGCGGATGTCACAGCAGGCGGCTATGATAGCTGGGAAAAGTACTATATGCAGTTCGTCAGGCAGTGGACGGCCAATGTCGACAGGCCAACGCTCGGTCCGTGGATCCCGAAGAACGACTACAAGCAAGAGTTGTTCATCATCGAGCGCAACCCCTACTTCTTCGGTGTGGACCCGGAGGGCCAGCAACTCCCCTACATCGACACGGTCACCCACCGCCTGTATGCAGCAGCATCGCCCGAGGTGCGCAACCTGTGGGTGACCAACGGCGAGATAGATATGCAGGCGCGCCAGATGACGATCGCCGACCTGGCCCTCTACAAAGCGAGCGAAGCTCAGGGCGACTACAAGACTGTCCTGGCGATCAGCGCCAGTCACGTGGCCATGCAGCTCAACCTTAGTACGAAGAACGAGCTGTTGAACGAGTTCTTCAACCATCGCGAGGTACGCATCGCCATCTCACAGGCCATCAACCGCGATCAGGTCAACCAATTGGTCTTCAACGGCTTGCTCAAGCCGCGCCAGTATAGCCCGCTGCCTATGTCGCCGCAGTACCATGAAAAGGCGTCCACCGCCTACATCGAGTACGACCCGGCCGCGGCGAACAAGCTGCTGGACGAGGCCGGCTACACCCAGAAGAACGCGGACGGTATCCGCTTGCACAAGGACGGAAAGACCCCGATCAGTTTCGTCGTCGAGGGCACCGACGCAGCCGGCACGCCGACCGAGGATGCGGCGCTGTTGGTCGCCAAGGACCTGGCGAAGATCGGCATCAAGATGACCTACCAGTTCGTCGAGCGGGCGCTCTACACCGAACATTATACGGCCAACGACATCGAGGCGGCCTGGTGGGGCGGCGACCGCACGGTGTTGCCGCTCGTGCCGGAAGCCATTATCTTCCGTGGCGTGCAGCCGGATCGACCGTGGTGCCCAGGCTGGGGGTTCTGGTATCTACAAGACCCGGCCAAGCCGAATGAGAACGCGGTCCAGCCGCCCGAAGGGCACTGGATCTACACCATCTGGAAGATTTGGGATGAAGAGATCGCTGTCGAGCCGGATCCGGCCAAGCAGACCGCGGCGTTCAAGAAGATCCTTGACATCTGGGCCGAGGAGTTGCCCATGATCGGCATCCTCGGTGAACAGCCGCAGCCCACGATCGTCAAGAACGGCTTCAAAGGGTATCCAGCCGGCATGCCGAACGATGATACGACCGGCGATGAGCAGTTCTGCAGCAGCGAGACGTACTACTGGGACGACCCAAGCAAGCACATGGCGTAAGTGTGCGCGTAACCGTCCAGCCCCGTGTCATTGCGGTGTGACACCTGAATGCTTGGACATGAAGACCTGACAGGTCTCACGAAGCGGACCCGTCAGGTCTGCACAGGAGCAGCAGTTCCAAATGTGGATTGGGCGCAAATGTCATAGGGTGACATCCACCGGGTAATCACATTTGGAACTGCTGGCGCAGGAGGCGGGTGTATGCTCGGTTACATCATGCGACGTGTCCTGATCATGATCCCGACACTGATTCTCATTTCGATCGTGTCTTTCATCGCCCTCCAGCTTCCACCCGGCGACTACCTGACGTCGTACGCGGCCCAGTTGACCACGACGGGCGAGTACATTGACCAACAGTCGCTTGATTCGCTGCGGGAGCGCTATGGATTGGGCCAGCCCATCTACGTGCAATACGGGAAATGGGTCTATGGCATTGTCACGCGCGGCGATTGGGGCCAATCCATGGAGTGGCAAATGCCGGTCAAAAACCTGATCGGGCAGGCGTTGGGGCTGACGGTGGTCCTGGCGGTCTTTTCACTCCTGATCAGTTGGTTGATAGCGATTCCGATGGGTGTATACTCTGCCACGCACCAGTATTCGCTTCCCGATTATCTGATGGCTGTCTTCAGTTTTCTCGGCGTGGGCGTGCCCGCCTTTCTGTGGGCGCTCATTATCATGTATTTGGCGCAGACCCAGCTCGGCTTGAACGTCGGCGGGCTGTTCTCGCAAAAGTATCTCAGCGCGCCATGGTCGTGGGGCAAGGCGGTGGACTTGTTGAAGCATATCTGGATTCCGGGCTTGATCGTGGCGATTGAGAACACCGCTGGCGACTTCCGTACCACGCGGGCGAATCTACTCGACGAGGTGAACAAGCCCTACGTGGAGCTCGCGCGCGCGAAGGGGCTGAGCGAGAGAAGACTGATCTGGAAATACCCGGTGCGTGTGGCGTTGAACCCGTTTTTCAGCACGGTCGGCTGGTCGCTGGCAAACCGCATCTCATCCATCACGCTGATGTCGGTGGTGCTCAGCCTGCAGACGACGGGACCGCTGCAGTTGCGTGCGCTGACATCGCAGGATATGTACCTGGCAGGCACCATCTTGCTGTTGTTGAGCGCACTGACCGTCATCGGCACACTCGTCTCGGATATCCTGCTGGCTTTAGTGGACCCGCGTATTCGGCTGGAGGCATAAGATATGACTGCTCTTGGGCAGGCGGAGAAGGACTTCGAGAAACCCCTGGCCGAGGAAGATGACCTCCAGAAAGCAGCAGGGGAAAAGATTTATGTCGCGCCACCTTGGAAACTGATGTGGTGGCGGTTCCGAAAACACAAGATGGCTTTGGTTTGCAGTGTGGTGTTGATCCTCCTCTATTTTGTAGCCCTCTTCTGCGAGTTCGTCGCGCCGTACGATCCCGACCAGGCGATGCTCCAGTTCAAGCAGGTGCCGCCGACCGCGATTCACATCCGCGATGTCCAGGGGCAATTCCATTGGCCCTTCGTCTACCAGCACGAGCGCACAGTGGACCCCACGACGTTTCAGATCACCGTCACCGAGGATATCAGCATTCGATATCCGCTCCAGTTGTTTGTTCACGGCTTTGAATACAAGTTGCTGGGATTATGGAAGACGGACATCCACCTGTTCGGATTGCCCCCGGCCGCCAAAGACCTGCAAGGCGAGTTCATCTTCGGCACCGACCGCCTGGGAAGAGACATGTTCTCGCGAGTATGCTACGGCGCACGCCTCTCGCTCTCGATGGGCCTGGTCAGCGTGTTTCTGAGCCTGGTGCTGGGCGTGGTCCTGGGGGGCATCTCGGGTTATTACGGTGGACAAGCCGATGTCCTCATCCAGCGCGTGATCGAATTTATCCGCACGATCCCAACTATCCCGCTTTACATGACGCTGAGCGCAGCGTTGCCGCGCGACTGGCCCGTCGAGCGGGTGTACTTTGGCATCACCATGATCATCGCGCTGGTGGGGTGGACCTGGATGGCGCGCGTGGTGCGTGGGCGCTTCCTGGCAATGCGCGAGGAGGACTTTGTGCTCGCGGCCCGGTTGAACGGAGCGAGCGAGATGCGCATCATCCTGCGCCACATGTTGCCCTCTTTCCTCAGCTACATCATCGCGGCCCTGACGCTGAATATCCCCAACATGATCCTGGCTGAGACGGGGTTGAGCTTCATCGGACTGGGGCTGCGCCCGCCTGCGATCAGTTGGGGCGTGTTGTTGCAGGAGGCGATGAACCTGCGTTCGCTGGTCCTGGCGCCGTGGGTGCTGGCGCCGGGCATCGCCGTCGTGATCTCAGTGCTGGCGTTCAACTTCGTTGGCGATGGCCTGCGCGATGCCGCCGATCCCTATGCCCGGTGAGTATTCCGTGCTGCGTACTACGTCAATGCGCACCTACGCAACACGCAATACGCAATACGCAATACGCAATACGCAATATGCTATAGGACACAACCATGAACAATCGAACCGAGCCTTTACTGGAAGTTAAAGATCTCAAGACCTACTTTTTCCTGGACGAGGGCACGGTTCGGGCGGTCGACGGCGTAGATTTCAACATCTGGCGCGGTCAAACGCTGGGCGTGGTCGGCGAAAGCGGTTGTGGCAAGAGTGTCACCGCACGCTCGATCCTGCGCATCGTGCCCAAGCCGGGTCGCATCGCCAATGGTGAGATCACGTTCTTCCGCAAGTGCGGTGAGAACGGCAACGCCCAGATAGAGGAAGTCAAGTTGACCGATCTCGACCCGACCGGCCGGGTGATACGCAGCATCCGTGGGAGCGAGATCGCGCTCGTGCCGCAAGAGCCGATGGCCTCCCTTAGCCCCGTCCATACTATCGGCAACCAGATCGCGGAAGCGATCATGCTGCACCAGGGAGTGAACAAACATATCGGCCGCGCCAAAGCCATCGACATGCTCGCTCTGGCCGGCTTCCCGAAACCCAGCGAGCGCGTGGATTCTTACCCGCACCAACTCTCGGGCGGGCTGCGCCAGCGTGCGGTGATCGCGATGGCGCTCTCCTGCCACCCCAGCCTGTTGATCGCTGACGAGCCGACGACTGCGTTGGATGTCACGACCGAGGCCCAGATCTTGCGGCTGATGCGCAACCTCCAGAGCGAGCTGGGCATGGCGATCATGTACATCACGCACAACCTGGGTGTGGTGGCGCAGATGTGTGAGGACGTGATCGTGATGTACATGGGCAAGGTGGTCGAAGAAAGCAGCGTGGACGCCCTTTTCCATGCCCCGCTGCACCCCTACACGCAAGCACTACTGCGTTCCATCCCGCGGTTGGGCCACGGTTCGCAGAACCGGGTGCACGGAAGGCAACACCTGGAATCCATTCACGGGAGTGTGCCGGACCCTTACTCCCTCCCTAAAGGGTGTTCCTTTCACCCGCGCTGCACGCAACGCATCGGGGGTGTGTGCGATCGGCAGACACCGCCGTGGCTCGAAGTTGAGCCGGGGCACAAGGTGCGGTGTGCCCTCTACGGGATGTAGACTGTGCGACTGGCCCCAAAGGACTCTCTGCTTTACGTACTTGCCTATCTGCTCTGGCTGGCGAGCGCCGCGGTATGCGTAGCGGCCCTCATTCAACTCCGTTCCGCGCTCACCGCGCCCTGGGCTGCGCTCGGTGGCAGCCGTTACACAGTTAATCTGGTTAGCCAGGTGGGCCTGTTGTTGGGTGGCCTGGCAGCTTTCATCTACGTGGTGTTCCTGGAGGGATACTATCGTGCAAGCGTCAGGCGCAGAGCCCGGCCGTCAGAATCCGATGACGCTGCTCCCGCCAGGACACCGATCGCTCGGCGAATCCGCATCTGGTTGAGCGGCACAGGGCTGCACGTTCTGCTGCGACGTTTTGCGGTTACGATTGCCATCCCACTCGGCGTGTTGATCCTGTCCCTCGTGCTGCTCGAAGTCGCCTTGCGTGCTATGCCTTAACGCCCGCCATTAAGAGGGAAACCATGCCCGTCTACTACGCGCGCTACGAGCTCAAGAACGGCTACATTCATAATTGGCTTGTCGCCGGTCCCCAGGCCATTCCCGTGCCCGACCTGGATCGCTTTAAAGGCCAGGACTGGAAGGCCCAGATTGCCCGGCGCTATTATGAGGCGGACTCAGGCGTGATTCAGCCGCCGGTGCAGGATGAGCCTTTCCCGTTGGGCGACACGAAATTGACGTGGAGCTATACGCGGTGTGATGATGACCACTTCGTTGACTGTACGGCCTTCTATCACACCTGCCACTATCTGCGAGCCTGGGCGTACAGCCGGGTGATGAGCCCTGCGGCGCAAGAGGTGACGTGCATCCTGACGACCAACGGCCCGGCCGACGTCTGGCTCGGGGAGCGCGGCCAACACGTGCATCGCCATGAGCATTTCCATCATCAGATACCGTGCAGTATCCCCTTTCAAGTCAGGCTGGCAGAAGGGCCAAACGATTTCCTGGTGCGCTTTGAGGAGGTGGCAGCGCGCGAGTGTCCGTACGCGATGGCATTGCGCATCGTGGATCCCTTGCCGGGAGCGTTCGTCCTCGTGCCGACTTCGCACGAGGGCGTGGCTCGCCGTCGTGTCGTCGAGGAAGCGATTGAAGCGGCTTATCTGGACCGAGATGTTTACGTGTGGGATGACGAGATCGCCGTGTACTGGCCCAAGGAGTTGGTGACATCGGCAGAGCTGACTGTTCGCCTCCAGAAGCCGTCGGGCTGGATCTATTCCGAGGCACGCCCGATCGCTTCGGCCGGCCACAAGAGGCTTGTGGGCCTGCCATATCAGGTGCCGGAAGGTCCATTCCAGATCTTCCTGATCCCCAGTCTCCGAGAGTATTACGAGGGCAATCTGCGCCTGGAACGCAAGATCGCGTTGGCGGCGCTGCACAACCGATATTCACAGACCCCCTACGGCACCTTTGACGAGCGCCGCGCAGAAGCGTTAACGGACGCGGCCCGGCGTGAAACGAATGTCTTTTCCGAGATCGCCAAGATGGCGCTGGGTCACTGGGCCGATGTGAAGGAGGATGTGATTTCGCAGACCATCGCAGGGATCAACCAGCGCAAGGACTGTAGCGACTTCTACCTGGCCGGCCTGTTGGGCATGCTGCATCGGTACGGCGACGATCCTTCTTTCCCGGAGTCACTCAAGCGTCCGCTTGAGGCATGCGTGCTCAACTTCAAGTACTGGGCAGACGAACCGGGCGCAGACTCGATGTGGTTCTGGTCGGAAAATCACCAGATCCTGTTCCACGCGTGCGAGATCCTGGCCGGCCAACTGTACCCGGATCGCGTCTTCACAAACGCAGGGCAGACCGGGCAATGGCATCGGGAGAAGGGAGAAGAGCGGGCGCTGTCCTGGCTGCTCAAGCGCGGCGCGGGCGGGTTCAGCGAGTGGGACTCGAACTGCTACTTTGAAGAGGATCTGCTGGCTCTTTCATACCTGGCCGATCTGGCCGAAAGCCAGGCCGTGTACGATCTGGCCACCGTCATCATGGATAAGATCTTCCTGACGATGGCGCTGAATTCGTACCGGGGGACGTTCGGCTCAACGCATGGGCGCACCTATACGCCTCATATCAAGGGCGGCCGCGGGGAAGCGACTGCGGGCATCAGCCGCCTGATGTGGGGGATGGGTGTTTTCAATGACAGGATCATGGCGACGGTCAGCCTGGCGTGCATGGAGAACTACGGATTCCCGCGTCTCATCGGTGACATCGCCGTCGATTTGCCCCCCGCCGGGGAGATGTGGAATCGCGAGCGCCATGCGGGCAGGCTGGAGGAGTGGTGTGATTGGCCCGCAGGCCATCCTGTGGATTGGCCCGCAGGCCATCCTGTGGATTGGCCCGCAGGCCATCCTGTGGATTGGCCCGCAGGCCATCCTGTGGACCGGGTGGTGGGCGATTGGGAAGTGAACAAGGTGACTTACAAGACGCCGGACTATATGCTGTGTTCGGCGCAGGACTATCATCCGGGCGAAAAGGGCGTCCAGCAGCATATCTGGCAAGCGACTTTCGGACCGGACGCGGTCGTCTTTGTGACGCATCCTGCTTGCCTGAGTGAAGAAAACTCGCATCGCCCCGGCTTCTGGCATGGGAACGTGGTTCTGCCGCGCGTCGCGCAGTGGAAGGACGTGCTCATCGCCATCCACAAGCTGCCGGACGACGATTGGCTGGGCTTTATGCACGCTTATTTCCCTGCCTGGGCGTTCGATGAGTACCTGTTGCGCGACGCTGAGCACGCCAACGGTCGCCCGTGGGCTTTTGCGCGCAAGGGGGACGGCTACCTTGCCCTCACTGCGGCGCGCGGGCTGGAATTCATCACGCGCGGCGATAACGCCTATCGCGAATTGCGCTCCTATGGGCGTCACAATGCCTGGATATGTCACATGGGCCGCGCCGCGCTCGACGGCGACTTCGCCACGTTTCAGGCCAAGATCCTCGCGCTCGACGTCGCCTTTGGGGAGCTGTCTGTGCGCTGCGCCACCTTGCGCGGGGAGATGTTGGCCTTTGGCTGGGAAGGGGCATTTCTGCGAGACGATCAAATCCAACCGCTCAGTGGCTTCAAACACTACGATAATCCGTACTGCACCGCTGACCTGCCCGCCACACAGATGGAGGTTCGCTGCGGGGATCAGGCCATGCGGCTGAACTTCGCGGCCGGGTGATGTGTGCGCCATGAAGGTCATGCTGCTCTTTCCGCCGCAATGGACACCGGCGATGCCGCACCTGGCATTGCCGGTGCTCACTTCTTTTTTGCGCTCACACGGCGTAGACGTCATCCAACGCGATCTCAACCTCGAAACCTACGATACGATCTTGAGCCGGGCTTATCTCCAGGAGTCCATTGAGCGCCTTCGCGCGCGCCATCCACGCGGGTACGGCCGCGGGCAGGCTGTCCCCGAAAGGGTTCGGTGGGCCTGGGCGGAAGGTCCGGCCCTGGCAGCCCAGGTCGAGACGGCCAAGGCGGCCTTTCGCAGCCCGGCTTTTTACGACGGGGCGAAGAGCCTCCAGGCTTTCCTGGTCATCGCGCAGGCGCTCGAACTGGCTTCGCTGCCTTACTACCCGGCGCAGCTCGATCTCTTGAACTATCAGTCCGCTCTGCCGGTGGACAGCAGCCGGCATTTTCTGCAGGCGGCGCGCGACCCGGGGCGCAACATGCTCCTGGACATTTTTCGCCGCAGGGTCATCCCCGATATCGCCCGTGAACAACCGGACATCGTCGGCATCTCGGTTCCCACGCGAGGACAGATGCCGGCAGCCGTCACCCTGGCGTATCTCATCAAGGAGGCCGGGCTCCCCTGCCACGTGACCGTCGGCGGGCCGCACATCACGATGCTGCGCGAACAGCTCCCGCGGATCCCCGCGCTTTTCGGCTTGTTCGACAGCGCGGTGCTCTTCGACGGGGAGATGCCGTTGCTGCGGCTGGCGGAGACGCTGGACAGTCGCGGCGACCTGGCCCAGGTGCCGGACCTGGTCTATCGGGCTGAGGGGCAGGTGCGGGTCAACGAACCTCTCCCCCAACCCCTCCCCTACGAGGGGAGGGGAGCCATTTCCCCCTTCCCTGGTAGGGAGGGGGGGCAGGGGGGTAGGTCTCCCGACTTCGACGGCCTGCCGCTCGACCGCTATCTGGTGCCCGATCTGGTGTTGCCGCTCATCACGGCGCACGGCTGCTATCATGGCCGTTGTGCTTTCTGCAACGTGGGATACGGCGCCGGCAAAGGATTCCATGCGCTGCCGGTGGAGCAGGTGTTCGATCAGATCATGGCCCTGCGGGCGAAGTACGCCGTGCGGCACATCTTTTTCGCCGACGAGGCCATCCCCCCGCGCACGCTGCGTGAACTCTCGGCGGCACTCGCAGAAAGCGGCTCGCCGGTCGCCTGGTGCGGATGTGCGCGGTTCGACCGCGCGCTCTCGGAGCCGTTGCTGCACAGCATGGCGGCCGGAGGCTGCCGTATGCTGCTCTTCGGCCTGGAGACGGGCTCGGAACGCATGATCCAGCACATGGTCAAGGGCACCCAGGCTGAGACCATGAGCTGGGTCCTGCGCGCCAGCGCCGGGGCCGGCATCTGGAATCATGCCTTTTTCTTCTTCGGTTTTCCGACGGAGACGATGGCAGATGCGCAGGAGACGGTAAACTTCCTTTATGCCCACCAGGACGCGCTGCATTCGGCATCGCCTGGCGTGTTCGTCCTGGAACGCTTTTCCCCGGTCCATGCCGACCCGGCCCGGTTCGGCGTCAAACGCATCTACGAAGCACCCGATCAAGACCTGGCGATCTATTTCGATTACGAGGTCGAAACGGGGTTGGACGAGGAGATGGCGCACACCGTCTACGAGCGGCTGCTGGATGCACTGCCGACCAAACGGTACGGTCAGTACTATCTCCACGATGTGAATCGTTTCCTGTACGCCAGCCACCTCCATGCCCAGGGCAAGCCGTTTCCGCTCTGGCTGGCGGACGAGGAGACAAAGTGAACATGGCCGCCGAGGTCGATAAGAGGTGCTACATGAATGCAGGAAGACAGTGGGGGTCAGAACTGGTCGAACGCCGTGATCCGGTGTCCGGCGCGCGAGTGCGCCAGTTGACCAATTACCTGGGACACAGCAACCACTTCTATTTCACCTATCCCTGCTGGTACGACGATGGACGCAAGATCATCATCGCGTCCGATCGGGAGAATCGCACCAACTTCTTCGGTGTTGACCTGGCGAGCGGCGACATCAGCCAGCTCACCGATCTCTCTCCGGCGGCCGGGCAGGTAGACGCCCAATCAATCACCGTGAATTCGCTCCGTGAGGAGGCGTATCTCTTACAAGGCAACACCCTGTGGGCGCTCGACCTCAGGACGCTGGGCCTGCGTGCGCTCCTGACCGTGCCGCCGGGCTACGTGGGCAAACCCGCGAATGCCACCGCCGACGGCACATATGTCTGCACCGGCTATTGCCAGGACTTATCGGACCGATTCAACGTGGACCTGGGACACGGCTATGTCGGCTTCCACGAGATCTGGGCGGCCCATCCCCATTGCGTCATCGTCCGAATCTCGCTGGAGAGCGGGGCGTCTCAGGTGCTGTTCGAAGACGACAGTTGGTTGGGGCACCTGAACACATCGCCCACGCTGCCGCACGTCATGACGTTCTGTCATGAGGGCCCGTGGGACAAAGTGGACAACCGCATCTGGGGGCTGGATCTACAGACCGGGAAGACATGGAAGATCCGGCCCACGGCGCCGGGTGAAATGGTGGGGCACGAATATTGGATGCCCGACGGCGAGCACATCGGCTATCACGGCCGCAGCGCGACTGGCCCGATGTACGGCTCGATCCGCTATGACAACGGCGATCAGATCGAAGCGCCCTTCGATTACCACTGCTGGCATTTTCACAGCCACATGCTCGATCTCGTCGTCGGTGACGGTGACAGTCAGAACCCTTACCTCCTGCTCTGGCGCTTCAAGGATCAAGAGTTCCAGGGGCCCAAAGTGTTGGTGTGGCATCGCGGCTCGTTCCATACCCAGCGCGTGCATCTTCATCCCTGTTTCAACGCGCAAGGCACGCAGATCGTCTACACGGCCGACCCGCAAGGATACGGCCAGGTTTTTGTCGTGGATGTGCCTGACTTTGACACCCTGCCCGACCGCAGCGCGATCAAGGAATTGCGAGTAGCGTGATCATGCCGGTGATTGAACCCGAGTTCATGGAACTGACGGCAAGGCTGGACGTTCACGCCTGGTGGGAGGAGAATGCGGTCTGCCAGGATCTCACGCCCGACAAGCCGCGGTGCCCGGCTTCCTTCGCGCCGGACGACCACTGGATCTTCGAGTTCATGCGCGTGCCATCGACGCTCCGCTATTACCGGGATCGGGCATACCGGAACGCGCTGCACGCCGAAGTCAACCGGATCACACGGCAATGCCTGGGGGCGGCCTTCTTCGACGAGGATACCTGGCAGAACAGCCCCAAGCGCATCGAGAACCTGTTCGGATGCGAATTCGCCTACCACGAGGGTGGAACACCGTGGCTGATGCCGGTCACCGATGACCCGGAAGAGTTCAGCCGGGTGCTGGATCGCGCCGAGGCGACCGATCTGCGCACGTGGAGCCTGCCGGACGACTATCTGGCGGAGTGGGAGAAGCGGATGGCCGCGGGCAGCCCCCTGCCCAGGCTGGGCACAGGCAGCCGCGGCCCGGCGACCATCATGACCTCGGTCCTCAAGGCGGAAACGCTTTTCTACTGGTTCTACGACCATGCTGACCTGATGCGGCGCTTCCGAGACATCCTGGCGGTCAAGATGGTCGAGTTCAACACCGTTCTGCGCGAGTTCTCAGGCAACGCCGAGCCAGGCTGGTGGATCACCGACGACAACAGCGCGTTGTTTAACCGGAAGCTCTATCGAGAGTACTGCTATCCGGTTCTCGAACGGGTGCTGGGAGCGATGGCGCCGACCGAAGGCGCGCGGCGCTATCAGCATTCGGACAGCGCCATGGGCCACCTGCTGGACATGCAGTACGCGCTGGGCATTCGCGAGGTCAACTATGGGCCGACGGTGGACGCCGGGCTGATCCGGGAGAAGATGCCCGATGCGCTGATCAACGGGCAGATGCCACCCATGTTGCTGCGCAACGGCACTCCCGCGCAGATTCGGGCGCGAGTGATCGAGGACTTCCGCAAAGCGGGCGGCAGCGGCCGGCTCAACATCACCACCGCCGGATCACTCGCGGCCGGCACGGGCATCGGCCGCATGAGATGGTTCATGCAGGTTGTGCAGGATGACTGTCGTTACAACATCGCACGCCTCGGACGATGGACGATAGACGATGGTCAATGGTCACCGGAGGAACAGAGTCATGGCGAAACAAGTTGAAGACCTGGCGCCCCAGGCGCGGGACCTGCTGGAGCGTTCGGTCGCGTGGATGGATCGCTACTGGGATGCGGAGTGCGGCCTCCTGTGGAGCATGGGTGACATCTCTGATCCCCAGAGCAACGACCACGCCCCATACCATATCGTGCGGGAGAGCGCCTGGTACGCCCTGGGCCTGCTGATGCGCGATCGCGACGGCGACACGGGCCGGGCTGTGCAAGCGTTGGAAGCGATCCTGCCTCACCAGTTCGACGAGCCGGGCAAGGTCTACCACGGCACCTTCTACCGTGCGCCGGAGGAGCCACACCCGCCCGAACCAGCCATCGAGTGGCAGCATTACGACCCCAACTGGCGCGAGTTCATCATCACGACGGTTTCGGTGATCCTGAGCGAATACGAAAGCCGTCTGCCCCGCGGCCCGGTGGAGAGGATCGACCTGGCGATCCGCAAGGCCGTCGAAGGCGCGCTGGCGCGGCCGCTGCGCCCCGGCTACACCAACATCGCGTTGATGCATGCCCAGATGTTGATCTTCGCGGGCGATCGACTGGGGGAGCGTGCCTGGGTCGAGCGCGGCGAAGCGATGGGCCGTGAGGTGTGTCGCTTGTTCAGGCTGCATGATGCGTTTGAGGAGTATAACTCGCCCACTTACTACGGGACGGACATGTACGCGCTTGGGCTGTGGCAGGTCTACTGCTCGTCGCCGGAGCTGCGAAAGATGGCCGCGGAGATGGAAGCGGTGCTCTGGCGCGACATCGCGCAGTTCTACCATGCCGGCTTGAGAAACGTGGCCGGCCCCTACGACCGGGCTTACGGGATGGACTTGTGCCGCTATGTAGCTCTGCTCGGCGAGTGGATCTGGCTCGTGACCGGGCGAGAGAATGCTCCGTTCCCGGATGTGAGCGGCCGTTTCGCACACGCCGCCGATTTCTGCTTCGGCCCCCTGGTCGCCATCCTCGGGGCGCGCGTGCCGCCGGAGGTCATCCCGCACCTGCGGGCCTTTCAGGGCGAGCGGTGTGTGGAGCACATCCTCGATGACGCGCCGCGGCGCATCGCTAGGGCCTGGCTGGGCGAACGGGTGATGGTCGGCGGGGAGCACACCTCCTTGCGTAACATCGGCCAGAGCCAATTCCACCCCGCGACGATCCATTGGCAGGCCGGCGCGAGGCGGGTCGGCTGGGTGCGGTTGCTCTGTACAGGCCCCGTGGATGCGGTCGCCGGCCCGCTGCGGCTGGTTGTCACCGGTCCAGGGCAACTGACCTTCTTGATGGACGCGCCGGGTATTCAGGCGACCCTGGTGACGCCCGAACGCTGGCAACTGCCGGGGCTGGAGGTGCGGGTCGAAGCCAGCGTGCCAGGCGCGATCAAAAGCGCAGGCGAGCAGGTACTGGTGCGATATGCTGGCGAAGTCGGGCAGGAAGCGCGAGTCGTGCTGGATTTGTCCGTCAAGTAAGAACTCTACAACTCGTCGACAGGAGAGGAATGTAACATCATGCCAACACAACCACCCTTACGCTTTGCGACCATCGGCTTGAACCATGGCCACATCTACGGACAAACCGATATCCTGCTGGAAGCGGGCGCGCAGTTGGTCTCGTATTATGCCGAGGAACTGGACCTATCGGCCACTTACAGCCGGCAGTACCCCCAGGCGGCCCGCGCCAGGTCCGCTGAGGAAATCCTGGAGGATCCGAACATTCAGCTCATCATCAACGCGGGCATTCCCTGCGAGCGCGCGGCGCTGGGCATCCGCGCCATGCAGCACGGCAAAGACTACATGACCGACAAGCCCGGCTTGACGACCTTCGCCCAGTTGGAGGAGGTGCGTCGCGTCCACGCCGAGACGGGCCGCATCTACTCCGTTGACTTCAGCGAACGGTTTCACGTGCGCTCGGCCGTCAAGGCGGGCGAGCTGATCCGGGCCGGCGCCATCGGCCAGGTGCTCCAGGTGGTCATCCTGGCGCCGCACCTGCGCCGGCTCGCGTCTCGCCCCGCCTGGTACTTCGAGCGCGAGAAGTACGGCGGCATCCTGGTGGATATCGGCTCCCACCAGTTCGACCAGATCCTCTTTTACACGGGGTCCGACCATGCCGCGATCGTGGCATCACAGATCGGCAACCTGCACCACCCCGAGTATCCTGAGTTCGAGGACTTCGGTGATGCTATGGTCAAGGGCAGCGGCGGCCTGGGCTACGTGCGGGTGGACTGGTTTACGCCCGATGGGCTGGGCACCTGGGGCGACGGCCGGCTGTTCATCCTGGGGACAGACGGCTACATCGAGGCGCGCAAGTACTGCGACATCGGCGGGCAGCCCGGCGCCGATCACCTGTTCCTGGTGGATCACCGCGGCATCCAGCGTATTGACTGCGGAGGGGTGGCGCTGACCTACGGCCGGCAGCTCATCGAGGATGTATGGAACCGGGCCGAGGCCGCCATGACCCACGCTCACTGCTTCCTGGCGTCGGAACTGGCCCTGGAAGCCGAGGCCAGGGCGGCCAGATTGGGGTATCTGCGATGAGCCAGGATCGAATTCGCGTTGCAGTCGTCGGCGGGGGCATCGGCCAGAGGCACCTGGCGGCCTACCGCGCCTTGCCCGAGCTGTTCGATGTCGTCGCAGTTTGCGACATTGACCTGGCTCGCGCGGCCGGCCTGGCCGAGACCTTCGACGTGTCGCACGTCACCGGCTCGCTCGATGAGCTCTGCCGGATGGACGAGCTGGATGTGATCGACATCTGCACGCCGTCCCATCTCCACGAGGCGCACACGCTACAAGCGTTGGCGGCGGGTAAGCACGCCGTTTGCGAGAAGCCGGTGGCCGGCTCCCTTGCCGCGCTTGACCGCCTGGCCGAGGCCGAGGCCTGCTCCGGCCGCCGGGTGATGCCCATCTTCAATTACCGTTTCGGCGCTGGGGCGCAGAAGCTGCGCCACCTCGTGACGGAAGGCATCGCCGGGCGCGCCTATCTCGGCACGATCGAGGTGGCCTGGCGCCGGCGGGCCGACTACTATGCCGTGCCGTGGCGCGGCCACTGGGAAACGGAGCTGGGCGGCAGCCTGACTACTCATGCGATTCACTTCCTGGACCTCCTGATGTACCTGCTGGGCCCTGTGCGCAGTGTTTTCGTGCGCACGGCAACCCTGGTCAACCCCATTGAGACCGAGGACTGCGCGTCAGTTTCACTCGAAATGGCGAACGGCGCCCTGGCAACGGTCTCTGTGACCCTGGGCTCCAACGTCGAGATCTCCCGACAGCGCTACTGCTTTGCGAACCTGGTCGCCGAGAGCAACCTGGCCCCCTACGACAAGAACACGAGCGAGCCCTGGCAGTTCGTTGCCGACACGCCCGAGCTGAAGCCCAGGATTGATGGCGCGCTGGCGACGATCACCCCTGCCCCTGAGAGCTTCGTGGGCCAGTTCGCGCGTTTTGGCCAGGCGCTGCGCGCTGACACCGGGTTGCCGGTCACACTGGCCGATGCTCGCAGGGCGATCGAGCTGCTCACTGCTCTCTACGCCTCAGCGCGCAGCCACACGGTCGTGGACCTGCCCATCGGGTCACAACACCCACTGTATGGCGGCTGGCTTCCTGAAAACCGGCGGTGAGCTGTGTTTGACGTGCGAGATTTCGGCGCGGCCGGTGACGGTCTGACCCTCGATACCGGGGCCATCCAGACCGCGATTGACGTCTGCGGCGCGGCGGGCGGCGGGACGGTGCATTTCCGGGCGGGCGCATATGTCACCGGCGCGTTGTTCCTGCGGGATCATGTGACCCTGCATCTGGAGGCCGGGGCTATCTTGCTGGGCAGCCAGGACCCGGCCGACTATCCGGTCATCCGCGGTCGGTGGGAAGGGGTCGAGCGGAAGACGCACGCGGCGTTGGTCGGTGGCTGCCAGTTGGAGGGCATCGCTATCGTGGGCCGGGGCACGATAGATGGTCGCGGGGCCGCGTGGTGGCGCAGGTTCCGGGATGGCCGCCTGGATCATCCCCGCCCGCGCTTGATCTCATTCGTGGACTGTCAGAACGTCTTGGTCGAAGGCATCACCCTGACCCGCTCGCCCAGTTGGACGATCAACCCGGTGCGCTGCCGTAACGTCACGATTGACAAGGTGACCATCCTCAACCCGCCGGACTCGCCCAACACCGATGGGATCAACCCGGAATCGTGCCGCAACGTGCACATCTCCAACAGCCACATAGATGTTGGAGACGACTGCATCGCCCTCAAGGCCGGCGCCGAGGCCGGGGGCAGCGGCGAACGCGTTCCGTGCGAGAACGTCACGATCATGAACTGCACCATGGTGCATGGTCATGGCGGTGTAGTGATCGGTAGTGAGACGTTGGGCGGCATCCGCAATGTCGTCATCTCGAACTGCGTTTTCGAGGGCACCGACCGCGGGATCAGGCTCAAATCCCGGCGCGGGCGCGGCGGGGTCGTTGAGGATATCCGCGTGACCAACGTCATCATGTCCGGCGTATTGTGTCCGTTCACGGTGAACCTCTACTACGCCTGCGGCGTGTGGGGCGACAAAATCATCGCGGACAAGCAGCCTCATGCCGTGACCGCGGGGACACCGTGCTTCCGGCGCATTCACCTGAGCCACATCACTGCTCGCGACGCTAAGCTGGCAGCCGGATTCGTGTATGGGCTGCCTGAGATGCCGGTGGAGAACGTGTCGCTGGACGACGTTTCGATCTCCATGTCGCAGGATGCCGGGCCTGGGTATCCCGAAATGGCCGACGACATGGAGCTGATGCAGGGGGCCGGCCTTTTTGCCCGGTTTGTCCGAAAATTGCGGTTGCGCGGCGTCGAGATCACAGGCCAGCGGGGGCCCGCGCTGTTGGGCGAAGCTGCAGAGGTCGAGTGGGAATGAGCCGGGCGAAAGCAAAGTGTCCGTCGATAACAGCGGACGAGAGGAGCGCTACCTGCGATGACAACGGATGGCAGCCGGCGATATGTGTTGGCTCTGGATTTCGCAGCGACACAATTGCATCGCCTGGTTGAGTCCTATCCCGATGTGTTTCCGATGTACACGGTCAACGGCAAGTGGCTGCACGGCGGCGAGGCGTGGACTAACTGGTGCGAAGGCTTCCTCGGCGGCCAGCTCTGGCTGCTTTATGGTCACACGCACGATCCATACTGGCGCGCTCAGGCCGAGAACTACTCGCGCTTGATCGAGCACCGGAAGACCGATCGCAACGTCCACGACCTGGGCTTCCTGTTCTGGCCCACCTGGAAGCGCTGGTATGACTTGACGCACGACGCGGCGATCAACGCCGTGGTGATCGAGGCGGGCCGCACCCTGGCCCTGCGCTTCAAGGAGAAGGGCGGTTATCTGCGATCCTTCGTCGCGGATGAAAGCCTTTTCATTGATATCATGATGAATGTCGGCATCATCTTTTATGTGGCCGAGCAGACCGGTGATGCGGACCTGTTGCGCATCGCGACGCGGCATTGCCTGACCACGCGGCGCTGCCTGGTGCGCGGCGATGGCAGCACCGCGCACGAGGGCATCTTCGACACCGCCACCGGTGAATTCCTGCGCCAGAGCACGCACCAGGGTTGGCGCGGTGACTCGACCTGGGCGCGCGGCCAGGCCTGGGCGCTCTACGGATTCGGCACCGCCTACGCCTTCAGCCGAGATGAGCGTTTTCTGCACACCGCCGAGGCCTGCGCCGATTACACCATCGAGCATACTCCGGTCGGCGGCGTGCCGCCTAACGACTGGGATGAGCCGAATCCGGCGTTGCCCCACGAAAGCTCGGCCGCGGCGATCGCGGCCAGTGGACTGCTCGATCTTGCGGGGTTGACCCGCAACCCGGGTCGCGGCTTGCAGTACCGCGACTATGCTCTGCGCATCCTGGACACACTGGCTGGCCCCGATTTCCTCGCGGTCGGGACGCCCGGCTGGGAGGGCATCCTCAAGCACGGCATGTACCACCAGCGCAAGGGGCTGGGAGTGGATGAAAGTGTGATGTGGGGCGACTACTTCTTCCTGGAGGCGCTCAGCAAGGCGATGGGGGAGGCATGAGCGAATCGGCGAGTCAGCGAACACCTGCACTCGCTTTGCGTGCCTGCGGCGATGCGCCGGAACGCAGCGCAGGTGCAAGTGTCGGTGAGCCAGGAAATGGACGTGTGGCATTGGTGACCGGCGCGAGCCGGGGGATCGGGCGCGCGATTGCAGTGGCCCTGGCTGCGGACGGCTGGACGGTGGTGGTCAATTATCACGCTAACGCGGAGGCCGCCGCCCAAACCTTATCCGAGGTGCAGGCCGCGGGCGGGCAGGGCGTGACGATCCAGGCCGATGTCTCCGATGCGGCCGGCCGGGAGCGGTTGCTGCGGGAGACGATATTTCGCTACGGGCGGATTGATCTGCTGGTGAACAACGCGGGCGTGGCCCCGCGCCAACGCGCGGACCTGCTGGAAATGACCGAAGCCAGCTACGACGAAGTCATGGCTGTCAATCTAAAAGGGCCTTTTTTCCTCACGCAGCTTGTGGCGCGTGAGATGATCGCGCTCCTGGGAGCCGGCGCCGTTCAATGGCCTAAGATTATCAACATCGGCTCGATGAGCGCGTACACCAGCAGCACGAACCGGGCGGAGTACTGTCTATCCAAGGCCGGCATCGGGATGATGACCCGGCTTTACGCTGACCGGCTGGCCGAATATGGCATCAACGTCTACGAGATCCGGCCGGGGATCATCGAGACCGACATGACGAGCGCGATGCGCGAGAAGTACGATCGGTTGATCGCCGAGGGGTTGACGCCGTTTCGTCGCTGGGGCCAGCCCGAAGACGTGGCCCAGGTTGTTCAGATGATCGCGGCCGGGCGTCTCCCGTTTTCGACCGGCGAAGTGATCAACGTGGACGGCGGCTTTCATCTGCGCCGGCTCTGATCTCTCGAAGATTCCGCCGGAGGACGAACATGACCAGCTATCGCCGCGTGGCGGCCCTGAAGACACCCGCCGCCCTGGCCGGGCATCTGGCGGATATCGGCGTTGACCTGCCCTTTGACGAGCAGGTGCAGACTGGCTCCGACGCGCCACTGGCTCAGCCGTACCGGTTGCCCGACGGCGGCGTAGTCGGCAACCGGTTCGCCATCCTGCCGATGGAGGGCTGGGATGGGACCACGGATGGCCGCCCCAGCGAGTTGACCTTCCGGCGTTGGCGGCGGTTCGGGGCGAGCGGCGCCAAGCTGATCTGGGGGGGAGAAGCCGCGGCCGTCCGCCACGATGGCCGCGCCAACCCCAATCAACTGCTCGTCAACGAAGCCAACCTCGGCGAGCTGGCTGCACTGCGGCAGGCGCTGGTGGATGCGCACGAGGCGCAATGGCCCAGCACCGACTTGCTGATCGGCCTGCAGCTCACCCATTCTGGCCGGTTTGCGCGGCCGAACGGGGCAAAACTGGAGCCGGCGGTCCTCTACCACCACCCCTGGCTCGATCGCAAGTTCGGCATCCCGGTCGATTACCCGCTGCTGAGCGATGATGAGATCACCCGGCTGGTGGACGACTTCGCGGCGGCCGGGCGCCTGGCTCAGCGCGTCGGCTTCGCGTTCGTGGACGTCAAGCACTGTCACGGCTACCTGGGGCACGAGTTCCTGAGCGCCGTGGATCGGCCGGGGCGTTACGGCGGGAGCTTTGAGAATCGGACGCGGTTTCTGCGCGAGGCCGTTGCCGCAATCCGGGCAGCGGCGCCGGGCCTGATGATCGGCGTGCGGCTGAGCGCGTTCGACTTCATGCCGTTCCGGCCGGGGCCGGATGGGGTCGGTGAACCAGATTGGCCGGACACGGGGATGACCCTCGCGGCCGCCCCCGAAGCCCATGGCGAGCACAAGGCCCACCCCTACCCGTACGCGTTTGGCGGCGATGGCACCGGGACAGGCATCGACCTGAGCGAGCCGTGTGCGTTCCTGGATCTGCTCGTCGAGCTGGGCATCCCCCTGATCTGCATCACCGGCGGCAGCCCCTACTACAACCCCCACATCCAACGTCCGGCCCTTTTCCCACCATCTGATGGGTACGGGCCGCCCGAAGACCCCCTGGCCGGCGTCGCGCGGCAGATCGCGGTCACCGCGCAACTCAAGGCGCATCGACCGGGGCTGCTCGTCCTCGGTTCGGCCCTCTCCTACCTCCAGGAGTGGCTGCCGAACGTGGCCCAGGCCGTTGTGCGCCGGGGCATGGCCGACTTCGCTGGACTGGGGCGCATGGCCCTGGCATATCCTGACATGATCGCCGACGTGTTGGCCAGGCGGCCGTTGCAGCGCAAACGCGTCTGCCGCACCTTCAGCGATTGTACGACCGCGCCGCGCAACGGCCTGGTCTCCGGCTGCTACCCGCTGGATGAGTACTATAAGGAACGCCCGGAAGCGAAGCAACTCCGCCTGCGGTGATGGCTTCTGAATACTGCGGCACGTCCTTGTCAGAACAGGAACGGGATGAACATTCTCGTCCGCCGCATGTGCGCTTCGTAGCCCGGCCCGAAGAAGCGGACGTTTTCCCGCTCTTCAACTTTGGCAGTCGCTATCAGGCAGCCGGTAGCGATCACAACCAGCACGGCGCCCGGCCATGACGGTGCCTTGAAGAAGGTGCCCCATGCCACCAGGAGCAGCGAACTGTACATCGGGTGGCGAATGGTGCGGTAGACGCCGGTCGTCACCAGCTCGGTCGTCTTCTCGAACTCCAAAAGGGCCACATCCTGCCGCTGGCCTGCGGCTCGCCTGGCCTGGCGCAGTTGTTGGAGGCCGAGCACCAGCGGGATGAGCGAAAGGATCAGCAGCGCCCACGAGATGATCTGGTGCCAGGCCAGCGGTCGGTGAAACCAGACCGGAGCATTGAGCAAGACCAGCGCCACGATCGCTTCCCACGCCCAGAAGCGATAGAAGCCGTGCGCGCGGGGATGGCGTAACGAGGCGCGCGAAATGTAGATCAGCCCTGCCGAAGCCAGCGCGAAGAGAACAACCTGGAGCACGACCATCGCGTCAAATCCTTTCGAGTGCGGTTACCGTACCAGGTTCTGCCTGTTGTTCGAGTTCTATAACTCGGCCGTAGTGGCGATGGTGCGAAGCTGGTAGAGCCGTAGGCCAGCAAAAACAACCCAGATGAGCAAAAACACGATGGCAGCAAAGTACAAGGCGATGGCGACAAAAAGGGCAGCCTTCGGTAAGGTATGCTCGAGTACGACGGCGATTATCCCCGTTGCGCCCGCCAGAATTCCAGAGTAGGCGAAGAAAGGTTGAGCATGCTCTTGATCTGCTCGCGGTGCTCGGTCGCATGATTGATGATCTGAACCATGACGACCCATGGCTCCACCAAGTATGTCAGAATGACCAGCCTGATAACCAAATGGCCGCAATTAGCACGGTTGCCCCCAGATATAGCAGCAGATAGGTGTTTCTGAAGAACCGTCCCCTTCCAAGTTTCGTACCAGTTTGCGTCCACTCCGATGGGTAGAGCCCTTCTTCCAGGTCAAAGGTTCCCTGTTCATAGAATCCGAGAAGTTTCTCAATCCGAGTAGCTACTTGAAACTGGTTTCTAAACCCTCTCTCCAGGTCTTTGATATAGAACAGAATGACTACTAAGGCAAACACCACGACCAGCGCAAGGAAAATCTTCTCGGGTAGGCCCAACTGGATACTGCCTTCTACGATTAAGCTCGTGGCGGCGAGGAACACACCTAATGTCCAAATAGTGATGCTGTAGACGCGATCTCGTATCCTCTCGACACCGTCATATCTACGTCCCAAGAGTGTAAGCAGTATCTGGATTTTGCTTTGTTCGGATATCTCCATTGCTATCTTTCTCCTTGAATACCCTATCTATGGGTTCGTGTGCGCCGCGAGCACACCTTGACATGACAATGACCTTCTTTCACGGTCACGGGGAGGTGGGCTACGCCTTTGTTGCGCAATACCATCGGGATCTGTTTCTCCAGTTGCTCGATGGGGACCACTTCAATTCACACTCTGGCAGGGATGCATCTTAGGAGTACCGTCCCGGACGAGAAGGTTCGGTCTCTACCGGCTGAAGTCGGATCCTCTTGTTAAGCTCCGAGAAGGCCGTCTCCGAGGTGCAGGCCCAACGTCAAAAGTGGTTCCCTTTTCGATGATCAAATGGTTCCCTTTTCGCTTGACAAATACACAACACGGCCTATGTCGAACGCTTCAATGCCACGTGGCGGACTGGGTTGCCCGCCCTGACCCGCCGCTCGCGCACACCCGCGCGCGAAACGGCGCAACTCGAAGCCGCCCTGTTTTGGACCGGCGTCGTTTACAACTTCTGCCGCATCCACACTACCCTGGACGGCACACCGGCCATGGCGGCTGACTTGACCGATCATGTCTGGTCGATTGATGAACTCCTACGCTATCGAGTCAGGCGCGAATGACTCCACGCTGTCTTGCGGTGTTACCTCAATCCGCAGCCAGATGGTTATTACCATACGCCAGGCAGCAGCCGATAGCGCACGCGTTCAGCATACTCCTTGTAGCCAGGCAATTCGGCATGTAGTGTTTTGTCTTCCAATGCTATCCGTACAATCAGCACCACAGTCAGCATACTAGCTGGAATGATTGCCCACAACGAATTCAGCATAAACGGCACCCCCCAGTGCAACAAAAGATTACCCAAATAGCCGGGATGGCGCAGATAACGATATGGCCCACCAGAAACGACGGTATGCTGCCGCTCTGTCTGGATGCGAACTGTAGTGACGAAGAAAGCGTTGGACACCATCGCCCAGACGAGCAAGAAATCATAGCCCACTATTGCTGCAACGAGGCCGATGATTTGCAGGGCCAACGGCAATTGCGGCGACCAACTCAAACGTACATCCAGACTCGCTATAACATACTCAGCGACCATCAATAGCCCCGCCGCCCCCATCAAGGCCATGTCCCACTTTCTTGTGTCTGCGTGAGGGCGAGAGCGTTCAGCAAGCATAGCAGGATTAATGGGCAGTATAAGAATCGCAGTGGAAACCGTCCAGAGGATGTATATAACGGACAAAGCCCATCCCATCCACCAGTTCCACCGACCCACAATGCCAAACAGAATTGCTATCAATATCAGATTGCCCAACGTTTCGCGCACCAACCAACGGATGGCACCTATCCTGACCTTCGAATCTTGGGTTGAATTGGTGTTCATAAGTGGTGGACTCCTTTCTGTGATGGGTTGGTTTTCTACACCGTATGGATGAAACAAGCAGGCTAACGGCCGCGAGCTGAGCGACGCAGCTAATCTACATCGTACATCAGATCGCGCTGAGGCTGCGTCCGCTCCAGCGAGTTGTTAGGCGGCACGCATTGACGCTGCGAACCTCACATATTCGCGCTCGCACTTGCTCGCAGGCGAGAAACGAGCAGCGCGATCCCTTCCACACCAAGGGCGAGGCTAACCCCGATCGCATTGGCGAAGTAATCACCAGGATCATATGTGTTGCTCATAAAGCCGAAACCGTCGGTGACCTCAAACAACTCTGTCGCGAACAAGGCAAGCGCCGCCGCGGTGGCGAGCCGAACTCGAACGCGTACGACGGGGAGCTTGAGTACAAAGAAAGCAGCGAAGGAAGCTGCTACATTGCCACCATAGTCGTGCACTAGCGGACCACCGAGCCGCGCCAACTGGCTCTTCATGACAAGCCCAAGAGCACCCAGAAGCACAAACAACAGATCCCGAGCGCGAGAACGAATGAGTGCATTGGTCGCCGTCATCGGGAGTTGCCCCTTTCGAACTGGGCGCGACAGGCATGCCGCCTTCTATGTTGGCGCTTTTGTCAAGTCCTTGGTGGTAGGCGCACAGGGCTGAGCGACCCTGACAGGGACGCTTGGCCAAACACGATGGAGGCGACAAACAGCGCCAAACCCATCCGGCGGCCCGCGGTGTTTCCTGCGCTTCAAATCTGGCGGCGCCCGTGGCGTCGGACACGCAGTGTCCCCGAACAGCCTTCTATCCGTGCTGGTAGCGGTAGAGCCGTACCAGACACCTGGTACTGTGTGCGCCCAGGAACGACGGTCTCCTGGTGAGCGGCTCCATTACATACGGTGTCGTTTCCCGCTAACGGGCGGTTCCGTAAGGAAACCCGGCGGCACAACGGCACGCTCACACCAGAAGCAGGTAAGCTGGTTTATTAGCGGATGGTCAGCCGCCACGTTTAGGCGGTGGCGGGTTTGAGTACGGCCCCTGGCGGCGGTTCTCCGCTTTCCAGGTAATGCCAGAGTGCCATCAGTAGCTTGCGGGCCAGGGCGACGATGCCGATCTTATGCAACCGCGTGCTGCCAGCGCCGAAGCGTTCTTGATACCACTGGCTGAGTTCACTATCCGGCTGGTGGCGCAACCAGCCCCAGGCGATCTCGATGGCCATGGCCCGAATCAGAGTATTGCCCGCTTTGCTGATCCCTTGTTCATGGTCGTCGGCGCCACTCTGAAAGGGCGTCGGCGTCAGCCCGGCCAGCGCCCCGATCTCGCGCCGGTTCTGGAAGTCGCGCCAGCCGAAGAACTCCATGACGTAGAGCCAGGCGCTGCGCTTCGCGTCGCCGATGCCCTTGAGTCGCAGCAGTTGGCGTACTTGCTCGATACACGCCTCTTGCGAGTTGCGCAGGATACCGCGCCGTTCGGCTTCCAGTTCCAAGATCTGGCGGTGCACGAACTGCCAGCAAGTGAACTCGCGTTGCAGGCGAGTACGCAGGCCCTCGGGCAAGGCTGAACCATCCCATAGGCGCAGTTGCGGCAGACGGGTCAAGAACTCGGCGTCCACGGCCAGGTGAATGCCCTGGCCCACCAGCAGGCCCTTGATCCGGTTCACGTAGCGTGTCCGCTCCTCTTTCAAGGCCAGCAGTTGGCGGTGGAGCTGCCGATGGTCCTCGGCGGCCAGGCTGGGCACATGCACCACGCTCCACACCCGCGCCTCACCGCCGTGATAACGCAACAGCATGCTGAGCAGCTTCTCGACGTCGAGGCGGTCGGTCTTGACCTGTTTGCCGCGGCGGCTGACCTCGATGCTGGCCGAATCCACGACCAGGTTGGTAATGTGCTCGTTTTCCAGAAAGCGGTGCAGCCAGAAGCCGTCCCGACCGGCTTCATAGCAGCTCACCACGGGCGCATCGGCTGGTAAGCCGAAACGCTGTTTCGCTAGCGCAATCTCCTGTGTGAGCGCTGCCGTGTCACCGGCGGTGATCTTGCGCTGGCGGGCATGCTGGCCCAGGCCCACCGTGAAGCCGAGTTTCCATTCCTGGTTACTCAGCTCGAAGGCCAGGTACAAGGTTGGATGTGTGCTACGCTGCGCGTTTTCTGGGCGGATCGTTTGCTGCATGGGAAGACTCCTTTCTGCCAAGGAGCTTACCAAAAGCGATCCGCCAGCA
>Ga0172375_10000367_pt1 | contig 72521 bp, 80 predicted proteins | sample LakKiv1m_FD_114537 | JGI IMG/M metagenome (GOLD analysis project Ga0172375, IMG submission 114537) | Freshwater microbial communities from Kabuno Bay, South-Kivu, Congo - kab_092012_11.1m | ecosystem: Environmental > Aquatic > Freshwater > Lake | place: Democratic Republic of the Congo... | reverse complement strand
TTTTTCCCTTTAATGAGTTTATACTTCTTAAGAAAATTCTGAAGAACTTTGGAATTCAATTCAGGGAATATTTTTCGAAGTTCGTGATAAATCTGTTTTAACCCATTATAGGTCCAAGAAGAGCTACCTTTGGAGAAAACATATTCAGAAGATTGCTGTAAGTATTTCAAAAGATTCTCCAAGTGGAGGATTTTTGATTTATTTCCAGCAATCAATCCCGAATAAGTTTTTCTGACTAACAAGTAAATCTCCTGAAATTAAAAGGATATATTTGAAAGTTTGTCCAAAAGAAATTCATCCACTAACTGAAGTTAGTGGTTTTCCTTGGCTAGGCCTGGAAATAATTTATATAGAAAGGAATTTTCATGAATAAAATAGTAACAGAAATCGATGCCGCTTTAGAAAATGATTTTTCAATGGAAGAATTAGATTTAGATAAAATATTTCAAAATATTAAATTTGATGGATCTAAAAAGGATGAAGATGTAATAATTGCATTAAAACAACCTAATGAAAAGGAGATTAATACTGTGAGTAAAACTACCAACAAGACAGAGGCTATTAAAGAGGTACAAGTAGTTACAAACGGTGGAGAAGAGAGTAAAGTAGAGGAACATAATAAAAATAGTATACAGAATACTATTACTAGAAATAATATCAAAAATACAAAAGATTTAGATTTACCTTATGCCAAAAATCTAGCTTTAGTGGAAGATGAAACTCGTTTTAAAGAATTTGGATTAAGAGAATATATTTATAAACAAATAGTTATTGATGGTGAAAAAACCAAGAAATTTGTATGTGCTGTTAAACAAGATGATAAGTTAGTTGTACATACAGGATTACTTTCAGATTCTTATGCTTATATTCATTTAGAAAAATATTTTGATGATTTAAAAACCAAGATGAATTTAAAAGGGGAACCTAAAATTTATAAGAAAGATCCTTTCATTCTTTCTCTAAGAAGTGATCTTGATATTAACGAATTTAATGTTTTTCAAGATGATACGGATAAAACCGTATTTTCATTATTCACACAAGTTCCAAAAGAAGAATTAGAATTTGTATCTAACAACATTCATTTACAAATAACTAATAGTTATAATGGTACTCGATCATTATTCCGTGATTTAATTCTTTCATTTAGTGTAAATATTCAAGGTAAAATTCAGAAGTTTTATGATTTATTCACACTTTATAACTATTCTGATTCAATTGAGCATTTAGGAAAAATTAATAATGAAAATCTTTTAAGGAAAGATTTTCATGAAGAAATAAAAACGAATATCAATAATCTTAAAACAAATACTAAAAATATAGAAAAATTAATCGAAGATATTACAACTAAACTATCTAAAGATTCTAAAGAGATTTTTGGAAGAATTACTTCCGGTTTAATAGGTGATATGAAGAATGCCTATAATGTTTTGATTGCTCTTTCTCTTAGTTTAGGAGAAGAATATAAATTGAGTGAATTTATTATGATTCGATCACTTATTATTAAGAGCCTATCCTGATTAATTGCTTTATTAAATGGAGGAGTATTCATCATTATACTCCTCCATTTTTGAAAAAGGAGATAAAAATGTATGGATATTGGTATTGTAGGATGTGGTAATATAGGAAGTTATTTATCTTATTTTCTTTATCAAAATATAATACCTAATAAAATAAATACAATTTATTTAATAGATAACGATATATTGGAACCAAAAAATTTTCCTTATTTATTTATAAATTCAAGAAATCGTATTGGTAAAAAATATATCTCCAATAAAAAAGTATATGCTTTAAAAGATATATTAGAGCATTATATAAGATTTGATAATAATATTCATATAGTGCCATTGGGCATATATTATGACAATACCGATTTATCTATCAATAATAATACTATGTTAATTGATTGTAGAGATAATCTAAATGAATTCTCAAATTTTAAATTAAAATTGAGTATAGATGGATCATTTGGAAAAATAGTTGTAAATCCTAAAGATAATAATATTAATAAAAAAGAACCATATAGGTTAAGAAAGAATAGATTTTATAGCCAATTGTTTTGTACATTAATTGTAAATAGTTGGAAAAATTTATTGAATTATAAAGATCGAGCAGAATTTATTCTAGATTTAAAAGAATTTAGGATAATGATATGAATAATACATTAATTAAAATAGAACCAAATTCTACAATTCAAGATAATTTATTTTCTATTATAAAATGTAATATAGATAATACTTTTAAAGTATTAACTATAATTACTCCGACAGGAGAAATTATAGTCAACGTCACATATAATAAATTAGAAGCATATTTTTTAAAATATCCAGAATTACGTAATATTAGATATATAATATCGGAAGTTGAGAATAGTAGTACTAAACGAATTATAAAAATAATTCCCAATCCAGGATCTGCATAAACTATAATTGAACTTTTCAAAAATGACCATAATAAATTATGTTGTTGTTCAAGAAAGGAAAAAAATGAACGATAAATTACACGTAGTTAATCATCCGGAAAATAACTTAGAAAATATTCCTGAACTAATTACTTGCAGTAATTGCGGTTCAGAAGTATTTATTCCCACTATTATTTTAACCAAAATTTCAGCATTAGTATCTAAAAAAGGCATACCAGATATTGGTCCATTACAAGGACCCATGATATGTGCAAATTGTCATAATATACTTACTCCAGATAGAATTAAAGGTATTTTGAATGGTACTATAACAAATCAATCTGGCTTAATTTATACTAAACCAGATAATAGTAAAGAACATTAGGATACCTAATGAAAGGGGGAAGTATATAAAGTACTTCCCCCTTTTAAATTCTAGAGAGTATAACATGATACTATTTAGAAACCATTCAAAAAATGAATTAAGTAAGTTTGACTTTTTATTTGAATTAAATTTTATAACTATATTTAAATTTCTAGAAAAAAATAAAGGTATAAAAATATTAGTATCGGATACAGAATATTATGGGGATTTAATTTCTATTTTTAACAAAAATAATATTAAATTTCAAATTTTAGAAAATAATGATTCATATACTTGTTTATTAATGAATAATAATGTACAATATTGTATAATTAATGATATTCACTCCATAAAAAATTTCCTGGCAAAATTAGAAACACAATTTATAGATGATTTTAACATTACAGAATTAATATTAAATTCTTATAATGAAGTTACATCTATAATGAATAATAAAATTATAAAATTTTCTCCATTTATTGAAAAGATTTCTCCAAATTACTCCTCTTATAGTCTATATAATTTTCATTATTCCTTTTATTTAGAAAAAATATTTACAACTAATGGAAATTTATTGGATATTCCTCCTAATTTAAAATATAAAATTAATAAAATAAAGATTTGGACAGAATATAAAAATAATATGGAATATATTTTAAATGTTCAGATTTTAAATAAAATAATTCATCCTAATATTGATGAAGTTAACTTTTATTGTTTTAATAATGTATACACTATTGAATTTTCAGATATTGGTTTAAGGGATATGATAAACAGAATCAAAATTTGTAATTTAAATAGCTGTTATCAGGTTCCAAAAAAATATTTAAGCTTTATAAAATCTCAGGAGAAAAAGTATGCATCTAGAGTTGATTAATATAGATCAAATATGTGAAAATTTTCCAGAAGTAACTAGTCATAAGGCCATTGAGAATAACAAATATAATAAAGATGGATTATTTTCAGTATATAAATTCGGACCGGTACATTCATATAGATGTCTATGCGGAAAATATTCCGGCAGAAAATATAAAAATAAAAAATGTGAGGTTTGTCATACTGAAATTAACTCATCTAGTATTAGAAGAAAACGTTTTGGAAAAATCGTACTTCCAATACCCATACTAAACCCCATTTTTTATTATTTACTAACCTCTTCTAAATCTTCATCTAAAACTGTTTTAGATAATATGATTGATTTTAAACAATCATATTATATTAAAGAAGAAGAAATAACAAAGAAGGGTATAACCAAAAAAGTTAAAACATTATGTGCAATAAATTCTGAAAATCAAAATTTAATAAAACCAGAAGATATTTTATTTGGTGTAAAAGGCATGTGTAAATATATAGAATTTTTAATTGAAGATAAAACAGATTCCGTTTCAAATTTTGTAAGAGAACACCAAGACAAGTGGATTATAAGTAATGTATTAGTTATTCCTCCTGGATGTAGACCTTGTGGTAGGGATAATAATGGTTTACATGTACTGGATAGCATAAATAGACTGTATACAGATATTATAGTTCGTTGTAACAGTATTCGATCTATTTCCGTCAGATGTCAAGAAAATGATATGATATATAATATGAATTGTAAGCATTTACATAGACTGGTATTGGAACTTTATAATCATATTTTTGAAAAATTGAGTAAGAAATCGGGATTAATTCGTTCTAATATTTTAGGAAAGAGATTAGACTTCTCGGGGCGTGCCGTTATTACACCAAATCCTACATTAAATTTAGATGAATGTAGAATTCCATATTTTATGTTATTGGAGATATTTAAGCCCCAATTAATTCCTTATTTGATTAACAAAAGATTAAATAAACGATATAACTCTGTTATTAAAACAATTGATGAACATATTAAAAATCATAATTATGGTCTATATGATATTGTGGAGGAGTTCTGTAAAGATAAAGTCTGTATCTTAAATAGACAACCTTCTTTACATAGACTATCAATATTAGGTTTTAAGATTAAACCAACTAAAGGTAATACTATACAAATTCCCCCATTAGCCACTTCTCCATATAATGCTGATTTTGATGGAGATAGTGTTGTTTGTGATGTTACAATTTTAGATACTATTATTTCTGAATCATTAAATTGTTCAATCTGTGATATTAATGAAATTTTTACATTTAATAAAACTTCAGAAAAAATTAGAGAAGATAATGTGAAAGTTACTCATTATTCTCCTGTAGAAAATTTAAAAATTCAAGCAATAAATCTTGAGACTGGTGATATAGAATGGAAGAAAATTTTAGATTATAGTGTACATGAAAATTTAGAGTTATATAAAATTACAGATAAAGAAAATAGATTTAAACCTTTTTGGTCTTCTAAAGATCATTCATTAATCGTTTTTGATGAGAATGAAAAAATTATTAAGAGAATAACTCCTCAAGAATTAATTAATAATCCAGAAGGGAAATATTTTATTCAAAAAGGAAATTAAAATGTATGAATTTACTATATTCATTTATGGTATCATTTGTTTAATATTATTTACATTATGGCTATTTATTATTTTAGCAGAATCTGATTCTTCTAGGGATATTGACTATATTTGGTCTATTGTATTCATTATTGTATGGCCATTAGTATTACTATTTCTAATTTTCATAATATTTGTTTCATTTGGTACATTGTTTTATGAAAAAATTCGAATTAGAATAATAAATGGGTTTAAAAAGGAGTCAAGTGGTGATAACTAGAGAATATTTGGAACAAAAAAATCTCAAGCTAATACCTGTTTCAGATTTAATTATTGAAAAAGACGAAACAAAAAATACTGCTTATGATTTTACTGTTGAGGATTTTTATACTTTCTTAACGGAAGATGGAGTATCTGTTTTTGATTGTATGGCATTTTATATTCCTTTAACAGATAGATCAAAACAAGATATTCTCGATAAAATACTAATAACTAATAATTTAGTTTCTCCAGCAAATGGAGAACCAGTAGCAACTCCTACCCAAGATACCGTACTGGGAATTTATAGTTTAACAAAAGATAATGATGAAGAAAAACGAGAATACAAAAAAATAATTAAATATACAGATGATGATGGTAATATTATTGAAAAAGAGGATTCTGCATTATTGACGGAAGGACAAATAATTTTCAATGAATTATTACCTAAAAATTATCCTATAGTGCATTCATATATTGAAAAAGGGTTACTTAATCATATCTTAAATAGAATACAGAGTACCATTAGTAATGCTAGTTTATCTAGAATTCTAGATAAAATAAAAACTATTGGTTTTGCTAAATGTACTTTAGATGGATATACATTATCTTTAAAAGATATATATAATCCAGAATTAGTTAAAATTGCTAATAACTTATCTGGCAATTATCAAGAAGATATAAAATTTATTAAACATGATAAATTTTTACATTCGTTGATGAAAAAAATGCCTTTTGCTGTATTTATTGATTCTGGAGCAAGAGGCAGTTGGCTACAGGCTCAGCAATTAGTTTTTTCTCGAGGTTATGTGGCTGATCACAATAATCAAATTAGGCCGAATTTAATTAAATCAAGTTTAGTTCAAGGTTTAACTCCTGATGAATTTTTTGATAGTTGTTGGGGATGTCGTAAAGGATTACTAGATACAGCAACATCAACTGGAGATAGTGGATTTTTAACAAGACAATTAATATATAGTACTCAATTTTGTAAATTAGGTGATGTTGAAGATTGTTTTACTAATGACTATTTAAATTTAGAATTAATGTGTTATAAAAATATTGACGGTGAGCGGATAGAGGATATTGAGGCATCTAGAAAAATACTACATGGTTTAAAATTTAGATGGTATTTAGATCCAGAAGTTGGTAAAGAAAAAATTATAAAAGAAATGAAACCTAAACAAGAAGAAGAATTTATTAAAAAATTTAAATTCTTAAAATTAAGATCTCCCATTTTCTGTAAATCCGATAAAATATGCAAAAAGTGTTATGGAGAATTTTATAAAAAAATTAATACCACTCAAATTGGAATCATTGCCACACATAGTATTTCTGAAAAACTTACTCAATTAGTTTTAAGAACTTTCCATCTATCTGGAGTTGCTAGTTCTACAACATCCAAAGGTGGCAATAATGATATTATTTCAGATATGAGCATTATTAATACATTTCTGCATAAACCTCAAGAATATACTTCTCCGTATGAACCTGAAAATTTAGTAAAAGGATTATTTCAATTATTGATAAATCATGGATCTCTTTATATGGTTCATGTTGAAGTATTGATTAGTTGTATGATTTGGTATCAAAACAAATTATGGAGAACAATTAAAAATAGAGATCATACATCTATCACCAGAGAATGGAATAGTATATTAAAAATACCTTATATGAGTAGTTGGTTAGTAGGATGTGCATTTTCAGATCTAAAAGGTAAAATAATAGATGGTCTAGTTCGAAACAGAGAGGATGTAGAATCTTCTCTGTCGTCTTTATTTAGATTATAAGAAAGGAAAAAAAATTATATGGATCCCAGATTTCAAACAACCTTATTAGATTTTAGAGCTAAAGAATGGAATCCAGATAACTTAAAAGATTGTATAATTAAAATATTTAACAAAACAGATATTCTTGGATGGAAGGTAGTATTTTGTGAGTGGATGGAATTAAAAAAAATAAGACATGAGGAATTAAAAAATAATAGTCTAAGTTTATTAAAAATCATTGTTGAGGATGATAAAAACAAGAAACAGGAATTTTTCTTAAAAATTCCAAATTTGATTGAAAATCAATTTTTCTATATTGGTGGACATTTAAAAATACCAGTACTACAGTTATATGATTTTCCAATTATATATAGGTTTAACAAACCAAACCAGATTAAACTTAGAACTAATATTTTATCCCTTAATATTAATAAAAATCATAAAGATAATGAATATTATGTTTCTCTATTTGGAAGAAAAATTAGTCTTCCATTACTAATATGTGCAAATCATACAAAACAAGAACTAGATGATTTTTTAACACTATTAGATCCCAATATTGTTAATGAAAATTTAAAATCTATTATAAGCTCTTGTTATAATATATGGAATAATTCTAACAAAACAGATTTAATATGCCATGTAGGAAAATATTTTAGTACGATTAAAAATGATGAGGAGAAAAAAGGATCTAGTATTATTTTCTCCTTAACATTAGCATATTATATGGATTATTTTATTCATGATTATTTTAAAACCAATTCTATTTTATTTGAAATACTATTTGCTTTATATGAAGGACCTCGTTCAGATACTGATTTAAAATATAAAAGAATTAGATTTCTTGAATACATTATAAGTCCTTTACTTAAAAAAGTTTATGATATGCTAGTATCAGTAAAGAATAGTAAAAAAAGTACGTTTAGAATTCATCAAAATATAATTTTAGAAAAATGTAATGTATCAGATATCATTCATTTTAATTTTTGCATAAACCCTGTTTCTGAAATTGCATCTTTAATGCAATTATCGCTTACCGGACCAGGTGGATTCAAAAAAGAAAATGTTCCTACACATCTTCGAACATTAGATGATTCTCAAAAAGGATTTATTTGTCCTGCAGATACTCCTGATAGAGAAGGTTGTGGAGTAATATTAAATTTAGTTCCCAACTGTGTCATAAATGAAAAAGGACTATTTGTAGAACCCAATAAAGATATTGTTTTCAGTTATCCTATTTCTTTAACTCCATTTTTATGTAATGATGATCAAACGCGATTACAAATGGCTTCTAGTCAAGTTAAACAAACAATATTATTATCTGAAACAGATGAACCTCTTATTAGATCTGGTACAGAAGATATGTTTGTTGATAGTGGTACTTTCTTATGTCGGGCAAAGGATAATGGTAAGGTATTAACTTTAAATGAAGATGGAATGATTATTCATTATGATAATCTAAATGAAGGTGCATATATAAAACCTTTCTTTAAAGAAAGTATAATGGACTATATGATACCTAAAAAGAATGAGGGAGATACATTTCAGAAAGGAGAAATACTTTGTGAATCTCTATTTTTAAGAAATGGTAGTTTACAATTAGGAAGAAATTTATTGGTTGGAATTTGTTCTTGGAAAGGTTGGAATGTTGATGATGGTATAATTATTAGTAAATCAGCCAGTGAAAAATTTAAGAGTATACATATTGTAGATTTATCATTTGATATTGATTCAACTCAAGTATTACTTAGTTTAGATTCTGGAACATATAAACCCCTACCAGAAATTAATGATTTTCTAAAAAAGGGTGAAATATTCGCCAAATTAAAAACTATAGATATGGATGCAGATTTAGAGATGATAAATATAGAACCCTTAGAAAAAACTGCTCCTGTCGATTGTAAAATAGTTAATATTGAAATATATCCCAATAATTTTAATCGTAATATTGAAGATTATAATGGATTTCTCGAAAAATTTATAAATAAAGAGAATAAACGATATAATTCTATACGAGAAAAATTAATTTCACATCTTGGAAAAGAAAAAGCAAATTCTATTTTGGAGAATACACTAAGTAGATTAAATATTTCAGAAAATCTTGGAAAATATACTATTGATAGTAAGAGAATTAAAGGATGTCATATTAAAATTACTGCTATATATATGGAGAAATTGAATAATGGGGATAAACTTTCCAATAGGCATGGTAATAAAGGAACAATTAGTCGTATACTACCAGATGAACTTATGCCTAATACTCCAGATGGAAGAAAATTTGAATTAATACTAAATCCTCTTGGTATAATTAGTAGAATGAATGTAGGTCAAATATATGAACTACATTTAACTGAATGCTTAAACCAATTAAAGTATAATTTATTAGATCAGACAAAAGAAGATTCAGATATTGAAATATGCAAAGTTCTTAAAGGGTTTCTTGAAATAATTGATAAAACGAAAAATAAGTGGGTAACGGAAATTATTTTGAATGATTTTGAAAAAAGACGGAAAGAACACGGAATTAAATATGCTATTCAAAATATAACTTTAATACAACCAGCTTTTCAAAGTATAAATTTTGAGGAATTAATGCAATGTATGGGTTATGTTGGACTAATGAGAAACTATCCTGAAAATCCAGATAGTATGACTGAAAAAGAATTAATTGATTTTTATATTAATAATATAATTGATAAATATCAAATTTATGATCCAGAATCTAAAATAACTATAACAAATCCTATCGCTTGTGGATATATGTATTTTTTAAAATTAGTGCACAGAGCTACAGAAAAAATGTCTGTAAGATCTATTGGTCCGTATTCCAAACGAACGTTACAACCCCTAGGTGGAAAAAGTAATCAAGGTGGCCACAGATTGGGAGAAATGGAAGTTTGGGCTTTAATTGGATATGATGCTTTAAACCTACTAACAGATTTTTTAACAATTCATTCAGATTCTAGTGGATTAAAAAATAAAGAATTGTCTAAAATTTTACAAAACCCCAGATTATATGAGGAAGATGAGGAGTTAAATGAAGAAAAACCGATTTCTTTAGATTTATTGGAAAGCAATCTTAAGACTGTTGGAATACAGATAAAAAAAGAATGAAGTTTTGGTGATTTTTTTAACTCATACAATATATTTTGTATTACTCATAATTTTATAATATAGGAGATATATATGAATGATACTAATGTTGAAACTGCTTTAGATATGGTTAAAACAGGATGGGAAAAATATATTTTTCCTGCCTTGTCTTTAGTCTATCAATTGGATTATCAAAATGATGTTAACTTTGATGAAACTCCTTCTAGAATTGCCAAGGCCTTGATTCTGGAAAAGTGCAGAGGTATAAATCCGAGAAAAGAAATTAAAGAGATATTATCCAAAACATTTCCGACTAATTATAATGGATTAATTAAAGTAGGTCCTATAGACGCTTATGGAGTATGCCCCCACCATTTTGAAACGGTATCTTATAAAGCAACATTTGGATATATGCCAAAAACAGGAGGACATGCTGTAGGATTAAGTAAAATTCCTAGAATGATAAAACTGTTGGCAAAGGCCCCCATTCTACAAGAAGATCTTACTACAAAAATAGTTGATTATTTTGTAGAGTTTTTAGAACCTGAAGGTTGTGGGGTAATTGTTAAGGGTCAACATGGTTGTATGCTATGTCGTGGAGTGGAAACATCTTCTGAATGTTGGGTTGTTACATCAGCAGTTAGAGGAATCTTTGAAACATGTAGTACAATTAAATCCGAGTTTTTAAAACTTTAAAATGAAGGAAACAAAATATGATGCTATCCATAAAAAATTTTAATTGGAATGATTTATGTAATTATACTAATGATATTAAAATAATAAATTCCTTATTTGATAGTATTGAAAATTTTAATAATAATTCAATTGTTTTATCTATAAAATATCCTGAATATACTGATATAAAAATTAGTACTAAAGAACATTCAATACCATTAATGAATACCAGTACATCCGTTAAACCCAATATACGAATTAATAATACTTGTAATAAATCTTATAATAATGGTATTATGATTTTTCAAGAAGAAAATAACTATAGATATATTTGTTATATTACATTTAACGATCATAAGAAAATTATTTATATAACACAAAATGTAGAAGGTATTCATTATCCTATATTTATACAAACTTCTAGTAAACCTTCCACTGTAATGGAAGAAAATTTTAATCTTAGACAACTAACAGATTATAAAAATCCAGATTCTAGGTTAACTGATAGGGAAAAAGTAATTTTAGTAAGTGTTTCCAAGAAATTTGGCAAACTTTTAGAAGAATGCCAAACCTTAAAAGATATACATATAAAGTTAGATAAACTATTTTTCGAAACAGTTGATCCATACTACATGATTAAGATAATTCAAATACAAGAACTATTATTGCTAAAAACGATATGTAATGAAAATACTATGTAAAGAAATAATAAAAGAAAATCTATTTCAATATGATATATCATCTTGTTATTTTAATTTAATGAATTCTTTGGGATTGGAGGAGTTACCAAAATCTTTTAGAGACGATAAAGAATTAAGAAATAGGAAGATAGGGTTAATTCAAAAAAAGAATCCAACTTTATCTTCCTATTTTATTTCCATGGTAGATTTATCTATTGAGAGTTTTTTGCAAAGAAATAATATTAATATGGATCAAATAGCCGTTATACAAAGAGACGGTTTTATTTGTTCTAAAATTTTAAATACTAAGTTATTATCCCTCCCCATAAGATATGAAGGTAAAATAAATAAATTAATCATATCTCCAAATCGAAAATCTTTTCTTTATAATATTGATGCTAAAATGTATGTAAAAGGAATATTAAATAAACCATATAACCTTTCCTTCTATAATTTTTTCAATCACATTAATTATAGTAGTCCAAAAAATATTTGTCAAAGTATTGAGAAAATAAGACAAGCTTATTTTAAATCACATAATATAGAATATTTTTTGATACCTCATAAAAATAGTGATTTTCTTGTTTATTTAAAAGGATATGATATTATTATTGAAAGAAAATCAACTAATTTAATCGATAATAGCGAAATTGACAAATTAAAATACTGGAAAATATATATGTGGCCTTTTTGTCAATCAATTATGAATTATTATATTCCTAGGAAAGCTTAAAAAAAAGAAATTATTGGTGATGTGCAAAAATAGATGAAAAGGAAGAAAAAGAAAATGAATTCAGAGCATCTCGCAATTCTTAAATCAGGGGTTGAAAATTGGAATCAATGGAGGAAAGAAAATCCTGGAATTACTCCAGATTTATCAGAAGCGTATCTTCAAGGAGAACATTTTCAAAAAGTAAATCTTCAAGGAGTAAATCTTGAGAAAGCAGATCTTGAGAAAGCAGATCTTAGAGGAGCAAATCTTCAAGACGCAGATCTGCAAGGAGCAAACCTCCAAGGAGCAAACTTCCAAGGAGTAAATTTTCAAGAAGCAAATCTTCAAGAAGCAAGTCTTCGAGAAGCAAATCTTCAAGGAGTAAATCTTCAAGGAGTAAATCTTCAAGGAGCAAATCTTCAGAAAGCAGATCTTTGGAGAGCAAATCTTAGAGGAGCAAGTCTTTGGAGAGCGAATCTTCAAGGAGCAGATCTTTGGGGAGTAGACCTCCAAAAAGCAAACCTTCAAGGAGCAAAACTTCCAGTAGTAGACCTTCGATACGCAAACCTTTATAAAGCAAATCTTCAATACGCAAACCTTCAAGGAGCATATCTTAGAGAAGCATATCTTGAGAAAGCAGATCTTTGGAGAGCAAATCTTAGAGGAGCAAGTCTTCGAAAAGCAAAACTTCTAGAAGCAAATCTTAGAGAAGCAAATCTTCAAGAAGTAGATTTTCAAGGAGCAGACCTTCAAGAAGCATTTCTTCGAGGAACAGATCTTCGAGAAGCCAAATTCGAGAATACCACCTATGGTAAAGGAGTTCCTATCTCGAAGGAACCCATTCAGGTTACTGGACGACTTAGATGGTTTGTGTTGATACTTGACGAACATATGAAAATTGGATGTGAACTCCATTCATTTGAAGAATGGGAAAATTTCACGGATGAAGAAATTGATAAGATGAATGAAGGAGCATTGGAATTTTGGAATAAGAATAAAAAACACTTGTTGAATATCTGTAAGGAAGGAAAGGTTTAAACGAAATGAATGGCGGAATGAAAACTATAAAACATTCTTCAACCTCTATACAAAATGCTGTTTTCTTGGCGTTACAAATGGCTAAAAGAAAGATTGAAAATCCTACCAAAAAATTTTTAATTCCTTGGATTATATCTTCTCCGGGAATTGGAAAAACAGAAATGATTATATATTATGCGTCCAAAAAAGGTTTTGCAGTTTTACCATGCGAACCTGGTTTAGAAAGAGAAGAAAAATTTGGAGGCTTACCCGATAGTAATATTAAAATAATTTCTCAAAAAGAAACTCTTACTACTGAATGGTCAATGCCAGAATTAGTTTGTAAACTTTGGGAAATGTCCGAGCAAAATCCGAACGGGGTAATTTGTTTTATGGATGATATTCATACATGTTCGGAGGCTGTGCAAAACATACAATTTGAATTATTTACACATAATAGTATAAGCGGACACAAAATACCAAACAATGTGGCAATAATTTTAGCTGGAAATGAAACACCTATGGCCGGAGCTAGAATTACATTTACAGCCATAAGAAATAGATGTATGGCCTTATATGCAGAGCCAGATGTTAAATTTTGGTTACAAAATTATGCCGTACCAAATGGAGTACATGATACTATATGTAGTTTTTTCAGCATAATTGACCATGAATCCTATTTTTGCACAGAGGAATCTAATTTTGAACAATTTGCTAGTCCAAGATCATGGGATCAAGGAGTGTCAGAATTTTTATGGAATCTTGAAAAAACAAATAAAATGGATGAGATTAAAACCGATCCAAAACTTCAAAATATAATGAGATGTGCACTTGAAGGTTGTGTTGGATCGGGTCCTGCAAATAAATTTATTGAATATTTACTAATTTATAAAGATATTGATGTATCTCCTTTATTTGATAAAGGAATATTAAATGTTCCAGAAGATCCGATTAGAAAAATGGCATATAGTACAATTGTAGTTAGTGAGTTTTACCAAAGAAAATCACTTGATTTAAATGATAAAAATGCATCCAATAGTTTTATTAAAGTACTAAACTATTTTATGAATAATAATAAAGAGTTGTCAATAAAAATGATGTATCATTTGTGTGGAAAAACTACTAACGAAAAATTAAATTTGATTTCAGGACTAGATATTATAAAAAGTATGATAAATAACCATGAAATAGATTCCAGCGTTATAAAAAATATGCAGGTGGATTTTAGTATTATTAAACAATACTGAAAGGTACCTAAATATGAGTATCGAAAAAATTAATAAGATAATTTCTGATGCCACCATTATTTTTGTAGGAAGACCAGATTTAACCATATTATCGTCCTTTTATTATTCAGCAGAACGTATTTATTGTTCTTCTTCAGAATATACGAAAGTTTGTAAAAAATTAGGTGTTCCCACCTCTAGTTTAGGATTCACTAATGGAAAAAAAATTGTCTTTTTGATACATAATAACATTACCTTACAAGAATTCCTATTTGTTGCAATCCATGAAATTTTACATATATTTTATAACCATATTTTTAGAGCAATAAACAAAGATCTAGAAATCTGGCAAATGGCTACAGATCATGTAGTTAACAGATTATGTAAAGAAATTGCAGAAAATATGGGAATAATTAAGGTTCCTGAAGGATGTATATTCTTTCCTGAAATACATTCTAAACATCCAAATTGCAGTGCAGAAGATGTTTATAATATATTGATAAACCAAAAAAATAGATTTATTAGTAATACTTTTTGTATTAAAGATAATAAATTACAAAAAGAAAAATCTGACAATTCTTCTTTAGATAGTGTAGATGAATCTGACAATAATTTCAATAACCACAATTTGAAATTTGAGAACAGTGAAAATATTGAAGGAACCAAGATTCATATAATTAGAGATAAAGAAACAGGTAAAAGTTATATTATTTCAAATGATAATAATCCACCTATACAAGAAGGTGAAACAAAAGAATCCATTTCAAATAATATAAAAGAAAAGCAGGAAAACATTCAATCAATTTGGGCCAGACTCAAAGGAGAAACTCCTGGATTTTTAACTAAAATATTTAATGAAATATTTAAGATTGAGGTTCCATGGAATGAAATACTTTTGAACACGTTATTATACCCCTTACAAAATCAAACTAAAAAAACATGGTTATTTCCTAATTTAACTATTCCTCCCACACCCCTATACAAAAAAACAAGGGGTATAAAAAAGTATCCCAGGTTAAAAGGAAAATCATACAATAAAACTCCTTTTATATTAGTTGCAGGATTAGATTCCTCAGCTTCAATAAACGAGGAAGAATTAAGAAAATTTATAGGTATATTAAGTGATAGTTTTATGTACTATAAATCATTGTATGTATATATACATGATACTATTATTCATGATACAATTATAATAAATTCTTTATTTTCTGAAGAACAAATTATGAGTGCCTTTCGTAAAAAAGGAATCAAGGGAAGAGGGGGAACATCTCATAAAGAGGTTTTTGACAAAATAGAATTATTAACACAATATGAAAAAGTTAGTAGTATTTTATTTCTAACAGATTTTTATTCAGATATACAAAATATTTATAAGGGATATAATTTTCTTAAAAATTTTGAAACTATTTGGTTAATTACAGGAAATGAAAAATTAAAAGGAGATAACATTCTAAATGGTTGCAGTACAAAATTCTTTAATATCTAATGATATAAAAAATTTTGTTTATTTAATCATTATTACATTTAATCAGAATTATATAAAAGTAAAAGACTTCCATAAATTGGAAAAAAAATTTATAAATACAGCAATGATGGAAGAAAGTTTAAATCATTTAGATATTGACATGCCAAGTGAAGAAAATAATAATTCTAGTTGTTTGACTTCTTTATCTGAAATATTATTATCTCTAGGTATGAGTTGCCGAATAAATAATAATAACTTAATATCTTGTACATCTGATATAGATTATCAAAACAAAGATGAAATTGAAAAGATTTTAAATTCTGTACCAATATCAGATATATATAAATCTTTAAAGATGTAATTATATATATTAAAATATGATAGGGATAATTTTAAGAAAAGGAGGAAAAACTTACGTATGAGGAAATGAGAGTCAAATTAGAGGAGAGAAGAAAAAAGGAAAAAGGTTATACCATATCTTCTCTCCTAGGATTAATGCGAGGTATATTATATTTTATGAAATATAGTATACCTATAAACAAGAAAACCAGTTTTTCCTGTTTGGGAATAGGGAACTGGAACGAAGAATTGAACGCAATTTCATTCAAGAAGCATATATCAAATATATACAATATACTTCTTGAAAAAACGCACGTAATATTGGCAATATATGCTATATATTGCGTGCTAAAATGGTTATAAAAAAAAGGGGGTTGGTTGAAATAGATCAATCCCCTTTATTTTCATTTGGAAAAATTTAAAAGAGGCATTAATGGCAGAATTAAATAGAATTTATGATATTTCTTTTTCCATTGGAAATACTGTGCTTTCCAGATCTATAAAAAGGGTTGAAATCGCCTCTAGTTTGAATTTTATTTTCGATATTTTCTTAATTAAATTATTAATAGATTCAGACACCATTTTAGATGAACAACTTCTGGGACAGACTACTGCGAATCTAAATATAACATTAACAACAGAATCTGTAGATATTAGGGAAAATATAAATTTAGATTTAATAATAGTCAAATCAAACTTTCCTGTAATTCATAAAGAATCAGAAAAGGTAGGTAGTTTAAATCAGGATTCCACTTATCAACCAAGATTTGTTACTTTAGTATGTGTTCCTTTAATTCCTTTTAAAGTTATGTATACTCCTGTAAATACTCTTATACAGGATGACAAAGGTTTAGTCCCCATTGAAATTTGCCAAAAAATAACAGATACTTTTTTAAAAGATATTGGAAAATTAAATAAAAATATTGATAAGACAAATATAAATGATAATAAAATATTTCAACTAATGATTCCTCCTACAAATTATATAAATGCCATAAGATATATAGATGGACGATATCCTCTATATAATGGCAGAACACCATTTATATATTGCCGTTTCTCTGACAACACATTATGTATTTGGGACCTAAAAAAGAAATTGAAAGAGGAAGAATATAAAATTATATTTCTTAGTCCTGGAATAAAAGATCAAAATGAAATATGGAAAACACCGAATAATGGAAAAACATATTTTACATATTCTGAAATAAAAACAAAATATAAATCAAATGAAAAAATAATTCTAAACTCCTATAAAACAACCTGTACCGGAAAACCTATCGATAAATTATTCAGTAAATTTGATATAGATGTATCTCAAACATTTCAAGATAACAGTTTAACAGATAGAGATAGTTCTTTACAATATAATAAGGAATTACAAAATTTGCGAGCATTTTTTAACAATATTTCAGCTGTAGATTATAATGATGCATTAGTTCGGAAAAACCTTACAAATAAAATTAATGATTTTTCAGATATAACATTTAATATTAATGCAGGAGATTTACCATTTTTAAATTTAAGCAAAGTGGGAGTCTCAATCACTTTAGATTGTATTAAGAATGTATATGCGGAGTATGTGGGAAAATATATAGTAAAAAACTCTTTTCTAATTTGGGAAAGGGAAAAACAACCTTATTTTCAATGCAATTGTCAATTGAACTGCATTAGAGGTTATTATATTACAGGAGATTAAAAAATTTTAAGAAGATGAGTAAAACAAACAAAGATAATAAACACAATCCGTTAAAAAAGGTAAGATTTAATTGGTCTCGTAATCCAGTTGAGGATGTACATTCTACTAAAAAGGGGGATAAAGGTTATAAAAGAACAAATGTAAATCAGCAATTTAAAAGATTTGGAGCAGATGCGTTAGATGAAATATACGAAGAAATAGATTAATATTAATTTCTATCTAAAAAATATAAAATTATCTAAAGAAGGAAATTTGACAATGAACAAGAAACATTTTGCAATACTCAAATCAGGGGTTGAAAAATGGAATAAGTGGAGAAAAGAAAACTCGGAAATTACTCCAGATTTATTAGAAGCGTATTTTCAAGGAGAAGATCTTCAAGAAGTAAATCTCCAAGGAGCAGATCTCCAAGAAGTAAACCTTCGAGGAGCAAATCTTGAGAAAGCAGATCTTAGAGGAGCAAACCTCTATAGAGCAAATCTTAGAGGAGCAGACCTTTATAGAGCAAACCTCTATAGAGCAAATCTTAGAGAAGCATATCTCCAAGAAGCAAGTCTTCAAGGAGCAAATCTTGAGAGAGCAGGTCTCCAAGAAGCAAATCTTCAAGACGCAAATCTTCAAGACGCAAACCTTTATGTAGCATATCTTCAAGGAGCGAATCTTTATGGAGCAAACCTTCAAGGAGCAAACCTTCAAGAAGCATATCTTCGAGGAGCGAATCTTTATGGAGCAAACCTTCAAGAAGCATTTCTTCGAGGAACAGATCTCCTAGAAGCAAACCTCCTAGAAGCAAACCTCCGGGGAGCAAACTTCCAAGGAGCAAATCTTTAAGGAGCAAAACTTCGAGACGCACGTCTTGAGAAAGCAGACCTTCGAGAAGCGGATCTTAAAGGAGTAAATCTTCAAGAAGCGGCTCTTTACGAAGCATACCCTCAGTCTCTCTTATAGATGCATATTATAGTAATGTTGATTTTAAATTACCCACGTGTTCTCAAACATATCAAATTAACAGAGAAAATTTGGTATTGAGTCTTCTAAAATTAAATTCCTTAATAACCTAAATACTAATATATTGGATGAAACTCTAATTGATAAATATTTAAAATTAAAGTGAATTACTCAATCACTTAAAAACGAAAGGATCATTATGACACTAGAAGAAATAAAAAATTATGAACTTGGAATTAAATTTTTAAAAGATAAAAAATGTGATAATTGGTTAAATGTAATTATTCAAACTAATCCAGGTATCATAAATATAGAGGAATTAAAAGTATATTTAACTCCTACAGATTCCTTGCAACTTTTAAGAATGATTAACACTAATATCAATCAAAGATCTATATCTAAAAGACATTTAAAAGCAATGGTACAATCAATGAAAGATGGTACTTACTCATCTGCTGTTTCATTGATAACAATTATTCATATTATTAAAGAAAATAAAACAGAACTTATTGATGGACAACATACATTAAGAAGTGCGTCAGATGCAGATGTTACAATACTAGCATTTATACGAATAATCACTGTTCAAACTAGAGAAGATGCTCAAGTTTTACTACTGGCCGCAAGTGATGGTAAAGCAAGAAGTTTATCAGATAAATTAGAATTTATTGGTACTCCTAATTATTTAGGTCTAACTAAAAGTAGAACAACTAAATGCGGTTCAGCTGCCGGTTATATATTAGGAAGATTACAAAATAAAACTATTGATAATTTATCAAGAAGAGTAGCTACACTGGTATATCTAAAATCTAGCCTTGTTAAAACAACCCACTTTGTAGAATTTTATAATAGTAAATATTCTGATTATATACTTAAAAATGCATCATTCTTTTCTGTTTTAGTAGTTTTAATAGAAGAAAATGAATTTTTAGCAAGAAACTTCATCAGAGGAATTATTGATAATACAACGCTATTACAGTCTGGAGACCCAAGAATTTATATTAAGAAATTCTTGGAGGACCGTGACAAATCCTCTGGTTTACAAAAAACTGGGGGAATGAGTTTGTTTTTAAATGCCTGGAATTCTACTATAGAGCATATATCATGGTCGGATTGGGTAAGTCATACAGATTATCCAAAAAGAATAATAAATATTGACTTAGATAACTTATTAGAATCTTTAAATTCTCATTTTGAAAAATATGGTCCTGAATTCATTTAAAATTATACTATAATGAACTATATCTTGTGGATGAAATAATTAAGGCTATTTCATCCATTTTTTTTTCTTCTCTAATTTTAGGATTAAATTAAAACGATTGGATATATTTATGCCTATCAATTTCAATTCTAAACAATTACGTGATGCTAAAAAATGGTTATTTTATAAAAATAATCCAATTAATTTTTTTGAAGAATTATGTATGTTACCCACTGTTGGTGGTGATAAATTAATTAAATTACACAAACCACAAAGAATGATTGCCACTGACTTTTACAGTGGTATTCGAAATATGATTTTCTTAAAATCTAGACAAATTGGGTTCTCTACATTATTTCAATGTGTATCTGCTCATTTATGTACATTTTATAAAAATGTTATAATTGGAGTCACCTCTAAAAATGGTGGAGAAGCTTCAGATTTTTGCAAAAAAACAAAAGATATTATACTTAAGTTACCCTCTTGGATTCGTCCCGAGTTTAATATAGATAATGCTCAGAATTTCTCCATAAAAAAAACAAATTCTCAATTGTTCTCTTCTGCAATATCCCCTAAAGCTCCAGACGGATTATTTCGTGGCAAATCAATAGCCTTATTAATAATGGATGAAATTGCTCATGCAGATTATGCAGAGGATGCCTGGACAGGTGTTGCACCAGCTTTGTCGAAAGCCCAAAAAGATGCTCAAGCAAATGGCGTACCATTTGGAACAATATTATTAAGTACACCAAATAAAATGAATGGAATTGGTAAATTCTTTTTTGATATGTGGTGTGGTGCCTACGAAGGAACAAATTCATTTAAACCTTACAAAGTTCATTGGACCGATGTAGATGAATACAAAAATGATCCTACATGGTATGAAAACCAAAAGAGAATTCTAAATAATAATTCACGTAAAATTCAGCAAGAACTAGAGTTACAATTTATTGGAGATGAAGATACATTATTTCCAGATTCTGTTGCAACAGAATTTCAAAAAAAACAAACATTTCCAAGTTCTACAATAAGATTAGTTAATAGTGGAGAATTGTGGAAATTTCCAGAGAAAATAGACTTAAATAGATTTTATTTAATCTCTGTTGATGTTGCAACTTCATATGGAAAAGATTATTCTGCAATTGAAGTTCTAGATTATCTAACTTTAGAGCAAATATATGAATATAAAGGAAAAATTAAACCAAAAGAATTAACAAAGATTATAAAGATGTTAGCGGAGTTATGTCCTAAAAATTTAATTATAGTGGAAAATTCAGGTGGATACGGAATTTCAATATTAAACGATTTAGAGGACGATGAAAAAGAATATAATATCTTTTATGAAAGTGAACAAATAACTAAAGGTAATAAAAAAGTAAGAGTAAATAAAAGAATGCCTGGATTATCCACAAATAAATTAACTAGACCTTTAATTATTGAATCATTATATAATGTTATATGTGAAAATCCTTCATTAATTAAATCAGAAAGACTAAAATTAGAATTATTAGCATTAGTCAATAAAAATGGCAAAGTGCAAGCAGATAAAAATTCTAATGATGATTTGGTTTTAGCTTATGCCTTTGGTTGTTATGTGAAAAAATTTTATAATAACATTATTTTACAAGAAGAAGATACAGGAGTATATAATGAAGAATCTACTTATGCCATGGATTCTATATATGAAATGAATTCTTTAATTCCTAGTTTTCACCCTGGATGTAATTTTGAACAATACAAAAAAGATTTAAAAAGAAAATTAGATAAAGATCCGAGAGGAATAACTCGGGAAAAAATTTTAAATTCTATCTTTGGAAATTTTTAAATTATTCCTGGTAATCCAGATGCTAAAGCAAATATATCTTTTAAAGATTCAATTTCATTTCCACCTTTATTTGTTCCACTATTTAGGTAAGAATTTCCACCTTGAGACTGTATATTGAAATTGTTATTATTAAATATATTGCTTGTAGCATTCATTTTTTCAAGATTGGCATCCATTTTTTCATTAGTTTCTTTACTAGTTTTAGCGGCTAACTCATCGGCTCTTTTTCCACTTTCTTCCATTATATTTAACAAATCTTCTTTATCTTGAACTCTTCTATTTATATCTATATTAGCTAAACTAGTTTTATCAAATGCAGGTTTTTCTGCCATTGCTAAAAATTGGTTTTCTTCATTATTATATCTATTTACTATACCTTTTTTCAAATTAGGATCTACAAATTTTAAAGCATATTTTTCTCTGGTATCATAAATCGAGGAGATTAACTGTTTTTTTTCATCATCTCCCAAATATCCTCCAGATTGTGCTGCAACAGTATCTAATATTTGTTTATTACCTTTATAGCTATGTTGAATTGATTGACTCCATAATATATCATTGAATACGGGGTCATTAGGCAATCCATATTTATCAGCTAATGCCCTAACTGGTTCAAAGTTAGTAACCTTTAAATATTCATTCATTGCATTATCTAGTAATTCTGGGCTTGTCTTCGCTAATTGTTTATATGCTGAGGTAAATTCAGCACTTCCTGGTTTTAATCCTCCTAGTTGTTTGTCAAATTGAGATCCAAATGAACTTCCCAAAAATCCTTTCATTGTAGTTGGAGTCATTTGGTGCGTGCCGTATGACACATAATCATGTTTACCACTGGATACAGTACCTACATTACCACCTTCGTATTGTGCTGTAGATCCACCTAAACCACTTAAAGAAGCAATGGTTTTTGTTTCTAGTTTTTCTTTTACACTTTGTGTCTTATCACTAATTACTTTACTATAATCGGTGGGTAATGATGATGGTGTTATTTTTGATAATTCTGAAGCTACTGCATTATTAGGTCCACCAATTAAATTGATTTCTTTTGGCATAAACTGTTTTATTAATTTGCCAATAAATGGAATGCTGCTTATCAAAGATCTGCTATATGTGTTGCCCAAACCCGTAACTTCATCACCTATATCTAATTGGTGTTTTATTATCTTTAAAGGATTTAATTTATCAACGTAACTTAAAATTAAATCTTCTAATGTTGTATTTTTAAATATATTAGTTTCTTTTGGATTTAGAATTCTTTCTCCTGTATGTACTATTGCAGGTTGTGCCTCTCCCTTTTTACCGGGTACATAACCACCTTCATCAAATTCTAAACCAATTTCAGGAGATGTTCTAATATTTTGAGATAACATATTATCTTTAGTCGGAAAATTTATAATATCTGATAATACATTTTCTTTCTTTTCTTCATTTAATTCAATAGTACCTCCCCAATGTGTAAGTTTCTTGTCTTTAGAATTTTCTTTAGTCTTCTGAATTAAATTTTCAACATTTTTCATCAATTGTTCACTTTTCTCTTTTGTCCAGGATTCACCAGTAATATCTTCCATACATTGTTTTATGAACATTTCATCTAGAGAACTCAACTTAATTCCCGGTTTCTCCAAATTTTGTCGAGGTACTACACTAACTGTGGGCCTTGGAGGTTCAACAACTGGCTGAGGACCAAATGGTTCTGAATATCCTTTAGATATTGTTTTAGGCGTTTCTTCCACTGGCTGAGGACCAAATGGTTCTGGAGTTAATTTAGGCATTTCTGATACTGGCTGAGGACCAAATGGTTCTGAATATCCTTTAGATGTTGTGGGAGCTATTACGGAACCAATTTTCTTATCTAAATATTTTGCTCCTTCCTTAACTTTATCAGTACCCTTAGTTATAAGTTCACTTGTTTTTTCTTTTAATGTAGATAAATAATCATCCTTTGTATTGGTAACGGCTTGTGTCACCTGATTGTATAATTCTCTAATATAATCAGATAAATTTTGATCATCTTTAATTAATTTATCTAAATCTTCTGGAATTTTTTCAATAGAGATAACACGATTATTTTCATCATAATGTACATTACCAAATCTTTTTTGAAAATCAGTTCTAGCATTTGTTATTAATTGTGTACATCTAGCTTTTATGGCAAGGGCGGAATTACTAAATCCAGCTGAATCTAAACCCTTAATTGACACATTAACTAGAGATTCTAAATCATTGATAGCTTTCCATTCTGTTTCAGCCAATAATAAAGCAATATCTGATTTGTTAGAATTTTCTACTTTATTTTTAAGAGATGTAAAATTCTCCTTTGTTTTAGAATATAACTCTTTTGATTTTTCTACTGTATTTGAGACCAATTCTTTTCCTTGTTTTAGTAACATCTTACTTTTTTGAGTGGCCTGTTCTTTGAAAGATGGCTCTAACATTTCAGGAGGAACTTGACCTGGTTCAAACAGATAGTCTCTACCATATTCTTTTGCTTGAGATGGCTCTAACATTTCAGGAGGAACTTGACCTGGTTCAAACTGATAGTCTTTATCATATTCTTTTGCTTGAGATGGTTTTACTATTCCTTTTCTAACTTCAGGTGAATAATACTTTTCCCAAATATCTAAAGGAACCAAAGAGGACTTTGGATTGTTAAGATCAACGTGAACCCATTTAACATCCTTCTTTTTTGTATAAACATCACCATTTGGAGTTTTAAGTAAATCCCCATCTTTAAGCATTTTTTCATATTGAGCAGTAGTAATTTTTCTAGGATTTTTTCCTTCATCATCATATATAATATAATCAGAATAAAATAATCCTCCATCTATTTCCCGATTAACTTTGTATCCTGTAGCTTCTGGACCTGTATAAATGCTAGGTTTTAGTTTACTTTTATCAACTATTTCACCTACAGGTTTACGTTGTTCCCAATAAAAATTATCTGTTCCATAATAATCCTCCCAAATATTACCACTACCACCACCAGCCCTTGCATATGCTCCCCCTATATCGAATATTCCTCCCATATTAGACATTTTTTCAACATTAGTACTAATACCTTCAGCCATATCCTTTTTAGAAATAAATACGCTTGATAAACCAAGGGTAGCTCCTTGAACTAATCCAGCTAATCCAGCAGATATTTTTTCCCGCATATTTGTAGCAGTTTTATCAAATATTTCATTAGCATCTGCACTACTTTTTATGGCATCAAATACAGCTAAGGCAGCTGCAACATAAGGAACTTTACCGGCAGTCGCCCGTAGCATGCCACCTATTGCAGGAATTTTATGAGCAGCCGCCCCTAGCGCGCCACCTATTAAAGGAATTTTACTGGCAGCCGGCCGTAGTGCTTTAGCTGCACCAGAAGAAATTTTACTGGCAGCCGGCCGTAGCGCTTTAGCTGTACCAGAAGGAACTCTACGGGTAACCGACTTTAGCGCTTTACCTGCACCTGCACCTGCAGCTACACCTCCAGCTACACTGGCTGTAGTGCTCACAGCGGCCTCTCCAATAGCTTTACCTGCTGCCATTGGAATTGAGAACATATTCTCGAGTAAACCCATTCTTCTTAATAAACTAGTCTCACGATATTCTTTAATTGTAGCTCTTGCCGTTGCTTTTGAATATTTAGAAATACTCTTGCTATCATGTTTTATCACTTCTAAATTTTCTGAAATATTTCCACTTAATACACTATATATCTTTGCTAAATAATCTACTTGTTGATATTCAAGAGAACCTCTTTCTTTTGCAGTTTTGGTTTTATTCTCCCCCCAACTCCCTGTAAAATACTTTCCTCCACTTTTTAACGCCCTACCTGTCGCTTGTAATGGATGCCAACCTTTTGTTTTTCCAGCTTCACTACGACCCCATTTTCTACCAGCAAAATTACCTAAATCTTTACTAGATCGTGATACATGTTCTAGTAATCCTTTAGTTAGCATTTTTGCTCCGGAGTATTTATATATCGTCTTTAATGGATCGTACATATAGGCATATTGATCTTCCATAAAATGCCCAAGCTTGGTGCGAAAATCCATTGCTCCAAAACCTTTACCACCTAATAGTTGAGCAGTTTCTTCTGTATTCTTTCTAATTTGCCGTATTTCCATTAAAGTTTGGAATGGAATATCTCTTTTTGCTTGCCAATAATCATACATTACTTTACCAGCAAATGCTCCACCTAATATTAAGGCAGGATTGGCAGCTAATGATCCACCAACACCTTGTAACATTCCTCCGGCTCCTGTAGCAGAACTTCCGATTCCAGATAAACCAGCACTAGTTGCTAAATTTCCTCCCTGACTAACTACATTACCGGCTCCTGCAATGCCTTGTCCAATTAAACCGGGAGTTTTAGCTGCACCAGAAATAGTTTTAGCTGTACCAGAAATAAAATGTCCAGGTATAATATTTCCTGCTGTACGACTTATGGCGCCTATACCATTGGAAATAAAATCTGGCATTATATTACCCAGAATTGAGGTTATTGATTTATTTCCCACCAACTTTTGTAAACCAAATAACATTCCCGCTCCACCAGCCATCATAGCAGTAATTTGCCCGAATCCAGCATTTTTACCCATAAAATGTTCCATAGCTGGAAGCATTATTTGATCCCAAACAACACCACGCAAAAACACTTTACTAATAATATTTTTAGCAATCAATTCCCATAAAATATCATTACCCAAAGCCTTAATAAATACATCCTTTACAATAAATTTTGGTAATGAAATTAAGAAACCAGCAATACTATTGTTATACTCTTTTGAATTATGAGCTAAATCAACAACACCTTCTTTTACTGTGTTTAAGCTCCCTATTATAGGTCCCGTTAGTTCTCTAAAAATACTGTTACCAAAATTTAGAATATCAGCAATATGTACTAACTCTTTTAATGTATTATCATTATTAATAAGATCGGCTTGATCATATTTGATGAGTGCATCTAATCTATCATTAAATCCTTCCATTCCCCGTGTTTTAATTTTTTCAGGTACAACCATTTCTCCACCATGGGCTTTAATAATAACCGGAGCACCTGGAGGACCTGGTACAACACCACCTGTAGCAAATTCAGGCATTTCTTCTGTAGGATAATCACCTATATTTTGTTCCGCACCAACTCCTGTAGCTTTACGTATACCTCCAATAACTGATTGTAAAATATTACCTGATAAATTTAAAACATAACTGCCAATTGGACCTCCCATTGCTAAACTCATTGATTTAACTATACTATCTTTAAGTTGCTCTAGATCTGCTTTAGCATCAAAAACAGAAGGCATAGTCATGGAACTAGCTGTGAATTCTCCAACACCTAAAGCGGCACCTGCAGTTCCCTTACCAACAGTTGATAATACATTATATGTTTTGGATAATAATCCAGTATTTGCTAGATTATCTTCTCTTAATGCAGATATTTCTGCATCAACATCATATAAAGATTCTTGTATATCAGATGTACCTGATTCTTCTTCAGACAATTCTTCTACAGAAGTATTTAAATCTGTTATTGATTCAACTAAAGGTTTCTTTAGCTTCCTTTTCCTAGCTGTTATTTTCTTTTTACCTGTTTTTCTATCTACTACATCTCCCGTTACATTACCCATCATCAAATTGGAAGATTTCATTAATTCTACATTAGTTTTGATGACGGAAGTTAATGCTTCAATTTGTTGGGACAAATTTTCTATTTTATCTTCTTTTTTATGTTCAACCATTATCTAGACTCCATGGGTAATTGTTTAATCATTGAGACCAATCTTGGATCTGGATTATTTTGATTAGTTATACTAGCTACTTCTGACACTGAACAAATCTCTTGTCCAGGTAACGTTATTTCAGATATTTGATTAAAAGACATATCAAATATAGATTCGTATGCAGCATAATACTTTTTTACAGAAACTAAGGCTCTTTGGTGATAAACACCTTTACCCGTTTTTTCAATAAACATTAAATAAGGTAATACCATATATTTTAATATATTAAAAGCTTCCTTTTTTTCATATTCTTCTTCAAGATACTTTGCCCAAATCACAAAAGCTTCCAATAAATGTGTATTAGAACTCAGTCGTTTTGTATCTAATTTACAAACTTTAATTATTGCTCTTTTAAGTTTCTCATCATCAATTTCGACAGATTTTACAGAAAATCTAGAAAATAAATCTTTATAATATGGTAATAAAAAACTATACATTGTAGTATTTAAAAATTTATTAGCATTGTATGCTGCGCAAAAATGTATAAGTTCATGCGTAAGAGTTGGTAATATATCTCTGGTTCTATTTCCCAAAAAATCTACACTGTCATCCAATATCACAGCTACTTTATTATCATCAACTGAAAAAACGCCTAAAATTTTATTTGATTCATCATTTCCTAATAAGCCAAAAATATCAATATGAGAAATCCACTTTTTAATATCTTTAAACATTGTAGATAAATTAAATTTTTTATCTAAAAAACCTACTATAATTATTCTGTTATCCAACCCTTTAGATATAATATCAGATATATTTTTTGTACTTTTATCTTTAATTGATAATTCTTTAATTGTATCTACAATTGTCTGGTTGGATTTTATATTATATCCAGCTACAGTTTCCCAATTTTCTAAACCAGTTGGAGATAATTCAAAAAATTCATTAATATTATTCATAATTCATTTACCTTGGAACAACATGCATATTAGCTCTTAAGTTTTGTAACTTATCCTCCAAAACATTCTTTAGCATATTGAGTTTTTTCTTACAAACTTTTGGATCTGAAGTTTTATAACATTCTCCGATTTTATCATTAATAGCACTAAGGACCTTTTCCATTTCTTCCATTATATCAGTTGTTTTCGGAGTTCCAAAAGCAGTATGTTTTAAATTTTCTCTTATCCAGTTATCAATTTTATCACCTAAAGCCGCACCACCTATCATCCCTATAGTACTTCCACCTAATGTACCAAATCCTCTAGTTATCGGAGAAACTAAAGGATTATTATTTGTAGCGGAGTTAAAAAAGGAGGCTCCTTTATTTCCTAATAAAAAACCTCCCACTATACCAGCTAAACCTCCCACAACTTTTCCCATAATTCCTTCCGATAAATATAAATCCAAATATTGTAGATTCTTATCAACCATTTACTGTATCCTCCAAATCTCACTTAGCCGAAATATCTAGATGTTGATCCCCATGAATCAATATGCTTAGGAATCTTTTTACCTCCACTTAATATAACTTCATCTGGTAAATCTTTAGGAGCATCTCCACTCAAAGTTACCCAATCTGGTAATTCTTTAGATATAATAGTATTACCTATTTTAGGTTTCGCTGGAGGAAAGAATTTTGATTTTGATCCCCATACATCAATTGTATCTTTTGTAGATGTAGCAATTTCCTTATTTAAGGTTGCCAGTACTTGAGGTTGTTCAGAAACAGATTTTATAAAATCAGAAGATGCCTGTGTAAGAAGAGGATTTATAGTATCATTAATGGATGTTTGTACATTAAGGCCTAAACCATCCATTACGGAAAAAACCGATGACACGGATTCCCCATTTTTAATAGTTGTAGAACCTAACGATCCCAAACCACATGTTAAGATTTCCTGCAAAGTATCAAGACAACTCAAAGATCCATTACAACAATTACTCATTAAATCTATATGAGAAGCAGCACCTGAATTTAATAGCTGAGAACATCCTCCTAGTAATCCGCTTACACCATTCACAATTCCATTCATACCGGATGTTAAAGATAAAGTAGGAGTCAATAATCCTCCAGTTAAATTCACACCAGAATCTACTATTGTTTTAGCATATCCTGCTGTTGTATTTATTATACTATTTATAGGGGATAATAAGGTACTAGATACTTTATTTGCAATACTACTTATATCATTCATAATACTAGGATTTGTTGTTTCTAATATAGATAATATATTACCTAAAGGTTGCAAAATTGATCCCATCGTAGAGGGCATTTGACATGCCTGACCCAATAAATCTGTAACTGATCCCCCCATTTCTGTGCCTATTTCTTGTATAGATAACATATTGTTTACAGGTCCCAAATTGTTAATCATACCATTTAAATTGGTTAATGCTGAACCCATATTAGTTATACCAGTATCGAAGGAGCTCATAAAACCAGAAAAGTTAGTTTCATTATTAAATATATCTGGTCTATTAGCGACTGCCGTTAGCATTCCAGAAAACGAAGTACCTACAGAATTTAAGTTACTTAAGGCGGAACTAGTATTAGTTAAGGCTTGTTGATTTTCATTAAAAATTTCCGCTATATTAGACTTTTTTGGCCAGAATTTTGCCTTACTTCCCCAATCTTTAATACTACCAGATTTAGGCGGTTTTTTAGCGGCAGCAATTCCATCATCAGCCATCTTCATCAAACTCTCATTACTATTATCCATATATAGTTCTAACTCTTCACAATCACACATACTAATCTCTCCTTGTTAAGGTGTTAAAAGACAAGTTTCTGATCCAATTGCATAACTCTTAGCCGATATGCCATCAGTTAAAAGATTATCATATATTCCATTCGTATCTACAGGTGTTAAAAGACATTTTTCTGATCCAGCTGCATACCACTCAGCCGATATGCCATCAATTAAAAGATTATCATATATTTCATTCATATCTACAAAAGATTCTTCTGTCAAATCTACATTTTCCCAACTATTTTTTATAGTACTTGGATTATTAGACATCTCTGAGTTTCTTAAATAATCATCTATAGTTGTATTAGAAGATTGACTTTGCAAATTAGCGGAGGAAGACATTTCATCTGAAGTAGGTAATACTCTAGATGGACCACCCAACCCTACATTATTGTTATAATGATTATTATCTTTAGGTTGTTTATGACCACTGTATATTGGTACATTATTACCAAAACTTTTACCTTCACTATTAAATGATATCGAATTATCTGTTACAGTTGGTAATTGTAAATCATATGGATTGTTGAAAAATGCTTTTCCTCTTAAATTATTTATATATCGTGATAGTGTTGGTCTATTTAAATCGGAACCAGTTCTATCCTCTTCACTCATCATCGCAATTAAACTAGAATATAAATCAATGAATGTAATTCTAACGTCAATTGATCCTGGTCTCTGATGATATCCAATATCTGATCCGTCTAGTCCTTTAACTATTTCAAATGATGTTACTGCCCCAGCATTTAATCTAAATAATCCTGGGCAACTCGCTCTTAGTAAAAGAGGATAAGTATATGTTCCTTTTGAATCTGATGTTGGAACACCAAGAGCTAATAACCTAACTAATGGATTAATTATTCTTTCTTCATATAAATTATCATCTAGAGGATCAGTATTTGTCAGACGAACCGTTATTGAATATGATGGAGAAAAACTAGACCCTGCCCAAATTAAAGGAAAGTCTATATTTGATCCAGTTAATAATTTAGATAGTTGCGCACCTTTTGGGGCAGCCGACACAAATCTTTCAACAAATCCTGCAGCAGATCCCGCTGCACTAAGTCCCATACCCACAACATTACTAAAAAAATTTTCAATAGCTCCTTTTCCTTTACCCTCTTTTATTCCTTGTTTAACCTTGTCGATAGCGCCTTGTATTGAGGATGCTCCTGTACTATATTTTAATTCCTTTAGCATTGGTGACGCCATACCAGATATTTGTTCCATCATACTTTCGGAATATTCATTACTGAAAGATTCTGAGATAGGTCCTTCATGTAGAAAAGCCACTCTTATAGGTGGATTCGAGCTGGAAGAAACTTTAATGTCACATGAGTTACATATTTTTTTATATTGATCCCATCCTTTATGAAAATCCAAATCATATAATTTTAATCCTTCATCATTGGAACTAGTTAAATCTCCTTCCAGTGTCATTGCTGGAAATATCAGTAACATAGGTATAGATGCCAACACTCTATTTAATATAGATGGATTGCTGTAGTAAGCTGCTGGGGGTAATCCAATTATATCATCAATTGGACCTACTTTGTTTATAAAATCTTCTGAATTAGGTAAACTAGAGGATATTCCTCCTGCAAACATTGCAGCAGTACTTATACTTTCTATAGCAGATATTGACATAATTTGAAAACCACCTAAATATTTTAAAATTTATCCTTTTTTTAAGAAAATTTGGTAATAAAAAATTGGATTCATGATAGTAAAATTGTAAAACAGAGTATTCTAAGATTATCTGGAGAACTATCGAGAGATTGTTTGTGAATTAATCACAAATAGCATAATCTCTCGATAGTTCCATTAATTCAATTATTGATTATATATAATAATCATATACCATAAGTTTTTCTCATATCATATTATATTTAAATTCATACGATGCAAATACATATAGAATTAAAGTTAATAATATTTCAACACTACTTGTAGTTAATACCATTATAGATATTAACATTACAAACATAGAGATTTTTAGATGAGAGCATATTACAGAAACCACTAATACTACAAACAACCATAAATTTTCGTGCAGTAAAAGAGTCAATCCAAAAATTAAAAATATGGCTCTCATAAGTAGGTTTACCTTCCCTTTTTTAAATTCAAACTATAGCATTTAATTATTTCAGGAATTTCTTCCTCTGGTTCTCTTTCAATATATTCAATTTTCATTCCATTCATTGTCTCTAATGTAGAATCAAATTGATCATAAACAAACTTTTGTAATTGATCTGTATTTTCAAGCTTTACAAGCATTGTATTCTCCTTTACAGATGGAAAGAGGAGAATAACTTTAAATTATTCTCCTCTTTTGTGTTTTAAAATATCATTATTGAATTGGAATCTCTAAAGACTTTTTCTTTTCTAACTTTGGTATTATAATTTTTAAGATTCCATCTTTAACAAAACATTGTGTCTTCTCAACTTCTAATTTGGAATTTAAAGTAAGAGAATACTCAAAACCTCTAAAGTTTGATTTTGAATCTTCCTTACTTTTTTCTTTTGATTTAATCGTTAATACATTATTAAATATACTAACTAATATATCCTCTTTTGAATATCCTGGAACTTCCATTTCTAAAACGTAATTATCATCCTCAAAGTAACTCCGATAACTTCTACGTTTAACAGGAAAATCCAACAATTCTTCTTTTAAGAAAAACTCTTTGTTTTGATCAATAACATCCATAATATTCCAATTACCTAGTAAACTACTAGCCACATCAATTATGTCGTATGATGGTGATTCGTTAAAATATTGCATTGCGTTACTCCTTTTTTTTAAAAAGATTATTTATAAAATTATATAACAATATTCATGCCAATTTTTAAGTTTAATAAATTCAATAACTTACCATAATATACTAATCTTTAACTATGTTATTTTTACACACCCTTTTTACGTTCCTTAATTAATTTCCTTTTCAGGTGTGAAATATTTAATATTTTTTCCCGTTATATCTGTTAAACACGAAAAGAATTTACACATGTTACACGTACCGGCCTTTTTTATATTTTTTCTAACTTATTTAGAAATGAGTCTAACGGCATGTGTACTTCAAACATATTCCCATTCTTAAAATGTAATTCTGTAGTATAACGTGATTCTGTAAAAACTTTTGGTGATTCCCTACCAACAACATGGGATAATTCAGAAACTGAAAATGCTATATCATCAACCTGAATCCATTTATCTTTTACATTTACAACAGAATAATCAACAAAGGAATCTTCCTCTTCTTTTTTTATAGAAATTGGGGCATGATAATTCATAGTTATCTCCTTAGTATTGGATGAAAAATTAGGCCTGGTGTGACTCGAACACACGACTCTCTGATTAGAAATCAGATGCTCTATCCTCTGAGCTACAGGCCCTTTTTAAATCACTACTCCACCCAAAATGGTAGAGATTCTCCATGAGAATCTCTTACCAGATTGATCAATTTATCCCGGTACTTGCTTTTCATCTGGCAGATACCGGTAATGATGGAGTCCTCTCCATTTCTTCCCTTCAATATTTGGCACTCATTTACCAATTCTTCTCCTTCCTTTTGATTTTTCAACCAATATAAAATATAATCTCCGGAATCCCATGGGGCACAAAATGGGAAAATTAGATCCTGCAGTTCACAATTTGCAAACTGCAAATGAGTTATCCCTTGAGAATAATTAAAATTAACTCTGTTCAACCTACAATCTTTAAAGAAAACATTAGTGAAATACATATTTAAGAATGATACATCTATAAAATTGCACGTTATAAATGTTACATTCTTTAGATGATAGTCACAGATTGTGATATTACTCTTGTCCACTCCTGTAATTATGAGTGGAAATTGGGAAGTATCACACAACCTGTTTAATAACGAAGACAGATTTCTTTTGAAATATGTTGTTTCCAAATTATCTTTTTCATTCATATACAACAGTATTTCCTCCTCTCTTACCCTCTCTTCTTCCTTTTTCATTCTCTCTTCATCCTCAATAAACCGCATCTCTTGCTCATCCATAATATTTTCAAAGAACCTCTCCTTAAAAAAATTTTTAAATATTCTTATCTAGTTTTTAATATATATAATATATCACAAACCTTTTCTCAATACCATATCACATATAGGACCTCTAGATTTTTCTCCTTGCAAAACCATATGTCCATAATGTTTTTCACCTAAAAGACACTTAACAATCCAATTTAATCCATTATTAAATTTGTTTAAATATCTATTATCAATTTGCTCAACATCTCCAAGTACAACACATTTTGAATTACTACCAATTCTAGTTAAAACTGATCTTGTTTCAATACGAGAAAGATTTTGGCACTCATCAATTATAATAAAAGCATTATCAATATTCATTCCCCTCATGTAGGCAATTGGAAGAATTTCGAAAAAATCAGGATTTAATCTTAACTTGGTTAGATTTGATTCATCTAAAAATATTCTTCCACATTTACTTCCACGACTTTGATGTAATTTATATATTAAATTTCTCAAATATCTAACATAAGGATCTATTTTTTCTTCAATTGTTCCAGGAAGAAAACCTAAAGAATCACCAATCTCAATTGTTGGTTTAATCAGATATATTTTTTCATACTTTTTTTCTTGAATAGTTTTTTGCATGGCAGTAGCTAGTGTAATATAGCTTTTACCATAACCAGCTTTCGATTGGATAGATACTAAACTTACATTATCATCACATAACAAATCTAACGCTAAATTTTGATAAATATTTAAAGGAACTATACCCCATGGTTTATTTTCATAACATATACACTTAGTAGTATTATCTGGCATATTTCTGAAAGGTTTTCCTTCCTCCCAATAAAAAGAGTTAGGATGAAGATAATCTTGCCTTTCCGCAAAACCTGTATATAACTGTGATTCAGACTGATATGGAACAGATTCTTGATATTGCTCACTTTTAATGTGGTGATTTCTACATAATATTCTAAACAATCTATCATTAGTTATAATGATGGGATCATTTATACTAGATTTTTGTACTTCTTCAATTATTTTTAAATCACCAAAATCTTTTTTATCACCGTTACTTATTGCAGGAAGAAAATGTAGAAAATCGTTTTCTTCCATTTTTTCTATAGTTCTTGATATACTATCATATAGTCTTTTATCTTTTTTTAATCCATTTAATTCTAATATTACCGTATATGGAATATATATTTCATTTTCCTCTCCGTTTCTTAAAACTTCCATACATGCCGGATCATCTAATAATACACTAGTGTCAATTATATAGTTTTTTTTCATTAATGAATCCTTTTTTTAAAATATAAACATTCGTTAACTAACAAATTCTATTTTTGATATAAAGAACAATATAATTAGCAAAAAATACTACTAATTGAGATTCATTAATTGTAGTAAGATAATAATTATCATCCACTCTTTTAATCAAATCAAGAATAATATTTTTAATAAAATATTTATTCATAATATTAGAATTTAAAATTATTTTTCTTATCAAAAAATTTTTGTTCTTTTCTTGACAAATAGATTTTAATGGTATAATTTTATTTAGTAGCATTATTATAAATTTAATATCTTCATGAATATTAACATCACTAATTTTATTTATAATATAAATTCCCAGTTCTCCTCTTATACCACTTTTCTTTATAGCTTCAGATAAAGACGTTTTATCTACTTCCCTATAAGTGCAAATTGAATTAGTTATTTTATCAATATAAGAATCTTGTATTTCTGATTGCTCACCTCCTTCTTCCTCTTCTGTATCTACTTTTACAATTATATTTTCATCCTTTATTAAATCATGGTAAATATTAGCGAATGCCTTAAATGATTGATTTATTCGATGTCTCAATGCATAAACATATTTATTAATGACATCCCATATTTGCGCCTCTGATTTCTGATCTAATTTTTTGTTTAATTCAATAAATTTCAACTTTAATTTTTTAAATTCTTCTTCCGAAAAATAAATTAGAGAATTAGAAATTCCAGATTTTATTTTAAAAACATGCCTTGGAGATACTTTATCCATGGCTAAGGCCCATATTTGAGCATTACAATATTCTTTCATATATAAATGAATTACGTTACCATAAAATCTCAAAGCTAAATAATTAGAAAACAGTAATGCCATCTCATAATCTTTATTTTTAAGATATGATATAAGATTATAAATAATACCCAAATTTCGTTTATCTGTTAATATAGCACGACCTTTTTTTCCCTCAGGTGAAATATATAAGAATTCCTCAGGCATACTTTTCTTAAATTGCTTTATAATTATATCATTTACCCCTGTTACGTTTTCCAATTCTTTATCATACTTCACATTTTTTAAATAATAACAACCTCTAGTTATATTAAATAATTCTCGACCTATAACAGTGGAGATAAAACGGACAACACGCATACGATCCGATATATTATTTTTGATTATCTTTACATTATCTAACACTTCACTGGACCCTTAATTCTACTTCAATTGAGTTAGTATCAAAATAAGTTAATTCTGGTGTATATGTTAATAATTCATCTTCAGATAAATCTTCAACTTCATACTTAAATTGAATATCAATTTCTGGTTTTAATACTTTACAGTTAGATACTCCATCAATCTCTTTAACTATTCTAGTTATTTCCGAGATAAGTAATGTTTTATTATAACCAAAATTAGAATATAATGTATCAACCAAAGTATTTTTTATTTTTTCAATTAGTCCTGCATCAGATCCACTATAACTAGAATCCATCCAAGCTACAATTTTAATATCAATTGGTATATTTTGCACTGGTTCAATAAATTCAGAACCATTATATACCCTATACTTTCCTAAATTTACCACATAAAACATATCATTAACTTTTAAAGTTTCAAACAACCATCCAGAAGGCGTATAATCAGAGGCTGTTGCAATAAAACCACCTTCTCTATTCCAAGGATTATCATCATTGGAAATAGCATATCTATCTCCTTGAACAGGAAATAGAGGTTCCTCTTCAACATTAATATTTATTACAGGATCTCTATCTACAGGATTTAATTGCATATTATGCATTTCTCCTGTAGTGTTGGCAAATTTAAGATTTATAAAATCAGTTAGCATTCTATACTTAGTGGGATCAAAATTAACTATTTTATTTAGAACATAATAATTAAATTTGCTTTGATCGATTCTATCATAATAATCTGTTTTAATAACAGGAACATCATATATTAAATAATTTTCTGTACTATCTGTTGCATATCTAACCTGACTATACATAAATTCATCTAAATCTTTTACTGCTGTAGCATTAACATAACAAATATTAATAATAGTTGGTGTACTTCCAGAAGTATCATAAATGGTAAATTTATATTGTTGCTCTCCTTCTGTTATTTCCTGTATTGTTATATAATCTTCAAAATCTAAGTAAAATTTACTTGATGAAACAGAATGTGGCATATCATAAGATTTTCCTGACCAAGGTACTTCTACTTGACAACTTAGTGTAGGCAAATCCCCTTCTATTACCTTATTATAATATAATTCAAAATAAGATTTATCATTACTTGGATTATCTGCTTTATCCACATAAAATTTAGCATAAGTAGGAACTATTTTAGTATCACTTGTTTGACTTCTAGAAATTACAACTGGATATTCAACATCATCTGCCGTATAATAATATCTGGTACTTAAAATATCTGGATATATTTGAATATTAAATAGACTAGTATAATTTTCACTATCAATTGTAATAGTATCATCATTCCGAATGGTATAAACAGATCCTGAAGTAGTATCCAAATCCCACAATGCATTTCTGGTTGGAACCACATAAGAAGAATTATCAACAGTATTATTATAAATAAGATCAGTAAACAAGCAAATTTCATTTCTTTTTAAATCACTTCTTTTTAAAACATGTACTGTAGTAGAAACTGGTAAATCAACGGCAATTTTGCCAAAACTATCATAATCGTCTTTTGTGACTAATCTACTTCCAGATTTAACATGAATGATTGCATTTGATTTAATTTCATCGATTGTTGGATTATCCATTCCTCCATAAGATGGTTCAGGATTTACAATATCAGGAGTAATTTGTTTAAGTTTTGTATTATCTAAAACCGAAAAACTATCTGATTTAATTATTGTACCAGAAACTACATTTCCTGAAGAGCCATCTGTTAAATGCAAGGTTATATCACACTCATCACCTTCAACAGGTTGCCTTCCATATAAACCATTGCCAAAGTATATACGTATACCTCTAGAAGTATTTCTTATAACATAACCATATTTATTTTCAGGAATTAATGGTATATTTGAATATCTTTCCCAAATTCTTGGCTGAATAGTGGTGTTTATATTTCCTGTAGTTAATAAAGTTTTTAATTTTTGATTAACAGTAATAATTTCCACATTAGAAATTTGACCAGAATTAAAATCAATATCTTTAATATAAAACTCATATGGTTTTAATGCTGGTATATTGAAAGAGGTTTGGTCTCCTGTTAATTTATATAATTGAGCCACCTTTACTAAGAATCTTAATGATTTACCATTATCTGTAGTCAATATTTCATAAGGTAATAATCCAAATATATCACTAGAACTAATAATATCACCTTTCGTATAAATCTCTTTAACTACAGCAGAATATGTGGTACTAGTTGTTTTTGTCACCGTTACTTCGATAGAATTTAAAAGACTAAATATAACATCTTTAGCATAGAATCTAAAAGCTATTTTATTTTCTAAATTAGTACTACCATATAGTTTAAAGGTTATATTATTACTATCTACAATAAAATCTAAAGGTATAGTCATTAATACTGTTGAATATGAGGGTTGTGCAAAGTTGGGTTCATATCCTAGCATAGCACTAATATTTAAGACAGATTCTTTTTGATCAGCACTAACTAAAAAAAATTGCTTCCATACATTACTATTGTGGTAAATGTGGTTAGCACTCAATACACTCAATATATTAATAATATAGGACAAAAAACTGGTTTTATTAAAATCAAAGTTTTCTAGAGATAATTCAGATTTTGCAAATTCAATCATTTGATCTCTAATTTTATCTCTGGAGGAAAATATTTCTATATTATTATCGAACAACACCGGTATTACCTCCGATTATCTAGCTAAATTAAACATGGGCTGTATTTGACCCATACTTAAAGCCTTTAATATGGGATCTAACTTAACTGTATTAATTAATTGAGGACTCTTTAGAATTAAAGTTTTTACTGCTTTATCATAAATACTACCTACATTTTTAGAGGGTTCCCCTCTAAATAGAGCAGGCATTAAAACTTCTGATACCATTGAAATATAAGTTGATAATATAATTCCTATACTTCCTGAGGCAAACCAAGAAGTTATATATTGAAGAAAAGTATTCATATACCTTACTAAGACATTACCTACCACAAATGCTGCTTTTTGTAGTAGAGGTAAAGATTGTAAAAACATAGCATGAGAACCAATCAAAATAAGCCGAACAGAATCAACTACTCCAAAAATAGTTGCATATTCCACAGTATAATGTTTGCAAATTGCAATATAATTAAATAATTCTTTAACAAAAGCATTTAAATACCAGGAAGTTAATAAAGTTAAGGGTTCTAAAAAAACTGATAATACTGTAATAGTTGAACCTAATGCAGGTATATTATGTAAGGCTGACAGTCCCAATTTAAACAGCATAGATATAAAAACTGTAGTATATATTTCTAAAAATGCAATTACTAAACTAGCAATAGTTGCCATTATTATGGTTCCTAAAATTCTTTTAGAAACACGATTGAAATCTATATTCATTATAATATTATAGAACTTATGAGAAATTTCCTCTGAATTGATATCTTCTTTTTTTATTTCCTTTTTGTCTTTAATTCTTTCAAAGAGTTTTTTGGCCTCAATTTTAGCTAGAGTTCTAACTTCTCTTAAATGCTTCTTCTTTAATACCCCTTCCTTTTTAACAATATTAAATATCTGCTGTTTTTTCTTTTTAAATTCATCTACTTTAGAATAATCAATTTCTTTCTTTATATCTTCTGTAGTTTGTTCTAATAAAGCAATAACACCTTTATCTAAAAAATCTACATAATTCTCCACAATAACATAACTCATATCATAAATCTCCAGAATTAACCAGATAAAAACCGGTTGAATTATTAAATAAACTAGTATTAAGTCTTGTAGATAACTCTCCTGCTTTTTGTTCCAATTTAATTAATAATTTTGCTTTATTAATATCAACTATTTTAGTTAATGATTCCATAAATAAATAGATTGATGAAATCTGCTGTTCAATTTCACTTATATCAAAAGGAGCTATTTTTAATGTACATTTATATATTTGATGGTAAACCCCATGATGTGATGAATCAACACTGGTGACCACAAAAATAGGATTTATTTTAGGTGTATCATATGCAAAAGCATAATTTAAATCTACAGCATCTCCTTCCATTGGTTTAAGTCCATATGAGGCAGGGAAGGCAATGGAAGAAGATAATGAATCATATAATGTTAGTCCTTTTTCATCGCTATTACTCTCAGGTGTAATTTGTTCAGAACTAAAAACGGGGAACATCATTATCTTCTTCCATACCACACCAGATAATTCTCCAACACCAGCTTTTTCATATGCCCCACCCATTATCTTAATATTATCCCAAATTGTATTATCTCTATCTATAGAATAATAACTTATTGGATACGTACGGTTTGCTTCTTGATAGTATCTATAAAGTGTATAAAAATAATCACTTAAATAATTATAATTCCTCATCCAAGGCTGAGATAAACCCATAATTAGTTTTCCCTTAATAATGATTCATCAACATCAATACTTACTTTCTTAATTTTATTTTCCGAATTTACAGTTATATTAACTCTGAATCCCTTTTTATTTGGAAATGCTAAAACCTCTCCTTTAACATCTACATTGCCTTTATTTTGATTTACAACTTCATTTACTGTTCTCTGTATATTTGTATATGTAATAGTATCTAAAGGCTCAAATAAATACTGCAATATATCCTCCCCTAGTTCAGGATCAAATATATAAGTACCCTTTTTAATTAAAAGTTGATGCATTATTCTTTTAATTATAACTGCAGTACCTTCTAAAGTAATAAAATCTCCTGTAGCCGAAGAATAATTATCTATGTCAAATAATTTATCCCTAACATATGGAATATTATTTAGTAAAGTGGTTGGATTTTTTTCCAATGCATTAATCCTTATATTTAGAGTAGATTTAAATATTCTCTAATTTGTCCTTTTAATCATTTTAAATAATTTTTATCTTCTTCTAGATCTTCTAAGTCTAGATTTATTTTCATTTATTTTTTCTTCCATTTTTTTCTTTCTCTCTTCTTCTAAATCTGATTTCCATTTTAGAATTCCAAGAAATGAATTATATGGCATGCCTAAAACATCATTATACCCTACATGGAATATTTCAATTGCACTGTAAATATTTTCTTCTAAATTTTGTCTGGAATTTTCTATCTCTTTAGTTCGATTGAACCAATCGAAAAAATTGTTGAACAATATTTATATTAAAGTTATTTTCATTTTGACAATTTCTGCAAATCCATTTAGAACCTACATCAATTCTATATTTGCCAAATTCTTCCATATAAGTATCCGTAATAATATCTCTATCTTGAGGAGGTAAAGAGTCATATCCCGTAACGATATCATCTCTACCATCTACCACAATTAATCCATCTGAAGGGGAATCATATGCAAATTTGTTAATAACCAATGTTTGGAGAACGTGATCTAATTCCTCATAATTATTAAATGCCATCTTATTAAATAAATCAGATTCATCTTTAAGAGTAGGTTGCTGAATATATACTTTTATTTTAGATATAGGGAGTGTTTTTTCCACTTTTTTAGATAATATATCCACTAATTGGTTTTGTATTTCTTGTTTTACCTCTTTATTTGCTTTATTTTCAATGGTACTGATTAAAGTGTTATCATCCTCAACATATTTTACACCTTCTTGTTTTAAGAATTCCTCTTGATCTTCCGTTGTTCCTTCAATTGCCTCGGCCATCTTTTGGCTGGATTGAAAATTAGGAGATTTAGGATAAGGATTAAAACGAACCATTTTATCTAAAGAAAATCTCATATTAGGAGGAGTTGTATTTCCACAAGAAGAGCATGTTAAAGAAAATTCTTTAATATCTCCAAAAGTAGAATGATATATACCATATACAATAGATGCTCTATCATTAATAGTTACATAATTTAAAAAATCCTCAAATGTTTTAATGTGATCAGGTTTCGATTTAATAGCCTTCCAAATTACAGAATTTAATGCAGCTGATGCTCTTGATGGTATAATTCCAGCATGTTTTAATTCATTTACTTCAGAAACAGTTAAACACCTTACATCAAATGTGTCCCCCGATTGAGGAGCAATAACACTATAAGAGGGATATTCAATATTAAATCCTTTAAATACTTTCATTTTTTAAACCTTTCTAGTTTAGATGAAATTTGGTACCTGTATTAAAATATATCCAATTAATACAGGTACCAATCTATTAATTATTAAGCACCAGTTAAATGAGGATAAGTATCGAATGTTTTTCTACCGCCATCATGATATTCTTGAGCCTTCTTTTTGCATGCCACGTAAGTAAACTCTTCTTGCCAAATAACATCGCATTTAAAATCAATATCTAATTCTAATTTATCAACAGTTGCTAAATCATGCCCAAATTGATCCGTCGGATCTTTAGTTGGATACATTCCTGTAATCAAAGAGTGGAAATCTACATTATATCCATCAGGTTTTGTAGTCCAATACCACATAGCAGCTACAAAATCTTTCTTGGTTGTTCCCTCCAACAAACTGGAGGTATTAATACCATATCTAGTATCACAAATCATTTTTATCCATGCATGTATAATATTATGTACTACAGCACCCGACCATTCTGTAAATCTTAGACTAACTGTATTATCCCAGTCAGCATTAGTGGGATAAGTAAATTTAGTACCACCTAAACCGGTAAACTCCGCATTATTTAATGTTGCTCCAGGAATAGTCACGGAAGTACAAACAGATTCTAGAGTACGCTGAAGCTGACCAGTTTGCTTTGGTCCTGTAGAAAGCATGCGACTTCCTAATGTAGGAAATTCTTTAAAATTTATAAAATGATATCCAGTTATATATGGATCAACTGCATCTGTGCTCTCCTTGGAGGATCCCCATCTTCGTGTAAATTTATTAGCTCCATTTGCTATATGCATAAAACTATCAGTATAAGAAGCCATAATTTTTTCTCCTTGAAATAAATAAAATTCTAATTTTTAAATTTATCCATTTCCTCAAAAATATTTTAAAAGATAATTATCCAAAAATAATTATCTTTTAAAACATCCAGGGAGATAAATAAATATCCCCCTGGATTTTCACTTTCAATTACTTAATGAAGAACGTTAAGTGAATTTGTTCAATAGCTGTAACAGGAACCAATGTTACATTAATATGAACTATCTTTGCCTTAATTTCATATTCAGTAGAACCAACTTCGACCGAGAACGAAGATAAAGCCCGTTTAGTTTTCATTACATTTAAGAAATAATTTACCTGAGTTGAAATAGCTCCCCAAGTATCTGCATCGTTTTGTTCAAAAATATAATATTTAACAAATTGCTCTAAAGCTCGTTGAATATAAAGCACAGTTCTAATTACGGGTAAATTTTGTAAAGCAGTTGGCCTAGCTTGAGAAGTTAACTGGCCAAATACAACATCACCAACATCACTAAACCTAACTATGGGATTCAGTTGTAACAAATAAAATCGGTCCCTATCAGCCAAATTAGGACTATACCTCAATGAAGCAATTCCAGCAATGACCGCACGATTAAATCCAGCCGGGGCAAACCAAATATCCGTTACATTGTCACTATAAGGAATAACTCTTGCCATATGATAACATGGGGACATCCAAATATAGGAATTTGTAAATTGATCATAAACTTTACTATAACCCTCATATATAGCTACAGCTTTATTATTAATACCATAAGTATAATCACCAGTTGTAGAACTATTTCTTCGATTAATAGCTGCTTGAGGAGTACTGTTGTCTCCATTATCAATAATACCAACACAATCTCCTCTTCGAATACAAAGATTTAGAATTGCTGTTTTTACATTCTTTGTTTGATAACCACCATCAAAAACTAAAGAATAATAAATCTTTTCTTTATCAGCTATTTCATCCACATAATTATCTTGATCTTCTTGAGAATGTAAAGTACCATTATAACAACGAACTATCAATTCTTCAGCAACTGTAGGATCAACGTTATTATTTAAATCAGGATTAAATAATTCACCATCATCACCGTCTTCTAATGGTTGCGCTGTTAGTACTAAACCACCTATATAACCACCTGTACCAGCATCTCCACCTGTTGCACTCCATTCTGCTTCAGAATCCCAAGCATAAAATGGTTGAGAAAAATCGGCCGAATTGGAAACGGCTGTTCTACAAACTTCTTTTGAAGCAATACATCTAACATATCTAGAATTATTATTAATTAAATCCTCCAACCATAGGGAACTACCACCATTATCTAAAGCATCTGGATCTAAAGAAACTTCTAGACTCTCAATTACTTGATACTCATATGCTCCGCCAACACCTCCTTCTCTAGTTGATTGCTTTTGCCAAAGATTCCAATAATATACATGCTTTTCATCTCTATCAAACTCATTATGAGATTGTTCTAATGTAATTTTAAAATCATTGTAAAAAGCTCCTCTACCAATACCATAAAAAGCTAAAGCATATGAAGTGCTGTCATCACTTGTTCCAACTACAGCATTAATAGCTGCTATATCATCTAAATCTCCTTTATAACTTATAGTAACATCAGCAGTTGAATCAAGACCTAAACTACCAGTATCTTCTACTACTAAAAACATATTAGCAAAATAAGCATCATCTGGTAAAACTCTAACCACATATAAAGAATCAGATTGCGTTAAAAATGAAGATGCCACATAAGGACCGCTTCCCCAGTCTCTTCCTACATAATTAATATTTGGCTCTCCAAAATCCAAATAGAAATCTCTAGAGTTGGTAAAAATTAATTGGTTATCTGGACCTCTTTCTGAAATTATGGGTATAAATCCAATAGTTGATGGAACATTTCTAACATATTCTGAAAGATCAACTATTTTAGTATATACACCAGGACTAACATAAGTTGCCATTTTTTATTCCTCCTAAAACTTAGAAATAGGAATTCTCTAATTTATTTAACAGTTTGTCCTGTCGAATTTTGCAGAGTTTTAGAAGTTCTATTATATATATTAAATATTGACATGAGAATGTTAAGAGGTTTCTTTTTTGAAACCTTAATTTTTATTTTCAAAGGAGATATAGCATGAAATGTATAACTATTAACTTTTCAAAAGAAAACCTCATTGAAGATCGAATTCAAGTAACCCCCAAATCCGGGTGGAGACCACACCAGATAAGTATTGGATATCCAGCGGATCCCACTTTCATACAAGTGGGTGCATTCGATTCGGAGAAGATGGTAAAAAGCAAGAATGGTATGTTTTTTATTACTGACGCCCTTTACCAGTGGTCAAGGAAACATGGAAGGCCATATCTTACTCATGTTGTAAAATCGGAATATGATCGACCGGGAATGCTTCTCCTGGTAAAAATTCCTTTTCCAGAGAAGGAGAACATCAACGTGTTGCCGTTCAAAATCTACGGAGACAAGGCCCATGTTCTAGCCTGTGATGTTTTCGAATCCTCGAGTTCCAGTATTCCGCATCTGAAGGAAATGCAGATGGTTTTAGCCTGCTATGCCTCGGGAGAAGTTCTTATGGAGTGGAATGATGGGGAAGCCCCCTCCTACCATATAAAAGTGGGACGGGATATGAGGCTTGTAGTCGGTGGGGATGTAACTCCCGATAAGGAGTTACATCTTAAACACGAACACCTGACGCTAGAAAAATCCTTTCTGGCAGTAAACGAGAAGGAGATGGATAAAACTATTCATCTCCAAAAAAAGAAAACGGCTTAAGCGAATACTCTGTTACTGTGCCTTTATGTGAGGAGCTAATGAACTCCTCATTTTTTTCTTAAAAGTAAAATTCCCATTCAATAATTAATCTCACTGAATTGTTCTTTACAACTGTCGGAAAAGTAACTCTTGCAAATAACCTCATAATTGTGGGTACAGGATATATATCATCACTGTCGGAAACAAATACTCCTGCCTCACTTATTTCTTGATAAGATGAGGAATCAGAAATACCCCCATCATTATTTGCTTCATTTGCCTCGAATGTGGTAATTGTTTTGGCAATTAATTTTCGATCATTTAATGTAGTTAATCCAACTGCAGAAACTTCTGTATCCTCAATGATTGTTGGATAACCATTATCAAATAAATGATATTGCTTATCATCTACCGTAACATAACGGATACCAGAATCAATTACACCATGAGCAGATAATTCTGTATTGGTTAAATCAGGGGAAGACACAGCAGTTGGATTACCCGCAATAGTCGCTCCTGTACCAATCGCTAACCAACAAGGATACAATGATTTCATATCGATAGTAGTACTACTCATATTGGTGTTAAATGCTCTTTGAACTAACCAATTTCTCCCTCTAAACACAACTAAATTAGTAGTATCCCTTAAAAGGTAAAGTTTTTTGTCACTATTTTTTATTTTATGTTCATATATACGAACTCGACCTTTTACAGAATTATATTGGACTTTTTCAGAATCATTTACATCTGTTTTATCTTTAAAAGGTAATCTAATTTCCATTTCATTAACCTCTTTTTAATTTTTTCTAAAGAACGCTTTCCGTTCTTACTATTACCGAATCTAAAACATTGGATGAATCATAGTATAATCTACTATAAGCATTAGTTCTACATTGATCTCCAAACCATACTTTATATTCCTTAATGTTATCTTCTCTAATTAAACAAGAATCATTCAATTTATCACCAATTGATAAAGCCGCAGTAAATGAATATATACGAGCGCGATATGGTTTAAAGAAATCAATCACTTTTTTATAAGTATTATAAATATCAAATCCTGTAAATAAAAATACGAAAGGAACATCAATAATTTTTGCAATATCTAACAAATAAGATTCTAAATCTAAAATAAGTGTATTAAATACATCATCTCTATTTCCGTTAATAATATAATCGTCTAATTCATCTCTCAAATTAGCATTCATTGCCTGAATAAATATTGCTGGATTATAATATGTAACTAAACATTTATCTGTATCTGTTTTATTTATTTCTGATTGAAAATTAGTATATATATAATCATAATCCGGATCTTTATTTTCTCTATACCAGGGTCTTTGCGTATAACTATCCCATTCCTCATACACTTTGAAGAAAATATTCGGATCATCAATTATATTATCCCTAATTCCATTTATTTCTAAATCAAATGGACTATACTTTCCATGATATATGCAAAATCTCTTATCTGTAGTATCATTACTAGAATTAAATAAATAAATTAATGCGAGAATAGTTTCTAATACGGAGTATTTTTCTTGAAAACTAGTTAAATATATTGGCTTATTTAATCTCCCATTTTTCAAATTATTTAATAAATTAGATGGTAAAATTATATTTAAATCAACCCATTTTGTACCATTAAAAACATGATGAGTTTTGGTTTCTTGATTATAAACTACATCATTTATAGTAGATGAATAATAAATATATCTGGTTGTTTTAGTAACATAACTATTTGGATGGTTATAAAAAATTCCAGAAGGCGAGTTACTAATTATATATAATTCTCCTGATTCTAAAATATCTAAATCAGGATCTGATACCATTCCTTTAACAGATCCTTTATATGATAAAACATATTCAATCCAAAACGTATAAGATTCTTGAATTAATTGTTGTAGTATTGCCATTCCTTTCCTTAGTTTTAAAATATCAAATGATGCTCTTATACTTATGTAAGGAGTGATGGAAGGTAATGTGATATTCGTATTTGCATAACTATTTGCTAAAATTTCTTTGGTTTGATACCAATGTATATCATTATTAAAATCATCAAAAGTTTTAGTTTCTATAAATTCTGTTTCTTTTCTGTATATTCTGGGATATACAGGAATTGACTGATAATAAAATTCTCCAGTATTCTCACTTTTGTATAACCACCATTCTGATATAATTGTATTATTTAATCCAAAATGTTTTAATACTTCTCCAAAAACATGAGGGGATCCTTTTTTGTGATAAAATTCGATTAAACTATATAAGAAAGAAACTTTTAATCTTCTTGAAATTATTTTAGGAGAATAAGGAAAACCAAAACTTTGTATTAACAAATCTAGTTCATCATTAGTTAAGAAGAAAGGATCAACACCCTTCTTCATATTGGATGCAAGAACTCTATGCGCAGCATACCAATTTGATAAAAGCGATAATAATATCCCTCCTGAATTGTTGTCAAAAGTTTTTTGACTAATTACTTTTTCAAAAAACCTTTCTGCAATTTTCTTTTCTGATAGAGCTGAAATATAAAAAGAAGGTTCAAACTGAAATTTGTCTTCCGCTAAAGATTTTATATATGAAGAAGCTGATTCTTCTAGACCATCCACTAATCTAAAAAAATCAAAAAGTTTAAAAAAAAGAGTAAGTCTAGGATTATTGAAATCCATATATAAGGTCTTTACATAATCAACATTTAAATTACTCATTTAAAACCTCAATTTCAACATAATAATCTGCAATTAAAATATCATTTAATTGCAAAACAGAACTTAAAGAATATCCAGCCCAATCAACGATAGCGGAAGCAGTTGAATCAGATACAGAATAATAATCTGAATTCAATAAATCACCATTTCTAAACAAATAAAAATAATCCAGGGTATATGGTAAATCATTAGTTTCAAAATATTTAGATGTTAAAATATCAGATGTTACAGATATCCGAGTTCTTCCTGGCCGTAGTTGAATATCTTTTCTTCCAATTAATTCCTCACTAATATTTATTCTATTATATAATTCATTAACTACATATATTTCATATAAATTTCCTACAACATCTGTATCTTCACTAATGATGCCATCATATAAATGATTATATTCATCATTAATCATACCATCTAAATAAATATAAATTAGTTTAGAAAGTGTATATTCTAGTTCATCATAAATTATTTCAGATAAATCTGCATAACCTGTCAATCGAAAATCTAATAATTTATTAAATAAATTTTCCAGTTCATCAGAAATAAAAATAATTTGCTGATTGCCTGTACTATCAGAAATAAAACTAGTAATGTGACCGTAGTTACAAAATAATCTTTCTCTAATTGGAATTGACCATCTAGTATATTTTACTCCAATATCAGTAAAATTATAAACATATTCATCAAAATAATAATTATTATTAAACATCAAAGCAAAAATAGAAGTTTCTGGTATCTCATTTGTATCAGATTCAACTTCAGGAAGATTTATATTACAATGTTGAATAATTTTATTATTTTCCCAATATATACGAAAATAATAATCCAATTCAGCCAAATGTTGTTTTACCATTTTTAAACCTTAATTAATTACAATCTGTATTATTGGATGCTTTAGAAATAGAGGCGCCACAACCCGTTTTATCACCAATTCTAGCATTTGCTCTTCCTTCTGTAAAAGTATCTGGACTACCAGTTACTATTTGTGTTATGCCATGACCGGGAATTGGACAAGCATGCAAATCTCCTTTTCTCGCAACCAGTATACCATTACATGTGGTATATTTAGCTGAAGTAATTATAACCCCACCATGATTAGTTGTATCTCCTAATCGAGCTTGATTTCTAGGCATAAATTACCTCTTTTTAAAATTTATCCACAAATATAAAGGAATTAAAAATGAAAATAAAAGGTTTAAATAAATTATATTTAGTAGACAATTATATAAAAGATCTAGAAGCTACAGAGTTAAACAAATTTCCAGAACTAAAAAGAAACCATGCAAAAGATATAATTAATCTTTTAAATATTCAAAATTTGGAAATAGATGAAGATGCCATAAAAATTTTATCTGATCTACTGTTTATAGATGCTGGGGCTTATTTTTATAAATTAAATATAATTTATATTACAGAAAATGAAATTAAATCTAAAGTTATATTGGCAGATATAAAATTTAAACTCAAATGGAAAAATCTTGTTGTATTTTTACTATTATATTTTTCTTACTATAAAAAAATAAAATATATTTTAATAAAAATAGAAGCAGAAGATAAAACTTTTTATGTAGATAACTTAGATTTTTTATTAATGCTCAACCTATATTTTGAAATAACTCAGATTACATATATAATACCTCACAACTTTTTAATAGTATTAGAAAATCTTCGACATAATCAATTAAAAATAAGTCTGGAACAAGAAATTAAAATAAATAATTTTATAAAGTCGAAAAAATATAGACATCTTTTAGAAAAACCTTTAATTCAGCATAATATAAATACCCAAACTTCCTCTTTAAATATAACACATACACATAGATTTCGTAACCTAAATGATTCCATTCAAAAATATATAACTCAATATAGCGATGATAGGTGTCTATTTGTTAAGATTAATGATTTATATATTCCTAATTTAATATATTTTAAATTTCTAAATTATAATAGGCGGAATCTCAAGAGGAATATTCATTATCTAAAAACTTTTGGAGAATACAAAATTACAGGGTATATGAATAATTTTAGTTGTTCTATTTCTAATTTTCTTAAAAATCAATATCTAAAAAAAGTAATAAGAAAAAATATTCCAAAATTTATATATGAAAATCTTTTAAATATTTAACTAGGAGAAAAAAGTTGAATATCATACAGAGATTCATTAGTCAAAATATTTTAAAATCCGGAGAATACCCTAAATTTATGGAAGATAATATTCATTATCTTGTTCAAATGGGTAGTGTTGCTTACGGAGCTAATCTTGATAATTCTGATTATGATATCTATGGATTTTGTATTCCTTACAAAGAACATATATTTCCTCATCTACATGGAGACATACAAGGATTTGGTAGTCAAATTAAAAGATTTGAACAATGGCAAAAACATCATGTTGAAGATAATTCTAAAAAAACAATTTATGATTTTTCCATATTTTCAATAGTTAAATATTTTCAACTATGTATGGAAAATAATCCAAATATGATTGATTCTTTATTTGTGCCGGATAGATGTATTTTGTATAGTACACATATAGGAAATTTAGTTAGAGAAAATCGAAAAATGTTTTTACATAGGGGTTGTTTTCATAAATTTAAAGGATATTCCTATAGTCAAATTAAGAAAATGCAATCTCAAACTAGAACTAGTGAAAAAAGATTAGATACCATAAATCGTTTTGGTTATGATACTAAATTTGCCATGCATTGTGTAAGATTACTTTTAGAATGTGAACAAATATTAATTGAAAAAGATATTTCATTGGATCGTAACTCTCAACAATTATTAAGCATAAGAAGAGGAGAATGGAAGTTACAAGAAATTCTAGATTGGTTTAGTGGAAAAGAAAAAAGTTTAGAAGAGTTATACGCTAAAAGTGATTTACCATATAAACCCGATGAAGAAAAAATCAAATCATTGTTGGTTAAATGTTTAGAAATGCACTTTGGAGATTTAAATGAGGCTGTGAAAATATCTGATAGGTACAAACAAGCAATAAATCAAATTAGAAATATTATTGATGGCCTCTAGTATTATTATATAATATATTAAAATATGTTATTCGAGTCTTGGATAGGTAGTTCCACCCAATAATTGCCACTACCTATCCGTTTTTTTTTTTATGAAATATACTGTATGAAGGAGGGTAATTGGTAATCTTTATAAACTTTACTAACATTAGTCATACTATTTTTTAAAACAATTGTACAAGTTTTAACTACTTGTCTAATATGTTCCATATCTAAAGATGTCATATAATTAGAGAATCTAGAATAATTTATTTCTCCATTTGTTCCAATATAAATAGAATATAATGCTGTATATATATCTTGTAGATATTGACCTGCATCTATATCAATAGTTAATAATTGTTGTATTAAGGTTTGAGCATTTGTAATATTACTTTTAGTTCCCAATGACAGTGCATTATAATATATAATTGATAAATTAGTACCTAGAAGGAATTCGGGATATTCATATTCATCATATATTCTTTCAACCAGACTTTTTAATAATGTATCTCCCATCCAATTAATAAATGAAAAAGGCAAACATTTCATATTAGCAATCTCTGTATAATCCGAAATATCTAAAGCATTTAATAAATCCTCATTATTTTGAAAATCTGAATAATCCTCAAAAAAACTATATAAACTATCTAAAAAATTACTGTTATCTGCATAACTTTCATCTAATCTTAAAACAAAATTATTTGTATTCTCTTTAAAATGGGAAATATAATATTCTATATTTAGAGTAGTAGTAAAAGTTAATAAAGCATTACTAACAGAAGTAGATGTATCCTCCATAGTATTGCTTAAATTTTCCGTTTTGTATTTTAAATCTTCTACTTGCTGAGTTAATTTAGTTCCAATAATGGATTTTAATAAAATATCCGCTGTTGTGGACATTTAATTATTCTTCTTTCTTGTTTAATACATTGGCAATATATTTCGCCACTGATTTAATACTATCTACTTTAGCAATTTTCTCATCAGTTTCTTCATTATATTCTAGTTCTTCCGGTTTCTTTTCTTCCTCTTCAGATTCATCCTCTTTATTTTCAATATCTTCCTCTCCGGAAAAATAATCATCATCATCAAATTCTAAATCAATATCTTTTTCAATTTCCTCTAGAGGATAGTTGTTAATATCATCTTCAGTAATTTCAACTTCTTTTTTTTCTACCATTTCTTCTAAAAGTTTATCAATTAAAATTTGTTTTTCATTCATGGCTAACCTCTATTTTTAAATATCATATGGCAAATGTCTGGATATCTAAACTAAAGATATCCAGACATTTTAATTAACTTAATTAAGCAGTTTTAACTTTAGCTTTCCATTTAGAAATTTGAGCATCCGCGGCTTTACGGCAAGCATCCGTAGTACAAGCACTTTTCTTACTTTGTAGAGAAGCAACTACTTTGCTTGGATCTTTAGTATCACGCCATTTCTTAATAGCCCAAGCGGCTAAAGCTGCAGCTCCAAGAGCACCCGCACCAACAGTCCACTTATTTACAAGATTAACATTTCCTAAACCAACGCGACGTTTTGCCCATTGAGCCGCGGCTCTAATCCCTTTACCGGTAGTTAAGTTTTCACCCTTTAATCCAGGAGCTACTTTATTTCTTAAATTGTTAATAGCGTTACGTATGCCCATAGTTTTATTAATCAAAGATTGTTTAATTCTGGGTACCAATCCTGGTTTATTAATAGCTTCTTGCGCTTTTCTTAATTCTTCTTGCTTATTCATAAGCATCTTTTCGTCTATTCTACGTTGTCTTAAGGAACCCAATATTTCTTTTGTTGTTCGTCCAGTATCCTGTGCTCCAGGTTCTTCCTTTAAAAGATCTAACTCAGACAATTCATCGAAATCAATAGCTAAATTCTCCACAATACCTTCTTTAATATATTGTTTGGCACTATCAATAACTAATCTTTGTTGCCGAGGATCTTCAACATTCCAATCTGAAAATACTCTTTCCAAATAAGATTCAAGAATTTCCTTTTTAGTTGATTCTTTAGTCTCAAGTATTTGTTCAATATCTTCTTTTAAATCCTCAACTGTGGCTTCTTCAATCTCTTCTTGAGAATATAAATCATTCATTTCATTAAAAAGAGCAATCTCCTCAAACATTCCCTCTTTAGCCATTTGTAAAGCCAAAGCTGTTTCATATACAACGCCAGAGACAAATACAGGAATATTATCTTTTGGAACTTGAAGAATACCAGAAGTTTCAATGATTGGATGAATTGTATTGTACAAGAATTTTGATTTTTGACTATCCGTAAATTCAGCATCTTCAATTAGACCAATACGATCCAATTTTTTTGAATCTTCAATGGAACTTTCCAGAATAGCTGAACGCAATGAAGTTCTCATCGCTTTCTCAATAACTTCATTGGCTTCTTGCAATATTGTATTATCAAATTCTGCGTCCTCTTTTACGATTGTCTTTTGCTTATCAACCGTAATACCATTTTCAGCCAAAACCCTATCTATAAACTCTAAGGATTTCTTATTCATCTTAAATACATCCTCCTATCTTGTTTTGGATATAAGATCCTTAAAAACTTTTTAGTTTGTCCTAAGAGAACTATCTTAATTTAAACATTTCTAAAAAAAAACGGAAGAAACCATAATTCCGTTTTTATAACAAATTCGATTAATTCATTCATTACTCATAAAACTAGCAACTTCTTATTATAAGAATAAGTTTACCATTATCGATAATCCGTACTTCCGTTGCATATTATACATGTTGAGTCCTGTAATGAACTATAAGTCATGTTCATTATCCTTCCATACTTCTGTAGTTAACATATCTTTAACCTCATCTGCATCTTTACACATTCTAGCATTACTATATAGTAAATTCATTGTATTCATTGTATGACCAATAGTTCCTGAATATCTGTGACATCCTGATACATCTATAATATCTGCATCTGTCATTTCCTCTAAACCTACACCTATATAAGTAAAAATCCAATTATATTTTTCTTCCTGATGTTTAATCATTTCCTTTATTTTAACAGCCGTGAATTCTTTAGATGCATTCTCATATCCATCTGTAAGAATACAGAACAAAACCTTATTTGGTTTATCCTCTTCGTTTAGAGAATTAAGTTTAGAGCCTACATTATTAATAGTTTTGCCAATAGCATCCCAAAGTGCAGTTGTACCTCCAGGACTATAAGTATTCTTAGTAAATAATTTAACTTGCTTTAATTCACAATAATTATATGGAATTTCATAATCAGTATCAAATAGTACAATTACAATTTTAGCTTCTCCAGGAAGCTTCTGCTGAGTTTCAATAAAATTATTAATTCCCCCAACAGCTTCATCTATAATACTATTCATGGATCCAGATCGATCTAAAATGCATACAATCAAAGTTTCATTCTTCATCTTTTTTGATTCCTTCTCAATTGTTCGATTATTGTTTTTATCTTTTCTCTCGTTAGAGAATCAACTTGAATCTTATTTTCATTCTTCTCATACCATTCCCAATTATTAAAATCAGGATATTTTCCCGTATAGGCAACTGAAGCTCCAATCCAATCAGCTATCATTTCTCTAACTGCCCATTCAGACATAGTAAGAGTATCTACAATGGCATGACCTCTTTCAATAAGAGGAACACCACTTCTGGTCATCCAGTATTCCCAATGATGAGGATTTCTGTTTTGATGTTTCAACCAACAATAATAATATTTCCTTTTATCATGATCTTTCCACCAAGGATCCATATCTTTTAAGTAATATATTCTTGCATAATTAACTAATTCAGTTGGAGTGAATTTAGACCAATCATGAATAATTAACCTAAATATTGGGGCTTTAACTTTTAATCCAGCCCAAAATACATACCATTTATGAATTAATATTGTTTTAATACATTTTAAAATACAGAAGAATAATTTAATTTTCCTTTTCATTTTTTTACCCAGCTTTTGGCCTCCTTTAAAGCTATTTTTTGTTTAGAAATTAAATTTTCACAAGCATCAATCTCACAAAATTTAACATCAGATGTCTTCTTCATATAATTCTCAGCTATGTATATTTCTCCATATTTACCCTTTCGATAAATATGAAAATCTTGATCTTTATATGTACAATCATATTCAGAAAAAAGTGTAGCCCCATTTAATCCTCCCAAAATCCCATCCCTTTTTCATTAATTAACCAATCAATTTCCTTTTGATCTTCAATTATGTACTTACTATAAGAATAGTATGGCTCAGTATATGGTATTGAACTATCTCGTTCCAGTATTTTTATACCTTCCTCATCTCTATATAAATAAAATTCTATATTATTATCGATAGTATTGTCTTCTTTAATTAAATAGCAATTTTTATCAGAAATCGATTTATATTTTTTTTCCCAAACAGTATTCATCTTAATTTTCTTATCTTTTTCTAAAAATCTAAAATCTCTGGTTTTTATCTTTGTTATAATAGGTTCTCCAAGTCGTGTTAGCAAATTTATCATGGGTTTAATTACTAAACCTTCTGCTGGACAATCTGCTATTAATGATGTAAATCCATTTTGAACTATACTTATTGCATCTTGAATAGTTCCTTTTCCCACAATTGGAACTATTTTTAAATCCAAAGATTTAGCATAGTTTTCCACTTTTTCTCTTTTAAACCAAACTCCTCCAGCATATATATCAAATAATATAAAATCAACACAATCAGGAAGATAACATTTTCCATTTTGCACACCATTTCCGAATCCTTCTCCAAATAATGTTACTCCACCTCGATCTCCAAAAGTTAATAACATCAATTCATTTGTAAATTTCTCCATTAAAACCTTTACAAGTTTAGATGTAATTTGAGAATTATCTTCTCTTCCACCAAATTCAACATTTTTTCCATCCCAATAAACTCTAATATTAGTTCCATCTATTTTTTCTGTAAATAACCATTCATTATTACATAAAAATTGAAACTCCGGGATGGAAAAATTTCCCATCATAAAGTTTTTTTGTCTTGTCTCATCTCTTTTAAAAATAGACTGAATTTTTGGGTACTTTATTGGTAACAACTTTTTCTTGCCTTTCTATAATTAAAAGAGGAAGGAGTGGGATTCGAACCCACGGAACTTTACGTTCAACGATTTTCAGAACCGTCACCATCAACCACTCGGTCATCCTTCCTTTTTGCTTTTCTCTTAAAATTAGGTATTCTACATTTAATATTTTCAATTCTTGCTCCCAATGATTGTTTTGTTACACCTAACTTTTTAGATAATCTCAAATCATTTATTTTGTTATCCTCCCAAATAGAATATCTTTCATGAATATATTCATATTGTAAGTTTGTTAATTTTTCCATTAGATAAATATGCATAGCCAATAAAACATAACCTTGTTTCTCTAGTGGAATTAAAGGTTTATTTGGAATCTCAATATAATCTAATTTAGAACTAGTTTCTTTCATCTATAATTCCCCTTCATCTGAATGTTTTAAATAGTGTTCATATGTATCTAACATTCTCAAACAAGATGAAATATCATTTACAATAATACCACATGTCTTATCTAAATATTCAGTGATTTCTTTATTCGATGCCAACTTAGTATTTTCTAAAAAATCTGAATAATTAACTAATTTTCCAACAGGAAGAATACCGATATTATTCAACTCTGCATTATCTAATTCTATCTTAAATGGAGAAACAAATATAATTGGAATATTTTTTGCTAGAGCAAATCCTAATTCAGCTGACGTACCCACTTTTCCCGGATAAAACGCTATAACCAAATCAGCATATTGTAAATCTTGAAAATCCATTCTGGATGCATCTTTCAAAGTAAGAATCGGATTATCAATCCATCTACTAATTATTTCATGGTCATAATTATTTTCATGAATAAATTTTCTTACAAATTGTAACAATACTTTATTTTCATATTGACTTGCTAAATATATTTTCATACTTTAGTTAATCCTTACCCGAATTGGATGTCTTCATACAGTCCAGATATATCGTGGAGCAAAAAGAACTACTCCACGATATGGGCAGAATTTAAGAGGGGTTCACCCCTCTTTTTGTTCATACTTTTCTCTAAATTCCAAAGCTTCTGCCCTAATTTTCTTAACTTCATTAGTATATTCTACAATGTGTGATGCCGAACTTAGATCACTTAAATCAATTTCGACACTTGGATCTTCCCAAATTACATCCTCCAAACTTAAAGATATTATACTAATTTTGCTTCCACTTTCACAAATTTTAACACCTTTTATATTATAACCCTTTAACTTTTCATCTCTAATGAACACTTTACTATTTCCATCCCAGTATGACGGTTTAAGTTGCAAACAAAGAATATCTTGATTACCATCGCAAACTTCAATTTCTCCGGTCGGATCTAATTCTTTTAATTTTTCAATTAAAACTTTTGATTTCATATTGCATACCCCTCCATTATACAATAATCTTCAAAAACCTCTTTTAAATTATCTACCCTTAAAATAAAATTAGAATTAATTTTATTTATTTCATCAACAATTCTCTTTTGTTCCTCCAACATATTCCAAGGTTTATTTACAAGATATAACCTTTTTTTATTCTTATTAATGCAAGAAAGTAAATTTTCTAATCTATCATCAACAAAATATTCATAATTCTCTAAAAAATTACCTTTATTATCTTCATGTGAGAATACAATTAATATATTTTCAATTTCTGGAAACCATTGTTTCATACACTGTTCTGTACTAAATCTAGTTTCAGGATATCTAGCAGTGATAAAGGTTAGATATCTCTCATTAAACAGATAATAAAAATGTAAAATATAATTTTTTACTTCTGGTAACAATATTAATTCTTTACTTCTTTTAATTAATAAATCGTTTATAATTTTTTTTGCATTATATTCAGAAGGTAAATAATTATAATATAATTCATCATCATACTCTAAATCTAACTCTACAAATTTCTTTTTAAATAAATGCCAAAAATCGCAAATTACATTATCAATATCGAAAGCAATATTCATAATTGCTCCTCTATTCCTAAAACAAAAGTATTTTTAATTTCTTGACAGATATTATAATATAATTCTTTATTTTGAGATCTTAAAACACGTAACGTATAAATTAATATTTCATGAGTGCAGTCAAAACAAAATGAATGTGTTGAATCAAAATAATAATTTTCTCCCGTTCCTGTATCAAAATCCTGTCCAGTAGTTAACAATAATCTTTTGGTATCTAAACTTCTATTTTTACAATTATCACAAATTTCAATTTGCATTAATTTTACCTTTCTGTTATTTGCTCAAAATATTTTAAATAATTATCTATTTCCATTAATTCTTTTAAATATATTTTATGGTCAATACTGGAATATATAATATTTATATTGTTCATTAACGACCTTAATTTATATTTATCCACATTAATGAACTCCCTAAAATTATCAACAGAAACAAAGTTATCTTTAATTAGGTAATCTTTTAAAATATCTCTCATAAATATATTGTCTAAACAAGATTTTAGAAAACATCCTTTTTCAATATAACTTCTATTTTGTATTTTCATTAAAACCATGAAATTATCCAATGAGTTCTTATTTTTTTTATATTCAATATCTATTGTGACATTAAAACCACTTTTTCTTATATATTCATATAGAAAAATACTACAATCGTTATCACTTCCATGATAATTAGGCAAATATGCATTCCAATCTTTAGCTAAAGGAGTTGTATTATCACTACATATTCCCCAAGGAATGGGATAACTATTTGATACAAACAATCTCTCTCTTTTACTGGAATTATATATCCATCGATAATTTAGAATGTATTTACAGCAAAGAAAATCTAATTCCAAATCATTTAGAAAATCAATCTCTTTTTCTTCATATTCATTTAATTCTTTACATGTTAAAGGTATACCAATTTCATCATAGTTTCTTAGTTGTTGTGTAAAAATGGACATAATATATCTCTTTCTAAATAGGAATTCCCATTTCAAATAATTTGAAAACCACTTTTGAACAATAATCTACATCAACTAATGCATCATGAGCATTCTCTATATTATGTCCAAATAAATAGGATACACATTCATTTAATGATGGAATTTTTATTCTATTATTTTTATCTTTGATATTAACTATTTTTCGGGCTTTTTGCTGTGTATCAAATTTTTTAACATTTTTTAATTTCTCTAGAAACTCTTCTTTAACTCCACATGCTTGAAACGTTATATACATAGCTCTCGTATCATATGCTATACCATGTCCCGCTAATACATCAGTTTTATTTAAGTTCCTTATAAAGGATTCAGTTGCTAATTTAAGAGGAATCCCATAATCTAGACAATTTTGAAATGAAATTTTATGTACGTTATAGGATTCCTCGGGTATGTATGAAAAAAATTCAGGTTTAATCAATGAGTTAAAAGCACTTCTTAGTTTATTTTTTTTACTATTTATATCATATTCGTATAGTTGAAAAGCCAGTTGTATTATTGCAGATTGTCCAGGATCATTAAAAGGTTTCTTGGAGAAAAATCCGGTTGCTTCAGTATCTAAAATTAAAATATTCATAACAAAATATATCACTTTCCCTATCTATAAAAAGAATTATTACAATATATTATTTCTAATTTTTCCTCCTACACATATCATTTTTAATTTCATTATAGATATTTTCTATCATCCCGTCTAAACTATGACTTACTTCAATAACACGAAAACGACTAGGGTCTTTTTGTGCTCTTTTTAATAAAACCTTTTTTTCTTCTTCATAAAGAGTCATATCTTCTTTTATCATATTGTCTGTAATAGTTATATTCATTTCGTTTTCAGAAATGAAATTTGTAGTAACATCAAAAAAATTCATATCTTTAATATTCATATCTAAAAAGAAAGTTAAATTTGGAACACATCCTTTTGATGCGGTATACACATAATTATTAATTATATCATATGAAATATTTTTAATATGATAAGTGGCAAATATATAATCAATATATCTATTTAAAATGATGACACTATTTTCTTTTCTCAAAGCTGGAACTAAAGATTTATCTGTAAATTCAGATAAATCCGCGCACATTAGATGTAAATCGGCTATAGCACACAAAGATTTTTTTAATACTGAAATCGAACTATATATAGATCCTGGAAATTTATAACAGTACAAAACATCATTTAAATTACTCATTAATATCACTTTATATATTTTTTTAACTACCAAATCACAAATTAAATTTGGACCTTCAAAAGTATAAAAACTTTGCATATTCTTCCTTTCCTCAAATAACAAGAAGATTTTCTGTTATAACGTTAAATGTAAGATTTGGAACTTTACAAAATACTGGTCTCCATTTTCCAGAACAATCGTCTCTTTTCCATATAAATATTTTACAGTTGTGATAAAAAATATTTTTTAAAAGATCAATGAAAATATGAGTATCTTCATAAAAATTAATTTTTTTATACTTAGATCTTGAGTTCATTTTTTTTCTATACCCGATTATATTATTTTTTAAATTCAAATGGTATTCAGATTCCATATTTACAATTATCATAATTTGATCCGAATTATAATTTTCTTTAAAAAGTTGCATTACATATTGATATAAATTCCACAATCTTTTTTTATTACTATCATATTCAACAAATGTTTGAATTATTTCTTCTGGATTCATTTCATTCCATTCATTCTCGTAAATTATTTACTACTATCAACTCTACCACAACCTTTTCCTATTATGGTTACAATATCTTCATCAAAAAATTCGTCTTCGATTTGTAGAGATACAGATGTATCCCAAGATTCGTCATTTTTAATAAACCTACTTTTATAATCATCATTATTCACAATTGTTGTTTTAATATTTGTTCTAGTCATAAATGATTCACTCTTGCTATAATCTCAGCATAACACTTTTTATTCTTAATATAAATCCAGAAAGGTTTATTTATTAACACTATTTTTTCTAATTTATCTTCTTTATATCCAGGACTACCACTATATCCTGTAATGGTTAAGGTTTCACTATTCAAACTAGTGTAGTCCAATTCAAACCATACTTTAGAAAGCATATGAATATTATCTAAATCTAATTTTTTATCTCTAAGTAATCTTCTATATAATTCAATATTTTTTAAATTAAAATCAAAAATTGTATCAAATTTAATTTTAGGAATAATTAACCTAATTTTTTCTTGTATAATACTATTATTATTTTGTAATCCATAATAAAAAATAGATTCGTGCATATTTTTTGGAACTACAATTGTCATATCATATATTTCATTCATTTCAAAGTCAATTCTAGCATAGTTACTATTTTCAAATAAATTTACATATCTATCAGAATACATATATGACACATTAGTTAGACTTTCATCTGAATTATAAAACGGGGTATCTATGTATGCCGGATAAAATCTTTTAGAATATTTTATTTTATATAGAGACCAAACAGCTAACAATATAATATCATTGTTAAAATCATACTCTAAAGACTTTCCACATTTATTTATAAACCAATCATTAATTTCATTTTTAATTTTTAATTTATCTTTAAAATCAACTACAGTAAAATCTTTTAATTTTCCAAAATCTTTCACAATATCATTTACCCATGACCACCAAGCAAGTTTATTAAAATCATCAACTGTAAAAATAGTCTTAAACCCAATATCTGTTTCATAGTTACAAAATAAATTCACTTGCTCAAATGTTTTAGATAAATTAGCAACATTAAATGCTAGATTTTTATTATATTCATGTTCAAAATAATTATATAAACTATTAATAGATAAATTATAAATATTGTTGAAATCCATTTTCATTTAACCTTTCTAGATCGATAGGTTATTTCTTTCGTTTGATATTGTGATATATCATTACATCCTCTAAAATTCATTCGTTTGAATCTCCGTCAAATTTAAGTATCGGGGTGAGAGGATTTGAACCTCCGACAACCGGTTCCCAAAACCGGGACTCTACCAACTGAGCTACACCCCGATTTCCTTTCATAATTATATTTTAAACTACAGCATCCACAAGTTTACCAGTAGTATCACTAGATCCAGATTCCGAGGTATTAGTAGTATTACATGTATCGGCACTTAAATAAGGTATTGGAAAATCAAAACATTCTCCATTTAATTTTATCCCAGTTAGATATAGAGTAGCAATTCGTTCTGCTTGATCCTTATTTTTAATTTTAAAACTATTATTCTCTAATTTCTCAACATTTTTAGAGTTTTTAGCATAATATAATTCTAGAAAACTATACAAACTAGCATCTTCCGCTATAATAATATCCCCTGCTTTAAAAAGCCTAATTTCTTGATTGTTCCATATATAAGTACCTTTTCGAGATCTACCAATACGAGCAACCTTCTGTTCTTTAGTCATCCTGTATGGTTTAATATGAAGACGACTATATAGTATTCGTGCTAGCTTCAAATCGCCCACAAGGAGACCTGTGGCAGTATCATATACTCTCCTAATATTAAAATTCTTAATACCAAAGGGAGATCCATCAATTACTTCATCACGAATCTCATAACCCACATTGTACTTTTTTACCTTTTTTACTTCAGCAACATTTAATTCCCACTTCATCTTTGTTAATCCTTTCTGGTTTTTATTTTCATTCACAAATATAAGAGTGAATGTATTGTTCAACTTTAGAATCATTTAATTTAAGATAATTATAGGAAAAATTAACTCTTACTATCAAATTATACAATTCTATCTTTTCTGGCAATGTATCAACTAGCACAATTTTCATAATCCTCCGGTTTCCAATATATCTTTACAAACATTTAAAATCCAATAATCTGTTAAAACACCACATTTAGAATTTATTGAATCTCTAAAATTAAATGCTACATTAACTATTACCGTTCTATTTGAATCTAATTCAGATAATTTACTTATGGGATATGCTCCTATTAATAGAGAATAATGTATAACAGTGTTATTTTTATCCGTAACAAAATATAAAATATCATTTCTAAATTCATTTTCCTTTAAATCCTGTAAACATTTAGGAACCACAAAACTATCAATTTCATTATTTAAGCTAAAAGCTCTTAACATCCACCTTTCTATCAAATAATTAATAATATGCTCATCATTATATTGTAAAACTAATGAATTACTATCTATTTTATTAATGGGGAAAGACCGAAATTGTTCCTCTTCTCCTTCTATTATTGTTTCGGAAAAAATTTTTAAAGGACTGTTTAATCTTTTCATTTGTGCTGCATCAACACTACAATTCAATTCTCTAGATAAAAAATATTTAATATACCTTTTATTTTCATTCATGATTTTTTCCTTCATATTTTTCTTATCCACTATTTTGGTTAATTGATTTTTTATTATATCACCATTACTAACATAATATGCATTAATACTATGAAATCTTAAAGAACCAGCAACATTATATGTATTAATTTTAAATGCAACTAAATTCTCATTAATTAAAAGTTCTAATTTACGACCTTCCTTAGTATCTAATATATTTATATCAGCTCTTAGATTTTTAGTTGTACAATCTAGGTATAGATTAGTTAATTCATGACTAATTTTTTTAGAATCTACTATAAAATCAAATGCTAGAACGTAATTTTTAAAATAAGGTTCAATATAACCCAGACAGTTCTCACGTTGTCTTCTATCTCCAAAACTATTAATTATACTAATTTTTTTAGATATATCAGGACTATCAATTCCATATAGGGAAACAAAAATATTTAGTTTGCACAAAACATTTGGGCAGTTCTCTATCATAATAATTTCCTCATCCTTTAGGAAAATTAGTTTTATACCAATCAATAGTCTTAATTAGACCTTCTCGTATTGAAGTCTTATATCTGAAGTCAAGAATATTATTAGATTTCTGAATATTTAAACATCTACGTAATTGACCCTCGGGTCTATTCAATTCATATTCTATTTTTGAATTACAATTCATTAATGAACAGATCATTTTTACTATAAAATCAATATTATATTCAATACCAGTTCCAATATTTATAGGGCATGTACCATTATAATCACATTCTAAACTTTTCAGTAATGCTTCTGCACAATCTTCAACATATAAGAAATCCCTAGTAACTTTTCCCGTTCCCCATACTTTCAATGTAGAACTATTAGTTAAAATACATTGATGTACTTTTCTAATTAAAGCAGGAATTACATGTGAAGTATCCAATGAAAAATTATCATATGGTCCATATAAATTAGTAGGAATTAAAAATATACCATTTATGTAATACTGATTTTTTGCAGCATTAAACATCGTTAACAATGAGCGTTTAGCAATACCATATGGAGCATTTGTAGTCTCTGGATATCCAGAGAATAATTCTTCTTCAATAAATGGAATTGTTTTTGGAGTTGCCGGATAACTACAAGTAGATCCAACCATTATTAATTTTTTAATATACTTATTATCAATACAACATTTAATAATATTCATTCCCATTTGCATATTGTCATAAAAGAAAACAAATGGGTACAGTTGATTTGCTCCAATTCCTCCAACACGAGCTGCCAGATGATAAATAATCTGAATATTATTTTTTTCAATATATTTTTTTAGAGCATCTAAATCAAGAATATTAAGTTCTGCATGAGAGGGATAAAGAACATTTTGATATCCTTGACTTTGCAATTTTTTTATAAAATTAATTCCAAGAAAACCATTTCCACCTGTAACTAGAATGTTAATTGTTTTACTAAATTTCAAATTCCTTCTTCCTTTCCATTTTTGTTAATTATCATCCATCTTTTAACATTAGAATTTTTTAGTATCTTTCCATCTACGTACCATTTAGGATTGTTTCTTTCCCTATAATAATTTAAATACTTACATTCACCACCAAAGATACAACTTTTCCAGTCTCCTCCATTTTTAAGTACTATACATGAATTTCTCCATTCTTCTAATTTTTGTTTAGATTTAGAACTTGGTTTCAGGCTATTTTCTGCATATTCCATTAAAGATTTTAAACAAGTCATGGGATATAAACTACCGGGCTTATCTAAACCGGAAAAACAAGGAAAATCAATTTCATCTTTATTTCTTAAAGTGCCATCATATCTATCATAATTTTTAAGTTCATACTTGGCAATCTTATAGTTACCCTTTAATGTTTCAATAACTAATATACAATTTTTTGGAGCATTATCTAAAGAATCTTTATTCCAAATCATCTTTAAAATCCTTCTTGTTTTAAATTTTTTTGATTTCAGGCTTTCCTAAAAAGGTTTCCCCTGTAATTTTATCTCTATATTCAGGTATTCTAGTTACATAATTACTACTCAATTTATTTGGGTTATCTTTGGCTGCTTCAGGAATATCTCCAGTTATATAATTCGGACAAGAAAAGACTTTTTGAGAATTATTATTACAAACGGGGCATTTAACATTTCTTACACCCACTTTTGTAAACATTTCAAAAGTCTTATCACAATTATCGCAGTAAAATTCATATAAAATCATATAATTATCTTTCTGATATATTTAGATTAAATTTTGAATTTCTTTTTAGAAAAATAAATTTAACAACACTCCTATATTTTAATATATATAATTCATTTTTTGTTTATAACTTCAAAATGATAATCACCAGGTAAATCATATGGTTTAGTGAATTTAATATCTGTAATAGTAAGTCCTTCATATTCTTCTGGAAATGCTGGTCCTGAAAAATAATATACTTTTCCATTTGAGAGTGTAATAATTACACTCATAATTTTTTCATTCACTATATTAATATTATTATTTATATTAGATTCATTATCATTCATGATATACCTCACATTCTTCATCAATAGTTGAGGTAACATCATGTTGTTTAATTATCTTTGAGGTATCAGTAGGTTTAAAATCACCAATTTTATTATCCTCGTCTTCTGATTGAATTACACTAACACCAGGACTTTTAGGATAATCTTCCTTATTTTCAGGTGGTGGTGATATCTTTGAAACAACTAACTGAAAATAAGCATCTTTAATAATTTGAAAACTTTCTGTCATTTTGGAAAAATTATCAATATAATATTGAAAATCTCTAAGATCTTTCTCAATTTGAAAAATTCTTGTTTGATTATCAAGAATAGTATCAATTTTAATACCATGCTCTTCTTTGATATCAATATTCTTACTTAAACTTTCAATGTCAGTTAATAACTGCCTGAGTCTATCATAACTACAAATTAAAATATCATCCATTTGCTATAATCCTTTCTTTAAATGGTAAAAAATGTCTCCAATCTTTTAGTGACTTTTCTAAAGATGCCATTCTTTTTTCTTGTAGTTTTCTTTTAATTATTTCTTCTTCTTTTTTTGTTTTTAATATGATTTCTTTAATATGTTCTATAGTTTTTGTTAATTCTTGCTCATTCATAATGTACCTCTCTCATTTTAAAAGTTAACAATATTTATTCAATTTTCCAATTTAAATCATCAAGTTTTTCCAATAATTCATTTTCTCTATTTCAAGAAATTAGGTCAATCAAAACCTAATTATTTTTATATGAAAGATTATTTGAAAAGAGAATCTAGATTAAATCATCAGAAACATTTAATTTTAGAAGATAAAGGAGACAAAGAATTAATCGCATGAAAAATATACTAAATTTCCACAATCCCATATTCTATCATAGTTATTTAACTGCATATTCTGCCATTCGGTTAAATTCTCATCAAATATTTCTAATTTGTCCTTTAACTTGGATTTTTGATATTGAATTCTAGATTCTCTATGTTGATAATCCTTTGTATAAAAGTAATTAGGTGTAGAACTATTTATCAATTTAAATCCTGTTTTTAAATAACCAAACCCAGTTCCATACCTTCTATCTACATAAGTTAATATTGAATTACTTTTAATTTGTTTAATTAATTTTGATAATGCACCTTGAACTATTAAATTATTTTTATTACAGAAACGATATATCTCGGTTTCATAATTCTTATTAAATCGAGATTTGCCATAAGTCAAAACTGATACAAGTTCCCCATTAAAGAATAATCCAATATGAGTTCCATTTATGAAACCTTGTAGATGATTTGTATCTAGAAACTCAAATGCTTCCTCATTTGAGACGAGCTGAATAATACATTTTCTGGCTGGAATTTTGTTGATAATTAATCCCAATTTGGCTTTGATTATGGATTTGACTATCTCTGGTTTCTCAATCCACTCATCTTCAAAGATGTGAATTAACTGAACCCCTTTTTCTTGACATTGAAGAGTTTTGTTTAGATGATAATTCGGTGTTGTGCACCCTCCAATTTCAGAATGCCAATATAAACCATTAAATTCAATAGCTAAATTATGAGAAGGAATGAAAATATCAAGTTCTTTTCCATTAAGAATTGTACGATTATGAACTTCTATATCCGTTGTTACTTCCTTTATAAAATTAGTTACTTCTTGTTCTGATTTAGAAGTTCCATTCAAAGGAGGAAAACATTTAGGGCATCTGGGTATTTTACCATTATCTAGATTATCTTCAAATATAGAATTACATTTAAGACAAATCCATGAGTATTCATTTTCCACATTAATGTATTCCTTCAACGCAAAATTTGGTATAACTATATTTTTTAATCTACCTGAATTAATTAACTTATTATAAAAATCAATCTTATATTTATTTTTATATAATTTAGATTGTTTAGGATGATTAGTATTATATTTAAAATTACATGTTCTTATATATTTTTCCCTAATTTGTTTCGATTTAAATGGGTTATTAACACTGTATTTTTTCAAACATGTGATTTTCTTTTTCTCTTTAATTATTTCAGATTTTGAAAAATGTACAAAACCATATTTCTTTAACCAAGTTTGTTTTGTTTTAACTTTTATATATTCTCCTTGTAAAGAACATATATTTCCATATTTTCTTAAATTAGTTTGATTAACCTTATTTCTAATTTCAATATTTTGACTAATATTTTTAACATGATATCTATCTAAACATGTGAGTTCTATTTTTTGCTTAGTTTCTTTTAACTTAGAAACATTATCTACATTATATTTCTTTAAGCATGTACTTTTATATTTATCTTGAATTTCTTTTGTTTTATATGGATGATCCATACCGTATTTTTCTAAACAGGTATTTCTTTTTTTCTCCTGAATAATAGGGGATTTGGACGGATGGTTATATCCATAATTTTTTTGAAACGTATCTTTTCTTTTTTTATCAATTAATTCTTTTCTATTTAAGTTGGTTTCATTTAGAAATATGATTTTTTCTTTTTTCTTATTTTTAATTTCAATTGAATTAGCCACGCACTTTTTGGAACAATACTTAGAATAACCTTTTTCTACCGATAAAAAAGACGTTTCATTATAGCAGTTCTCATTAGAACAAATACCAATATCTTCTTTTTTTAAATATTTATCATAATATTCTTTTGGTTTAATCCGATGTTGTTTAAGATGCTTACTTAGATTAGAATTATTTTTAAACTCGTTTTGACAAATTTGACATATTATCATGATTTATTCGAATTTTAATGTTTATCCAAAAAAAATTGGATGAAATTCAAGGCCCAAGGAAATTAACCCTTGGGCCTTTTTTATTATAAACCCGATACACTTATGAGGAAGTATCGGTAATTTGCAAACACGCGATACCTTCTGGACGTAAGCATTTGACTCCGTAACGAGCCATAATAGTGACGCTAGGTACCGTAGACATTGGATAAGGAGTTAAAGTCAGAGGAATGTAAGGACAATAGGCATACACCGCTCTAGCTTCATCATTACTTCTATATACCATTACTACATTATTTACTGGTACAACACTCGATACTAAAATGGTGTACTTTCTTCCCTGTAGAGAACCCGTAGCATAACCTAAATCTCCACCTTGATAAGAATCACCTTCATATCGGAAAGTATTAAGGGTTTCAAATATCGCAGCATCAATGGGGTTACAGGCTAGAATATTTGCAGTACCCATTTGGGAATCATCATATACTCTAGCAGCCAAATTGTTTATCGGAATCAAAACATCATGGTACCATTGGGATTTTGTAAACGTATAAGTAGCAGAAGGATTAATGTCGAAACTAGCAGTATGATCAGTATCATTCTGAGTAGAGTTTTGACTGATCAAATCATTAATAATTTCTCTATCAATATCCAACGCAATTTGTTCGCCCATAATATTAACAATTTGGCTTTGAACATCCGTTTGGAACAAAGCACGAACATCTTGTTCAAACGGAAGAGTCCATTCAGCTAGCAATTGTCTACCAACAGCATTAATATGAATCTTTTCGAATTCCAATTTAGTTGCAGTAGTAATTTCGTTTTCTTCCAAAGAAGCATATGCTTTATACGTAACAGAAACTACAGCATCCGTTTTGCTAGACCAAGTTAAAATACCACTATCATAATCAATACGACCAGAAACAACATCGGCATCTCCACCAAAAGTGGTAACGGAAGCAGAAAAATTACCATCAATATCTGGAACAATAGTAACTTCAGAAGTAGATGTACTATCTGCAATACCACTAATAACAAAGTCCTTTTCGATATGGGCATTAGAAGTATCTAAACCCATCGCAGTGAGAACATCCGTGGCAACACCAGGATTACTACCAGTACGAGTTGAAGTAGCCGTAGAAGTATAACCATATGAAGGACCGCGAGACATATCTGCACTCATAACTGGAAAAGTTTGATTATCTGGATAAGTACTCTGGCCATACTTTTTGAATTTACCTTTTAAGAAATATTTCACAATAGTTGGTTTATCCATCGGAATAGTATTAACCAACTGAGTAGCAATAGTTCGAGGATAAAACTTACGAAGAATAGGTACATATAATGTTTCGTAAGGATTAAACGCAGACATATTGTTTGCAGATTCTAGAAATTGAACTCGATAGTTCTCAGATAATTGTCTAAACCCTGGAACTAAATGTTCTGCCAAACCTTCCTCTAAAGAGGATATATACGTATTCCATGCATTATCATCAATTATCAGTCTACGAAATTGAAGAGGATTAGTAACCTTGCTACCGGTTACTTTTTCCACCTTGTCATAGACTTGTTCTAACAAGACTTTAGTATCACCTTTTTTCATTTTTAAAATACCTCACATATTTTCAGCAAAAAAAATTATTTTTTTGCTAGTAGTTCGTTATCTTAGGATTATTTGGAATTATAAGATGTAAATTTTTTTCGATCATCCTTAATTCCTTAAAATTCTTGGCTTTTAATTCATTAAGCAATAAAATGATTTTACGCTTTCTTTCCCCAAACAATGCACCTTCTTTTCTCAAGGTATCTATGATTGTAAGAATAGAAACCATTACTTTCATTCTTGCTAATTCCTTAACAGCATCAAGAAATTTTAATTTAGTTTCCTTTACAGCCTTCTTTGTTTTCGAAAAATTACTTTTCTCTTTCTCATATATCTGATGTTTCAATTTTAAGTCTTCATCAAATTTAGTAATAATTATTTGAGAAAGATAATCTAACAAACATTCATAAGAAATATTATCTTGTAATTTTCCGTGACATTTGAATTTCATATTTTAGACTTTCTTTATTTTATAATTTATTCTGACGAATTCTTCTGAGTTAGATATTCTTATTTAATTCCATTTTAAGACTATTAATATTAGAATTTATAGTAATACTCAAACTTTCTTTTTCTTTTTGGATGTTATCTAGTTTATCATTGATTTTATTCAAGATACCATTTAAATTAGTGATTCTTTCTTTAAATAGTTCAATAGAAAGTTCTAATTTACGATTAATATGATTCTTAATCATTCCGTTTTTAGTGGCATAATCTAAAATAGTTTTAGTTAAAAATTGTGAATCCATCTTTTCTAAACTATCAACATTATCATGAGAAAAACATTTAATTATCACGTTATTTCTAATATCCTTTCTTCAATACCTACACCAGGTGCTCCACCACCACCTCCACCGGCTCCACCCCCCTTACTCCACCTCCTGAAAATCCACTAAAACCCAGATTTTCCACTAGTTCCAGATTTTCCACTAGTTCCAGATTTTCCACTAGTTCCAGATTTTCCACTAGTTCCAGATTTTCCACTAGTTCCAGATTTTCCACTAGTTCCAGATTTTCCACTA
>Ga0172375_10000365_pt1 | contig 72712 bp, 62 predicted proteins | sample LakKiv1m_FD_114537 | JGI IMG/M metagenome (GOLD analysis project Ga0172375, IMG submission 114537) | Freshwater microbial communities from Kabuno Bay, South-Kivu, Congo - kab_092012_11.1m | ecosystem: Environmental > Aquatic > Freshwater > Lake | place: Democratic Republic of the Congo... | reverse complement strand
GCCGTTCGTTCAGGCGCTTTACACGCTTGCGGGCGCGGAGAAGAAGTTGCGCGACCTGCCGCTCGAAAGCCAGCAGATCGTGGACGAGATCGTCAAACAGGTCCGCTCGCGGCAAGCGAAGCGTGCATCGGGGCGGTGAATCGGGATGGGTGAAGTCGTGGCCGGTCAAAGTCAAAAAAAACGCCATACCGGAGCTTCAAGCTGTCGAAGCTCCGGTTTTGGCGGGTGGTTGGCAATCGCGATTGGGCGGGTCAGATTTTTTTTGCCGGGAGGATGGAGCTGACAGCGTTCGCGACGGTGTTGACACCCGACTGGGCGACCGAAACGGCTGAATTGGCCACGGCGCCAGCCAGGTTGACGACCGCTCCGCCAAGCTCGCCGAGCGCGCCGGTTACCGTACCGGCAGCGTCGCTCAATGATTTGACCGAGGTCGAAACAGCGTCCGTCATGCTCTGCGCGGCATTGGTGACTGCGGGCACTGCGGACTGGATAGTGTTTGAAACAAGATTGATCTGATTGACACCGAGCTCGGTCATGCTTTTGACTGCGAAATCAAACGACTTCATCGTGTCGATTTTTGCTTCTTCTGCTTTTTTTACCTCTTCTGCCATGATGGTCTCCTTTGTTTTGGTATTGATTTTATCCGTCGTGAATTTCTGCCCGCCCGGCGCTCTCGGCAAATCAGGCGTTCCATTCAGTGCCGCCGCTGAGCGGTTATCCGTGAAAATGTACTCATTCGCTTTCCAGCCTTCAAACAGCGGCAGACAGGAAAACAAAAAAAGGGCTTTCCGGCCCTTCTTTTGCTTACTGCTTTTTTTCGATCAGTCCTGAAAGCGGCTCTTCACCTCTTTGGACGGAGTGGCATAGCCGGAATACCTCGGAGAGGAGCCTTTCAATCCCGCGCTGCCGCCATAAAGATGCGGGTAGGCGTTCGCGCCAAGCCTCTTTGTGGTTTTCCCGATGTTTTCAAGGGCATCTCCGACTACCCACCAGTGGCCATCGATAAATACCTCAAGAAACCTTCCATAGGCTTCAGCTCCCTGGACGAATGCTCCGGATGGGTTGTTCATGATGAAGATTTCCTTCTTTAGTGGATTGCCGTTCTTTTCCTGAAGTTAAAAAAAATAATGTACCGGCGCAACAGGCATTCCTGAACGATTTACCGGTCAGTCCAGAAGGCGCAGGCACATGAGCAGTTCCTGGCCGCTGAACGGTTTTTTGAGTGTGGCATTGGCTCCGACCGCATCGGCCAGCAGCAGAAAGTTTTCAGGGCCTACTTTGCCGCCGCCGGAAATAGCCAGGATTTTCAGCGAAGGATTGATCTTTCGCACCTCCATGATCGTTTCGATTCCCTCTTTTTCGGGCATGATCAGGTCAGTGATAATGATGGTGATGTCCCTTTCTTCCTGAAGTTTTTTCAGGCCTTCAACGCCGTTTTCAGCTTCGGCTACCGCATAGTTTTCCTTTTTCAACGTTGTGGCTATGAATTTCCTGACGGAAGGATCGTCGTCGATGACAAGAATTTTCATGTTGATTTGCTGGAATTGGTTGAGGAGAGTACTTCGTTGACAGCCGCAGCCAGTTGTGCGAGCTTGACCGGTTTTTTGAGAAGTCGGTTTATGCCGTAGTAGCTCAGCGGCGTGTCGTGGTCAATGATTTTTCCGTATCCGGTCATCAGGATAACCGGGATCGAGGGCGCTATTTTGTGAAGTTCGGCGGCCAGCTGGATTCCTGTCATTTCCGGCATGGTCAGATCGGTGATAACCAGATCGAACTGCTCCGGCTGCTCCCTGAACAGATTCAGTGCTTCGACCGGAGATTTCTCGGCCCGGATGTTGAAGCCGAGTTTCGTCATCATGATGCTTACCATCTGAACTGCTGCGGCCTCATCGTCGATAAAGAGAACATTGCAGGAGTGATGTTCCTGCAAGGGTTTCGGTTCGGGTGCGGAGACCACTTTCTGCTCGATAACCGGCAGCAAGACATGGAAGGTCGAGCCTTTTCCCAGGGCGCTTTCGACGCTGAGCTGTCCATTGGCTCCCATGATGATGCCATGAACGACTGAAAGTCCCAGCCCGGTGCCTTTTTCGATCGATTTTGTCGTGAAGAAGGGTTCGAAAATGCGTTCGAGGGTCAGTTCATCCATGCCGGCTCCTGTGTCGGAAACGGTCAGTTCGATATAGTTTCTGTCAGCCGGTGATGATGGGACTGACGTTATGGCTGATCCGGGGCCAGTTTCCCGGAGGGCTATGCTCAGCACTCCTCCGGTTTGCTCCATAGCATGGATGGCATTGGTGCACAGATTGATGACAACCTGATGTATCTGCGCCGGGTCAGCAAGAATTTCCCGGCACGAATCGTCAATATGCTCTTCTATGGAGATGGTCGATGGCAGGGATGGCCTGAGAAGCAGGGTCGCTTCGGCAATGATATCCTGAACTTTTACGGGAACCAGCTTGCCGTCTTCAGCTCTGCTGAATGTCAGAATCTGTGAGACAAGCTTCCGGGCTCGTTCAGCGGCCTGCATGATTTCAGTGAAATATTCATACATAGGATCATCCTCGTCGATTGAGGCGAGGCCCATTTCGGCATAACCGAGAATCGGTGTGAGGATGTTGTTGAAATCATGGGCGATGCCGCCGGCAAGGGTGCCGATGGTTTCGAGTCTCTGGGATTTTCGCAGTTGTGATTCGACTCTTCTTGTCTCTTCCTGGCCGGTGATCCTGTCGCTGATATCGCACAGGATGCCATTGATTCCTGTGAAAACTCCTTTATCCGAGAAGTTCGATCTCTTGTGGTCTTCAATCCACCGAAGTTCCCCCTCCGGAGTGACTATCCGGTACACCAGAGTCAGGGAGAGCTGTCTTTCCCTGAGTTTCCTGTAAGCATCGGCCACCATCTGGCGGTCGTCATGGTAAATCATGGAAAGGGTGTCGAAAAGCGTCGTTCCATAACGATCCGAAGCGAGAGTTTTCAGAAAAGCCGGTGGTCTGGTACGAATGGCTGTTTTTCCTGTCGCGTCGATATGGTAAATGACTCCGGGGATGCTCTCGATGAGATCGTGCAGCTCTTTCCGGCTCTTATTTTCCTGCAATTCACTCTGACTTTCCTGTCTGGTGCGTGCCTGCCGGGAACCGGCCAGATACAAAGCCTTGCCATTCCGGTCCCGTTTGCTGACTTTGCCACGATCGACGACCTTTACCCATTCGCCACTCTTGTGCCGCACCCGGATGTCAAGTTCAAGGCTTTCGGACTCTCCGGCCAGATGTTCATCGAGCAGTCTGTTTATCTGGTCGAGATCGTCAGGATGGCACTGCTCCCGCCACCGTTCAATGGTCAATGATTCAAATTCATCGGGCGTGTGACCGGTAATGGCTGCCCAAAGTCTGTCGATACGAATGGTATCCTGGTCGATATTCCATTCCCAGTATCCTGCCTGTACTGATTCAAGTGCCGTCTTCAGGGCATCGACCCTCTGTTCGGCGACCGATACCCTGCGTTCAAGGATGGCGATCTCCCTGCCGAAAGTCTCGGTGTATCCCTCGGGCACAGTTTTGTCAGCGCCAGCAGGCGAATCAGGTTTATTACTGTCCATTACTGAAAGTTTGTCGCTTTGTGCGATCCGATGATAGTAAGGTGTTCTGGTGTAATGATGCCTCTTATCGGTTCAGCTCGTCTATGATACTCAGCAATTCGGCGCTTCCGAACGGTTTGGAGAGCGTGGCGTCCGCTCCCATGGCTTTGGCCCGGTTGAGGTAGTTCTCGGGAATGAATATGCCTCCGCCCGAAATGGCCACAATTTTTATCCAGGGAAAATCCTTCCTGAGTTCGCTGATCGTTTCGATGCCCTCCTTTTCAGGCATCAGCAGATCGGTGATGACAATGCGGAACTCAGGGGTTTTTCTGAGGAGTTGCAGTCCTTCATTTCCGTTCGATGCCTGAACAGTAGTATAGCCATCATCTTCGAGAATATCACAGATCATCTGCCTGATATCTTCCTCATCCTCGATGACCAGGATGGGGTCGTTGCTTTTCATGGGCGTCTTTGGTCTTGTCGTTATTACATCTACTCAAGATACAGCTTTGTTGGAAAAAATGATTATTCCTGTACGAAAGACTCTGTGCCAGGCAACATTCTCTCGACAATGGCCGTCATCAGGATATTGGTCATGACTGAAACTGCAATGTACCATGTCCAGGCGAGACCGAGAGACTTGAGCAGAAAAACCACAGCCACGCTGGCAAGAAGACCTGCGACAAGGCTTGAAGGGCGATACTTTCTGCTGCTTTTCGAGAGCAGGAACAACCCGAGCAGCCCCCCGTAGGTGAATGAGGCGATCTCAAGGCCAAGCATGACGATCGCTTTGTCATTTTCGTTGAAGAGCAGGGCGATACCGATCAGAACCGCAGCCCAGGCAATGCTGATAAGCCGTGAAGCGGTGAGCGAAGCCTTTCCTTTCATGAGGTCAGTCACTGTCGATGCGGCCAGTGAATTGATCGATGATGCTATGGTGGACATGGCCGCTGAAAGGATACCGGCAAGCAGCAATCCCTTGAGGCCTGCCGGCAGATCCCTGACGATGAAAGAGGTGAATTCGCGATCTTTTACAAGAGGCATGCCGTTCATGAACACGTATATGAGCGATCCGGCCAGAAGGAAAAGGGCGAACTGAAAAAGGACGAAAATGCCGCTGCCGATCATGGCCTTCCGTGCCGAAGACAGTCCGTCGCAGCCGAGTACGCGTTGCACCATCAGATAATCGACGCCATGTGAGGAGAGCGAGAGCAGTACCCCGCCGGAAAAAGCGCTGAAGAACGAGAGCGGATTGGTGAGCATGTGCGGATCGGTGTCGATGATCCTCAGTTTGCCGGACGCGAACAGAGGGGTCAGCACATCCTGAAGCGGCACATCGAGCCGGGCAAGGATGAAGAGGATCGTGATGATGCCGCCACCCAGGTAAAGCGCGAACTGGATGCTGTCGAGCCATACGACCGTTTTCAGGCCACCCGAGATGGTATAGACGAGGGTGACCATGCCGATGACCAGGACGGAAAGGGCCAGCGGCCAGCCGGTAACTGCCTGCACGACCACCCCGGTCGCAAGAAACCTTACGCCATCGCCGAGAATCCGGGTCAGCAGGAAGATGACCGATGCGGTTTTCTGTATGCTGTGGCCGAATCTCATGCCGATAACCTCATAGATCGAGGTTACCCCCTCCCTGAAATAGGTGGGAAGCAGGATGAAACTTACCAGGATTCTGCCGATGATATAGCCGAAAGAGAGTTGCAGGAAGCTCCAGTCGCCCCGGTAGGCCAGACCGGGTACGCTCACAAAGGTCAGTACGGAGGTCTCGGTGGCGACGATGGAGAGCATAACCGCAAACCAGGGGAGTTTGTGTCCGCCGAGGAAATAGTCGGAGTTCTGGCGGTTGCTGCGACCCTGCCAGAGTCCGAGAAGCATGTTGCCGGCAAGGAACAGGATGATGATGGCGTAATCGAGAGGTTGCATCGAAGTTGACTGTTCCGTAGTGGGTTATGTTTTTCCGAGGTCATGAGCCGAAGCGAAAGTCGCTTTTAATCTGCTCGTGTTTCGTACAGATGGAAATCGGGTTTGAGCGCGGCGAAAGAGGCCTCATCGTTCTGCCATGAATCGATGACGGTTTCCACCGGGGCTCCGCCGAGGATCATGGAGCGTAGTGCCGCGCTTCCGGCAAGCAGGTCGAATGCCGGAATGGTGTCGTTGAATTCATACACTCCTTCAAGGAAAGTGAGTCTGTCGGGATAGAGATCCCTCAGGGCACAGGTCATGGCGATCGCTGTTGCGAAGGGGCGGAAGCGGGCGTGATCGGTCACATGGAGGCAGATGCCGCCGACAGCTTCAGTGCTGTATTTATGGAACGTGGGTCTGAACCAGGTTGGCCTGAAGATCACCCCCTCAAGAGGCATCGAGGCGAGGTGAGAGGCGAGTTCAAATGGATCGACGAAGGGCGCGCCGCTTAACAGGAAGGGTGTGGTCGTGCCCCGTCCTTCGGAAAGGTTGAGACCTTCGAAAAGGCACATGCCAGGGTAGACCTCGGCAACTGCGAATGAAGGCATGTTCGGCGATGGCGGTACCCAGGGCAGTCCGGTTTCCGGGAAGAGCATGTCACGCGACCACCCCTGCATGGTGATGACGCTCAGGTTGAGATCGATTTTTTTGTAATCGCGATAGAAATGGGCGATCTCTCCGGCAGTCAGACCGTGGCGTACGGGAACGGGCATGACTCCGACGAACGAGTGGTATGCCGGGTCGAGCAGAGGCCCTTCGATCATAACACCGCCAAGGGGATTCGGACGGTCGAGCACCATGATTTCAATATCGAGTCCACCGGCAGCTTCCATGAAGAGCGCGAGCGTGTTGAGATAGGTGTAGTAGCGGGAGCCGACATCCTGGATATCGAACAGCACCAGGTCGAGCCCTTCGAGGATCTCCCGTCGGGGAACGAGCGATTGTTCGTTTTCCCCATAGAGGCTTACCATCTCGCAGCCGGTATCGGGCTGACGGCTGACGGCGATCTGGTCCTGTTCGACTGCGAAGAGACCATGTTCGGGAGAGAATATCCGCTTCAGATCTGTGCCGGAACGACGGAGCAGCGTCCAGGAGTATTCGAGTTCCATCGATACCGAAGTCTGGTTCGCGATCAGTCCTGTGCGCCGATTTTTCAGTATCCCGGTGTTCCGGAGCAGTATGTCAAGACCGTTGATAACCATGCCGTTGCTGTTTGTGCTCTCATGTGATTCACAGTGCAATTCGTATGCCGGGAGCGGCAATAGTGTTCCTGAGCGCTTCGCCGCTTTCGATGATGGTGCCGGGAAGCAGCACCGAACGCTCCACGATGGCTCCTGAGGCTATCGAACAGCACTCGCCAGCCACCGAATCGACGATATGTGCTCCCTGGCTGATCGAGACCTGTTCCGAAACCATATGCGGAAAGAGGCCTGTCGATCGCTTCATGCGCTCTGCAAGCTGAAGAATACGCAAATTATCTTCGAGATTTGCCCGGTAATAGTTCTGCACGGTTCCGATATCCTGCCACAATCCCCTGTGTTCGAAACAGGCGAGACCTTCGTTGTCCACCAGTCCGTAAAAGCCTGTTTCGACGATTTCTGAATACTCCCGGTTCAGATGCCGGAAGATATCCGGACTCAGAACAGCCGTACCGGTGTAGATGAACGGAGAGAACAGGCCGGTGCCTCGCTGATTTCTGAAATCCAGTACCCTTCCGTCACGCACTCCGATCGATCCTATTTGTGATGCCAGCGGGGTTTCGTGCAGGGCGAGCGTTCCTCCGCAGCCGGAGCGGCAATGGGTTTCGATGAGCGCCGGCAGGTTTATGTCACTGATGATGTCGCTGTTGATAAGCACGAAATCCTCACCATCGAGCAGGTGTTCACACTTTTTCAATCCTCCGCCCGTTCCGAGAATGGTTCTCTCCTCCGACAGCAGGATTTCAAGGCTGCCGAAATCGTGATGTTCGAAAAAACGCCGGAGACTCTCTGTATGGTGGTGGATATTGATGACCGCTTTCCGGATACCGGCCTCTTTGAGCAGAAAAAGTGAGTAGCAGAGGCTCGGTACGTTCAGTACCGGTACCAGTGGTTTTGGCATCGTATCGGTTAGTGGCTGCAGGCGGGTACCGAAACCCGCGGCAAGGACGAAGGCGTTCATGGCGAAAGAGCGGGAATGAGTGGTTCCAGCAGGCGTCCTGCTGTCGCCAGTTCGGGTCTGGTCTCGATGTAAGCCCGAAGGTAGCCCATGGTTGGAGCTATGCAGGGTTCGAAAGAACGGTTTCCTGCCACAGTGGTCTGGTAGCAGAAGGTGCCGACAGCCTTGATGTTCCGCTGAAAAGCCATGAGATCGAACAACCGGAGATAATCATCCTCTTTCATGGTTGTGAGCCCATACCGGATGAGTTGTTCGAAATGGTACCGTTTCAGTTGTTCGACCATGAACGGCTCGAGCCGGACATAGGAGTCGCGCAGAAGCGATACAGCGTCATATTGCGGCAGTCCGAGGCGTGCGTCCTGAAAATCGATGATCACCGGCTCATCTCTGAAAAGCATGATGTTCCGGCTGTGGAAGTCCCGATGGTTAAGAACGAAATATTCCGGTTGTACCAGCAGATCGGAGATCGTGGAGAACTCGGTGCGAAGCATGGTTTGCACTTGTTCGTCGATGATTCCTCTGAAATATCCCCTGAGGGCGTGTTCGATAAAAAAATCAAATTCGAACAGGAGTTTGTCATGGTCAAAACAGAGGCCAAAGGGGATGGGTGAATCTGATGGAGCACCATCCGGCCTGATCGACTGAATCCGTACAAGGATATCGATGATCTGGCGATAACGTGCAGAAAGTCCCGGGCTGTCGAGCAGCGGCACTTCATCCTGAAGCATGAGATCACCGCAATCTTCGAGGCGCAGCAGGCCGTTCTCATGGTCCGTTCCAAGCAGTGAGGGCACCCTTATTCCGTGCATGGCCAGCAGGTTGCGGACAAGCAGAAACGGAAAGCTCTCCGGATCGGTCGCTCTGAATGCCGGATCGGCGCATACAACAGAGGTACCATCTGTTCCGGTTACACGAAAGTATTGACGGTTTGATGCGTCGCCTTTGATTGTTCTGATATCAAGTCGCGACCACTCTTCGTGCGGATAGAGGATGCGGATTGATTCGGGAAATTTCATGTGGAGTGACGAATGTGAATGCGGAAGCCAAAAAAAAAGCACCTTATGCGGGGCATAAGGTGCTCGGAATCAGGCTATTTCCCTTACTTTTTCGGTGCTACGGCAGCAGAAACGCTCTGGAGAACCTGGGTGGCTGCGTTCGCGAAATTGCCGATCAGGTCAGTAGCCGTCTTGGCGAGCGGCTCAGCAACGTTTGCAAGATCTTTCAGGCTGTTGTTTGCCAGATCGACCTGAAGCTGGAAAAGTTTGCCGAAAGTTTCGGTAAGGGTGTTGATGGCACCCGAGACATCGATGTTTGTTCCGTTTGACATGATGAGTATATGTTTTGGTTTTTAGAAAGCACAAAAGAAAAATTCTCCGCACTTAGGCAAGGCTTTCGTGATAATGTGATAAAGCTAATATATTTTAGAGAGTTGCGCAAGGGCAGGGCTGTAAAAAACGTGCAGGCAATCCGGGCGGTCAGTCAGGTTATATGGAAACCGGTGATGAGAATATTCCGGAGAAGCCGGCGGGCTGCGCTCAGGTGTGTACGGCAAGCCTGATATGCTCAACAGAAGCTGATTTCAGTCGGGTAGAATCCGGTTTTCTCCGCTATCCGGAACGCATGGTTTTTTCGAGGCGCATTCTGCATAAAGGAACCTGTTGTGAAAACACAGAAGTTTGACGGAGTGCGTGACTTCGGCTATGTTTTTTCGGGAATGCCTCAGGTTCCGGGGGATTATTATCAGCTCGTTTTTTTATTCTGCGATTTGCCGATGAACCTGTTGAGCAGCAGCACCAGGACGATTCCACCGATATAGAAGCCGAGGGGCGCAAAAATAGTCGTGTAGTTGAAAGGATCGGTCATGGTTGAAGTTTTGTGATTTATCTTAACGGCAAGTGGCTTTCAACCGGTCAAAATAAAGAAAAAACTGTCATTCCAAGAGCTATTTACTGGTCGGAGGTCGTTATCTTTGGCTCTTTTTCTTGTCGTCGTTGCGGCGAACGACAGGGAACTCTTGGATTTTGAGAGGTGTTCTTTGAACAAATCATCATAAAAATCATTTCGGGGAATCTCTTTTGTTCTTCAGCGTCCCGGCAACTGCATCAATGAGGGTGCTCAGAAGCAGGAATCACAACATGCAGGAATCAGTGATACAGTCGAATGGCAAACAGATGGAAACCCCTTTCAAGATAAAGCGTTGCTGATGTTATGGAGGTTATAGGAAAAAGCAGAGCCAAAGCGGTCATCGAATCGCACCTGAAAGATTCAGTGGTCTATTTCTCCGATCATGTAAGGATTCTCAAATGCAATCCCTATTGTACAGGTGTAACCTATCTTAAGGAGCATGGTGTGTATCAGTGGATTTTCCAGGTCAACGACCCACGGGAGAATCCCATAACAGCTGTGTTTTTTGTTACGCAGAACGAGGAGCATCTCGATGATTCCCGTACCGTTCCCCCGGGCCCCGTTTCATCTGAGGAGGCTTTTCCAGAAACAGCACTGTCAGGCCGGTGTATCAGATGGCTCAATGCCACCAAGGTTCCTGATGTGCCGCTGAATGAAAAAAACACCTTTATCGGACAGGCAAACACAAGGATATGCCTTTATCATCTTGAGGACAACCGTACAGAAGTTCATTTCGAAACCGACATCACCCTTGATTTCGAACTCTCTTTTCCGCTCAACCTCATGCCGGAAAGTATTCTCAAGTTCATGACAGAGGCAATCATGTCCAAAATCATGCAGCAGGCTACCGAAAGCATGCTTTGCCAGGTGCAGGCCGACCTCTGTTGCAGCGGTACCGAGCTGAGCGCCTCTGGCGGAAAAATCTGAGTTGATTCTGTTTTTATCGATCCCTTGTGCAACAGAATACTTTTTGTTGCACAAGGGACTCTTTTTTTTTTATTTTCATATACCCTAACGGGGTATAGGTAAGCTAACCGGTTTTTCCTAACAGGCAGGCAAAAGGGATGGGTGATGAACGAAGAGTGCCGAATGGATGATGTGATCGTCCGGCTCAAGAAGGTGAACGGCCAGATACAGGCTCTGATGAGAATGATTGAAACCGGCGAGGAGTGCCAGAAGGTGGTTACCCAGTTCCAGGCAGCCAAGGCTGCGCTCGACAACACCTATTCCCTTGTACTCAACCGGAATCTGCAGAACTGCCTGAACCGGCACGATTCGGGAAGCGTGGAAAAGATTATCAAACTCATATCGAAAAAATAGATGACCAAGAAGGCAACCAGAAGGTTCTTAGCCCTGCTCGTAGCAGGTTTTGCAACCTGTTCGCAGGCTGATGCCGCCACCATGAAGCTGTCGCTCGACGATGCGCTGAAGATGGCCCGTGAGCGTAACACCATGCTCAAGGCGGAACGTGCCAGGATCGACCAGGCCGATGCGCGGATCGTGCAGAGCCGCCAGGCTTATCTGCCGAAGGTGACGCTCTCCGAAACGCTCCTGCACTCCAACGATCCCGGAGCGGTGCTGGTGGGCAAACTCCAGCAGGAGAGCGCCTATTACGATCTGATGACTATGGATATGGGTGATTTCGCGGTTGACAAGCTCAACCATCCGGCGGCAATCACCGATTTCCACACCAGCCTCCAGGTGCAGCAGCCGATCTACAATCGTGACGCCATTATCGGCGGCAAAATGGCCCGGAGCGCACGAAAGGCGCAAGGCTTCATGGTGGATCGGGCCGAGGAGACCATAGATCTGAACGTCAAGAAGGCCTTTTACGGGTTGCTGCTTGCGAAGAAAAACCTGGCCGATCTGGAGCAGTCGATTCGCATAATGAAGGGTTACGCAGATGAGGCAGCCAGAGGGTATGCTTACGGCATGATGACCAAGTCCGACAAACTTTCCACCCAGGTGCGGCTTGCCGAAATGCGCGACCAGAAGCTCCAGATTCAGGACGGCATCAGAAACGCCGAAGATTCGCTGCGCATGATGCTTGCTCTCGGCAAGGATGACACAATCGAGCCGGTTGGCAGTCTTTCGACCGATGTGAAGACTCCGGCTTCTGTGAGAACGGCCAGCACGGAAGGTCGCAGTGACCTCAGGGCGTTCAAGGCTTTTGAAGAGGTTACCGAACTCCAGCACGACATGGAGCGGGCCAAATACCTGCCGAGGCTCAACGCTTTTGCCCAGCAGAACTGGCATGACAGCTCCTTGCTCGGCACCGACGGATCGAGCTGGACGATCGGCCTGAACATGCAGTGGAACATTTTCGACGGCATGGCAACGCGCGGCAAGGTGCAGGAGACCAGGGCCCAGGCGCTGGAGGCCCGCTACAACTATCAGGCGGCCAAAGAGAAGAGCGATCTCGAACTCGATATGGCCCGCCGCACGCTGGTTACCTCGCGTGAGCGCATCGCGGTGGCAAACCAGTCGCTTGAGTCGGCGAAGGTCAGCTTCGAATTCATCGGCAGGCAGTACCAGACCGGCATGGCCATGACTTTTGAACTCCTGATGAGTGAAGGTGCCTACACCTGGGCCAAGATGCGCCTGAACCAGGCCAGATACGATTACTGGATCGCCAGGAGCGAATATGACTATAACGTCGGTAAATGAGGTGCAGAATCAATCCTTTTTGTTAACCGAAGTCAACCATATCATGATAAAGAAGCTATCCATACAGTTTCTGGTTCTTCTGGCCCTTGCGGTTCCGGTGCTCATGACCGGCTGCCACGGTGGCCACAAGGGTTCCGTTCAGCACAAGGAGGGGGCTCATACAGCCAAGACGGTTCCAGCCTCGGCGGTTGAGTCAGTCAGGGTTCATACCGAAAGCGGTGTTGAGTATATCGTCGTGCCGAAGACAGCGCTTTTCATGCAGGGCGAGCTTGCCGGCGTGCTTGCTGTCAGCGGCGCAGGACGGATCGAAACACGCTGGATTCGTACCGGCCACGCTGTCGGTACCGACGTTGTTGTGCTTTCCGGACTTGAAAAAGAGTCGCAGATTGTGGGATCGTATGATCCCGAACTTCAGGGTGGTGAATTTGTAAACCAGAACAAGGCTGCAGCAGAGGAGGGTCCAGTCAAATGAATGAGGGTATTGCCGGTAAACTGGCAAAACAGTTTATCAATTCAAAGATTACGCCGCTGCTCATGGTTGCGTCGTTGCTGGTCGGCCTGCTGGCCACCTTCATGACGCCCAGGGAGGAGGAGCCGCAGATCGTGGTTCCGATGGTCGATATCTACATTCCGTTTCCAGGCGCGGCACCTTCCGAGGTCGAAGATCGTGTTGCCAGGTCTGTCGAGCGTACACTTACCGAGATTCCGGGCGTCGATTACGTCTATTCGACCTCCATGCAGGATTTTGCGCTCGTGACCGTCCGTTACAAGGTGGGCGAAGATGCCGAGGCGAGCATGGTGAAGCTCTGGGCAACGCTCATGAAGAACATGGACAAGATGCCGCAGGGCGTCCAGATGCCGCTCATGAAGAAGGTCTCCATCGATGACGTTCCGGTGCTCAACCTCACCTTCTGGGGTAAGGACGCCAAACCTTACGAGCTTCGCAAGGCAGCCGTCGAAGTGGCCGATCAGCTCAAGCAGATCAAGGATATCGGTGATGTCGAGGTCAAGGGTGGTCTGAAACGCCAGATTCGCGTGCTGCTTGACAAAAACAAGCTTGCAGCCCACAACGTCAGCGCTTTCCAGATTGTCAAACAGCTCCAGAACTCCAACACCCATATGACCTCCGGCACTTTGGTGAACGTCAACCAGGAGGTGATCGTCAGGAGTGGTCAGTTCTTCGAGAGTGCCGATGATGTGGGAAACATCGTCGTGGGTCTGTACGCCGGTTCGCCGCTTTATCTGCGCGACGTGGCCCGGATCACCGACGGGCCTGAAGAGGTTGACAACTACAGCTTTTTCGGCTGGGGTGCGGCTGACCATGAAGGTCGGCAGGGCGAATATCCCGCCGTCACCCTTACGGTTGCCAAGCGCAAGGGGGCCGATGCCACCGTGCTGGCTGATCAGGTGCTTGCCAAAGTCGATGAGCTGAGGAAGACGACCGTGCCTTCCGGCATAACGGTGACCCAGACCCGTAACTACGGCGAGACTGCGACCGAGAAGGTGTTCACCCTTCTCGAACACCTCAGCATCGCTATTGTGGCCGTGACCGTGATCGTCGCCTTCTTCCTCGGATGGAGGGGCGCGCTGGTCAACTTCATGTCGGTGCCGATCACCTTCGCGCTGACGCTGCTTGTCTATTATCTTTTCGATTACTCTCTCAACAGGGTGACGCTCTTCGCGCTCATCTTCGTGACCGGGATCGTGGTCGATGACTCGATCATCATTGCTGAGAACATCCACCGCCACTTCTCGATGAAGAGGATGCCGAAGCTCGAAGCGGCCATCGCCGCCGTGAGTGAGGTGGGTAACCCGACCATTCTGGCCACCTTCACGGTTATCGCCGCGGTGCTGCCGATGGTGTTCGTTTCCGGTCTGATGGGCCCTTACATGAGCCCGATGCCTATCGGCGCCTCACTGGCTATGATCTTCTCCCTGATGGTTGCCCTGATCGCCACGCCGTGGCTTTCCTACAGGCTGCTCAAGGCTGATGACCACGGCCACGAAGAGTATGACATCAAGAAGACCGGTTACTACAAGTTTTTCAACGGTATTCTCTCGCCGATGATCGACAGCGCCTTCAAGCGCTGGATGGCCTTCCTCGTGGTCGGCCTGATGCTGGTCGGCGCAATCGCCCTCATTCCGATGAAGGCTGTCGAGCTGAAGATGCTGCCGTTCGACAACAAGAACGAGTTCCAGGTTATTCTCGATATGCCTGAAGGCACCGCGCTGGAAAAGACCACGCAGGTGGCCAAAGAGGTTTCGGATTACCTCAGGACGGTACCGGAAGTCGAGAGCTATCAGTACTATGCCGGCGTCAACGCGCCGATCAACTTCAACGGTCTGGTGCGTCACTACTATCTGCGCAAAGGGCCGAACATGGCCGACATCCAGGTGAACCTGGTGCATAAAGGCGAGCGCAGCGCGCAGAGTCACGATATTGCCAGGCGTGTCAGGGAAGATGTTCAGAAGATTGCCACCCGCTACGGGGGCAACGCCAAGATCGTAGAGATTCCTCCCGGTCCTCCGGTACTTTCGACCATCGTGGCAGAAATCTACGGTCCTACCGAGGCCCAGCAGATCGAACTTGCCAAAAAGGTGAAGCAGATTTTCTCCGAAACCCCCGGTGTTGTTGACGTTGACTGGCTGGTCGAGGACGATCAGGAAGTCTATAACCTCGTCGTAGACAAGGAGAAGGCCGCTGCCCGAGGCGTGACCCCCGAGCAGATCGCCTACACGCTCCGCATGTCGATTGCCGGCATGGATGCAGGTGTGCTGCACCGCCAGAACGATCTGGAACAGGTTACTATCCAGGTGCGCTTGCCGAAAGCAGACCGTGCCTCGCTTGAAGACCTGTCGAACGTCTTCGTACAGTCGCAGGGTATGGGCACGCTTACCACCCGCCGCCGCGCGGGCGAGATGGTTCCGCTATCCGAACTGGTGAAGGTTGTCAGGAAAGTTCAGGACAAGAGTATCTATCGCAAGGACCTGCGCCGTGTTGTGTATGTGACCGCCGATGTGGCGGGCGTGACCGAAAGTCCGGTTTATGCGATGCTTGAGATGGACAAGAAGATCGAGGCGCTCCAGATGCCGGGAGGTTACAGGATCAGTCCGCTCTATACCGCGCCGCCGACTTCGGAGCAGAAGCTCGCGATGAAGTGGGACGGTGAGTGGCAGATCACCTTCGAGGTGTTCCGCGATCTGGGCACCGCTTTCGCGGTGGTGCTGGTGGTGATCTACCTGCTGATTGTCGGGTGGTTCCAGTCGTTCAAGACGCCGCTCATCATGATGATCTCGATCCCGCTGAGCCTGGTTGGCATCATTCCCGGCCACTTCATCCATCATGCATTCTTTACGGCGACCAGTATGATCGGCATGATCGCGCTGGCAGGTATCATGGTGCGTAACGCCGTGCTGCTGATCGACTTCATCGAGATTCGTCTCGAACAGGGCATCGGACTCAAGCAGTCGATTATCGAGTCAGCCGCTGTTCGTACCCGTCCGATCATCCTCACCTCGGGAGCGGTGGTCACCGGCTCTGTCGTGATGCTCTTCGACCCTATCTTCCAGGGTCTGGCCATCTCGATGATCTGGGGTGGCGTGCTCTCCACGGTGCTGACTCTTGTGGTTGTACCAGTGGTTTACTACATGATTGAAAAACGAAAAAAATCTTAGCGGAGTCAACACGATGAAAATGCTTGCAATCATGGGCCACGAACAGACCCGTCCGCTTGTTCGGGATCTTTTCAAAAAGCACCGGGTCAATATGTTCAGCAATATCTCAATCCGGGGCTGCAACTGCCAGCCCTCGGATTTCGAGAGCCAGGCCTGGTGGCCCTCGGTCGAGTCTATGGGGGCCTACTCATCGCTCTGCTTCGCCATTCTCGACGACGACAAGGCTGTCGCGATTATGGAGGAACTTGAGCGGAAGCCGGTTGCCGCCGACCCCTCCTTTCCTGCCAGGGCGTTCCTCATGAATGTCGAGAAAACCGCCTGAGGAGCCTCTTCATGGGAGTGATGGTCGAACAGTTCAGAACGGGAGGGGATCGCAACTTCGGCTATCTCTGTGCCGATGAAACGACGGGTGCAGCCTTTGCCGTTGACCCCTCCTTCTCACCCGATGCGGTGGTCGATGCCGCCGCCCGCAAGGGCTGGCGGCTCGGCTACGCTTTCGCGACGCACGGTCACAGCGATCACACCAACGGCAACGAAGAGTTCGAAAGTCTGACCGGTCTCAAAGTACTTCTGTACGGTGACCGATGTCCCCTCACCGGAATCGCCGTTCAGCACGGTTCAATCTTTCCCCTCGGCCAAAGCACGGTTTGCATCCTGCACACTCCTGGTCACACGGAAGAGTCGATCTGCATTCGCGCCGGTGACGCTCTTTTCACGGGCGACACCCTTTTCGTCGGCAAGGTCGGTGGCACATCGAGCGATGAGGATGCCCGTCAGGAGTATCGCTCGTTGCATGAACGTCTGATGGTGCTGCCGGATGCAACCAGGGTTTTTCCTGGCCATGATTTCGGCACTGTGCCCTCATCGAGCATCGGTCATGAAAAAATCACGAATCCCTTTCTGCTTCAGCCGGATGTGGACTCATTCATCGGGCTGAAGCAGAACTGGGCCGCTTATAAAAAAGCACACGACATCAGGTGAGTTTTTTTTCCCTTACACTTGATTTTTGATTTATCATTGCTTTTCTTTAGAGATAGTGCTTTCTTGGGTTTTTTGCCCGGAGCATGCCTACCTTTTTCGTGATAACAGTCTGATATAGCTTCCACGCTATTAGTTTCAAGCAATAGTAACGGGACATTGTGTCCTGTTTAAAAGAGAGAACATCGACATGGATCAGCTCATCACCTTACGTACCCTTCCGGTTTCCGCCCTCATGCAGAAGGAGTTCCATACCATCAAGGGCAGTTCTACCGTTGCCGAAGCATTGCAGCTCATGAAAAAAACCGGAGAGAGCGGACTCGTGGTCGAGCCTCGTAACGAGGATGACTGCTACGGAATCGTCACTGAAAAAGATATTCTTGAAAAAGTGATCGATCCGGGAGAAGATCTGCACAGGGATCCCTGGAACACACCGGTATTCCAGATCATGAGCAAGCCGATCATCAGTGTCAATCCGAGCATGAGGATCAAGTATGCGTTACGTCTGATGAAGCGCGCCAACGTCAGGCGGCTCACCATCATGGACGGCAACAAGGTTATCGGCGTGCTCAACATGACGGACGTTCTCCATCGTGTCGAGGACCTGCCGGTACATGACGATCATATCGCCCTGTAAGCCAGTCCCTCATTGACCGTATACCGGTCGGGGCAGTATCAATCATGAAAGCACGGGCGTAGCTGTGAGCGGCCAGCCCTTTTTCCAACCAGCGTGTCTGTTAACATCAGCAGACACGCAAGGATTTCCGATTGTCTATGAAACCATTTGATATCGTCATCGTCGGTGGTGGCGGTGCCGGACTTTATGCGGCCATGGAGGCCATGAAGACCAATCCGGGACTGAACGTCGCCGTGCTTTCGAAGATTTATCCTAACCGCTCCCACACTTCGGCGGCACAGGGTGGCGCCAATGCGGCGCTGGCCAACAAGGCCAAGGACGACACGGTCGAGATGCATATTTTCGATACCATCAAGGGCAGCGATTATCTGGCTGACCAGGATGCGGTCGAGGTGCTCTGTTCCGAAGCCCCGAAGATCATCCGTGAACTCGATAACATGGGCACACCGTGGTCGAGGATGGATGACAAGACCATCGCCCAGCGTCCATTCGGCGGTGCTGGCCGTCCCCGTTGCTGCTATTGTGCTGACAAGACGGGACACACCATCCTTCAGACCCTCTATGAACAGTGTCTGCGCAAAGGGGTATTTTTCTTCAACGAATATTTCGCACTCGAACTCAGCGTTGACGGAAGTCGTTTGCGGGGACTTATCGCCATGAATGTCAAGACCGGTAAGGTCGAAGCATTCCCTGCAAGAACGGTCATTTTCGCGACTGGCGGTTATGCCAAAATGTACTGGAACCGTTCGAGCAATGCGGCCGGTAACACCGGTGACGGTCAGGCCATCGCCTACCGCGCGGGGATTCCGCTCAAGGACATGGAGTTCGTGCAGTTCCATCCCACCGGCCTGCGCAAAAGCGGTCTGCTGGTGACCGAGGGTGCTCGCGGCGAGGGCGGTTACCTGACCAATGTGCTCGGTGAGCGCTTCATGAAGCGGTACGCCCCTGAAAAGATGGAACTTGGCCCGCGTGACCTCGTTTCCCGCTCACTCGAAACCGAGATTCTCGAAGGGCGCGGCTTCGACAGCCCGGCAGGCAAATACCTGCATCTCGATCTCCGCCATCTCGGTGCAGATATCATCAAGTCCCGTTTGCCGCAGATCAGGGAGATGTGCATGTACTTCGAGGGTGTCGATCCGATCGATGATCCGGTGCCGGTCAGACCGACAGCTCACTACTCGATGGGAGGCATTGATACCGACAATTTCGGACGCACCGTCATTGATGGAGTCTACGCGGCAGGTGAATGCGGCTGCGTGTCGGTGCATGGAGCCAATCGTCTCGGAGGCAATTCGCTGCTCGATATTCTGGTCTTCGGCCGCATCGCCGGAAGAACCGCCGCTGAAGAGGCGCGCAAATACAATCCTGCGCCCATATCTGAAGCCGAAGTTGCCGAAAAAGAGCATGATCTGCGCAGCTTCATGCAGCCCAGAGGGCATTATGAACGTTATGGTTCCCTGCGCGAAGAGCTGGGGCAGACGCTCGGCATGAATGTAGGCATCTTCCGGGAAGCCTCGAAAATCAGGCAGGGTATCGAAGATATAGAAAACCTCATCGATCGGTTCCAGCATGTCAGGGTTTCCGATACGGGCGATGTGTACAACACCAATCTGTTGCAGGTGCTCGAACTGAAAAACATGCTCGATCTGGCCAGTACCGTGGCCGTTGGTGCTCTTGCCCGGGAGGAGAGCCGCGGATCGCACACCAGGACTGACTTTCCGGTTCGTGACGATGAGAAGTGGCACAAGCATTCCATCTATACCCTCGAAGGGGGTCACCCGAAGCTTGGTTTCAAGCCGGTTACCATGGGCAGGTACGAGCTTCAGGAACGAACCTATTAAAAGCAAGGATTTTCAATGAGTGATTCAACAATACAGCATCATGAGGAGAGCCGGGATGTCACTTTCAGGGTACACCGGTTCAACCCTCAGGTTGACAGCAAGCCCTATTTCGATGATTACACGATCAAACTCGAAAAGGGTATCACCGTGCTCAGGGCTCTCAATTACATCAAGGAGCATGTCGATTCTACCGTAACCTTCCGGGCATTCTGCCAGGCCGGTATCTGCGGTTCCTGCGCGATGAGGATCAACAGAATGTCCAAGCTGGCCTGCACGACCCAGGTCTGGGACGAGCTTGACAAGACGCGTGAACCGGGTGTCATCACAATCGAACCTCTCAGAAACCTGCCCCTCATCAAAGACCTTGTGGTCGAGATGGATCCTCTGGTCGGCAAGATGAAGCAGCACTCAAACTGGGTCGATTCGACAATGGCCGAGGAAAACTGGGGCCGGAAGGAGTTCCTTATCTCCGAAGAGGAGTTTCTGACCTATGACAAGGCCACAGACTGCATTCTCTGCGCATCCTGCGTTTCTGAGTGCACCATTCTCAGGGCAAACAAGGAGTACGTCTCGCCGGCCGTCCTGCTCAAATCCTACCGCATGAACGCGGACAGCCGCGACGCGATCCACGATCAGCGTCTTGCCGGTCTGGTCAAGGATCACGGTGTCTGGGACTGTACGCACTGCTATCGCTGCCAGGAGACCTGCGTGAAGCATATTCCCATCATGGATGCCATTCACGGCATTCGGGAAGACGCCATCGAACGCCGCGGGACCAAAGATACCAGCGGTGCAAGGCATGCCGAAGCCTTCATGGATGATATCGAGAAGAAGGGCAGGCTTGTCGAGGCTACGCTGCCTATCAGGACCAACGGTCTTGCATGGACGCTCAAGAACCTTCTGCCGATGGCTGTCAAGATGATAATCAAGCGCCGTACACCGCCCCCGCCGCCTCTGGTCAAAGCCTCGAAGGGCATTCAGTCCCTGCGCAAGGAGCTGAAGGAGATGGCCAGCCATGTGGCAAAGGATCACGAAAAAAAATCCGGAGAATAAGCAGTATGAAGCGTTACGCCTATTATCAGAGCTGCATCAACGAGGCGATGACCCGCGAAGTCGATCGTTCGATCGACCTGTGGCAGCATGATCTTGGCATTGAGCTGGTCAAGTTGCACGAAAGCGCCTGTTGCGGCGGCAGCAACCTCGAATACGTCAGCCCAAAGCAGTTTGCGCTGGTCAACGCGCGCAATATAGCCCTTGCCGAAAAGCAGGGCCTCGATCTGGTAGTCTCCTGCAATACCTGCCTGATGACCATCAGAACCGCCAAGAAAAAGCTCGACGAGTCACCTGCGCTCCGGGCCGAGGTCAACGAGATTCTCAGGGAGGAGTCGCTGGAGTATCGTGGCACCTCAGAGGTACGTCACCTGCTCTGGGTGCTCATCGACGACGTCGGTCTCGACGTCATTCGCAAAAAGGTGAAAAATCCCCTCACCAGATTCCGCATCGCGCCCTTCTACGGATGCCATATCCTTCGTCCTTCATCCGTACTCGGAAAGGACAATCCGCTCGAACCAACCTCTCTCGATCTTCTGCTCGACGCGCTTGGTGCAAAATCGATTCCCTTCGAGCACAAGAACCGCTGCTGCGGCTTCCATACCCTGCTGGTCGCCGAAGAGGAGTCTCTGAATGTGGCTGCCGAGGCTTTGCAGGAAGCGATGGAAGAGAAGGCGGATTTCATCGTCACCCCCTGCCCGCTCTGCCACACCGTACTGGACGGTTACCAGGCGAAGGCGCTCAGGCAAAACGGTCTTAAAGGATCGATTCCGGTTTATCATCTCTCCGAAGTGGTCGGCCTTGCGCTCGGCTACTCCGAGCGGCAACTCGGCATAAAACGGCACATCGTGACGGCCTGACCAGCCAGCTTTACCGGGCGCCCTTTTCAAGGCGCCCGCCTGTTTTAAATCCGGCTGAAAAAGTGTACTTTTGCACCTGATTATTTTATTGTCCGCGACATTTCCGGACAGCTCTTTTCCCAACATCAATAACCACTTGCACTCCATGCTCAAAAATGATCTTTTTATCAGGGCGTTGAAAAGGCAGTCGTGCCCCCGTACTCCAATCTGGGTCATGCGCCAGGCCGGCCGTTACCTTCCGGAATACCGCGCCGTCAGGGAGAAAACCGATTTCCTGACTCTCTGCAAAACCCCTGAACTGGCTTGCGAAGTCACGATCCAGCCGGTCGATCTGATGGGTGTGGATGCTGCGATCATCTTCTCGGATATTCTCGTTGTGAACGAAGCGATGGGCATGAACGTCGAGATCATCGAGACCAAAGGCATCAGACTGACTCCTCCGATCCGTTCCCAGGCTGACATCGACAAGCTGATCGATCCTGACGTTGACGAGAAGCTCGGTTACGTGCTCGACGCCATTCGCCTCACCAAGAAGGAACTCGACAACCGTGTGCCGCTTATCGGCTTCTCCGGTGCTGCATGGACGCTCTTCACCTATGCCGTCGAAGGCGGCGGTTCGAAGAATTACGCATGGGCAAAGAAGATGATGTATCGCGAACCGCAGATGGCCCATCAGCTTCTCCAGAAGATCACCACCTGCATCAGCGCTTATCTGATCAAACAGGTGGAAGCCGGTGCCGACGCCATCCAGATTTTCGACTCATGGGCAAGCGCACTCTCCGAGGATGACTATCGCGAGTTCGCCCTGCCGTACATCAAGCAGAACGTGGCTGCCGTGAAGGCTGCCTATCCGGAAGTTCCGGTCATCGTGTTCGCCAAGGACATGAACACCATCCTCACTGATGTGGCTGACACCGGTTGCGATGCTGTCGGTCTCGGCTGGAACATCGACATTTCAAAGGCACGCAAGGAGCTCAACGACCGCGTCTGCCTCCAGGGCAACATGGATCCGACGGTGCTCTACGGTACTCCGGAGAAGATCAGGTCCGAAGCCGCCAAGATTCTCAGGCAGTTCGGCCAGCACACCGACTGTTCAGGCCACGTTTTCAACCTTGGCCACGGAATTCTTCCCGATGTCGATCCGGCCAACCTGAAGTGCCTTGTCGAATTCGTCAAGGAGGAGAGCGCAAAGTACCACTGAGCGCTGCATGATTTCACCTGGCCTGCTCGAAACTCTTTTCGGGCAGGCCTTTTTTTGATCAGTCAGATCGGACGGATCGGTCTGATCTGACTGATCTTTTTCTTTATATTCCTGAAAAAATGTTTTCATGGCTCAGCACTGCAACTGTTCGGAAGGAAGCTTCGGAAGCAGCCGTTACGAAGAGGTTGTTCTCGACAGGCTTCTGTACAGCGCGCGCCTCAAGGAAAGTGTGGCGCGAAGGGACAATGACCTCATCGTGGCGATGGCATCGATGATTGCCGATACCTTCAGGGATGGTGGAAAGGTGCTCCTGTGCGGCAACGGTGGAAGCGCCGCCGATGCGCAGCATCTGGCAGCAGAACTGACCATCAGGTACCGCAGCTCAGTGAACCGCCCTGCGCTTCCGGCTATCGCGCTCTCGACCGATACCTCGGCCCTGACGGCAGGAGGCAACGATTACGGTTTTGATGAAGTTTTTGTCCGGCTTGCCGAGGCTTATGGTCGTCCCGGAGATGTCATGTTCGCACTCTCAACCAGCGGCAACAGTACCAATGTGCTCAAAGCCGTACAGTTTGCACGCAAACGGGAGATGAAGACGCTCGCCCTGCTCGGCGGTGACGGTGGCGAAATCAGGAAACATGCCGACCTGGCAGTGGTGGTGCCCCACACCGGCAGCGCAGACAGAGTCCAGGAGTGCCACATCGCCATCGGCCACGTCATCGTTGAACTCGTAGAGAAAATGTTAGGTTACGATTGAGGAGAATTATGAATGCTGAATGATGAATTGAGAGATCAAGGCGCCGGTTCTTGTCCCCTTCGTCCACCAAGTCCACAACGTCCACTAAATTTTAACACCAACACCATGCCAGTTCAGAATATTGAAGGCTCACTGAACGCCTCGGGGCTCAGGTTTGCGCTCGTGGTTTCACGATTCAACGACTTCATCGGCCAGAAGCTTGTCGAGGGGGCCATAGACTGCATCGTGCGCCACGGCGGATCGGCTGATGAGATCACCATCATCCGCTGTCCCGGAGCGTTCGAGCTGCCTTCGGTCACGAAAAAAGCTGTGCTGTCGGGCAAATACGATGCCGTTGTCACCCTTGGCGTGATTATCCGCGGCTCGACGCCTCATTTCGACGTGATTGCTGCCGAGGCCACCAAAGGTATTGCGCATGTGGGCATGGAGGCAGGCATTCCGGTATCCTTCGGAGTTCTGACTACCGAAAATCTGGAGCAGGCTATCGAGAGAGCCGGCACCAAGGCCGGCAACAAAGGCTTTGACGCAGCCATGACCGCCATCGAGATGGCCAATCTCTTCAGGCAGTTGTGAGAGAAGAGGGGTGCCTGGTCACCTGAAATGATCTTGCAGGGGCGGCTTTTGTTGTCGCCCTGACTCTCAGGAAAAGGACTGCAAGAAGTTCGTGGAGTGCAAGTACGACAGGGTGAAAATATTCCTTCGTGTCCGCCCGTAAGTCACAAAAGCTCACATACTCTTCTCTACACGGCACTATTCTCCAGATTTCCGCTTATAACCCTGTAGCTCTCTTTCATCAGCTCTTCTGTACTGGAGCATTGGCCTGGTTCTATAGGTTTGCCTATGACAAGCCGGATTGTTCCCTTGTTGATTTTCAGACTTTTTTTCGGAGTGATCAGGTGGCTGCCGATAATAGTGACTGGCAGCACCGGCACCCTGGCTTTCTGTGCCACGATGAAAGCACCCCGCTTGAAGGGCAGGAGTCTGCCCGTTTCAGATCTGGTGCCTTCAGGAAAGATGTGAAGCGATCGCCCTTTTTCAAGGGTGCTGCTGGCATCGAGAAGGCTCTGGAGGGCTTCACGGTTCTGCCCGCGCTTGATGAGCACGTAACCGCCGGTTTTCAGTGCCCACCCGAAAACGGGTACCTTTCCCAGCTCCTCTTTGGCTACGAAGCGCAGATTGAGGTTTATCGAGCCGAGCAGCAGCGGAATGTCTGCCATGCCGGCATGGTTGCTGACAACCAGATAGGTTCCGTCGGGGTTGTAGTTCTCCTCTCCCTTCACCTCGATAGAAATGCCGAGCAGCCGTGCTGAAAACCTGCCCCACCATGCGGCTACCGTGTGGAATCGATCACCTGAAGGGTCGAAGAGGTTCAGGATGAAAGAGTAGAGCAACCCGAAAAACATTACCGGGATCAGTACGAGGAAGAAAAGAAGTGTCTGAAGGTTCATGGGCAGACCCGGCTTATCGTTTACTGGTCAATATCTGCAAGGAAGCGAGCAAGCTCTTCATACCGGTTGCCGATCATGGTGGCTTTTTTCGGTTTTTTCATGATTTCGTTCATTGAATCCGGAAGCGGCACCTGCTGGCCGATAGCCGTCATGATAGCCTCGTCAAACTTGACCGGATGAGCTGTTGAGAGCACGATGCCCGGGGTTCCGGTTATGCGGCCTTCCTGACGGCAGCGTTCGAGCGCCCGAAATCCGACGGCGGTATGAGGATCCATCACGTAGCCGTATTTTTCATGAACAGCACGGATCGTTTCAACAGTCTCTTCATCAGAGACGGCCATGCCGGTGATATCTGCTCCCATCCTGTGGAAATCGTTGTCGTAGAAGTGACGCAACCTGGCGAAGTTGCTCGGATTGCCCACGTCCATGGCCGTGGTCAGAGTCCTCACGGTCGGTTTCGGTTCGTAACGTCCGTCTTCGAGGTAACGGGTCACGCTGTCGTTGGCGTTCGAGGCGGCAATGAAGTGGCCGATCGGGAATCCCATCATTTTAGCCATTACGCCGGCGGTCAGGTTGCCATAGTTGCCGCTTGGCACCGAGAAAACCGGCCGTGCGTCCGGGTTCTGCTGCACAAGTTGCAGGGCTGCCCAGGCGTAATAGAACGATTGGGGGATGAGGCGCGATATGTTGATGGAGTTGGCCGAGGTCAGGGTCAGCTTCTGCCGGAGCAAGGGATCCACAAATGCCTCTTTGACCAGACGCTGGCAATCGTCGAAATCGCCCCTGACTTCGAGGGCCAAAACGTTGTCGCCCGCCGTGGTGAGCTGCTGCTCCTGGAGCGGACTGACCTTGCCGGAAGGGTAGAGCAGCACCACCCTGGTGTTCGGAATACCGTGAAACCCATAGGCGACCGCGCTGCCGGTGTCGCCCGAGGTGGCTACCAGTACCGTGATCATACGACTCTCTTCTGCGGCGAAGTGTCCTGTCATCCTCGCAAGAAACCGGGCCCCGTAATCCTTGAAGGCCAGAGTGGGGCCGTGGAACAGCTCTTCGACACAGGTCTCGGGATCGAGCCGGTGCAGAGGGGTCTCGAAGGTGAAGCACTCGTCAATAAGCTCCGAAAGCCGGTCGAGAGGAATTTCATCTCCTGCGAATTTCTTGGCGATGGCGAATGCAATGTTATTGAATGATCCGGTCTGGAGAAGCCCGATCTCTTCCTGCGAGAATCGGGGCATGACCGAAGGGACATATAAACCACCATCAGGGGCGAGCCCTTCAAGGGTGGCTTTTTTCATCGATACCGGTGCAGATGATTTCGTGGTGCTGAAAAAAATCATGACGTAGTGCGTTTCATGGAGTTGAACTGAGAATTCGCGCCCCCTGGCTGCAAACCGGAGAGACCCACATGTCGGAGTGCAGAGCGGCTTTCGAGTGCAGGAACGCCTCCTGCATGGCGAAGCCTGCCGTTTCAGCCGTTTGCCGGGATGACGAGAATGCGAAGACCGACGGCCCTGAGCCGGCTATGCTGCATCCGAGTGCGCCTGCGTCGAGGGCAGCCTGCTTGACTTCGCTGAATGCCGGAATGAGAGGCGCCCGTTTCGGTTCTGCAACCACATCGACCAGTGCCCGGCCGATCAGGTCGTAATCCTCCATCAACAGGCCGGTAACCAGCGCACCGACATTGCCCCACTGTTGTGTGGCGACCGAAAGAGGTATCGCTTTGGGCAGAACGGAGCGTGCAAAGGATGTCTTGAGTTCCGTATGAGGATGCACAAGCGTACAGAAGAGGTTTGCCGGCGGACGGATGGTGATCAGGTCGAGGGGATGGTAGCTGCGGATAAGAATGAAATTGCCGAGCATTGCCGGGGCGGCATTGTCGGCATGGGCCGAGCCGCACGCGACCCGTTCCCCCTCGATGGCAAAATGCACCAGCTCCATTTTTGTGCAGGGTGATCCGAGCAGTTCATTTGCCGCTATGAGCGCGGCGGCGGCACTTGCTGCACTGCTGCCCATGCCGCTGGAAAGGGGAAGGTTCTTTCTGAGCAGCAGATCGATGTGACCGTCGAAAGCTATTCCTTTCGCGGTGCGGATGTACTCAAGGAACTTCAGAACGACAAAACTCGAAGTGTTTTTCCTCGGGTCAAGCGGCAGGGCTCCACCGTCACCCACGATAGAAGTGATCGAAACGGGGCAGTCGCTGCGGCGGTCGTTGTGAATCGTCAGGATTACTTCATCACCGGGTTCGGTAATGGCAAAACCGAGTACGTCAAAACCACACGCAACATTTCCTACCGTTGCTGACGCAAATCCGGTTACGGTTTTCATGGCATGATACTGGGCAAGATTCCTGATTCGGTCTTATGACGGGATATTCTGCAAAAGGCTATTATCCAAATTGTTTCTGGCATTTGAATAACTGAATGCTTTTCATTAAATTCTGAATCAATTTTCAGGAGTGTTACGGGCCGTAGCCGGATTCATGAGAAGGTACGGAGAATCTTTTTCTTTTCTAACAATAACCTATCGATTTCCACATGTCAACAGCAGTCAGACCCGATGAGGTGTCTTCCATACTCCGCAAGCAACTTGCCGGCTTCGAGTCGGAAGCGGATGTATATGATGTAGGAACCGTTCTGCAGGTCGGAGACGGTATCGCCCGTATTTACGGTTTGTCGAATGTCGCCGCCGGTGAACTCCTCGAATTTCCCCACAATGTGATGGGGATGGCTTTGAACCTCGAAGAAGACAACGTCGGTGCTGTGCTTTTCGGCGAGTCAAACGCGGTCAAGGAAGGAGATACGGTCAAGAGAACCAACATTCTTGCTTCGATCCCGGTCGGAGAGGCCATGCTCGGCAGGGTCATCAACCCGCTTGGTGAGCCAATCGATGGCAAGGGACCGATCAATGCCAATATCCGCCTTCCTCTCGAGCGCAGGGCTCCCGGTGTCATTTTCCGTAAATCGGTACACGAACCGCTCCAGACCGGTCTGAAAGCTATCGACGCCATGATTCCGATCGGTCGCGGCCAGCGCGAGCTGATCATCGGTGACCGACAGACAGGCAAGACTGCTGTGGCGCTCGACACCATCATCAACCAGAAAGGCAAAGGGGTCTATTGCATCTATGTGGCTGTCGGTCTGAAAGGCTCGACGGTTGCCCAGGTGGTCAACACCCTCGAAAAATATGGTGCAATGGAGTATACCACGGTCGTTTCAGCTACGGCCTCCGACCCGGCTCCGCTCCAGTTCATCGCTCCGTTCGCCGGCGCAACCATCGGCGAGTTCTTCCGCGACACCGGCCGTCACGCGCTGGTTGTCTACGACGATCTCTCCAAGCAGGCCGTGGCCTACCGCCAGCTCTCCCTGCTCCTCCGCCGTCCGCCGGGACGTGAAGCTTATCCCGGTGATGTGTTCTATCTGCACTCCCGTCTTCTCGAGCGTGCTGCGAAGATCACCGACGACATCGAGGTGGCAAAGAAAATGAATGACCTGCCCGAACCGCTGAAGCCTCTCGTCAAGGGCGGCGGCAGCCTCACGGCGCTGCCGGTCATCGAGACCCAGGCAGGTGACGTGTCGGCTTACATTCCAACAAACGTGATCTCGATCACCGACGGTCAGATTTTCCTTGAGTCGAACCTGTTCAACGCAGGTCAGCGCCCTGCTATCAACGTCGGTATCTCGGTTTCCCGCGTCGGCGGTGCTGCCCAGATCAAGGCGATGAAGAAGGTTGCCGGTACGCTCCGTCTCGACCTTGCCCAGTTCCGCGAACTTGAAGCCTTCTCGAAATTCGGTTCCGACCTTGACAAAACCACAAAGGCTCAGCTCGATCGTGGAGGCCGTCTGGTTGAAATTCTCAAGCAGGGCCAGTATGTGCCGATGTCGGTCGATAAGCAGGTTGCCATTATCTTCGTTGGTACCCAGGGTCTGCTCGACTCGGTTGACATCAGATATGTCCGCCGTTTTGAAGAGGACTTCCATGCCATGCTTGAGCAGAAGCACCCCGATATTCTTTCGTCGATCCTTGAAAAGGGCTCGCTTGAGTCCGATGTGGCCGCGAAGCTGAAGGATGTGGCTGAAAAGTATATCGCCTCCTTCAAGGAAAGGATGAAAGCCTGAAGGCAGGATCAAGAGTGAGTCGGACGCCCCTGGAACATCAGGGGCGTCCGCAAGTTTTTCGGCAATACCAACAATGTTTCGGAATACATGCCTACTTTAAAGGACATACGCATACGCCTCAAGGGTATCAAATCCACACAGCAGGTGACCAAGGCCATGAAGATGGTTGCGGCAGCCAAGCTGAGACGGGCCCAGGACAGGGCGATTCAGGCCCGTCCGTATGCCGGGAAGCTCAGGGAGATGCTTGCATCCCTGTCGGTCAAGGTCGATACGTCGCTCAACCCGCTGCTGTCGGCCCGCGAAGAGGTGAAAAAAGTACTGGTCATCCTGGTGACTTCCGACCGAGGGCTTTGCGGCGGATTCAACACCAATATCATCAAGCTGGCCCAGAAGGTCATTCATGAGGATTACGCGGCGCTGCACTCCAGGGGCGGCGTTACCATGATCTGTGCAGGCACGAAAGGCACCGAGTTTTTCCGCAAGAGAGGTTACAATCTGACGGCTGTCTATCCTGCCGTGTTCCAGAACCTTGATTTCAGCATCGCCAGGGAAATCGCCGATACCGCATCCGGAATGTTCATAAGCGGTGAAGTGGATCGTGTCGTCATGGTCTATAACGAGTTCAAATCGGTGCTTTCGCCGAACCTCAGAGTCGAACAGCTTCTTCCCATCGCACCGGAGCAGGGCAAGAGCGAAGCCAGCAGCGATTATCTCTATGAGCCATCACCGGCGGCCATTATCGACGAGCTTGTACCCAAGCACCTTCACACCCAGGTATGGCGTGTTATGCTGGAGTCCAATGCCGCCGAGCAGGCTGCAAGAATGGGCGCCATGGACTCTGCCACCGAGAACGCCAAGGAGCTGATCCGCTTGCTGAACATCAGTTACAACAGAGCCCGACAGGCAGCCATCACCAAGGAGCTGAGCGAAATTGTCGCCGGCGCCGATGCTCTGAAGCAGTGATCGCAGCAGCAAAAGCTGTTTTACCAGAAAGCGCCTCGAAAATGGCGCTTTCTTTTTTTGGGGGGGAAGTAAGAAAGAATAGGTCGAATAGGTCCTATAAGTCCTATAAGTCCTATAAGTCCTATAAGTCCTATAAGTCCTATTCGACCTATTTCCGAGAGTCTTGGTAACTTCTCAGCCTTCCCGCTTCACACCAAGCTCACAAAAAGAGTTCTTTTCCGGCTTGTATTATTCGGGCGGTCATGAGAAATTAGAGCTACTTTATAATTCTCTACTGTAAAGCAAGTTTGAAGATGAGGGTATTCAAGTTCGGAGGTTCGTCGATCGCCTCGGCAGCAAAGATCAGCAATGTGGCCGGTATTATCAGGAGGGAGTTGAGCCTGACTCAGCTCATCGTTGTGGTATCTGCGGTCGGCAGGGTTACCGATATGCTTGCAGAGGTTGCGGCTCTTGCTGGCAAAGGTGATGTGACATACAGGGAAAAGTACGACAGTATTGTGGCGTTGCATAACGGGATCATCCGTGACCTTTTCCGGGAAGCGGCTGCGGCGGAAGAGTCGTGGTTTCGGGACGTTGTGGCCGAGCTGAACGATGTGCTTCATGGGGTGTTCCTGCTCAGGGAGCTTTCCGGCAAAAGCCTCGCTCTTGTGCTGAGCTACGGCGAGCGGCTGTCGTGCCGGATTGTGAGCCGCTATCTGCATGTTTCAGGCACGCCGTCCGAATGTGTCGATGCCCGCAGCCTCATCGTTACCGACGATAACCATTGCTTTGCGAAGGTTGACAGACTGGCGACCGGCAAGCTGATTCACGAGCGCTTCAGGAACTTCGAGTCTCTGCCGGTGGTGACCGGCTTCATCGCCTCAGCACCGGATGGCAGCGTGACCAACCTCGGTCGCGGCGGCTCAGACTTCACGGCGACGATTCTCGGCGCGGCGCTTCATGCCGAAGAGGTGTGGATATGGACCGATGTCGATGGCTTCTACAGCGCCGATCCGAAGCGCGTGCCCGATGCGCGGGTCATCCCGGAGATCAGCTATGCCGAGGCGATGGAACTGTCGCACGCCGGAGCGAAGGTGCTGCATCCCCTCGCCGTGCAGCCGGTCATGAAGGCGGGGATTCCGTTGCGCATCAGGAACTCCTTCAATCCCGACACACCAGGCACGAGGATCGGCCACGAGGCGGCGAAAGCCGAAGAGCGTCCGGGCACGGTGACGGGGCTTACCTCGATCAATCACGTGGTGCTGCTCAGTCTTTCCGGGAGCGGCATGGCGGGCGTGCCGGGTACGGCGTCGCGGCTCTTCACCTGCCTTGCAAGGCATGGCGTCAACATCATCTTCATCTCGCAGACCTCGTCCGAACAGTCAATCAGCCTTGCCATTGCGCCCGGACAGGCCTCGATGGCCAGGAAGGTGCTCGAAGAGGAGTTTGCCCGCGAGATCGAGGAGCGCAGAGTCGATCCGGTCAGCGTTCGCCGCAACCTGGCAATGGTGGCTGTGGTGGGCAACAAGATGTCGGGCCATCCCGGTGTTTCAGCGCAGCTTTTCGAAACGCTCGGCAAGAACGGCGTCAACGTGATCGCCGTTGCCCAGGGGGCCAACGAGATGAATATTTCGCTGGTCATCGACAGCGCGGACGAGGACAAGGCACTCAACTGCGTCCACGAATCCTTCTTTCTGTCTATGCGCAAGGTGCACGTTTTCATCGCCGGAACCGGTACCATCGCCAGGAGCCTCATCAGCCAGATCCGGCAGCATCGAGCCACCTTGCAGCAGGAGATGGATCTCGACGTGGTGGTTGCGGGGCTTGCCAACACCCGCTCGATGTGCATCGATCCTGCGGGTATCGATCTGGAGCACTGGCACGAGTCGCTGAAGCCGCGTGAGTCGCACGAGGGGATCGGTCACTACATCCGCCTGATTCAGGAGCGGAACCTGCACAATACCATCATGGTGGATTGTACGGCGAGCAGGCAGGTGGCCGAGAGCTATCCCGCGCTGCTCAGGGCGAACATCTCCGTTGCAACGGCCAACAAGCTCGGCATGGCAGGCGCGTGGGAGCTGTATCGCAGGATCATGGATGCGTTGCGCTCCAGCAACGCGAAGTTTCTTTACGAAACCAACGTCGGAGCGGGCTTGCCGGTCATCAACACACTCAACGACCTGAAGAACAGCGGCGACAGGATTGTCTGCATCGAGGGTGTGCTTTCAGGCACCCTGAGCTTCATTTTCAACGAGCTGCGCAAGGGCGGGCGATTCAGCGAGATTGTCCGCAAAGCCAAAGAGGCCGGGTACACCGAACCCGATCCGCGCGACGATCTCTCCGGCGCAGACTTCGCCCGGAAGCTGCTCATCCTCGGCAGGGAGCTTGGCTACCAGCTCGAATATGCCGACGTCGAGTGCCAGAGCCTGGTGCCCGAAGCGCTACGAGGCGAGATGACGCCCGCTGAATTCCTCGACGGCTTGTTGTCAGTCGACGAGTGGTACGCCACGGAGATGGCGAGCGCCGCGAGCGAAGGCATGACCATCGCCTACACCGGCGAGCTTCGGGATGGCAAGGCGAAGGTCGGGCTGAAGCGCGTGCCGCTCGAAAGCCCGGTGGCCGGTCTGAACGGCACCGAGAACCTCGTGGTCTTCACCACAGGGCGCTACCTCAGGACGCCGCTGGTTGTCAAGGGGCCGGGAGCTGGCGGCGAGGTGACGGCGGGTGGCGTCTTTGCCGATATTCTCCGGATTGCGAGCTATCTGGTCTGAGGCGCGGGCGATATGAAGGCGATCATCATCTCTGTCGGCGACGAGCTGCTCAAGGGGCACCGGGTCAACACCAACGCCCCCTTCATCGCTCGCGAACTGGGTTCCATCGGCATTCCAGTCTCCCGAATCGTTGCCTGTCAGGACGATCCGCAGGCGATTCGCGACGCTGTCGTCTCAGCGCTCACCGAAGCCGAGGCGGTGCTCGTGACCGGCGGCCTCGGGCCGACCAGTGACGACCGGACGCGCGACGCGGTTCGGGAGCTGCTCGGGCGCGGGCTGGTGCTCGACGAGCCGTCGTTCGAGCGCATCGCCGACTACTTCCGCCGCCGCAACCGTTCCGTGACCGGGGTGATGAAAGATCAGGCGATGGTGATCGAGGGTTCGGTCGCAATGCCGAACACGAAGGGCACCGCTCCCGGCATGATCATCGAGTGCGCCCCGCAGTTTGCTGGTCGCCACCTCGTGCTCATGCCCGGCGTGCCGACCGAAATGGAGGCGATGATGCAGCTGACGGTCACTCCTTTTTTTGCGCCGCTTTCGGGGGCGTTCATCCGTCACACCCCCGTCATGACGATGGGCATCGGCGAGACGCTGCTCGCGGAGATGATCGTCGAGGTCGAGGAGAATCTGCCCTCCGGCACGACCCTCGCCTACCTGCCTCACGCTGCCGGAGTGAGTCTCATGGTGAGCACCTCGGGTCTACAGTGCGAGGAGGTCGATGCGGAGAACCGCAGCGTGGTCGAGGCCATCGTGGCGAAAGCGGGCCATTTCGTCTACGCAACCTCCGAGGTGACGCTCGAAGAGGTGGTCGTCCGCACACTGCTTGAAAGGAAGCTCATGGTGGCCGTTGCCGAATCGTGCACCGGCGGGCTGGTCGGGAGCCGCCTGACCGATGTGGCCGGTTCATCAGGCTGTTTCCTCGAAGGAGTGGTCACCTACAGCAATCAGGCGAAAGCGCGGCTGCTTGGCGTCGATCCCGGAACCATCGAACAGTACGGCGCGGTCAGCGAGCCGGTCGCCGAAGAGATGGCTCGCGGCTGCCTGCTCAACAGCGGTGCGGACATCGCCGTGGCCACGACCGGCATTGCCGGGCCGGGAGGTGGAACTCCGGAAAAACCGGTGGGCACGATCTGTATTGCCGTAGCGTCGAGAACCGCCGATGGAACTCTTCTGCTTGAAGCATCGACCTTGTCGATGCATGGTGATCGTCGCCAGAACAAGCTTCGTTTCAGCGAAGCCGCTCTCAGGGCTTTGCTTGCAAGGCTGAAGAGGCTCTCTTCCTGATCGTGTCTTCGGAATATCCGGTGTATCATCCCGCTCTGACCGCTTTCAGGATCATGCAACAATCCGATAACCGAAAAAATATCCGGACATGAGACGCCTGACCGTCAGTTTCATTATGATTTGCGTCCTGCTTGTTCCTGTAAGGATTCATGCGGCACAGCTTCTGACTCCGGCGCTTGTCAGGGAGTGGATGCATCTGGGTGCTCAGGGAAATGCCGATGCCCAGAACAATCTCGGTCTGCTCTTTTCGATCGGTCGCGGTGTGAGGCAGGATTATGCGGAGGCGCTCAAGTGGTATCGTCTTGCGGCGGCACAGGGTCATGCCGGTGCCCAGAACAACCTTGGGCTCATGTATTCCGAGGGGCAGGGGGTCAGCCAGAACTTCATCGAAGCGCTGAAATGGTTTCAGCTGGCCGCCATCAAAGGCAATCCTGATGCGCAGGACAATCTCGGGCTCATGTACTTTGAAGGTCAGGGGGTCGGGAAGGACTATGCGGAGGCGGCAAAATGGTTCAGGCTGTCAGCTGAACAGGGAAACGCTGATGCCCGGAACAATCTCGGCTGGATGTATCATCAGGGTCTCGGTGTGTCGAGAGACTACACCGAAGCGATGAACTGGTTTCTTCTTGCCGCGGCGCAGGGTGACGTGCAGGCTCAGTTCACCATTGGAGAGATGTACGAAAGGGGGCTGGGAGTGAACCGCGATTTTTCACAGGCGGCTGCCTGGTACAAAAAGGCCTGTGATAACGGACTTGAGGCCGGTTGCGCGCAATTGCGCAAACTCAGGAGTGCCGGAAACTGACAGTTCCGATTTATCGGAATCCTTTAAAGCGGTTACGAAATGTGTATATTTTTCCGGCTGCTCCGTCTCGGAAGACAGGGGAGCCTCTCCTGTGCCGCAGGTGTGAGACTGAGGGATAACCACTGAAAAAAGTGTGCATGTTTTATGGCTTCCATTGCAAAACTTCCTGACATTGTCGCCAACAGGATTTCTGCCGGCGAGGTGGTGCAGCGTCCGGCCTCGGTGGTCAAGGAACTGCTTGAAAACTCCATCGATTCAGGTGCCAGCCGCATTACCGTCGTCATAAGGGATGCCGGTCGCCAACTTGTCCGGATTATCGACAACGGCTGTGGCATGGACAGCGAGGATGTCCTGCTCAGCGTGGAGCGTTTCGCCACCAGCAAGATAGCGGGAGTGGACGATCTCGATACTCTCAGGACGCTCGGATTCAGGGGGGAGGCTCTTGCCAGTATCTCTTCGGTATCGCATTTCGAAATGAAAACCCGGCGGGAGAGTGACCAGCTTGGAACCTTGCTCACCAGCGAAGGGGGGGTGCTCGATGCTCCACGCCCGGTGCAGTGCGAGGCAGGTACCATGATATCGGTACGGAACCTCTTTTTCAACGTGCCGGCCCGGCGCAAGTTCCTCAAATCCAACGCTACCGAATTCCGCCATATTCACGAAACGGTCAAGGCTTTTGTGCTTGCCTGGCCCGAGATCGAATGGCGTATGATCAACGATGACGAGGAGCTGTTCCATTTCCGTACACCCGATGTGCGAGAGCGGCTCAACCTTTTCTATGGCGAAGGATTTGGTGACAGTCTCATCGAGGTGACCGAAGAGAACGACTATCTTTCCGTCGGCGGGTACCTCGGCAAGCCGGGCCTCATGGTGCGCCAGAAGTATGACCAGTACTTTTTCATCAACCGTCGCCTCATCCAGAACCGGATGCTGGTGCAGGCTGTCCAGCAGGCTTATGGTGAACTGCTTGAAGAACGGCAGTCTCCTTTTGCCCTGCTTTTTCTTGGCCTCGATCCCTCTCTGGTCGATGTGAATGTGCATCCGGCCAAGCTCGAAGTACGGTTCGAAGATGAACGCAGTATCAGGAGCATGGTCTATCCGGTCGTCAGGCGCGCCGTGCAGATGCACGATTTTTCGCCCGAAGCGTCGGTTGCAGCCTTGTCCCGCGAGGCCCCTTTGTCCGGGGTGCCCTCCGGGAAGCTCTCATACTCCTCCTTTTCGGGAAAAACCTCGACGACCGGCGACCTGTACAAAAACTACCGGGAGGGAGCGTTCAGCGCTGCCGGTTTCGGAGATCGACCGCTTTTCGAGTCCACCCGGCTCTCATCCGCATCTGCTGAAAGCGGTCCGGCTTCGATTGTGCAGGAGTCTTTTCTGGCTCCCTCGGCAGCTCAGCCGGCCATCGCTGACGAGCAGAATCCGGTAGCTCCGGACAAGGAACCGAAAATCTGGCAGTTGCATAACAAGTACATCATCTGCCAGATCAAGACAGGCCTGATGATCATCGATCAGCATGTGGCCCATGAACGGGTGCTTTACGAACGGGCCATCGATGTCATGAATGAAGCGGTCCCGAATTCACAGCAACTGCTTTTTCCGCAGAAGATCGATCTGAAGCCCTGGCAGTACGAGATTTTCGAAGAGATCGGAGAAGAGTTGTACCGCCTCGGGTTCAACATCCGGCCTTTTGGTGGCATGAGCGTCATGATCGAAGGGGTTCCACCCGATGTGCGCGATGGCACAGAATCAACGATTCTGCAGGATATGATTGCCGAATATCAGGAAAATGCCTCAAGGCTGAAACTTGAAAAGCGAGATAATCTCGCCAAATCCTATTCATGCCGGAATGCCATCATGACAGGCCAGAAGCTCGGTGTCGAGGAGATGAGGATGCTGATCGACCGCCTCTTCGCCACCCGGATGCCCTATGTCTGCCCGCATGGGCGACCGGTCATCATCCGCCTGTCGCTTGACGAACTCGATCGCATGTTCGGCAGGAAGTAGGGGAGGGAAGAAGTGTACCTGGCGGACATTGTGGACTTTTTTGTGACAGAAGAGTGGTAGAAAACCTGGAGCGGGCGGCATGGTCCACGCTGTCCACAGAGCATGTTCTCGCAGGTTCTTCGCCGCTCACCCTCCGCTTGTTTTTCAAAAGTAATGTTCGTACATTGCTCGCCAGAGAGATTATACCCTTGTAGCTCAGAGGATAGAGCAGCAGTTTCCTAAACTGTTGGTCGGCAGTTCGAGTCTGCCCAAGGGTACTCCTCACCACTCATATAAGGCCGTTCAGACGGGAAAAAGCAGCAGGGGCGCCCCCTGCTGCTTTTTTTTGTTTCCGGTTTTTGCACGTGGTGTTCAGCGCTGCCGGTTGCATCCGCCTTTTCCGGCTCCACGACCAGTCCCCCAGTTTCCTCCGGTGTTCTGATCCCAAACCCATGCGGCTACCGCATTCAGCTCCGCACTGCTCAGCGGTATCGGAGGCATAAGACCGAACCGGGTGACAGCCTGCTCGTCGGCAAGCATTTTTTCCTTTGATGGTGATTTGATGAATTCAGCCATCTGCCTGATGCCTTCGCTTCTGGATGAAAAACGCTGGTGGTATCGGGCTGCAACCGGCAGAATGGGTGGGGCTGATTTTGGAGGAGGAGTGATCGAGTGACAGACGCTGCAATGTTTGTCGAAGACAGCCTTGCCGTCTGCGGCAGCCGAAGCGCTTGACGGAAAACTTCCTGTCACTACTCCCGCGATGACCAGAATCGATCCGGCGGCAAGAATTTTTTGAACCTGTTTCATGACTCACAGATATTCATGGTTGCACAAAATCAGCAATGTCTTGATGCATCGCTCTGCTGAAGTTAGCGAAAAACAGGGAAAGCCGTTCTGTCAGCATCATCGAGCCTTTGTGCATCCTCTTTTTTTCAGGACGCTTAAAACCGTATACTTAGGACAGGAATATCTATCAGAACCTGACGGTGCAGACCCATGAGAGTACTCAGAAACGCTTTTCTGCTTATCCTGCTTTTTCTGGTTGCCGATGTGGCCAGATATTTTTTTATCCCCGATATTTCTCGGCTTGCCGTGACCAATCCCGGAAAAACAGCCTTCATGGAGTACCGCGAAGCCGAGTGGCGCAATGCAGGAAGTGACAGAACCGTCAGGCAGCACTGGGTTCCTCTGAAAAAGGTTTCACCCTCCCTGATCAAGGCGGTGCTCATTTCCGAAGACAACAAATTCTGGAGTCATGAAGGGTTTGATTTCAAGGCTATCGAAAGCGCCATTGAAAAAAATATCGAGGCCGGAGAGTTCAGGTTCGGAGCCAGCACCATAAGCCAGCAGCTTGCCAAGAACCTTTTTCTTTCACCTTCGAAAAATCCCCTGCGTAAAATCAAGGAGGCGATTCTTACCTGGCGTATTGAGCGAACGCTTTCAAAACGACGTATTCTTGAGATGTATGTCAATGTTGCTGAATGGGGGGATGGCATATTCGGTATCGAGGAGGCAGCGCGTCACTATTATGGAGTCAGTGCATCCCGTCTTTCAGCCCGACAGTCGGCGAGGCTTGCGGCCGTGCTTCCCAATCCGGTCAGGTACAGGCCTACAGGATCGTCCCGCTTTGTCACAGTCCGTTCCAGCCGAATCTATGCCGTAATGCTCAGGCGCGGTCTGGTGGTTCCGGACTACAGGGAGGTTATGAGTGCCCCGGATACGCCGGCTGTTCAGCCGCCTGATTCGGTTGTCGTGGGCGTACCGGAAAACCTTATTCAGCAGGCTTCCGCGCCCGACAGCGTCGGCCAGGAGCCGGAAGAGGCGCCTGCTTCAGGAGATGCTTCCGAAAACATCCGGTCCGGCAACTGATTTTGCCGGACCGGATAGGACAAATGGCTGGCGGTCAGGCTTGCTCAAAGAATGACTTGTCCACACCGCATACCGGGCATACCCAATCTTCCGGAAGATCTTCGAATGCTGTTCCCGGATCGATGCCGTTATTCGGATCGCCATCTTCGGGGTCGTAAACATAGCCGCAGGGAACACAAACCCATTTCTGCATAATATTATCTCCTTTTGACAAGATTTTCTGAATTAAAAAAAGAGCTGGTTGAAACGATTGGCTGAACACCGCTGCTGAACTCAACAATCGTCAATCAAGTAAAACCCTTCGCCGATTAAAAAGTTCACCGACGGTGACCATGAGAACACCGGGGCGCAAAAGGCTTCCGGATGATATTAATCCGGCAAGCATAGACATGACAGGTGTCGGAGCTTATGCGGCTAACTTGATGGGGCTTGAATTTATAGATGAACAGTCACCTGTTTGAGGCCCGGATTGATACATCTGGCATCCTGAGCGGACTCAGACCCAGCCGCGCAGTTTCATGGCTTCCGCTATACGGCGAATGGCCACGATCATCGCAGCCGTCCGGTTATCGACGCTGTGCTTTTCGGCCACCCGGTGCACGGCCCTGATTGCTGCGGTCATCTTTTTTTCAAGCTGCCGGTGCACGGCATCCTCTTCCCAGTACCAGCCGGTGGTGTTCTGCACCATTTCAAAGTAGGAGACCGTCACGCCACCGGCGTTGCAAAGCAGGTCGGGGATGAGGTAGATGCCACGCTCATGCAGCACCTTGTCAGCTTTGGGCGTGGTTGGGCCGTTGGCCAGTTCCGCGACGATACGGGCTTTGATGCCGCGGGCGATGCTGCACGAAATTTCATCTTCGAGGGCCGCAGGGATGAGCACGGTGACGTCGAGTTCGAGCAACTCCTTGTCGCTTACCGGAAGAGAGCCCGGAAAATCGCTGACCGAACCGCTTATCTTTTTATGCTCCATCAGTGCGGCATGATCGAGTCCGTCAGGCTTGAAGATTCCACCCTTCGAATCCGAAACCGCTGTAACCGTCATGCCGAGCAGCTCCACGAGGAGCTTGTGGGCGAACGACCCGGCATTGCCGTAGCCGTTGATGGCAGCGGTTTTGCCGCGAAGGTCTATACCGAGCATCGTTGCGGCTTCACGGATACAGATGATCCCCCCCCTTGCCGTGGCATCTCCCCGTCCGAGTGAACCTCCGATAGCCAGCGGCTTGCCGGTGATGACGCCGAAATCGTTGTGCCCCTGCATGAATGAATATTCATCCGCCATCCATGCCATGATCTGAGGAGTGGTATAGACATCGGGTGCCGGCACATCCTTTTCAAGTCCGAGCAGGCGACCGACCTGGCGTATATAGCCTCTCGACAGCCGTTCAAGTTCACCGGGAGACATGGCTTTGGGGTTGCAGATCACTCCGCCTTTCGCGCCGCCAAGCGGAATGTCCATGACAGCGGTTTTCCATGTCATCCATGCGGCCAGAGCCCTGACCGAATCGATCGTCTCGTCGGGATGGAAACGGATTCCTCCCTTGTTTGGGCCGCGTGCATCGTTGTACTGTACCCTGAATCCATGAAAGGTGTGCACCGATCCGTCATCCATTCTGACCGGAATGGTCACATGCATTTCCCGCATTGGCCAGCGGAGCAGTTCGAGCACTTCGGGATCGAGGCCGATGACGGCCGCGGCCGCATCGAGCTGCTCTCTGGCGCTTTTGAACGGGTTTTCATCTCCGCTCACGGATGGAGAGCAGTGGTCGAGTCCAAAAGGTTCCGTATCCGTTGTGCCTGATTGGGGCTTGTCGTTCGGTGGCTGCATGATGGTATATTTCGACAGATTTTCAGAATTTCAGGACTTGCGGAAGAGTACGGAACCATAGCCGACAACGCAGGAGCGCTTTCCCTTTTCAGCATCTCCACTGTTGCTGTAGGCGATCACTTCACCGTGCCAGTGCTTCAGACGACTGGTTTCAAGTACGGTTCTGACGGCATCGGGGCTGCAGAAAGCGGTTTCAAGACCGGGAACCCCTTGTCTCATGACTGCCGACTCATGGCGCTCAAGTCCTTCGATATCCATTCCGGCCATCAGTTGAAGGGTCGTGCGATCGATTGCCTCGCCATCATGTCGGGAGGGATAGTGTGAAAGGTCGCTGCTTGCCACGAGAAGGTCGTCGTCGGTGATGACCGACAGAAGTTGTCTGGCACATATTCGGTGAACGTCATTCGCGTTCCTCCCGAAAAGCACCGGCAGGATCATGAAACCGGCTTGCAGAACGTGCTGGAGCATCGGAACCTGCACTTCGAGCACGTGATCACGCCTGTGGGCTTCTTCGGAATGCCGGTAAAGCCGTGGGTCGATCTCCGTCAGGCGGCTTCTCATGACCCGGTCGATCGGTACGATTCCGGTTGGCGTGCGCCAAGCGTCATGCGGGGCGACAGCGATGCCGTCAAACAGGGCAGCATGGGCATTGCCAAGAAGCACGATGGTATGCAATGAGTAACGTTCAAAGCTCTGAAATGCGGCAGCGGCCACTGATCCGCTGTATATCCATCCGGCATGAGGCACGATGAGCGCTTTCGGCTGCGTTGTTGGTGAGCCTGAGCGTTCATATCTGAAAAGCCTTGTCAGCATGGTGTCGATACCGGTGGCATCGCCCGGATAGAATGAGCCGGCAACAGCGGGATTTCTGATCCATTGCATCATTTTTTTCGGCTTACTGATTTATCGGAGTCCGGGCATGGCAGGCAGGGCAATAACCATTTTTTTCGAAGCGTTCGATCAGGCAGCCGGTTATGCAGTGCGTTTTTCTCGCAACCAGCAGCTCGCCGCATTGCGCACAAAGAGTGTCATTATGGGCTGTTCCGGCATAAACATGGTGCAATCCGGCTTTTCGTCCGGTTTCTCTGGCGTTGTCGATGGCATCGGTCGGTGTTGGAGGGGTATCATGCATTTTCCATGAAATATGCGGCCAGAAAGGTATGATATGCCAGGGCACTTCAGGCCCGAGATCGTGCGCGATGAAGGCGGCAAGACGTTCGAGCATGGCGGGATCGTCTGAGTGGCCCGGAATGACAAGCGTCGTGACTTCGAGGTGAACACCGCTCCGGTAAATATGGCGAAGGCTGTCAAGCACGGGGGTGAGCCGGGCTCCGCAGATGCGCCGGTAAAAAGCATCATCGATCGACTTGAGATCGACATTGATGGCATCGAGCCATGGATGGATGGCTTCCAGACAGTTCAGCGACAGATAGCCGTTGCTTACCCAGATATTGCTGAGGCCGGCCTGCCGTGAGATTTTCATGATCTCCAGAGCATATTCGGCAAAGATGGCTGGCTCGGTATAGGTGCAGGAGATCGAGGGGCATCCGGCATGCAGCGCATTCCGGACAATCTCTTCAGGAGCCGTGAACGGAATGGTTCTTTCGTCGGGGATCATCTGGCTGATCTGCCAGTTCTGGCAATTGGCACATCTGAAGTTGCAACCGGGAGTACCGAAAGACCAGGTCATGGTACCCGGCATGAAGTGATACAGCGGCTTTTTCTCCACTGGATCGGCAGCCTGTGAAACAGCACGGCCGAAGGTGAGGGTGAGCAGATGTCCATCGACGTTGCGGCGCACCCTGCACAACCCGCTTCTGCCCGGTCGTATGCGGCAGTAGTGACGGCAGAGGTCGCACTGGAGCGCTCCGTCAGGGGCGACATGATAGAAGTTCGCTGCGTGCATGATGCTTGTTATCCTTCAGGCCCAGCCAGGAGAACAGTCAGCCGGGCCTTTAACGATACAAGCAGATAAGCGTTCCTACAGGGTGATAGTTCCCTGGTAAACCACTCGTGCAGGCCCTTCGAGATAAATATCATCCATCGAATCGCTGAAGCCAACCATGAGGGTATCCCCGCTTCTTACCTTCACCCTGACTGGTGACGAAGAGACCTTGCCAAGCCGGTAGCTCATCAGGGCCGCAGCCACAGTGCCGGTGCCGCAGGCAAGGGTTTCATCCTCGACGCCGCGCTCGAACGTCCTGATGCTGAGCGCGTCCGGAGCGGTGACTTCCAGGAAGTTGACATTTGTGCCCTCGGGGAACAGGTCTTTCCGGTGCCGGATCGCCTTGCCTTCGGTGAAGACATCCATCTCGTCGAGCTTATCGACATAGGCGATAACGTGCGGTGAGCCGGTATCAACGAAATGGCACTTCCATGCTCCTGCCTGAAAGTCATCCCTGAAATCCGAAGGAGGAAGCATGTGCAGCCTGACGGTCTCCTCGCCGGTCACTTCGGCTTCATATCGCCCGGGGCCGGCCTCAAAAACAAAGCGGACCTCTGAAGGGCGAATGCCGATGTGAAATGCGAACCAGACGGCGCAACGACCACCGTTCCCGCACATGGAACCGGGAAAGCCGTCGGCATTGTGGTAATTCATTCTGAAATCGGCTTTTCCGGAAGTTTCGATGAGGATCAGGCCGTCGGCTCCGATACCGGTTCGCCGCGTGCACATGGCATTGATCTGTTCCCGGGTGAGCCTTACATTTCCTGATCGGTTGTCGATGACGATGAAATCATTGCCGGCGCCCGACATTTTGGTGAAGTCGATCTGCATGTCTCTTTTTTTTAAAGTCAGTTTTCAGTAAAATATTTTGACTATACCAGATTTGAATCTGGTGAAAAAAGTTGCATCCGGATGCTTTCCGGATGCTCTGTCCCCAGGAGTTGAAGGGCAAAAAACTTTATTATTAAATAAATTTTCTTATTTTATTTGCTACTGTTGCAGGTAACTTTTTTCTCTGAGCCGACCTGCAGAAATGTTTTTTCCGGGAGTCTCTCCATGTCGTGTCAGTCACCGGTTTCCTTTCCGGGACGGGCAGTTGGTCGCATATACTGGAGAACTCAGCCGGTTTTTTCGGTTTCTTCAACCTGAAAATACGTCCAAACAAAGGAGAAAATACAATGGCTGAACAAGTGAAACCCGCAGGGGTCAAGCCGAAGGGGACAGTGCCTCCTCCAAAGGGGAACGCACCGGCTCCGAAGGCAAACGGCGCGCCAGGCGGAGCATCGGTCATTAAAGAACAGGATGCCGCCAAGATGAGACGTTTTCTGTTCCAGCGAACAGAAACCCGCTCAACGAAGTGGTTCCAGATCTTCGATACCGAAAAGGTCGATGACGAGCAGGTGGTCGGCGGCCATCTTGCGCTGCTCGGTGTGCTGGGCTTCATCATGGCGATCTACTACATCTCGGGTATCCAGGTGTTCCCCTGGGGTGCTCCGGGGTTCCACGACAACTGGTTCTATCTGACCATCAAACCAAGGATGGTCTCGCTCGGTATCGACACGTACAGCACCAAGACCCCTGATCTCGAATGGGCAGCCACCAAGCTGCTTCTCTGGGCCGGTTATCATTTTCTTGCCGGTTCGGTACTCCTGTTCGGCGGATGGCGCCACTGGACGCACAATCTGACCAATCCCTTCACAGGCCGTTGCGGCAACTTCCGCGATTTCCGTTTCCTCGGCAAGTTCGGTGATGTGGTTTTCAGCGGCACCAGCGCAAAGTCCTACAAAGAGGCGCTCGGACCACACGCCGTGTACATGTCCCTGCTTTTCCTCGGCTGGGGTCTGGTGATGTGGCTTATTCTCGGTTTCGCTCCGATTCCCGACTTCCAGACGATCAACTCGGAGACCTTCATGTCGTTCGTCTTCGCGGTGATCTTCTTCGCTCTCGGAATCTACTGGTGGAACAATCCTCCGAATGCCGCCATTCACCTCAACGATGACATGAAGGCCGCTTTCTCGGTTCACCTGACAGCGATCGGCTACATCAACATCGCTCTCGGCGTCATCGCCTTTGTGGCTTTCCAGCAGCCGTCGTTCCACGCCTACTACAAGGAACTCGACAATCTGGTCTTCTACATCTATGGTGAGCCCTTCAACCGTGTCAGCTTCAACTTCGTGGAGCAGGGCGGCAAGGTCATCTCCGGCGCCAAGGAGTTCGCAGATTTCCCTGCCTATGCCATTCTTCCCAAGAACGGTGAATCGTTCGGCATGTCGAGGGTCGTGATCAACCTGATCACCTTCAACCACATCATCTGCGGTGTGCTCTATGTGTTTGCCGGTGTCTATCATGGTGGCCAGTATCTGCTCAAGATCCAGCTCAACGGCATCTACAACCAGATCAAGTCCATCTGGATCACCAAGGGACGCGACCAGGAAGTCCAGGTCAAGATTCTCGGTACCGTTATGGCCCTCTGTTTCTCGACCATGCTTTCAGTCTATGCGGTCATCGTCTGGAACACCATCTGCGAGCTGAACATTTTCGGCACCAACATCATGATGTCGTTCTACTGGCTCAAGCCACTGCCGATCTTCCAGTGGATGTTCGCAGATCCGAGTATCAACGACTGGGTGATGGCTCACGTCATCACGGCCGGTTCGCTCTTCTCGCTGATCGCTCTGGTTCGTATCGCTTTCTTTGCCCACACTTCACCGCTGTGGGATGATCTCGGCCTCAAAAAGAACTCCTACTCCTTCCCGTGCCTTGGCCCGGTCTATGGCGGTACCTGCGGTGTTTCCATCCAGGACCAGCTCTGGTTCGCCATGCTCTGGGGTGTCAAGGGTCTGTCTGCTGTCTGCTGGTATATCGATGGTGCTTGGATTGCTTCGATGATGTATGGTGTGCCTGCTGCCGATGCCAAAGCCTGGGATGCTATTGCCGGTCTCAAGCATCACTACACCTCGGGTATCTTCTACTACTTCTGGACCGAGACTGTGACGATCTTCTCGAGTTCGCACCTTTCGACGATCCTCATGATCGGTCACCTGGTGTGGTTCATCAGCTTTGCTGTGTGGTTCGAGGATCGCGGTTCCCGTCTTGAAGGTGCTGATATTCAGACCCGTACCATCCGCTGGCTGGGCAAGAAGTTCCTCAACAGGGACGTGAATTTCCGCTTCCCGGTACTGACCATTTCGGATTCCAAGCTTGCCGGTACCTTCCTCTATTTCGGCGGTACCTTCATGCTGGTCTTCCTGTTCATTGCCAACGGCTTCTATCAGACCAATTCGCCTCTGCCTCCACCGGTCAGCCATTCGGCAGTTTCCGGTCAGGAGATGCTGGCTCAGCTGGTCGATACGCTGATGAAACTGATTGCGTAACATTACGGTACGAAGGGGCTTCTGCCCCTTCGGCCATCTTGAGCATAACGTTTACAACGTAAAAAAATTTTAGAGAGGGGGGTTTGTATGGCCGAACCTGTTGAAAATAAAAACCAGGCACCTGCACCGGGCGCGAAAGCAGCTCCGAAAGGCGCTCCGGTGGCACCAAAAGCCGGTGCTCCCGCTGCGCCAAAAGGTCCGGCTTCACCGAAAGGGGCTCCTGCCGCAAAAGGCGGGGCTCCGGCTGCGAAGCAGACCGGCAAGCCGCGGCTCGCTCCGCTGGGTGTCACGCTCGGACGTTCGGGTGTCCGTCAGGAGTCCGCGCTTCCATATGTAAAGCCCAAAGCAGCGCCGCCGCCAAAACCGGCCGCACCGGCTGCCAAGGGCGCTCCCGCCGCCAAAGGCGCTCCGGCCCCGAAAGCGGCGCCGTCAGCAACTGCCGCGCCGGCTGCAAAACCAGCGGCACCTAAAGCCAAAAAGCACTACTTTATCATCGAGAACCTCTGTGTCGGCTGTGGGCTGTGTCTTGACAAATGTCCACCAAAAGTCAACGCCATCGGTTACAAGTTCTATGGCGACGTACAGGAGGGTGGTTTCAGATGTTACGTCGACCAGAAAGCCTGTATCTCCTGTTCGGCATGCTTCTCGGGTGATGAATGTCCGTCTGGCGCCCTGATTGAAGTGCTTCCTGAAGGAGATGTGCTTGACTTTTCCTATACGCCTCCGGACAGGCTCGATTTCGATCTCCGCTTCCTGCATCGCTTCCATCGCGAGGTCAGGTAGTCCGACCCACTGTTTTGTTACAGCACTGAGTAAAAAAGCATTGCTTTACAGAAAAGCAATGCTTTTTTTATTTGTTTGATTCAGCACCATTCCGATAAATAACAGCAGCGTGCACGACCAGACAATCCCGCATAACAGGAGCGAAATCGTCCCTTCAGAAAGAACGCTCGTCATTATTCCGACCTATAACGAAGCTGAAAACATCGGGCCACTTGTCGGGAACATTCTTGAGCGTTATCCCGATTCAATCAATCTTCTCGTTATTGACGACAATTCACCGGATGGTACAGCCGATATCGTCAGGAAAATCATGGAAAAAGAGGGGCGGGTCACCCTGTTGACAAGGCCGGCGAAGCTTGGGCTTGGCACAGCCTATCTGACAGGTTTCCGTTACGCCCTTGACCGCGGGTACGAAAGAGTCATCGAGATGGATGCTGATTTTTCCCATGATCCTGAAGCTATAGCCTCTCTGCTTGCAGCCATGAATGGTGCCGGTATGGTCATAGGATCGAGGTATATGAACAACACCGTCAATGTGATCAACTGGCCATTATCGAGGCTCATTCTCTCAAAGGCTGCCAGCATTTACACAAGAGTGATCACCGGTATGCCGGTATCCGATCCGACAAGCGGGTTCAAATGTATCAGTGCCGAAGTTCTTGAATCAATAGCTCTGGAACGGGTACACTCACAAGGATACTCGTTCCAGATCGAGATAGATTACCGGGCCTGGCGAAAGGGATTCGTCATCCGGGAAGTGCCTATTGTTTTTGTAGACAGGAGTGTCGGTAAATCGAAAATGACACGGAAAAATATTTTCGAAGCCGTCTGGATGGTCTGGTGGCTGAAAATCCTTTCGATTGTCAGGAAGCTGTAGGGGAGGCGTCAGGTGGGAAGACTTGGTGAACATAAAATTATCAATAAATTTTTGTCCACCAAGTCCACCAAGCGATCTTTCACTCAGCCCTCAGCCCTCAGCCCTCAGCCCTCAGCCCTCAGCCCCTAACACTTATCCATCGCACGCTCATTTTCCGGCATTCTTTTCAGCTATCAGCTGGTTGGCTATTTCAACCGGTGCTTCTTCGTAATGACTGAAAGTGTAGCTGTAGCGGGCACGGCTCTGGGTCAGCCTCGTCAGTGCATGATGGAATGCTGAAAGTGAGGCCTGCGGAATGAGCGCCTTGATGATCTGAAACCTGCTGTCGGTATCCATGCCGAGAATTTTACCTCGTTTGCCGGATATGTCTCCAACGATTTCTCCGGTATACTGGTCGGGGGTATGGACAATAAGAGAGCAGATCGGTTCGAGCACCAGAGGCTTGGCTTTTTCAAATGCTGCTCTGAATGCCATGCCTGCGGCAATCTTGAAAGCATATTCAGAACTGTCAACCGGGTGGTAAGACCCATCGTAAACCACAGCTTTCAGATCGACCACGGGGTATCCGGTGAGGCTGCCTTCGGTGATCGATTCGCGCAATCCCTTTTCAACAGCAGGCAGGTAGCGGGTAGGGACTACACCTCCGACGACTTCACTGGCAAACTCGAAACCCGAATCCCTGTCAAGTGGTTCGATCCGAACCCAGACATCGCCGTATTGACCGCGACCGCCGGATTGTTTCTTGAATTTGCCCTGTGCCGATGCGCTCAGACGTATGGTTTCACGATAAGGAATACGCACGGGGGAGACCTCCACCTGAACATTGAACTTGTTTCTGAGGCGGCTGATAATGATATCGAGATGCGTTTCACCAAGTGTTTTCAGGATGGTCTGGTTGAATTCTGTATCATGTTCAATGGCAAAACTCGGATCCTCCTCATGGAGATGGTGCAGACCGGCAGAGATTTTCTCTTCATCTCCCTGGGTGACAGGGACAATCGCCGAACTGAGTACCGGTTCAGGAAAGATGATAGGGCTGATCCGGCAATCGACTCCCTTGTCGGCAAGCGTGTCATTGGTATGAGCGTTTTTGAGCTTTACCACCATGCCGATATCACCGGCAAGCAGCTTGTCTGCGGGAATCTTTTTCTGTCCGAGCATGGTGTATACCTGCCCGAGTTTTTCAATCTGGCCGGTCTGTGCATCGAGCAGTTCATGTCCGCTTTCGATGTGGCCCGAGTAGACTCGCACATAGGATATTTCACCCACTCTCGGTTCTGACATGGTTTTGAAGATGAAGGCGACAGTCGGACCATCAGGATCGGGCTGGAGCAGTTTTTCATCGTTCATGAGTGAACAGAATGTATGTTCCGGGCCACGCTCTATCGGTGAAGGGCAAAGATTGACGATGGCGTTGAGAAGTCTTTCCGAACCGATGAGATGAAGCGGAGAGGTACAGAAAACAGGGAAGAAGGTTCTGGTGAGAAGAGCTGATTTGATGCCGGCACGGAGCTCGTCTTCGGTCAGGTTGCCAACCTCGAAAAAGCGGTTCATCAGCTCCTCGTCGGTTTCAGCCACCGCTTCCACCAGTTGCTGGTGCAGCTCTTCCGCCTTTTTCCTGTAAAGATCGGGAATTTCTGAAACTACCATGCTGCCGGACTTGTCAGGGCTGAATTCAAGCTGCTTCATCAGGAGGACATCGATCAGTATATGGTGTCCGAGTCCCTCTTTAGCGGGAAACTGGATAGGCGTGACCATGTGCCCGAAATGGTCACGAAGGGATTCGATGGTTGCATTGAAATCAGCGCGATCGGCATCGAGTCTGGTAAGCACGAACATGGTCGGCTTGTAATACTCTTTTGTGTATTCCCAGATCGTATCGGTGCCGACCTCGACGCCAGTTGCAGCATTGACGGCGATCAGTACCGTATCGGCGACCCTCATTGCAGATTTGACGTCACCGTGGAAGTCGAGCAGACCGGGGGTATCGATGAGATTGATTTTCTTCTCATTCCATAGTCCATGAATAAGACTTGTATTCAGGCTGTGCTTTCTTTCAGTTTCGTCGGAAGCGTAATCGGACAGAGTCGTGCCGTCGTCGATGCTGCCGAGCCGGTTGATGACACCCATGCTCAGGGCCAATGATTCGCAAAGCATGGTTTTCCCTGTGCCGGTATGTCCGGTTACAACAATGTTCCTTAATTGATCCGCTGGAACAGCTTGCATGTCAGTTCTCCTTTCTTGGATTGGTTTAACGGAGCCGCCTGCTTTCACTGCTTTCCTGGCTGAGAGTGCATTGCGCAGTGGGTCAGCATTGGCACTAATTGAAAACTTAGTGAAAAAAAGTTGCATTCAGTGAGTCTCTGGCATGAAAGGTGTTTTACCAACGATAAAAATGAGTACACGATGTCCGAACAATGAGCACCTTTGCGTATCTTTTCCTGTACTTTCATTCAATTCTAAATTCCTGTACCATGTCAGTCATCACCAATATCCATGCCCGTCAGATAATGGATTCGAGAGGAAACCCCACGATCGAAGTGGATGTCTACACTGAAAGTTCTTTTGGCAGAGCAGCGGTGCCGAGCGGGGCATCGACGGGTGTCCACGAAGCAGTCGAACTCAGGGACAAAGACCGTAACGTATACCTCGGCAAAGGGGTGCTCAAGGCTGTCGGGAACGTCAACACCATCATCAATGCCGCATTGCAGGGTATGGAAGTGACCGGTCAGGAAGAGATCGATGCAAAGCTCATCGAACTGGACGGAACGCCGAACAAATCGAATCTCGGTGCGAATGCGATTCTTGGCGTTTCGCTTGCCTGCGCCAAAGCCGGCGCCGAATATTCCGCCCTGCCGCTGTACCGCTATATCGGAGGCACGACGGCAAGGACTCTTCCCGTACCCATGATGAATGTGCTCAACGGTGGCGCACATGCAGATAACACGGTTGATTTTCAGGAGTTCATGATCATGCCTATCGGCTTCGGACGCTACTCCGATGCTCTGCGGTGCGGTGCCGAGATATTTCACTCGCTCAAGTCACTGCTGCATGATCGCGGATTGAGCACGGCTGTCGGTGATGAGGGCGGTTTCGCTCCGAACGTCCAGTCCAACGAAGAGGCGATCGAGCTGGTGATCGAAGCAATCGGTATGGCCGGATACAAGGCCGGGGCTCCGACCGACAAGGGCGGGCTTGGCGATGGCCATGTCATGATTGCGCTCGATCCGGCAAGTTCGGAGTTTTATGATGCCGATAAGAAAAAGTATGTCTTCAAGAAATCGTCCGGACGTGAACTCGATTCCGTTGAAATGTCCGACTACTGGGCAGACTGGGCGAGCCGCTATCCGATCATTTCGATCGAGGACGGTATGGCAGAGGATGATTGGGAAGGCTGGAAACTCCTGACAGAAAAGATCGGTGACCGTGTGCAGCTGGTTGGCGATGACCTGTTTGTCACCAACAGCCGCCGCCTTGCCGAAGGCATAGAACGCGGTGTGGCAAACTCGATTCTTATCAAGGTCAATCAGATCGGCACCCTGACCGAAACGCTTCAGGCGATCGAACTGGCCAAGCGCAACGGCTACACCTCGGTCATCAGCCATCGCAGCGGCGAGACCGAAGACACCACCATCGCCCAGATTGCCGTTGCCACCAACTCAGGCCAGATCAAGACCGGCAGCATGTCCCGTTCCGATCGCATGGCCAAATACAACGAGCTTCTCAGGATCGAGGAGATGCTGGGCGCCACGGCTCTCTATCCCGGCATCAGGGCCTTCCGGGTCTGAGGCTGACAGGGTATCGTTTTTATGACCACTGGGCGCGAGGCATGTCGGGCCGGCATGCCTCGCCCTCAAACCTGATGCTTATGGATCATGGCGAGATACTTCACTGATATCTGGGACTCTGTCCGTTCCAATCCGAAAAAGTTTACGGTACGGGCAATCCTTGCGTTTGCACTTCTCTGGTTTCTCTTCGGAGATTTCGGACTGGTGACCCGCATCGGTATGGAGCTGGAGAACCGCAAGCTCGAAAAGCTCCAGGCCGAAGAGCAGAAAAAGATCGTCGCACTTCAGAAAACGATCAGCAACGCATGGCTGCCCGACAGTGTCGAAAAGGTTGCCAGGGAGCGCTACAATTTTCACAGAAAAGGCGAAACGGTGTTCATCATAAAAGAGCAGTGAGTTTCCCGCATAGCACCTCGCACCTGACACACAGCACCTCTCCCCGGCTTTTATTTCTCCCCGCCATTGGCTACCTTCAGGATCATCTTCATTCAATTTCAACGCACATCCTTATGACCGAAGAGAGCCATGCAGCCGGCCGTTGCATCGATTATCCGGTGCCGGTTTACAGTTACCGCCGGAGAGTGACCAGGGAGGTGCCTTTTGGTGTGATCGCCCTTGGCGGCTATCAGCCGATCAGGGTTGAATCCATGACCAACACCCACACCATGGATACGGAGGCCACGGTGGCGCAGTGCAGACGCCTGTACGAGGCGGGCTGTGAAATAATCCGGCTGACAGTACCGACCGAGAAGGATGCTGAGAATCTCAGGAATATCCGGGAGCAGCTTCGCAGGGACGGCATCGATACTCCGCTGGTGGCTGACATTCACTTTTCAGTCAAGGCGGCCATGAAAGCCGTCGAATTTGTCGAGAATATCCGCATCAATCCGGGAAATTATGCAACCGGGGCCAAGTTCACGAATGATGAGTATACCGAAGAGGAGTACCGTGCAGAGCTGGACAAGATTCGTTCGGAGTTTACTCCTCTGGTCAGGAAAGCAAAAGAGCTTGGTGTATCCATGCGTATCGGCACCAACCACGGCTCCCTGTCAGACAGGATTGTGAGCCGCTTCGGCAATTCGCCCGAAGGGATGGTCGAAGCAGCCCTTGAATTTGCCAGAATCTGTGAAGATGAAGGGTATTATGACCAGCTTTTTTCGATGAAGTCATCGAATGTCAGGGTCATGATCCATGCCTATCGTCTGCTGGTGGCAAAAGCTGATGCGGAGCTGCGTTACGCCTACCCGCTGCATCTTGGTGTGACCGAAGCAGGTGACGGCGACGAGGGGCGCATCAAATCGGCGATGGGCATAGGCGCGCTGCTCGAAGATGGTCTGGGTGATACCATTCGGGTGTCACTGACCGAAGACCCGGTCAGCGAGGTTCCGGTAGGTTTCGCTATCGTCAGAAAATACAACGATACGCTTCTGGTCAGGGGCGATCGGGCACACCTGCCTGTCAAGCATGTCGTGGAGCATGAACTGAAGAATACAGGGCATGATCTGCTTCCATTCGAACCCTTCAGTTATTCAAGACGTCCCTCCATCAGGATCGATGGCGCCGGAATTCCTGTCGGGGGTGATGCCCTGCCAGGGGTGGAAACGGCTGCCCATGCACCTGTTACCGATACCGATTCACTCAGGGAAGAGATTCTTGCCCGACTCGATCCGGACAAGCCGGAGGATGCAATCCGTTCGGAACTGGTCAGCGTGAGCATCGGGAGTACCGAAGATATTCCACTGCTTGAGGAGCTGCTCGATTCGCTCGGTGGCTTGCGCGAAAAGATTGTCGTATCAACCGCCGATACCACGATCGTTCCCGCCCTGTTGCCGCTCTGCGGACGGGTAAGGATCGATATAGTCGAGGGCGAAACGCTTGGTACGGCATTCATTGAATCGATTCATGACAGGAATGCCGCCATAGAGTTCTGTTTCATCCACGAAAAATCTTCAGAGAACGTCCCTGCCGAGGTTCTGGTTCGCCTCGCATCCAGACTGAAGTCAGGAGGTTTGCAGCGGGCCATGCTCTCCATTGTCTCCGACACTCCGCTTTATCCGACACGGAAGCTCGCGCTCGAACTCAAAAAAAGCGGTATCGACTATCCGCTCGTCGTGCGCTATCGGTGCATTGACGGGGATCGATCCGGTGTACTGATCCAAAGCGCAATCCAGGCGGGCACCCTGTTCTGTGACGGTATCGGCGATCTGGTGGCGCTTGAAACGAAGCTTTCGGCCAGCGAAGAGATCGGTCTCTGTTTCAACATTCTCCAGGCAGCCAGGATCAGGATGTCGAAAACCGAGTTTATCTCGTGCCCCGGATGCGGACGCACCTATTTCGAGCTTGAAAAGACCACGGCCCTGATCAAGGCGCGGGTCTCGCACCTCAAGGGTCTGAAGATCGGCATCATGGGCTGCATTGTCAACGGCCCCGGAGAAATGGCCGATGCCGATTTCGGCTATGTCGGTTCGGGAAAAGGACGTATCAGCCTCTATGTCGGCAAGGAGTGCGTCGAGGATAACATGCCGGAAGATGCCGCGCTGGAGCGCCTGATCGAGCTGATCCGTCAGAACGGAAAATGGGTCGATCCGGCATGAGTTTCCATACCCTGATTACGGGCGCCTCCACCGGTATCGGCAAGCACCTTGCCGAATATTTTGCCGGGACGGGTGAGAATCTGGTGCTCGTTGCCCGTTCGAAGGAGAAGCTCGATGTGCTTGCCGAAGAGCTTCAGCGTTCGTGCGGCGTCGATGTCCAGGTCTGCTGCCAGGATCTTTCAGAGTCCGGAGCGGCTTCCCGTGTCTTTGAATTCTGTGAAAAGAGGAGTCTGGTCATCGACAAGCTGGTCAATTGTGCCGGTTTTTCCATTGCCGGTGACTTCGAACGTATGTCCGAAGAGGATTTTGTAAAGATGACCATGGTCAATACGGTCGCCCTGACGACGCTGATACGTCTGTTTCTTTCAGGGATGCTCGTTCGTCGTCGCGGAGCAGTGATCAACGTCGCCTCCATGGCCGGATTCCAGGGGGTGCCCGGTATGGCCTGCTACTCGGCATCAAAAGCCTTTGTGGTCAACCTGACCGAAGCCCTTTTCATTGAGTTGCAGGGTACAGGAGTCCGTATTTTCGCGGTCTGTCCCGGATTCATCGACAACGACCAGTTCTATATAAGGGCAGGGCACGACAGAAGCCGGATCACTGTACCGGTTTCTGGTACCGAGGTCGTCATAAGGGCTGTGCGCAAAGGACTTGAAGGCGGCCAGATGCTGGTATTGCCAACACTGTTCGACCACCTTCTGGTGTTTACCCAGCGTTTTTTGCCAGGTAAAATCGCAGGCACACTGGCCGGCCTCTTCGCCGGAGCCAGAACAAGGGGAAGTGACAGCTGACAGGTAACAGGTGACAGGTAACAGGTGACAGGTAACAGGTGACAGGTAACAGGTGACAGGTGGGAAGCAGGAATTGGGAGTTCTCAGGCGTTGAATACGAGGCAGCAGCACAAAGCACCGTCATCCTCACTCCTGAATGACCTATATGTCCTATGCGACCTATAAGACCTATGCGACCTATGCGACCTATAAGACCTATAAGACCTATGCGACCTATGCGACCTATAAGACCTATAAGACCTATGCGACCTATGCGACCTATAAGACCTATAAGACCTATAAGACCTATAAGACCTATAAGACCTGTTCCCCCCAGCCCGCCCTGCCAAAAAGGGCACAAAGAGAAAAGCGGGCGGCACTATTCAGCGGGTTTTTTCCACAACGGCCTTGTCCACTGCTTTTCCTGAAAATTATTCTTTTTTCCTTTTGTATTTTTTAAACGGGCTGTTATATTACCAGCCCTGTATTTTTAATGAGCTGCTGGTGTAGCTCAATTGGTAGAGCAGCTGACTTGTAATCAGCAGGTTGCGGGTTCGAGTCCCATCACCAGCTCACAGGCCAATGCATGGGTAGGTAGCGAAGCGGTCAAACGCAGCAGACTGTAAATCTGTCGACATATGTCTTCGGAGGTTCGAATCCCCCCCTACCCACTTGCTTTTGTTGGTGAAAAGCTGATGTAGCTCAGTCGGTAGAGCACTTCCTTGGTAAGGAAGAGGTCATCGGTTCAAATCCGATCATCAGCTCCGGTTCCGGGAGGAGCAGTTATACGTCAGTAGCTCAATTGGTAGAGCAGCGGTCTCCAAAACCGCAGGTTGGGGGTTCGAGTCCCTCCTGACGTGCAGGCAGGCTGGATTCGGATGCTGTACACGATCTTTACCTCGTTGGTCAATCATGAAGAAATATATCGAGAAAGCTGATAAGTACTATCGTGATGTCGTCGGTGAGATGCGCAAAGTGTCCTGGCCGACCAGAGACGAGGTGAAAGACATGACGGTTGTGGTATTAACGGTTTCAGGTATTCTTGCCTTGTTTACCTTTTCGGTGGATTGGGTCATCAATACGGTGATGGGGAAATTATTGTAAGAGTAAGGAGATTTTCGAGGTAACGAGATGAGCGCCAGAAAAAAGGTGATGGAAGAACAGCATCCACCGCAACTCCATTGGTACGCTCTCAGGATCTATTCCGGCCACGAGCGAAAGGTCAAAGAGGGTATCGAGATGGAGGCCGAGCGGTGTGGTCTGACCGACAGGATCAAGCAGGTCTATATTCCCTATGAACGCTTTGTCGAGGTCAAGAACGGCAAGAAGCGCAGTCTGACCAAAAATGCTTTTCCCGGCTACGTCCTGATCGAGGCCGTGCTCGACAAGCAGACCAGGAATCTGATCATGGATATTCCATCGGTCATGGGTTTCCTCGGTGTCGATGACAATCCCACCCCTTTGCGTCCCGATGAGGTTGAGAAGATTCTCGTTCCCGATGGTACGGTCGAGCACCGTGCGGTCGTCGAGGCGCCGTTCAAGATTGGAGATTCGGTCAAGGTTATCGATGGTCCTTTCAGTTCGCTTACCGGTATCGTTCACGAAGTCTGTACCGAGCGGATGAAGGTCAAGGTCATGATCAACTTCTTTGGCAGAAGTACTCCTACCGAACTGGATTTCTCCCAGGTCAAGTCGGTTTCGCAATAACAGAGATCAATATTCATTCAAGCTGTTGAAAGAGAGATAGAATATGGCAAAAAAGGTAACAGGGTTCATCAAATTGCAAATTCCTGCAGGAGCCGCTAATCCTGCTCCCCCCGTTGGCCCGGCACTTGGTCAGAAAGGGGTCAATATCATGGAGTTCTGCAAGCAGTTCAACGCCAGGACTCAGTCTGAAGCCGGCATGATCATCCCTGTGGTGATTACGGTCTATTCCGACAAGTCCTTCACCTTCGTCACCAAAACTCCGCCCGCCGCTGTGCTTCTGCTCAAGGAAGCCAAGCTGCCAAAGGGTTCCGGCGAACCGAACCGCAACAAGGTCGGCAAGGTTACCATGGAGCAGGTGCGCAGGATTGCCGAGCTGAAAAAGCCCGACCTGAATTCCGTCGATCTCGAAGGAGCGACCCGGATGGTTATGGGCACGGCCCGCAGCATGGGTATCGTCGTCGAGGACTGAGCAGCAGGTTTTTTTTCGTGGGAGGCCTGACAAGCCGCTTATACAACCACTAACATCATAATGTCAATGGCAGGAAAGAATTACAGAAACGCAAGCGCAAAGGTGAACCGCGCTCTTGAGTACGATCTCGCGGAAGCCATCGAGAAAGTCAAGGAGATCACCACCACCAGATTCGACGCAACCATCGATGTCGCCATGAAGCTCGGCGTCGATCCCCGTCATGCTGACCAGGTCGTTCGCGGCACGGTCATGCTTCCTCACGGCACGGGTAAAACCGTAACCGTTCTGGTTGTCTGCAAGGAGAACAAGGCTGATGAAGCCCGCGAGGCAGGCGCCGATTTCGTCGGTTTCGAAGAGTATATCGAGAAAATCCAGGCCGGCTGGACCGATGTCGATGTGGTTGTCGCCACTCCTGATGTCATGGGTCAGCTCGGTAAGGTTGCAAGGATCCTCGGTCCCCGCGGTCTGATGCCGAACCCGAAGTCCGGCACGGTCACGATGGATGTCGCCAAAGCCGTTCGCGAAGTCAAGGCCGGCAAGATCGAGTTCAGGGTTGACAAGGCAGGCAATATCCACGCCCCGGTTGGTAAAGTATCATTCGACAGCGACAAGCTGGCCGGAAATATCACCAGCTTCATCAAAGAGGTTGTTCGCCTGAAACCCTCGGCTGCAAAAGGCCAGTATCTTCAGGGGATCACCATCTCAAGCACCATGTCTCCGGGCGTGAAGGTCAGGAAAGAAAAATTTGTTGCCTAACATAAACGATTGTGCACCGATATGATGAAGCGTGATACAAAAGAGCAGATCGCTCAGCAAATAGCCGAAAAAATCCAGAAATCGCAGGGCTTCTACTTCACCGAGTTCCAGGGACTCGATGTTCAGAAAATGGGACAGCTTCGCCTCGAATTCAGGAAAGCCGGTATTGAATACAAGGTTGTCAAGAACACCCTGATCAGGAAAGCGCTCAAGGATGTCGCTGATGCCGACAGGCTGGCCGGCGGTCTGAAGAATACCACTGCAGTTGCATTCAGTTATGACGATCCGGTCGCACCAGCCAGGATCATCAGGAAGTTCAGCAAGGACAACGAAGCGCTGAAATTCAAGATGGCCTCGGTCGATGGTGTCGTGTTCGGTCCTGAATCGCTGCCGCAGCTCTCCGAAATGCTCAGCAAAACCGAGAATATCGGTCGTGCTGCCGGCCTCATCAACAATGTCATCAGTTCGGTTCCGATGGTCATGAACGCGGTGATGAGGAACCTGGTCTCTGTTGTTGATCAGGTGGGAAAGCTCGAAAAATAAACGAATTACGCACTCAAAGCTTCAATATTTTCAATTCAAACTGAGAGAGGAAATAATGTCATCTATTGAAACCCTTGTAGAAGAGATTGGTAAACTTACCCTTACCGAAGCTTCCGAGTTGGTGAAAGCGCTGGAGGAGAAATTCGGTGTGAGTGCCGCACCTGCTGTTTTTGCCGGTGCTGTTGCCGCCGCACCTGCCGGTGACGCCGCTGCTGCTGAAGAGAAAACCGAGTTCGATGTCGTTCTCAAAGCTGCCGGTGCAAACAAGATCAACGTCATCAAGGTTGTCCGCGCCCTTACCGGTCTGGGTCTGAAAGAGGCCAAGGACCTGGTTGACGGTGCTCCGAAGACCGTGAAGGAAGCTGTCTCGAAGGATGAGGCCGAAAAAATCGCCAAAGAACTGAAAGAAGCTGGCGCTGAAGTCGAACTGAAGTGATCTTTCACAAGCTGAAATAACAGACAAGCTCCGTGCCGATCCGGGACGGAGCTTTGTCCGTTTGTAGAAATAAATTGTTTTGTTTCCCGTCAGGCGGCTTGCTGGCCGCAGATGGGAATCCACTCCGATAAGGGTATTTGCGAATCCTGTAATGGCCTGGAAGGGTACCACTGATTAATGTCGTGAGCGATTCGATTGGCGATTGTCGGAGTGCGAGCCTGAATGTTCCCGTCCTTTCGGGACATGAGGATTGCAGCACCGGATGACAGTACCGGTCGGAGCGCGGAGCAAAAGGGTCGCCGTTGACAGTCATCTGTGCACGAATATGGCGGAGCTGAACGGAACAACCCGAGAGAATGAATTGCCCATAAACTGTTAAGTACTCCCTGCAATTGACTAAAAGCGAGGTGCATGTGAAAGTGGCTGATGCAACACCAACACCCTGTATTGACTTTTCAAAGATCCAGAGTATCATAAACCCCCCCGATCTTCTCAAGGTACAGCTCGATTCGTTCCATAATTTCATCCAGGACAGCGTTCCTCTTGAAAAACGCAAGGACCAGGGCCTTGAGAAAGTGCTCAGGAGCGCTTTTCCCATTACCGATACCAGGGGCCTCTACCTCCTGGAATATATTTCCTACAGCTTCGACAAGCCAAAATACACCGTCGAGGAGTGCATCGAGCGTGGCCTGACCTATGATGTCTCTCTGAAGATCAAGCTCAAACTCTCCTACAAGGACGAAGCCGATGAACCGGACTGGAAAGAGACTATCCAGCAGGAGGTCTATCTCGGCAGGATTCCTTACATGACCGAGCGAGGCACCTTCATCGTCAATGGCGCGGAGAGGGTTGTCGTGGCGCAGCTTCACCGCTCGCCCGGCGTGGTGTTCAGCGAGGCTGTGCATCCCAATGGCAAGAAGATGTATTCGGCCAAGATCGTGCCGACCCGCGGTTCTTGGATAGAGTTCCAGACCGACATCAACAACCAGATTTACGTCTATATCGACCAGAAGAAGAACTTCCTGGTCACCGCCCTGTTGCGAGCCATCGGTTTCGCCAGGGATGAGGATATTCTGAGCCTGTTCGACCTGGTCGATGAGGTCGAGATTTCCTCGAAAAGCTCGAAGCGCGAGCAGCTTCTCGGCCAGTACCTCGCCTCCGATATCATCGACATGAACACCGGCGAGGTTGTCCCTGCACGGGCGGCCATCACCGAGGAGATCATGGAGCAGATCGTGGCAGCCGGATACAGGAAGGTCAAGGTGATGAAGACCACCTCGCCGGAAAAGGGCATTGACAAGTCGATTATCATCAACACGATTCTCAACGACAGCTCGGCAACCGAAGAAGAGGCGCTTGAAATCGTCTATGAAGAGCTTCGCTCCAACGAGGCGCCGGACATCGATGCCGCAAGGAGCTTCCTCGAACGAACCTTTTTCAACCAGAAGAAGTATGATCTGGGAGATGTCGGACGCTATCGCATCCAGAAAAAACTTCAGAGCGAGCTGACCGATCTTTCGGCCTATCTCAAAGAAAATTCCGTGATCAGGGAGCTTTCGGACGCCATATACGAGCGCATTCTCCAGACGATCCGAACCTATTCCGAAGAGCCTGTCGGTGAGGATATTCTCGTCCTGACCCATTACGACATCATTGCGGTCATCAACTACCTGATCAAACTGGTCAATGGTATGGCCGAGGTCGATGACGTCGATCACCTGGCCAACCGCCGTGTCCGTTCGGTAGGCGAGCAGCTTGCCGCCCAGTTCGTCATCGGTCTTGCGAGAATGGGCAAGAACGTCCGTGAAAAGCTCAACTCCCGCGACTCCGATAAGATCGCGCCTGCCGACCTCATCAATGCCCGTACGGTGTCGAGTGTCGTATCGAGTTTCTTCGCCACCAGCCAGCTTTCGCAGTTCATGGACCAGACCAACCCTCTGGCCGAAATGACCAACAAACGCAGGGTGTCCGCTCTCGGCCCAGGCGGTCTGACCCGCGAGCGAGCAGGCTTCGAGGTTCGCGACGTTCACTACACACACTACGGACGCCTCTGCCCGATCGAGACCCCGGAAGGTCCGAATATCGGTCTGATCTCGTCGCTGTCGGTCTATGCCGAAATCAACGACAAGGGCTTCATACAGACCCCGTACCGCGTGGTTGAAAAGGGCCAGGTGACCGACAGGGTGCTGATGCTCTCAGCCGAGGACGAAGAGAACAAAATCACCGTTCCGGTCAGCATTCCGATGGACGAGAACAATCGTATCGCTGCCGAATCGGTGCAGGCCAGAACCAAAGGCGACTATCCGCTCGTTCTTGCCGAGGATGTCAACTACATGGACGTCTCTCCGGTGCAGATCGTCAGCGCGGCGGCTGCGCTCATTCCGTTCCTTGAGCACGATGACGGTAACCGAGCGCTCATGGGCGCGAACATGCAGCGCCAGGCAGTGCCGCTGCTTGTGTCCGACGCCCCGGTCGTCGGCACCGGCATGGAGGCCAAGGTGGCCCGTGATTCTCGCGCGGTGATCGTGGCCGAAGGCCCCGGCGTTGTGCAGTGTGTCACGGCGGATCGCATCGAAGTGCGCTACGACCTCGATCCGGAAAACAATACCGTCTCCCTTCTTGATCCCAACGAAGGCGTCAAGGTTTACACGCTCATCAAGTTCAAACGCTCCAACCAGGACACCTGCATTTCGCAGCGCCCGCTGGTGCGTAACGGTCAGAGGGTCGATACCGGCGATTTGCTGGCCGACAGCTCCTCGACCGACAATGGCGAGCTGGCGCTTGGCAAGAACGTGCTGGTGGCCTTCATGCCCTGGCGCGGCTACAACTTCGAGGATGCCATTGTACTCAGCGAAAGGCTGGTTTATGACGACGTCTTCACCTCGATCCATGTGCACGAGTTCGAATCGAATGTGCGTGACACCAAGCGTGGTGAGGAGCAGTTCACCCGTGATATCTACAACGTCAGCGAGGATGCCCTGCGCAACCTCGACGAGAACGGCATCGTACGCATCGGCGCCGAGGTCAAAGAGCGCGACATTCTGGTTGGCAAGATCACCCCGAAAGGCGAGAGCGACCCGACACCGGAAGAAAAGCTGCTGCGCGCCATCTTTGGTGACAAGTCGAGTGATGTCAAGGACGCCTCGATGCATGTGCCGGCCGGTATGAAGGGTATTATCATCAAGACCAAGCTCTTCAGCCGCAAGAAGAAGATCGGCATGGACGTCAAGGAGAAGGTCGAGGCTATCGATAAGCAGTTCGATCTGAAAGAGGCTGATCTGCGCAAGCGCTTCGCCAAATGGATGAAGCAGCATCTCGACGGCAAGAAGAGCGCGGCGATTACCAGTGACAAAGGCAAGGTGCTTGTGCCGGAAGGCACGGTCATCGGCGACGAGTTGCTGTCGAAATTCAATGGGCTGCCGTTCCTCGAATCGATTGATGTTTCGAAAGGCATTGTGAGCGGAGCGAAGACCAATGAAAACGTTGTCCGCCTGATTCGCGAATATCGCCTGAAGCTGAAAGATCTGTCCGACGAGCGCGAGAACGAGAAGTACAAGATTAACGTCGGCGACGAGCTGCCGCCCGGCATCGAGGAGCTGGCCAAGGTCTATATCGCCCAGAAGCGCAAAATCCAGGTTGGTGACAAGATGGCCGGACGCCACGGTAACAAGGGTGTGGTAGGTAAAATCCTGCCGATCGAGGATATGCCATTCATGGAGGATGGAACCCCGGTCGATATCGTGCTCAACCCGCTTGGTGTGCCGAGCCGTATGAACATCGGTCAGCTCTACGAAACATCCCTCGGCTGGGCAGGCAAGAGGCTTGGCGTCAAGTTCAAGACCCCGATCTTCAATGGCGCCACTTACAGCGAGGTTCAGGAAAATCTTGAAAAAGCCGGTCTGCCGGCACACGGAAAGGTCCGGCTGTTCGACGGACGCACTGGCGAGCGCTTCCATGACGAGGTGACGGTTGGCTATATCTATATGCTGAAGCTTGGTCACCTTGTCGATGACAAGATTCACGCCAGGTCCATCGGCCCATACTCTCTCATCACCCAGCAGCCGCTCGGCGGCAAGGCCCAGTTCGGTGGTCAGAGGTTTGGTGAAATGGAGGTGTGGGCGCTTGAAGCATACGGCGCGGCCAACATTCTGCGTGAGATGCTCACGGTCAAATCCGATGACGTCATTGGCAGAAACAAAACCTATGAAGCGATTGTCAAGGGACAGAATCTTCCGGAACCCGGAACGCCTGAATCGTTCAACGTTCTTGTCAGGGAGCTGCAGGGGCTTGGCCTCGAAATCAGGATCGACGACAGAGTGCCCTGAAATGATGTAACGATATGCCGGAGCGATCACTCCGGCAATTGAAAAGAAGTAACGAAGATAATTTCAAGGTTGTTTTAACAGGGATATCGACCATGATATTTTCACAGGGATCATCACCGCTCAAGGGTGATTTTTCGAAGATAAAGTTCAGCATCGCCTCTCCGGAGAGCATTCTGGCCCACTCGCGTGGCGAGGTGCTCAAACCGGAAACCATCAACTACCGCACCTTCAAGCCGGAACGTGACGGCCTGATGTGCGAAAAGATATTCGGTCCTACCAAGGACTGGGAGTGCTACTGCGGCAAGTACAAGAGGGTGCGCTACAAGGGCATCATCTGCGACCGCTGCGGCGTTGAAGTCACCACCAAGAGCGTGCGCCGCGAGCGCATGGGCCACATTTCTCTGGCAGTGCCGGTGGCGCACACCTGGTTCTTCCGCTCCGTGCCGAGCAAGATTGGCGCGCTGCTCAATTTCTCCACCAAAGAGCTCGAGCGCATCATCTACTATGAGGTCTATGTGGTCATCAACCCCGGCGAGCCGGGAGAAAAGCAGGGGATCAAGAAGTTCGACCGCCTGACCGAAGAACAGTACTTCCAGATCATCACCGAGTACGAGGACAACCAGGACCTCGATGACAACGATCCGGCAAAGTTTGTCGCCAAGATGGGCGGTGAGGCCATTCACATGCTGCTCAAGGGTCTCGATCTCGACGAGATCGCCGTCAATCTGCGCAGGGTGCTCAGGGAGAGCGGCTCGGAGCAGAAAAAGGCCGATGCCCTCAAGCGCCTCAAGGTGGTCGAAGCTTTCCGGAAGAGCTACGAACCCCAGAAGCGCACCCGCAAAAAGTCAACCGGTCTGTTCCCGGAAGATGATATGCCGGAACTCTACATTTACGAAGGCAACAAGCCCGAATACATGGTGATGGAGGTTGTCCCGGTCATTCCGCCGGAGCTGCGCCCGCTTGTGCCGCTCGAAGGTGGCAGGTTTGCGACTTCAGATCTGAACGATCTGTACCGCCGAGTGATCATCCGCAACAACCGTCTGAAGAAGCTGATCGACATCCGCGCTCCCGAGGTGATTCTGCGCAACGAGAAGCGCATGCTGCAGGAGGCCGTCGATGCGCTCTTCGACAACTCCCGCAAAGCCAACGCGGTCAAGACGGGCGAGTCCAACAGGCCGCTCAAGTCCCTCTCCGACGCCCTCAAGGGCAAGCAGGGGCGTTTTCGCCAGAACCTGCTCGGCAAGCGCGTTGACTACTCCGGCCGTTCGGTTATCGTGGTAGGCCCGGAACTTCAGCTGCACCAGTGCGGTCTGCCCAAGAGCATGGCCATCGAGCTGTTCCAGCCCTTCGTCATCCGCCGTCTTGTCGAACGCGGCATTGCCAAGTCGGTCAAGTCGGCCAAGAAGCTAATCGACAAGAAAGACCCTGTGGTCTGGGATGTGCTCGAAAAGGTGATCGACGGACGTCCGGTGCTGCTCAACCGCGCTCCGACCCTGCACAGGCTCGGTATCCAGGCCTTCCAGCCTACGCTCATCGAGGGCAAGGCGATCCAGATTCACCCGCTCGTCTGTACGGCCTTCAACGCTGACTTCGACGGTGACCAGATGGCTGTTCACGTGCCGCTCTCACAGGAGGCCCAGCTCGAAGCGTCGCTCCTGATGCTCTCGTCGCACAACCTCATTCTGCCCCAGTCCGGCAAGCCGGTCACCGTGCCTTCGCAGGACATGGTGCTCGGCATGTACTACCTTACAAAGTCGCGTCCGGGTGACATCGGTGAAGGTCAGCTCTTCTACTCCATGGAAGAGGCGATCATCGCATACAACGAGGACAGGGTGGGACTTCATGCCCAGGTGTTTGTGAGATACGACGGCAAGGTTGACCAGAAGTTCGACCCGGTTCGTCTTCTTGATACGATGATTTCAGAAGAGCAGGCTGAAAAGAGGGCCTGGCTCAGAAACCGGATCGAGCAGAAAAAGGTGCTGGTCACGACGGTCGGCAGGATCATCTTCAACCAGTATGTTCCCGAGAAGCTCGGTTTCATCAACAAGCTGATCAACAAGAAGGTCGCAAAGGAACTGATCGGTCAGCTCTCCAGTGAGGTTGGTAACGTCGAAACCGCCCGTTTCCTCGACAACATCAAGGAGGTCGGGTTCAGCTACGCCATGAGAGGCGGCCTCTCCATCGGCCTTTCCGATGCCATCGTGCCCGAAACCAAGGTCAGGCATATCAAGAACGCCCAGCGAGACAGCGCCAAGGTCATCAAGGAGTACAACCGTGGTACGCTGACCGACAACGAACGGTACAACCAGATCGTTGACGTCTGGCAGAAAACCTCTAACCTGGTTGCCGACGAGTCTTACGAGAAGCTGAAGAAGGATCGCGAAGGCTTCAACCCGCTCTATATGATGCTTGATTCGGGTGCCCGAGGCTCCCGCGAGCAGGTCAGGCAGCTGACCGGTATGAGGGGTCTTATCGCCCGTCCGCAGAAGTCGATGTCCGGACAGCCGGGCGAGATCATCGAGAACCCGATCATCTCGAACCTCAAGGAGGGACTGACGGTGCTCGAATACTTCATCTCGACGCACGGTGCCCGAAAAGGTCTTTCCGATACTTCGCTCAAGACGGCTGACGCCGGTTACCTGACCAGGCGACTGCACGATGTGGCGCAGGATGTGATCGTCACCATCGACGACTGCGGCACCACACGCGGTCTGCATGTCGAGCGCAATATCGAGGAGGAGACCAGCGGCCAGATCAAATTCCGTGAAAAGATCAAGGGACGTGTCGCAGCCCGCGACATCGTCGATGTCATTACCGACAAGGTTGTCGTCAGGGCCGGCGAGATCATTACCGACGAGCTTGCCGACATCATCCAGGATACGGCCGGTGTCGAAGAGGCCGAAATCCGCTCGGTGCTCACCTGCGAGTCCAAGCAGGGTATCTGCTCGAAGTGTTATGGCACCAACCTTTCAGTCCACAAACTGGTCGAGATCGGTGAGGCGGTCGGTGTTATCGCAGCACAGTCCATCGGTGAACCGGGAACGCAGCTGACGCTTCGTACCTTCCACCAGGGTGGTGCGGCACAGGGCGGTATCTCCGAAACCGAGACCAAGGCGTTTTATGAAGGCCAGGTCGAACTCGAAGATGTCAAAAGCGTCGAGCACAGCTACATCACCGAGGATGGTGTCGAAGAGACCCGGCAGATCGTCATCCAGAAGAACGGCAAGCTCAACATCATCGATCCTGATTCCGGCAAGGTGCTCAAACGGTATGTGGTGCCGCACGGCGCGCACATCAATATCGGGCATGGGCAGATGGCACGTAAAGACCAGGTGCTTTTCAGCAGCGAGCCCAACAGCACCCAGATCATCGCCGAAATGCCCGGTGTCGCCAGATTCATCGATATTGAAAAAGGCGTCACCTACATGGAGGAGGTTGACCCGCAGACCGGTTTCGCACAGCACACCATCATCAACTGGCGCTCGAAGCTCCGCGCTTCCGAAACCCGCGAACCTCGCATTGCCATTGTGACCGAGTCAGGCGAGATCAGGAAGACCTATCCTGTGCCGATCAAGTCCAACCTCTATGTCGAGGACGGTCAGAAGATCGTGCCTGGCGACATCATTGCAAAGGTGCCGAGGAACCTCGACCGCGTCGGCGGCGACATCACGGCAGGTCTGCCAAAGGTGACCGAGCTGTTCGAAGCACGCATCCCGACCGATCCGGCCATCGTCACTGAAATCGACGGTTACGTGAGCTTCGGTTCACAGCGCCGCAGCAGCAAGGAGATCAAGGTCAAGAACGACTTTGGTGAAGAGAAGGTATACTATGTCCAGGTCGGCAAGCACGTGCTGGCCACCGAAGGGGACGAAGTAAAGGCCGGTGATCCGCTGACTGACGGAGCGGTTTCCCCGCAGGATATCCTGCGCATCCAGGGCCCCAACGCCGTACAGCAGTATCTGGTCAACGAGATTCAGAAAGTTTACCAGATCAATGCAGGTGTTGAAATCAACGACAAGCACCTTGAAGTGATCGTTCGTCAGATGCTGCAGAAGGTGCGGGTCGAAGAACCCGGCGACACAGACCTGCTTCCGGGCGATCTTATTGACAGGGCCGCATTCATCGATGCCAACGAAGCCATTGCCGAAAAGGTACGAGTGATCGAGCGCGGTGATGCGCCACCAAGAATCCAGGAAAACCAGCTCTACAAACAGCGTGACATCACCAAGCTGAACCGTGAACTGCGCAGGAACAGCAAACGCCTCATAACCGTCGAACCGGCTTTGCAGGCGACATCGCATCCGGTGCTGCTCGGCATCACCAGTGCGGCACTGCAAACTGAAAGCGTGATTTCAGCAGCATCCTTCCAGGAGACCACCAAGGTGCTGACCGATGCCGCCGTAGCAGGCAAGGTCGATCATCTTGCAGGCCTGAAAGAGAACGTCATCGTAGGCAAGCTCATTCCCGCCGGTACCGGTCTGCGCAAATACCGCAACATCCGGCTCCGCAAAAACGGAACCGAAGAAGCTGAACCAGCTAAAGTAACTCCAGCCACAGAAGCAGAAGAGCACGAAGAGCAGTAAAACAGAGTATTGTATCGACATTCAAGCCGCCCTGGAACAAAAACAGGGCGGCTTTTTTTATGAGCCTTCATTTTTTTGAAGTCGAAATCCTCTTTTTTCTTCCCGCCAGGAGCCCGGACTCCGTCATCGCAAGTCCCGATCTGTCGGGACGTGGCCGATCCATGCGTGAATTCAGCAAGATGGATTGCCACGTCACGGTGCGACTCGCAATGACGGGAGAAAATATGACAAAGTCCGACAGGCCCATAACGCCTGATACCTGATACCTGATACCTGATACCTGATACCTGATACATAGCACCTGTCTCATAAAACCTCTTGCAAAACATTTTAGGGTATTTGTGTGTTATTATCAGAAATTATAGGCTATATTGATTAATAATGGGTTGGTGTCGGCAGCTAATTTTTGTAATATGTAACTACGTGATTTGCGTTATATACATATAGGTTTGCATTATGAAGCAGCCAGCACCAGTTAACAGCTCGTCGATCAGGCGAATAATCATAGTCGAATATGATGCTGAACTTCGCAGTTCTCTTGTGAGGTTTCTCGGTATTCACGGCTACGAGGTCGTGGCGGCAGGTTCAGCCCTGGAGTTTTACCGCATGATCGATCACAACAGCTTCAGTCTCGCCATCATGGGTGTTGGTATTCCGGATCAGAGCAGTCTTGTGCTTGTCGAGTATCTGAGGAAGAATACCGTGATGCACATCGTTATGCTCATAACCAATAACACTATAGAAGACCGGTTGTCGTGCTATCAGGCCGGTGCAGATATGCTTCTTGAAAAGCCCGTGGACTTCAGGGAACTTTCTGCCCTGCTCAGCAATGTTTTTTACAGGATTGACAACAGATCGGCTTTCGGGGGATTTACAGAAAATCTTCCGGATACGTTGCCGTATAATGAACGCAAAAAGGTTGTCGATGATGCTCTTGCATGGAAAATCATGAGCGATGGATGGCGCCTGCTCTCTCCCGGAGGTGACTCGATAGATCTGACCCTCAAGGAGTTCAGGTTCCTTACGGCCTTGTGCTGTGCCACATGCACGGCTGTGCCGCGCAAGGAGTTGCTCGAGACTCTTGAATACCGCAATGATGAATATGGCAATCGAGCTCTCGAGTCACTTGTGCACAGGCTGCGCAGCAAAACAGCCATGCTTGGAACTTCGCCCATAAAGACAGCGCATGGGCTCGGTTACAGTTTTGCTGCCCCGGTGAACATTGTGTGAAAATTCCTGATACGGAATTGTAAAAAAGTGGTTTTATGTATGTTATGGCAGGAAAATATGAGGATACGTAGGTTGTTCAAGGCTCGTATGATACCTAACTTGAACACGAGAAGATACTATATTGCGAATAAGAAGAGTAATTGCCGGAGCTGTTTTTATGAATGGAGGTTGTTTGCAGGCGGGGTTGGTTGTTTTATCGACATGAGTGCTTCGTGAATCTGTGTTCAGGCGTTGCAACGGGGGTCTGATTATTAGGTGATTGCGAGGAATGATGTCTGGAGTTAAAGTGGTTAAATCTGAGCTTCAGTTTGTGTTGTGACTGAAAGAGGCGAAGCTTTTGTGTAGTGTGTGTATTTTACGTTTGTGTATATATGTTAAAGATTTGTATTGCTTCGGATGAATGATTGCAGTAACAGTATACTGTGGTGGTGATTATTATGTTTAGTTTAACTGTGATAATGTTGTATTTTATATATATGGCTTTTTCATGTCAAGATGTTCTTGCTGCTTTCCCGGTGAAGGCTTTTATTTTCCTGAATGCTTTCTGAATCTGTATGCTTGATAGAATTATTGTAAATCCTCTGGTTTGCAGGATTTAAGGCATGATCGAAGATCGGTGATGCCATACAAGACGATCAGTTCAGGTTGTGGCTGCAAGGGAAGGCCCGGAGCCACGCTCTGAATCTGCCTTTTTTAGCCATGTGCCAGTTATCACTTTTTGTATAAGGATGCTCTATGTTCAAACTCAGAAAAACAACGTTTATAGCTATATGCATGATTTGGGCGCAAGCCCTCATGCCTTTAGCTATGCCTTCAATTGCCTGGTCGGCCTCACTCGAAAATCCGGTCTCTGGCTACAACCCTCTTGGTGGCCCACCATACCCTATGAATCCGGACTCATACTTTACTGATGATTACGGCAATATTCTTATGTATGTGAATCTTATTGGCAGGGTTGGACGACCCGGTCCCCTTGTCGTTCGTGAGAGTGCTGATTTTGGTACAATTCTTACACTGTGTGGGGGGGTAGCTGAAGATTCCAATCTTAAAAAGGTATTGCTCATCAGGGCTCATCCCGATGATAATGGCAAGCAGGTCTATATTGTAAATCTGAAGCCCTTTATGAAAAAAGGCGACCGCTCGACTTTTGTTGCCATCAAACCGAACGACACCATAATTGTTCCTGAAAAAGGGCTCAGTCTGATGAAAATTGCCAGAATGGCAAGCATTGTTTATCCCTTTGTTAATTTATACGATACTCTGACGCCGAATAACTGAACCTTCAGGATTTATTTCTTATGAGCAATTTATCAAAGAGTTACCCGGCAAACGACGGGCTGGTGGATAATGTAAGACAGACAGAGACCGCTGAACAAAAAGAGATTTCTCTTGCAGAAATCATACAGATGATTATTCGACGCAAAGTCGGAATCATGGTTATTGTTCTGCTTTCGCTTGCCGTGTCGCTGCTGACCTATTATTCATTGACGCCCCATTACTATGCCGATGCTGTCATGATCAGTAAAGCGCAGCCAAGCAGCCTGACAGCTGCAGTCATGGGTGGTGATGCAGTTAATGATGAAACATCGGCACATGATGTGGGGCTGATCAAATCGCTGCCAGTATCTGAAATCGTTGTCAGGGAACTCTGGAAAAATGATATAAAGAAATCCCTGGAGCTGTTTGGTAATCGTCCATACATATCGCCAGTCGGAAGAGTGTTGGGTTGGTTTTTACCCATAAACCCCGTCAATGCTGATCAGCGCTCTGTTCCTGAGGGCAGCCCGTACTATAATGCCCTGATGCGATATTATGCTGTTATTTTAAACGATCGTATAAGAGTACAGCCAACAAAGCAATCAAATGTTTTCAGAGTATCAGTCGATAGTCCTTTCTCAGATGAGTCGGTTTATCTTACTGATATGTTATGCGATCAATATCAGAAAATTGATATTCAGAGCAATACCGAGAAATATTTGCAGTCAAATCGTTTTGTAGAACAAATGCTCAAGGAACAGCTTGCTGTTCTTGCAAAAGCCGATGAAACCTTATCCGGGTTCATGGTGCAGAATAAAATGTATACCCCTGATGGCAATACTTCTGCATGGTTATCTCAGGTTGCCACATTTGATTCTCGCTATAATGACATCATGACCGAGTATCGTATAACCATGAACAGTCGTGATTATCTGAATAAAAAACTGTCTGAAGCTGACCGTGAGCTTGGCGACCGGATTTCCAGAAATGTAAACGCACAACTTGGTTCGATACTTGAAGAGATCAGGAGTAAAGAGTCGGAATATATTGCTCTGTTAAAACAGAAATCGGCTGATCACCCTGACGTAAAAATCAAAAAACAGGAGATTGAGCAGGTCAGAGCACGATATGAACAGTTGAGTCGCAGCAAAATAGCCGGTCAGATAAATTATATCGGGCAGACAAAAAAATACCATTATGATATTATTGCTGAAAAACTTCAACTGGAACAGAAGCTCAATAATCTTGAATACAGCGCACGTGAATACAAACGTGCCCAGCAGGAGTATGAAAGCAGACTGACTCAACTTCCGGAAAAGGAACAGGAATTTATCAGGCTCAAGCGTGACCAGGAAGTGGTAAGCCAAACGTATTCGTTTCTCAAGCAGAAGCTTGACGAAACCCGCATTCTTATCGGTTCGGAGGTTGGTAACATTTCAAGGGTTGGCAGTGCATTCCGCCCGTTTATTCCTGACAGTCCCAAAATGGACAAAGTTCTGCTGATTGGACTGGCTGCAGGTTTGGTTCTTGCCGGTGTCTATACCATGGGTGTTGAAATGCTCGATGACAAGGTTAACGAGGAGATGCTCTTTTTCAAAAGTCTGGGTTTCAATATCTGGGGGGTAATACCGTTTGTTGAAGACTTTGAAGAGAAATCAGAAAAAGTGAAAAAGGGAAATCTGAGGAACGACATCAGCAGGGTCTTTAAATCTGTTATTGGAAAAGATCAGGAATTAGAACTGTCAGGGAGTCAAATTGACCTGGCAGAATCAGAAAAGCATTTTCCATTGATGACTGACAAGCTGAATTCGAGTTTTGCAGAAAGTTTCAGGACGCTTCGTACGAATCTCAGTTTTTCAAGGATCGACAATCCTTTTAAAACAATTCTGATTTCTGGTTGTTCCATTGGTGAAGGTAAATCGACAGTCAGTACCAATATGGCGCTTGCCTGGGCTATTGCCGGCAAGAAAACGCTGATTATCGATGGAGACCTGCGCCGCCCATCCCAGCACACCATTCTGAAAAAGAATAGAGCACCAGGATTGACCGATTGCCTTGCCAGTGAGGAAGGAAGTGTAGAAGAGCGCTATATCCAGGCAACGCATCTCGATAATCTTTTTCTTTTAAGTTCCGGACGTCCGGTACCAAATCCGAATGAGTTGCTTGGCTCGGAAAAGATGCACGCACTTATTAAAAAACTGGAACAACGCTTCGACAGGATTGTCATCGACAGCCCTCCAATCTTTATCAGCGATGCCGCCCAGCTTGTCAATACGGTGGATGGTATTCTTCTTACAGCCCGTCTGCACTTTTCGAGCAGGACGCCATTGAAGGAATATGCTTCGGACAACTTCCTGCACAAGCGGATTATCGGTGTGGCTCTGATAGACAAGCCACGACCGAGCAAGGCCCGCTATGGATATGGCGATGGACGCTATGGATACGGCCGTTACGGTTATGGCCGGTACAGCAGCGTCTATCCGGAAAAGCTCTGAAATTGAGAAGCCACTAAGCCACGAGGCAGGAATGTATTGCCTCGTGGCTATGCTCATCAAAGAGAACTTGTCATCATGATCCATACTTAACAAGTAAATCATACCACCTGACTCCGGAGATTTTACCCGTCCGCACTCTTATCTCTTGGAAAATAGCACATAACTCATACCACCTACCACGTAGTACCTAACACCTCTTAGTATTGTCTCTATGTTCGATAAATCTGATTCTCTCTTTTGGCTGATCATTTTATCTTTTTTTGTCAGTGCAGGGATATCGATTATGATCGTTCTTACGCAGGCATTTCATGGAAAATTCACCCACGACAACCGTCCCGGCGTACAACGATTTCACGATGTCCCTACACCACGTGTCGGTGGCCTCGCTATGCTTGGCGCTTTAATGACCGGATGGTTACTGGTTGATAACGGAGTCAGGCAACTGTTGGGATTTATGTTACT
>Ga0172375_10000364_pt1 | contig 72714 bp, 71 predicted proteins | sample LakKiv1m_FD_114537 | JGI IMG/M metagenome (GOLD analysis project Ga0172375, IMG submission 114537) | Freshwater microbial communities from Kabuno Bay, South-Kivu, Congo - kab_092012_11.1m | ecosystem: Environmental > Aquatic > Freshwater > Lake | place: Democratic Republic of the Congo... | reverse complement strand
TGGCTAATAGAAAATCAACCAAAAAACGGTAAATCGATAAGTTTAGTTATAGTTCTAGAAGTTCCGAGGGCTGAAATTATAAAAAGACTCGAGCTTCGTGGTCGCGCAGACGATACGGCAGAGGCGATAAATGAACGACTAGTGACGTATAGAAAACAAATTTACCCCATACTTAATTACTTGACTGAACAAGGCGTGCACATTGCTCATATTGATGGCACCGGTACCGTAGGGCAAATTCACGATAGAATAATTGAAGAACTTGATTCATGTAACCTTGGTCATCATGCAAAATAGACTAGAATCGATTCAATCCAAAAAGACACCCGATCAAATCGAAGCAATGCGAGTAGGCGGAAAAATACTTGCAACAATTTTTAACGATTTGAAAAAATACGTAAAAGCCGGTATGAGCGAACTGGAAGTCGACAAATGGGTCGATAAAGAAATCAAAAAACATGGTGCTACTGCAACCTACAAGACCGACGAAGTTAATTTCCCTGGTGTTATTTGCATATCGGTAAATGACGAAATCGTTCACAGCCCCCCGACTGATTATGTATTTGAAAAAGGCGATGTAGCCAAGTTTGATTTAGTAATTACGTACAAAGGAATGAAAGTTGACAGTGCTTTTACGATGGTAATTGACGAAGAGCCGGTAGGAGCTAAGAAACATCTGTTGAATATGACTGAGCGTAGTTTATATGCGGGCATAGACGCCATAAAAGGATCTGTTCGCACTGGTGATATCAGCTCAGCAATAGAGGCCGTATTAAAGCAAGGAAAGCTTGGAATTATTAAAGAATTGGTTGGACATGGTATCGGTCAGAAAATGCAACAGCCGCCGGAATTACCAAACTATGGCAACAAGGGGGTCGGCCCCTTGCTTGTTCCCGGTGATACGGTTGCAATTGAGCCTATGGCTGCACTAGGTAACGAAGCAATTAAAACCGAACCGGACGGCTGGACTATCAGTATGCGCGACGGTAGTCTGTCAGCACACTTTGAGCACACCGTGTTGATAACCGATAACGGCGCTGAGATTTTGACTAAATTATAGCGTCGTCTCTAGGCAAAATGCCTCGTAAGCTATATACTCTATGTTATGCAGGAAGCATCTTCTAAGTACGCTGTAGGTATTGATATTGGTACCACGATGGTGCGTTGTGTTGTCGGGCATATCGACAATACTACCGGTGTACCTACGATAGTCGGCATTGGAACTGCCTCAAATAGCGGCATGCGAAAAGGCAACGTAGTTAATCTTATCGGACCAGCTCAATCAATTGATGACGCTCTTGGTGAAGCTGAGCGAATGAGTGGATACCAAGTTGACAGTGCAACTATCAGTATTAATGGTAACCATATTCTAAGCACTCATGCGGATGGTATGATTGCTGTCGGAAGTGCCAATCACGAGATAGTCGAAGAAGACATTATGAGAATCGAAGAGGTGGCGACACTAGGAAAAGTACCGGCTAATCGCGAGATTTTGGACGTCGTTCCACATTCATACAAACTAGACGGTCAGGATAATATTAAGAACCCTGTAGGTATGACCGGCACGCGCTTGGAAATTGATGCGCATGTCGTATCAGTGTTGACCCCTAATCTTACGAATTTACAAAAAGCGGTTGAATCCGCAAAAGTTACTCCGCATTCCATCGTAGTTGCCGGCGTAGCTGCCTCAAGGGCTGTTTTGAGCGAGCAACAGATCGAAAGTGGTGTTGCTTTGATTGATGTCGGCGGATCAACTACGAACGTTTCAGTTTATGAAGAAGGTGACCTAAGGTTTACCGCGGTTATCCCTCTTGGCGGCATTAATATTACCAACGATTTAGCCATTGGTTTGAAAATCGATCAGGAAATTGCCGAAAAATTAAAAATAGAGCATGCCTCAGCCGTTTCCAGAAAGGATGCTTCCGGTGTAAGTATGGAGTACGAAGGTGAGATACTCAGCTTTAACACGGCAGAAATTGATGAAATAGTCGAAGCTAGGATGGAAGAAATTTTTGAAGCGATCAATAAAGAGTTGACGCGAGCGGGTAGGGCTAGAAAGTTGCCAAGCGGAGTTGTGCTGACCGGCGGAACCGCCATGCTTCACGGTATGACCGAATATGCCAAAGAATCGCTTGGTTTGGCTGCAAAAGTCGGAATAGCGTCCGGGTACGGTGGTGTAGCCGACGGAATCGATAAACCTCAGTTTGCAACGGCAGTAGGTCTTATGTTGATTGATGCGGAGTTTGGAAGTATGTCAAAACAAGGTAAAAAATTTAGCGGCAAGAACGCTTTAGTCGGCGGAGTAGGTATGTTTTCTAGGTTGATTGGCCGTTTTCGAACCTAGTGTTTTTTTGTTCAAGTGTTATACTAGATTTAAGTTAAGAAAATGGAGATGAATTAAGAGAATGCCTGAAGTAAAACCAAGCGATATACAAACATTTGCCAGTATAAAAGTTGTTGGCGTGGGTGGAGCGGGTGGCTCGGCCATCAACCGCATGAAAGATGCTGGGCTTGCGGGTGTGCAGTTTATTGCGATGAACACCGATGCGCAAGCTCTTCATAACAGTAAAGCTGATATCAAGGTACACCTTGGCGGCACAACAACAAACGGCCTAGGCGCCGGCGCAGACCCATCCGTAGGTGAAGCTGCGGGCAATGAATCACGCGACGAAATTCGTGAAGTATTAACAGGTGCTGATATGGTGTTTGTGACAATCGGAGCGGGTGGTGGAACTGGGAGCGGATCGGGTTACATTGTTGCAGAAGTCGCACGCGAACTGGGTATTTTAGTAGTCGGCGTCGCGACAAAACCGTTCAGCTTTGAGGGTGAGAAACGTAGAAGCAATGCGGAATGGGCGATTACCCAGCTGGGTAGGCACGTGGATACATTAATTACTATTCCGAACGATAGGCTACTTCAGACAATTGACAGACGAACTCCGCTTCTTGAAACCTTCAAGATTGCTGATGATGTTTTGCGCCAAGGCGTCCAGGGTATTTCGGAACTAATTACCGAGCATGGTTTGATTAATTTGGACTTCGCCGATGTTCGTGCAATCATGAGCAACGCCGGTTCGGCATTGATGGGTATCGGACGAGCCAGTGGTGATAACCGTGCAGTTCAAGCCGCACAGCAAGCTATTGAATCGCCACTTATCGAGGTGTCAATTGATGGGGCCAAAGGCGTGCTGTTCAATGTTACCGGTGGTTACGATATGAGCATGAGTGAAATCCAAGAAGCAGCCGAAATTATAACCAGTGCAGTATCACCTGACGCAAACATCATATTCGGCGCTACATTAAAACCGGAAATGGAAGACGAACTGATAATAACGGTTATCGCTACCGGTTTTGATTCGGCGTACTTTCATTCTCAGGCGGTGGACTTAAAAGAATCGCAAGTTGATGAAGAAACCACAGCGGTTACGGCTGAAACCGTCGGTAACATAGACTTAGACCTTGATCACACTGAATCAGCAACGATATTTGCCGAAGAAAACAACGATGACATCTGGAACCAACCGAACGAAGAAGACGAAGAATCTGATACACCAGCCTTCTTGCGCAGACGTAAAAAGAACAAAAAATCCCACGATAAGGATAAATAAACCAATGTCGAAGTATAAAATCGGTGATAGCCGGGTGGTTGAGTCGCGTGAGGTTAGTGACGGTTTAACTATCAGGCGTCGCCGTGAATCACCAGATGGAAAACGATTTACGACCTACGAAAGGGTTGAAAGGCCAAACCTTGCAGTAATAAAAAACAGTGGTGTTCGCGAGCTGTATGATCGTGACAAGCTAACTTCAGGTATAAAAAAATCCGTTGGCAAGTTTTTTGTTTCCGAAGTTGAAATTGAAGAAATGATTTCTGATATTGAAGACGCATTATACGCAATTGGTGAAAATGAAATTACTTCAAAAGAAATTGGCGAAAAAGTGTTGGATGAATTGCTGGTCAGAAACGAAGTAGCTTATGTTCGTTTTGCCAGTGTGTTTCATAAATTCAAAACCTTGGATGATTTTGTTAAGATTCTTGAACAAAGGCAATCGGCTAAAAAAAAGGAACAAAAGGACTAAAATAATGCGGGTGGTGGTACTTTACAGAGAGCAGACCGACTACACGCGCACCGTCATAGATTTTTTGCGCGATTTTAAACACCAAACCGGACATGACCTGGAAGTCCTTGATCCGGACTCGGCCGAAGGTGTTCAATTCGTTGAGACTTATGGGATCACCAATTATCCGACGATTATTGCAACCAGTGAAGACGGGGTTATGCAAAACACCTGGAACGGCATACCGCTACCGACTATCAGTGAAGTTAGCTACTATTTCCAATAAAAGCATAAAACATTGTTTTTACAGATATAAAAAGCTATAATCATCAACAAGGACATCCTTTTTAGAAGGTTAGCGGCTATCAACCGTGAATGTTTCCGGAAGAAATCTTAAAAAAGAGACTAGACCCGGGCGGCTATCGACTCGTTAGATCGAAAAATAAGTGCTAAAAAGAATCTCTTTTTAGAAACTGGATGGTACCTCCCGGTTCGGGATCCAGTATCTGGAAAGGGATTTTATATTTTTAAGAAAGGTATAAAGTAAAAGTAGGATGAAGTTCAAAGGAAACACCCGCAGGCGAGCGATTGAATACGAAAACGACCTGGCAAAAAAATGGAAGAAAAATAAGACTTTTGAAAGGTCGGTTGAATTTAGGCCTTTGGATAATTCGTACGTATTCTATGATGGTCCGCCATTTATCAGCGGTGTACCACATTATGGGACTCTACTTCCCAGTATCGTCAAAGACACGATACCGCGCTATCAAACAATGAAAGGAAAGCACGTTGAACGTGTTTGGGGTTGGGACTGTCATGGTTTGCCGGCCGAGAACTTTGTCGAACAAAAGCTGGGCATCAAAGATAAGCATGAAATTGGCACAAAAATTAGCTTGGCGGATTATATTATTGCAGCGCGCGAAAATATGGTTCAAACCAGTAACCTATGGGAAGACACGATAGATCGAATTGGCAGGTGGGTTGACTTCAAGGGCGCCTATAAGACCATGGATAGGGATTATATGGAGTCGGTTTGGTGGGCATTTAAAGAGCTATATGAAAAAGGTAAGATTTACGAAGGTGAAAAAGTCTTGATGTACGATACAAAGTGGGCAACGCCTCTTTCAAAAGCAGAGGTCACGATGGATTCCGGCGCGTATATTGAAGTTACTGACCCAAGTATTTTTGTGAAATTTAAACTAAAGGATGAAAAGGGAACTCTGCTGGTTTGGACTACCACGCCATGGACTTTGCCTGGCAACACAGCGGTTGCCGTGAGTGAAAATATGAACTATGTCGAAGTTGAACTTGATAATAAAGAAAAGTTCATACTATCCGAAAATTCGTTAGATTTGATTTTGACTGACGAAAAACACGACACACTGAACTACAAGATTATCCGTACGATTGAAGGCAAGGATTTGGTCGGCAAATCATACGAACCTTTGTTTGGCGATCGCGGTAAAAATGCACACAAAATTTGGTCTGCAGACTTTGTTACGACTGATTCAGGTACTGGAATCGTCCACATTGCACCCGCCTATGGCGAAGAAGACTTTATGCTGGCGCAGGAAAATAAGATACCTGTTGTTCATGTTTTGGATGAATATGGAAAATTCACTGAAACCGAATGGAAAGGTGAAGACGTTTGGGAAATTAACAAAACCATAGCTAAAATATTACATGAACGCGAAATAGTCTGGAAGATTGAATATATCAGACACGAATATCCGCACAATCCTCGCACCGGACACCGACTGATGTATAGAGCCCACCCAAGTTGGTTTTTCGATATTGATAACCAGCGCAAGCTGATGCTAGAGCAGAATGCTGAATACATAAACTGGTTTCCTTCGTATATAAAACACGGTCGGTTTGAAAAGAACATTTTACAGGCGCCGGACTGGAATTTGTCACGCGACCGTTTTTGGGCAACCGCTATGCCTGTTTGGAAGGGTGTCGATAAAGACGGTAAAGAATTTGTTAAGGTTGTTGGCAGCTACAGTGAACTTAAAGAATTAAGTGGAGTTGAGCTGGATGATTACCACCGTCCATGGATTGATGAAGTTACGTTCGAAATTGATGGGGTAAAATATAAAAGAATCGACAAAGTATTAGACGGCTGGTTTGAAAGCGGCAGTATGCCATTCGCTCAGTTTCATTATCCGTTTGAAAATGTTGAGAAATTCGAAGCTAATTTTCCAGGCGACTTCATCGTCGAATATGTAGGACAGGTCAGAGCATGGTTTTACTATGTCCATGCGGTCAGTGTTGGTCTTTTCGGTCATAACGCCTATAAAAATGTAATTGTGACGGGTACTATCGCCGGTAACGATGGGCGTAAGATGAGTAAAAGCTATGGTAATTTTACAGATCCGAACGAACTGATGGATCAATACAGCGCCGATTCGCTTCGGTTCCTGTTGATGTCGGGTCCACTTCTAAATGGCGAAGATTACAGCTTGCAAAATAAGGATGTTGGAGACGTCGCCAGAAAGCTCAGCATGGTCTGGAATATGTATGACTTCTTTACGATGTACGCAGAAGTCGACAAGTGGGAGTATAACGGCGGCGGTGATGTAACGGATCCTACTGAACATTTGGACGTGCCGCTTGATCAATGGATTATCAGCCGCGTACATCAACTGACTGCTGAAGTCGAAAAGCATATGGACTCCTATGATATTCCAAACGCCATGAAACCGATTTTGCCATTCATTGAAGATGCCAGTAACTGGTATGTGCGTCGCAGTCGCCGCCGCTTTTGGAAGGCGGGGGACGATGAAGATAAAAATAACGCATATCTGACACTGCATTATGTTTTAGTTCAGTTAAGTAAGATACTGGCGCCGTTTACGCCGTTTCTGGCCGAAGAGTTGTATCAAAAACTAACCGGTGGCGAAAGTGTACATCTGCTGGATTGGCCGAGGGTTGGTCATATAAACGAACTGATCGTTAATGAAATGGATATAGTTCGTGATTATGTAAATCAAGGCTTGAGTTTGCGCGCCAAAGAGGGGATAAAAGTTCGTCAGCCGCTTGCCTGTGTTACGGTGCCAAGTTTAGGTAAATTCGTTGATTTCGAGGATATCTTAAAAGAGGAACTGAATGTAAAGTCAGTTAAAACCGGGAAAGAATTCGTGCTTGATCTAAAAATCACGCCGGAGCTTAAAAGTGAAGGAGCCTCGAGGGAAATCATTCGCCATATCCAAAACGCTCGTAAGGATGCGGGACTTAATATCGACGACCGTATCCATTTGGCGTTAATAACTGACAACGCGACACTAAAACGAGCAATCGAAGCCTATAGCAAGGTAATTACCAATGAAACTTTGACTACGAAGCTAACCTACGGCGATTCATATAAGTACTCTGTTGACATAGGGGTCGATGGAGTAGCTCTTACCATTTCTTTGCAAAAAGCTTAAAACATATAAATCTTTAGCCAATCGTGAAACTTATTGTCTATTGACTTTATTTTGTATTTATGATAGTATATAAGAGTAAAACTATAATAAATAAAAATGTCAGATTTAAAATACTTACAATTTCAAGAAATCGACGACTCGGACGATGATACTCCCGGTAGTCACAAGGAAAGAATACAGGACGAGATTGTCCTAGATGATGATATTGATGAGTCAAAACTGGAAAGCTATTGGGACCACGTAGTTGATGACATTCATCAAGATCCAAGCTGGTTTGATTTTTCCAATGACGACTAAGACGGTTATAATTAATATATGACCGATGAACAGTTTGATGATTTGATAACAAAAGCGATGAATGATTTACCCCAAAAATATATTAAGGAGTTAGAAAATGTAGCTATTGTTATGGCGGATGAACCTACATCTGAACAGGTAAAGAAGATGAAACTAGACGGCAGGCATTTATTGCTTGGCTTATACGAGGGTATCCCATTGACGCAAAGAGGTTCTGGTTATAACTTCGTTTTGCCTGATAAGATTACGATATTTAAAAACTCGATTTTGGCTGTAACACACAATGAATCCGAATTGTTCGAGCAAATAAAAAGAACCCTATGGCATGAAATTGCCCATTATTATGGTTTGAACCATAACCAAATTGACAAGATACAAAATAAAAATCGATGATTTGTTTCGTTGACAACTGCAGAATTGAAGAATATATTTATGGAATAGGGAGGGGAATGCTCAGAATTATCAAAGGCTAGAATAATACAAACAATTCATCTATGGGCACAGGTCTATGGATATAATACAAACATTATATCTTGAGACTCGTGTCAATTTTAAAATAAGCAATAATCATTACAGCGTAGGGAAGAGGGAGAAAAATGAAAATCATATCAAACATAGTCAGAATAAAAAAACAAGTAACAGCGGTAGTTGTTACGCTTGTAGTCGCACAGTTATATGTTTTTGTTTTGCCCGTAATGGCTATAGACACGGGTTATCATGCACCTACAAACGTAGTCAGTAACACCGGATGGGTTTTACCAGCAGCAGCATATAATTCTGACAATATCTTTGCGATAGCCGATTCAGGATCTGACGTTGTTCAGTATGGTTCATTTAACTTTAATGTGCCCACAGGAGCGACAATCGATGGTATAGAAGTTAGTGTGGAAGGATTTACTTTTGGGGTGGGCAGCAGGCAGGCAAATTTATCCCTAACCTGGAATGGTGGCGCAAGCTGGACATCAAATAAAACAACAAATATGCCGCGCTTAATAAGTAGTGAAGCAACAAGACTATACGGGCAGTCAAATGATTTATGGGGAAGACCTTCCTGGGTGAGCGAAGATTTTTCAAATAGCAATTTCCGCTTAAAAATAGACGCTAGGGATGCAACTTTATCAACTCTAAATATCGATAGTGTTGCCGCAAAGGTTTATTACACACTCGATACTACAGCTCCTTATACGTCACGTAATGTTATAGGCGGGAGTACACAATATGATGACTGGTATTTTGGTTCTGATGCCCCTGTTATTAACCTAACAACAGAGACAGGCGCGACTATCTTTTGGCGATGAGGATCGGAGGGTTGGCATTCCGGCTTTACTCCTCAGAACCCAACCGTAACAGAGGGCGTTAATGCTCTAGAATATTATTCTGTTGACGGGGCAAGTAACGGAGAAATACACCAATTTTACACTATTAAATATGATGGCGTAGCCCCAACAATTGATGGTACTCAGAATGATAATAATTGGTCTAATACCGCATTCAATTTTATACTGGAAAACATCGATTTTGGCGTCTCTGGTAAGAGGAGTGCAACATATAATATTGACGGTGGTGATTCACATGATATAGCACTATCCGTGCTTGCTGCTCCATCCAGCCACGAAGGAGAGACTTGGGGCTATATTAATATTGATCAAGAGGGTATTCATACCGTGAATGTAACATTGGTTGATAATGCCGGTAACGTTTTTGAAAACAGCTATATCGTTAAGCTTGATACGGTTTCTCCAGGTGTACCGATTCTATTATCACCAACAGATAACTCGTACTCTCAAATAAGCAGTATGAATTTTGATTGGTCGGATTCTGACGATCTTTATAACAACCCGGTTAGCTATGAGATATCATGGTCAAAAGACATGAGTTTCAACTCCGATGTGTCAGTCGATACGCCGACTTTATCCGAGATATCGGTTCCGAATTCTTTCGATGAAGGTACATGGTATTGGAGGGTCAGATCACTAGATGCGTTGATGAACTACAGTGGTTACAGTCAAGTAAATAGCTTCACGATTGACTGGACTGCACCGGTAATCACTATGCGGGGATCGAAAGAAGTGACCGTTACACAGGGAAATATTTTTACGGACTCTGGTGCAATAACCGATGACGGGTCGACTGTGACTGTAAGTGGTACTGTTGATACGTCGAGAATAGGAACCTACACGATTACCTATAGCTCTGTTGATGCTGCTGGCAACGTGGCGAAGTCCATGGAGAGAACAGTTGCAGTTGTTAAGGTTTTACCGCAAAGCAATACCGATGAAGTAGCAGCGGCAAATCCAGGTGGGGTAACTGACACGGACGGTCAAGTGCTGGGAGCAACAACTACGGATACGACAGAAGACAGCACAAAGGATAAGACGAAAAACGATAACGGGGAAGTCAAGGGCACGTCGGATACGAAAAAACAAAACTCAGCAGAGAATAGGGACTTCCTTGGTCTTGCCTGGTATTGGTGGTTGCTTGTTATAGTGCTTGCGGGGCTAGCGGTTTGGTGGATTGTAAGCATAGCCAGGCGCCGCATAGAAGAGTGAGCGAAATGCGCTCGCTTTTTTACAGTAAATGTTTTATATTAGTTGTGTAGTGAAAGCAAAAACAAAAAATACTAAAAAACAGATTAAAACTGCAGCTATGCGCGTCAAACATGGCGTTAAAATGGCAGTCGTGCCGCACAGGAAAAACGGCTATCGTCCTCACTTGGTCAGAGTTTACGGACTGTTTGTTATGGTATTGGTCATATTCGGTCTGCAGCTTGGTTATAACGGGATAAAAACCGGTGACGTATTGGGGGTTGAAGCCAACATAACAATAACCACGTTGTTTAATCAGACGAACGTAGCCCGACAGGAAGTCGGAGAAAAGCCGCTAAAACTAAATGATAAATTGAACAAAGCTGCTTTCTTGAAGGCGAGGGACATGCTCTCCAAGCAATATTGGTCTCATACGGCACCTGACGGTGCTGCACCGTGGAAGTGGTTTACCGATGCCGGATACAATTACAATGAAGCAGGCGAAAATTTAGCTAAAGGATTTTCTACTACCAGCGCCATAATAACTGCATGGCTGAACTCGCCCGAACATAAGGCAAATGTCATTAAAAGTAACTATCAGGATGTCGGATTTGCGGTTGTCAGTGGCAAATTAGCCGGTAAAACAACTAGCTTAGTAGTGGCCCTGTATGCCGAACCGGCTGAAAAAAATTCAGAAGAAGCAGGCTCGATCGCAGGTGCATCACAAACAGCCCAAGCTAATATACTGACACAATTCATGATTGCGGTTCAGTCAATCACACCGGCGGTTGCAATCGGTCTTACGCTAATAACTATGGGGATAGTTGTTTCAACGTTGGCGCACACTTATCGTCACAGGTTGGCAAAATCCATCAAACAAACCTGGTATCGTCATCATCACGGGCTACTAAAGGCGCTTGGGCTCGCTGGTTTAGCAATAGTAACCATATTTTTGTATGGCGGCGGACAAATATAATCGAGCTTAAATACCGTTGCGCATGCAGCCTACATCTGTTATAATCGGCAATTGATTAATATAAATAATAAGGAATCATTAAATGACAAAAGCAGTCGTTAAGATCGGCGGAAAACAATTTATTATTGCCGAGAAAGAGACCCTCCTGGTGGACCTCCTCCCTGAAGGTACGAAAGAGCTCAAGCTTGATGCGCTGTTGGTTATCGATGGCGACAAGGTCCGGGTCGGAAAACCAACCGTAGAAAGTGTTGTCGTAACCGCCAAGGTTATTGAAGCCTTAGTCAAGGGCGATAAATTGCGAGTAATACGCTATAAAGCCAAAAAACGTGTACACAAAGAAAGCGGCCACCGTCAAAAATATAGTAAAATCGAAATCGTATCGATCAAGTGATAAGTGCAACTTTCTAAAAATCCTCTAGTTAGACTGGGGGATTTTTTTATATGCTCATGTTATAATGTTCTAAAGAGAAGAGGGAATATCAACACGTGGCAACCGTAATATCAGTCACCAACCAAAAGGGTGGGGTAGGCAAAACTACCACCGCTGTTAATTTGGCGTACTATATCGCAAAAGCTGGTAAAAACACGCTAATTATCGACTTTGACCCACAGGGTAATGCGACCAGTGGACTCAACTATAACAAGCAAGAATTAAAAATGACGATGTCCGATGTTGTTCTGGAAAAGGCCTCGCTTGATCAAGTTGTGCTGTCTACGCCGTATAAAAATCTGTTTTTAGCACCATCGACGCCGCATTTGGCTGATACCGAGGTCCAGATTGTCGGGACAGACAGGCGGTTTTCGCGGTTAAAAAGCGCTATCGAGTCATGTGCAATTAACTATGACGTGATTATCATTGATTGCCCTCCAAGCCTAAGTATTTTAACGGTCAGTGGTATCGTTGCTGCGAAATATATTTTACTTCCGGTTCAGGCTGAGTTTTATGCATTGGAAGGCTTGGGGCAACTGCTTGAAACAATGAAATTGGTACGTCGCGGTATGAACCCGACATTAGAGCTTTTAGGAGTTCTTCCGACTATGATGGATTCAAGAACAACCCTTAGCGGACAGGTACACGAAGAGATTAAAAAGCATTTTCCTGGTAAAGTTTTCAAAACCGTCATTCCAAGGAACGTTCGCCTGGCCGAGGCCCCGAGTCACGGTTTGCCGATTGGTGCATACGATAAGTTTTCAAGAGGAGCGCGTTCCTATAAGGCGTTATCCAAGGAGGTAATTAATCGTGCCGACATCTAGCAATAAGAACTCAAAAAAGGGCTTAGGCCGAGGATTTGAATCACTAATTCCTACTGAACTTTTAGATGAATCGTTCGATCCTACCGTAGCGCAAGACCATCAGGTCAGTGAGCTGCGCAATATTAAAATCGATGAAATAGTTATCGACGAAGATCAGCCAAGGAAACAATTCGAGCAAACCAGCATAGAAGAATTGGCCGAATCAATTCGCGAGCACGGCATTTTGCAGCCGATTATTGTCGCTCCCCATAAGGGCGGTTACCAAATTGTTGCCGGTGAAAGGCGATATCATGCGGCGAAAATTGCGGGCATTAATAAGATTCCGGCACTAGTCAGGACCTTGTCCGGGCAGCATAAGCTAGAGATTTCGTTAATCGAGAACCTTCAGCGTAAAGACCTTAATGATATGGAAACCGCTACGGCATATCTGAAGCTGCGTGACCAATTTAACCTAACCTTGGAAGAAATTGGCAAAAGAGTTGGCAATAGGTCAATCAGTTCCGTTAGCAATAAACTACGTCTTCTGAAGCTGCCTAATTTTGTTCAACAAATGATTGTCGAAGGTGTATTGTCAGAGGGCCAAGTCAGACCGTTAATCGGACTTGATGAAAAGACAGCTAAAAAAATCATTCCTAGAATCGTGCGCGAAGAATGGAGTGCACGCAAAATCGAACAATTCATAGTAGATTTAAAAAAGAACCGGACTAAAAAAGACATGTCGCCAGAACGTCAGATTAAAGAGCAGCCTTATGGTGAACAATTGAAACGTATCCAAAACCACCTAAAAGCCGAAGTGAGCATACACACCAACTCCAAAGGTGCAGGCAAGATTACGATTAGATTCAAAAACGAACAAGAATTTGAACGTCTGCAAAAACTGATAGGCTAGACTTTGGTTTAGAAAAATTGAAACTTATTGAATGGAAATATTCTAACACTGACGGGTCCAACGACGTCGTATAAGGGGATTGTGCCCAGACCATTTCTGGAATCAAATGAATACGTACCTTCACGATGATCTCCGGCTACGAAGAGTTCATCGTCGGGCACTTCTTTTAGGTCGATAGTCCCGGTAGTGTAGCTTCCGATTTGGTCTTTGTATTTATCATCAGGGTTAAAGCCTTTCGGGTGTTCGCTGTTATATACGGTAAATTTGCCATCTTTTAAAACGACTCTTTCACCAGGAAAAGCGATTACTCGTTTTACTATATACTCATCACCTATACCACTGGTGTATTTTGGGTTTTTAAACACGATAACTTGACCGCGACCTGGTGTATAGGTTTTGTTTTGTAACTGAGCCCAAGTTACTGGAACGCGGTTAATTATCAGTCGATCACCAGTATGTAGAGTTTCTTCCATGCTGGGTCCAACTACGCTAAAACTGCGAAAGACGAAAGTATTTATAAAAAGAGTACCCACCAGGACGCATACTATAAAGATAGTAATATTAATAGCATCCTTGATGAAAGGGTGACGGTTTATAAATGACATTTCCATACTCAGTCCACTATACACTTTTTGTCGCTGCTCTGATAGTAATAAAATCACTTAAAGTAAAAATAAAGCTATGACATTTATGATTTTGAATATGCCAATAAATTCGCTATAGTAGTAGGAGTATTTATGAAAAAATCTCATACTTCTATAGATGGCTTTATTCCTAAACGGTCTGGGAATGAACTTGGCAGTAACCGTCCGATTGAATCAAGGGAAGATATTTTTAATATGGAAAGAAAACTAAATCCAGTGAGTAAAGACGCGCTGAATAAGTCCCAGAAACCCCAGAGTTTAGGTATAGCACGTTCAGATATTGACGAATCATTAAGAGATATTGACGATGCCGCCGATGAGCCTGTTAAGAAGAAACTGACCCGCAAACAGCGGCGCCGTATTAAAAAGATGTCCAAAAAGCCTAAAAGTAAGGCTAAGAGGATTATCAAATGGTTGGCGATAATTCTAGTAATTGCCATACTGGCAGCAGGCGGTTATTTAGCATATAAGTTTATTATCACCGGAGGTAATATCTTCCAAGGAAATATTTTTGACCTATTCCAAAGCCAGCCGCTAAAAGAGGACAAAAACGGACGAAGCAACTTCTTGATCTTGGGCACATCGGAGGATGACAACGGACATCCGGGTTCAAATCTGACGGATTCAATTATGGTGCTAAGTGTTAATCAAAAGAAAAAGAATGCTTATATGTTTAGTGTGCCGCGTGATTTGTACGTACAGTTCGGCACAGCTTGTGTTTCGGGTTACGCGGGAAAGATTAATGAATATTTTAGTTGTTCGGATAGTGGGACAACCAAACAGGCCGAGCAGAATCGGTTATCTAAAACCCAAAAACTCGTAGGAGATATCTTTGGTCTTGATATTCAATATGGCGTGCACGTCAACCATACAGTTATAAAACAAGCTGTCGATGCTGTCGGTGGCGTGGACGTCAATGTCGTAGGTAGTAATGGAGCTCCGGGTGTATTAGATAGGAATTTTGACTGGAGGTGTAACTATACATGTTATTTGGTTAAATATAACAATGGAGTACATCACCTAGATGGAGCCCATGCGCTGTATCTGTCTATGGCCAGGGGTGATGTTGCGCCTACTTATGGACTGGCAAACTCGAATTTCGATCGAGAAAAGAACCAACAAAAAATATTGATTGCACTTCAAAGCAAAGCCATGAGTACCGGTACGTTGACTGATTTTAGTAAAATAACCAAACTACTCGACGCTTTGGGAGATAATTTGAGGTCTAATATTCAAGTCAAAGAAATCAGAACTTTGATGCAGGTCGCAAGTGATACTAAGCAGAACAATATACATACTATTAGTTTGATTAATACGGACGATCCGGAAAAGTCGGTAGTAAAAACAGGATCTTATGGTGGGATGAGTGTTGTTATGCCGGCTGAAGGTATCTTTGATTATTCCGGTATTCAAGCTTTTATTAGAAAAAATATCAACAACGATCCGGTAACCAAAGAGGCAGCACCGGTTGTTGTCTTAAATGGCACCGGTGTGACCGGCTATGCACAGTCTAAGGCTGATGAACTTGCCAAGGTGGGGTTTAACATAACCGGGGTAGACAATGCCCCAAGCGGTGATTATGGAAAGGTTGAAATATATCAGATTGGCAGCGGCAATTCTGCGACCGCTGCAAAGCTGGCAAGTATCTATAAGGTTACCGCCAAGAAGACGAAACCGCCAATTGTCGTAGATGAAAGTGTGGCTTTCGTAATTATATTCGGAGTTACCAGTTAAACGACCGGTTTAAGCGTGGTATACTATCTATTGACATGGAGTTTTTGAAAACCATAAAGAAAAGGCGTTCGTTATTAAGCGAGATTGTCTATGCCGGGTTGAATATCGGAATGGCCGTCCTTTTGGTAATTATAATAAGGACGACCGGCTCATTATTGCTTGCTCTGGCGGTGGTATTAATGGGGAAATGGCGGATATTTGCAGTGCGGCCAAGGTATTGGTTTGCCAACATCCAAGCCAACCTGGTTGGCATAATAGTAAGTGCCAGTTATGTTGTTTTGTTATATATAGTTAATTCAAGCGGAGCCAGTGATACCCAGATACTTGTATTACAGAGTATTTTAGTTCTGCTTGATATCGGCTGGCTGCTGTTTCTAAAGTCTAAATCCAAAAGGATTTACGTAGTTTCCCAAGCTGCTATAGCTTTATTCGTAGGAACTGTCGCGATTTACAGTTTGGCTTATAACTGGATCGGGTCTGTTGCGGTAGTGCTAACTTGGCTATTGGGATATGCCACAGCAAGACATGTGCTTGGTAGTTACGACGAAGAGAACCATACGATTTTGCTCAGTTTGGTTTGGGCGTTTCTTCTCGCCGAACTTGGCTGGCTGGCTTATCATTGGACAATCGGCTACAGATTACCGATTGTAGCTGATGTCTTATTGCCGCAAGCGGCTATTGTAGTGCTGGGTTTTGGATTTATCGCATTCAAGGCATATGATTCGATTTATCATCATCAAAAAGTCAGAATGAACGAAATGATATTGCCGCTTGTCTTTACAATAGGTATTATCGCTGTTTTATTGATATTCTTTAACGGTGCCAGCACCGGCACCTCTAGTATGATTTAAAAACTAAGACATAATTGCGCCTTAATATCGTTTCAAATGATTTTTTATTAGCATAATTTGTTAGTTCAGAGTGCTGACGTGGGTCGGCTTCGATTATCAAATATTTTCCAGGTGATAAAAGCTGTGAAGCAGACGATATGAGTTTTTTTATCAAATACAAACCATTGTCACTCGAAAATATAGCCAGGCTCGGTTCGAAATCTGTTTCCGGTGAACGCAACCATTTCCTGTCGACATAGGGCAGATTGGCAACGATGATGTCTGGTGTATCATTATAGTTTTTTATAAGATCGCTTTTTATAATTTTCACTTTTGCGCCCAGTTTACGAGCGTTTTTTGAGGCAATCTTAAGGGCGCCAAGGTCTATGTCAGCTAAGGTGACTTCCAATTGGGGATAGGTTAATTTTGCAGAGATACCAAGACAGCCGCTACCCGTGCCGATATCAACAAGTCGGGGATTGGGGTTTGACAGGTCGGCAATAGGTAATTCGTTTAATATCTCTATAAGATCTTCTGATTCAGGGCGGGGAATTAAGGTTTTTGGCGATACTATGAATTCGTGACCAAAAAACTCCTTATACCCCAGTATATAGGCAAGCGGCTCATGGTTTATTCGACGGTTTAAATATTTGTTCGCTTGTTTTAGGCATTTCGCATCAATAGTTTCGTCGGCATGTCCATGTAGGAATGTGCGGTCTTTTTTAATGATGGCTGCAAGAATAAGTTCAGCATCAAGTTTGGCGCTTGAAATCCCAACAGAACACAACTTGGCCGAAGCGTCGCTTACCCAATCTTTAATTATGGGTGTTCGTGACGGCAAGTTCACGCTCATAGTTTTGTAAGTGTTCTATTATGTCGTCGATTTCCCCATTCATCGCACCGACGATATTGCTGCGTGAATAGCCAATTCTGTGATCGGTAATTCTGTCTTGAGGAAAATTGTAGGTTCGAATTTTTTCACTGCGATCACCGGATCCGATAAGGCTGCGTCTATGAGCGGTCTGTTTTGCAGCTTCATCATCGATTTTTTGTTGCAAAAGACGGCTGCGCAAAACACTTAAGGCTTTTTCTTTGTTTTTTATTTGTGATTTTTCGTCTTGATTCGTAACCACCATCCCGGTAGGCAGGTGAGTTATCCTGACTGCACTATCGGTTGTATTAACCGATTGACCTCCGTGGCCACTGGCTCTGAAAATGTCGATCCTTAAATCTGACGGATCAATTTGGATATCAGTCTCTTCGGCTTCTGGCAGAATAGCAACAGTTACGGTACTGGTATGTATCCGTCCTTGCGATTCGGTAGTCGGGATACGCTGCACACGATGAACGCCTGATTCGAACTTCAGTTTCGAATAGGGGCTATCTCCCTTGACGCTGAAAATAACCTCTTTGTAGCCGCCGGTGTCATTGACGCTTTCGCTGATTAATTCAGTGCGGAGTTGACGGGATTCGCAGTAGCGTAGATACATACGGTATAGTTCTGCGGCAAACAAGCTGGCTTCGTCACCACCCGCACCGGCGCGGATCTCGATAATGACATTTTTTTCGTCGTTTTTATCTTTTGGCGTCAGCATAGCGAACAACTCGTCTTCGATTGAAGTCAGTTCGGATTTGATTTTATCGACTTCTTGCCTGGCCACATCCGCTAAGTCACTATCGCTGCCACCTGTAAGATGCTCGGCCTCAGCCAACTGAGTTTCAAGCTTATGACGCAACCTGGCTTTTTCAATTATGTTGTCCAATTCGGTTAGTCTTTTACTTTTTACGGTGTAGCCAGGGTCGGAATAAGCTGAAGGTGACGACAAAAACGAAGTAATCTCGCCATGTTCGAGTTCAAGTTCGTCAATATTTAGTGATATTCTTGCCATAAATTTATAACTCTAAGCTTATTGTAGCAAAATAGGGGCTATTCTGACGATAACCCCGATTATTAGCTTGTTATTTTGCTTGTGCTTTTTTAGCCTTGTTGCTTTTGGCCTTTTTGGCTTTGTTGGCAAGAGCGGCCCTGCGGGCTTCGGCGGCAGCTGATTTAGCCTTGAAGCGATCAACACGGCCTTCGGTATCGATGATTTTCTCCTCGCCAGTAAAGAATGGGTGGCTGGCGGATGAAATATGTACTTTAACTAGCGGGTAGGTGTTGCCATCTTCCCACTTAACGGTTTCTTTGGTTTGTGCCGTGGACTGAGTTAAAAACGCAAATCCAGCCACGTCGTCGCTAAATACGACAGGACGATAGTCGGTTGGGTGAATACTGTTTTTCATAATCTGGACTATTGTATCTGTTTTCAAGAGAAATGTCAAAGGCTGAACGGCTTGTTTTGGTGAACTGATCGATTGGAGTATTATTTATTTATGACAGAAAAACATAGGGTGATACCTGCCGTATTCATTGCAGTCTATTCTAATGCCGAAAATTATACGGAAGTACTGCTTCATAGGCGAATTAATACCGGATTTCGAGACGGTTATTACGATCTTCCCAGTGGACATGTCGAACCGGATGAAATGCCAATTCTAGCTGCGGTCAGGGAACTAAAAGAGGAGACGAATTTAGAAGTTAGCGTAAAAGATCTTGAGCTTTTTCATATTAGGACAAATGAATCAGATACGCCGGGCTACCCTTATCTATATATGTTTTTCCGTGTAGAAAAAGCAAAATGTAAGGGAAATTATATGGTTAATGAGCCTGATAAGTGTGATGAAGTCGGTTTTTTTAAAAAAAGCAATTTACCCGAGCCAACAACAGAATCTTCGCGCGTTGCCATTGAAAATTTGGATTCAAAAATCGTTCGATTTTCTCAGACAACAACACCTTGAATTATTTCACCCAAAGTTATACAATTACATAGTAACCAAATTAATGAAACAACTTATGTGATAACTCCTGATAATAATCGGACGCATAAGTGAAGGAAAAGGAGTTAAAAAAAACTATGGCATCTAATGTCGATATAAAAGCCTTGTTTGAAGCGGGGCTGCATTTCGGTCACAAAACTAGTCACTGGAACCCGAAAATGGCGCCCTATATACATAGCAAGCGTCAGGAAATTCACATAATTAACCTTGAAAAGACAGTCGACAGTTTGGAAAAAGCGCTTCCATTTCTTGCAAATGTCGTAGCTGGTGGCAAGCAAATTTTGTTTGTCGGAACCAAAAAACATACTAAGGATATGCTGCGAGAGACGGCTGTTTCCGTCAATCAACCATATATGACGGAAAGGTGGCTGGGCGGAACCTTAACGAATGTAACAACCGTTAATCAACAAATCAAAAAATTGAAGGACCTGGAAAGAAGGATGGTGTCAGGTGATTTGGAAAAACGCTATTCAAAACTAGAGGTTCAAAGATTCCAAGAAGAAATAGATGACCTTAATATTAAATATGGTGGAATCAAGGAACTGAACGGTAAACCCGGTGCATTGATGGTGATCGATGCGATTGGCGATGCTAATGCAATCAAGGAAGCAAAATCGCTCAACGTTCCGGTAGTAGCTATTGTTGATACGAACGTCAACCCAACGCTTGTAGATTATATTATTCCCGGAAACGACGATGCAATTAAAGGGGTGAAACTGGTGCTTGATTATGTAGCCTCAGCAATTAAAGATTCGATGAAAATTACTAAAAAGATAAGCGACGAGAAGCAAACCAAAGACGTAAAGGAGAAATAGCATATGAGTATTTTGGTTGAAGATATTAAAAAGTTGAAAGAACTATCCGGTATTGGTTTGACTGACGCTAAGGCCGCTTTGGTTGAAGCTGATGGAGATTTTGACAAAGCCCTGGAAGAGCTTCGTAAAAAAGGTGTCACCAAAGCTGAAAAGCGAGGAGATCGCGAAGCCAGGCAGGGACTGATCGATAGCTATGTTCACGGTGGTCGCATTGGCGTGCTGGTTGAAGTCAACTGCGAAACCGATTTCGTAGCTAAGACTGATGTGTTCAAATCTTTTGTCCACGAAATCGCACTCCAGGTTGCTTCGATGGACCCGAAGTATGTCAGTGAAGATGAAATACCAACCGAGGAAGTGAATCGCATCCGTCTTGAGGCAAAAGAACGCGTCGAAGCTGAAGGTAAACCCGCAGAAATAGCTGAAAAAATCATTGACGGACAAGTAAAAAAATATTTTGCAGATAAGGTACTTCTTAATCAAGTTTATATAATGAACGAGAAGCAGACTGTAGCCGATCTTTTAAAGGAAAATGTTGCAAAAACTGGTGAGAATCTGATAATTCGTAAATTCAAGCGCATAGAACTTGGTGTAAGCGAGTAAAAAACATCAATCAAGCAAATAACCGCGTAGGGATTACGCGGTTATTTTGTTACAATATATGTATGTTTGATACAAAACCATACGAAGAAAGATTTAAACAAGTAATAATACATTTCGAAGAAGAACTGAAGAAGGTACGTACCGGCAGGGCCCATCCGGGTCAACTGGAAGGCATTAAGGCTGAAGTATATGGCGTAATGATGCCTTTAAACCAAGTGGCTAATATCACGGCACCCGAAGCTCAATTATTACAAGTGACTCCGTTTGATTCTAATAATATCACAGCGATTACCGCAGCGATTAGAGCCGATCAGAACCAAGGCTTTAACCCAAGCGACGACGGACATACCATCAGAATTCCCGTACCGGCTTTGACCGAAGAGAGACGAAAATACCTTGTAAAACAAGCCGGCGAAAAAGTAGAGGAGGCTAAAATAGCTCTGCGCGCCATCAGGCAAGATGCCCTGAAGGATGTCCGTGCTAAAAAAGACGCCAAGGAGCTTTCAGAAGATGATATGAAGAGAGTTACAAGAGACATCGACGGTAATATGGCAACAACTAACGCAAAAATTGAAGAAATATTTTTGCTGAAAGAAAGAGATATTCTTAAAGTATAATATGTCTGAATCCACTGTCCCTAATCATATTGGGTATATTATTGACGGCAATCGGCGCTGGGCTAAAAAACACGGTCTTCCGAATTACGAAGGTCATTTGGCCGGCTATAACACCGTTAAGGAAATTGTAACCGAGACCTTTAAATCCGGAGTTAAAAACATATCGGTCTATTCGTTCAGTACGGAAAACTATAAGCGTGATAAAGACGAGGTTCGCAAAATTACTAGATTGCACCTAAGGCTCCTTACGACTGATCTAAAAATATTCATAGAAAACGATATTAAATTGGTTGTACTGGGCCATAGGGAAAAAGTTGGTAAAAGAATTATTAATGCCATAGAAAATGCCGAAGCGAAGACGGCAAATAATACGGCCGGCATGTTAGCAATCTGTTTTAATTATGGCGGTCAGCTTGAGATTGTTGACGCAGTAAAAAAGATAGTCAGCAAAAAAGTACCCATAGAAAAAATCGATGCCAAATTAATAGATAGGAACATATACGAACCCAATCTTCCACCAATAGATCTGGTTGTCAGAACCAGCGGAGAGCACAGACTATCGAATTTCATGTTGTGGCGAATCGCATATAGCGAGATAATATTTATTAATAAATTGTGGCCAGATATGAAAAAAGAGGATTTAAAAGCTGTGCTGAAGGAATTTAATATGCGGGTTAGGCGGTTTGGTAAGTAATGGATTTAATTATCGGAATAATCATTGGCTTAATTATCCTAATAGTTTTGGTTGTTGCGCATGAATTAGGACACGCAATAGCCGCATTAAGAAATGGCGTGGTCGTAGAGGAATTTGGTATCGGTTTTCCTCCAAAAGCGTGGGGTAAAAAGCTAAAAAATGGTGTTTTATTTACAATAAATTGGCTGCCATTGGGCGGATTCGTCAAACTACAGGGCGAAAATGATGCAGCGAAAAATAGAGGTGACTACGGTGCTGCAAGTTTGACTGGTAAAACCAAAATATTGCTTGCCGGTGTTGTTGTCAATTGGTTGATAGCTATCGTGCTTCTTACGATATTAGCCTGGGTGGGGTTGCCAAAAATTTTGTCAAACCAGTTTATAGTTCCTGGCGACGCGACGATAATTGGCCAGCCGGTTGAAATTGTCAGTCTTACTAAGGATTATCCGGCGGCAAAAAGCGGTCTTGAAACAGGTGATAGTATTATTAGATTTGCAAATCAAGAAGCTCCGTCGGTTGATCGTTTATCTGAATTGATTAAACAAAACAAAGGTAAGACAGTTGACGTAATCTACAGTCGAGACGGCCAGGAAAGCAGCGTCAAGGTTGCCTTAAAAAATGATGTAAGCAAGGAGATTTTGGGTGCCGGTTTGGGTCAACGGGAGTTAATTAGGACCACATGGTCAGCTCCTATAGTTGGCGCGGCAACTACTGTTCAATATACCTGGGTTACACTTGAAGGTGTTGGTAATTTGGTTGGTAACGTTACAAGCGGCATAGTGATGCAGCTAAGTGCCAATAGAACCGATCGTGACCAAGCATCACAAGATTTGCAAAAAGCAGGTGACAGTGTTGCAGGACCGGTCGGTATTATAGGCGTAATATTTCCTGCAGCCTCGAAGGCTGGCATAACCCAACTGATTTTCTTAACGGCTATCATTTCATTATCCTTAGCAGTCATGAATATTCTGCCGATTCCTGCGCTTGATGGAGGCAGATGGTTTGTTACTATGATATTCAGAATATTAAATAAAAAACTTACCAAGGAACGTGAGGAAAAAATCCAAATGATCGGTTTTTCAATACTCATGGGGTTGGTAATCTTGGTAACAATCATCGATGTCACAAGATTATTCTAATGAAACCGACGTTGATAAAAATGGTGCGGCAGCAGACACAAAGTCTAATAGAAATTGGTGGATGTTATTGGTGTTGCCAGCATGGGTTCTGGTATGTTTTTTTGTTGCGCAGGTCGCTGTAGCGATACCGCTTTTTTTGATCGACAATTTGGGTATATCGATAGGTATTACCAATGCAAATATATTAAACACCGCAGCTTCGGTGATTATCTATACGATTACGATATTATTTGTAGCAGTTCTGCCCTACAGAATTAAAAAAATAAAAACAACCAAAGCCGAAATTGGACTAAGCAGATTACCGGGTTGGATGGATATTGTCATAGCTCCGGCTGGATTGATCGCATATTTCACCATATCTGCCGTCATGATTTTAATTGTCACGCAGATTCTGCCTGGATTTGATGTTGACCAGGCACAGGATTTGGGATTTGAGAGTTTATCTCAGCGATACGAATACGTTTTGGCCTTTGTAACTTTGGTAGTAATTGCGCCTATTGCCGAGGAGATATTGTTCAGGGGTTATCTATTTGGTAAATTGAAGAAATTTGTCCCAGTTTGGATAGCCGTTTTTATTACAAGTTTGTTGTTTGGGGCAGTGCATGGCACCTGGAACGTTATTATAGACACATTCGCACTTAGCGTGGTGTTGTGTATTTTGCGCGAACTTACCGGTAATATTTGGGCATCGATACTTCTTCATATGCTAAAAAATGGGATAGCTTTTTATATACTATTTATTTATCCGTCATTATTGACTACACTGGTTAAGTAATATGCGTGTTTCAGAACTATTTACAAAAACAAGTAAAAACATACCGGCCGGAGAGGTTGCGAAAAATGCGCAACTTCTGATTAGAGCTGGGTTTATCAATAAAGTTATGTCCGGAGTGTATATCTATACTCCGCTAGGTTTGCGTGTACTTGAAAAGATTAAACAAATCGTTCGCGAAGAAATGAATTCGGTTGGTGGTCAAGAACTAATCATGAGTAGTCTTCAGAAAAAAGAGACGTGGGAAATTACCAGCCGGTGGGATGATGAGGTGGTTGATATGTTGTTCAAATCAAAACTGAAGGATGGAACCGATGTCGGCTTTGCTTGGTCGCACGAAGAGGCAATTATCGAGATGCTAAAGCAGTACTTGGAAAGCTATAAGGATCTACCTATAAATGTCTATCAATTTCAGACCAAGTTTAGAAACGAACTTCGGTCTAAAAGCGGTATTATGCGTGGCCGCGAGTTTGTTATGAAAGATATGTACTCGTGCAGTGTCAATAAAGAGCAGCACGACAAAATTTACAACGACACAATCGAGGCATACAACCGTGTTTTCAAACGTTTGGGGATAGGTGACGATACGTATATTACTTTTGCCGCCGGTGGCGCTTTTACTCAATTTAGCCACGAGTTTCAAACCGTGTGCGACGCAGGAGAAGACACGATTTATTTGCATCGAGGCAAAAACATTGCTATTAACGGTGAAGTCATGGATGATGATAATTTAGCAAAATTAGGTATTAATCGTGACGAACTAGAGGCTGTCAAAACTGCTGAAGTTGGTAACATATTTAATTTTGGTACAAAGAAAAGTGAAGAAACGGGTTTTTGGTTTACGAACATAGAAGGCAAAAAACAATACGTCTATTTCGGATCATACGGTATCGGCATAACCAGAGCCATGGGTGTTATAGTTGAAAAATTCAGTGACGAAAAGGGGATTATTTGGCCAGAAAGCATTGCACCGTTTAAGGTTTATCTGGTAAGAATCGGTGGCAAGAACGCTGCAGGAAAAGCCGATGAACTTTATGACGAACTAATAGCTGGAGGTATCGAGGTGTTATATGATGATCGCGACATACACCCAGGGCAAAAATTTGCTGACAGCGAGCTTATCGGTATACCCTACAGGCTAACCGTTAGTGATAGACTGTTGGAAAACAATGAATATGAATTTGTAGAAAGAAAAAGTGGTGAAAAAAACTTATTGACACATGAGCAACTGCTTGATAAACTGGTTTAATCGCACAGATTTTATGCAGAAAACGCTATATGTAGTGTGTACAATAACTAAAATAACGCTATTTATCGAAAAAACGGAGAATGATTCAACATGAATAAAAGCTACATGATTACTAAACAGGGTAAAAACGAGCTTGAAGAAGAGCTGAAATCCCTGAAAAGCCGTCGCAAGGGAATCGCTAAAAAGATTGCCGAAGCGCGTGATTTTGGTGATCTTAGCGAAAACGCCGAGTACGATGTTGCTCGGGAGGAGCAGGGCTTAATCGAGACTAGAATAGCGGAGATTGAAGATATATTGATTAACTCTGCAATTATAAAAGGCGGAAGCAAGTCAAAAATTGCCCTTGGTAATAAAGTTGAGTTAAAGTATGGTAAAAAGAAAGTTGTCTATACGGTAGTGGGCCCGGTTGAAGCTGATCCGCTTGAGGGCAGAATCAGTAACGAGTCGCCGATTGGTATGGCTATATTTGGTAAAAAAGTCGGCGACAAAGCTACTATCGAGACAACAAAAGGCAAAATAGCTTACGAAATAGTCGGCATCTATTAATTCGTCTCTTATTTTTTGAAAAAAATAGAGGTAGGCTATGTTATAATATAGCGGATATGGCTACACTAAAAGACTTTCGTGATGAGCGGATTAGAAAACTAAAGGCCTTAAAAGAATTGGGGATTGACCCGTACCCGGCCGAATCTCATCGAACACATAATGCTGAAGACGTTAAATCTCAGTTCAAACACCTGGAAGGGCATTCGGTTACTGTTGCTGGGCGCATCATGGGAATTAGAAAATTTGGCAAACTCGCTTTTATTGTGGTCCGGGATTTCAGCGGTCAAATCCAATTGTTTCTGCAAGCAAACACGGTTGAAAACCACACCGAGGGCAGTAATAACATTGGCTTGTCACAACTATCTTTGCTCGATACCGGAGATTTCATTGAAGCTAGTGGCAAAGTCATAAAGAGTAAAACAGAAGAGATATCGATTGAAGTCGTTAAGCTGTGTCTATTGACCAAGTCACTTAGGCCAATGCCTAGTGTAGTTGATGGGTTTACCAATAAAGAGGAAAGGTTGCGTCGCAGGTATGTCGACATGAACGTTAACCGTGACGTTCGCGACAGATTTGTTCGTCGTAGTAGATTCTGGCAAGCAACTCGTGATTTTTTGAATCAAAACGGATTCATCGAAATTAATATTCCCGTGCTTGAACATACCACGGGCGGAGCTGATGCGAACCCGTTTGTTACCCATATGGATGCATTGGATCAAGATTTTTATTTAAGAATCAGTCAAGAGCTGCCATTAAAGCGTCTACTGGGAGGCGGCTATGAAAAAGTATACGATATAGGCCCACGTTTCAGAAACGAAAATTACAGCGATGAACACCTACCTGAGCATATTGCCATGGAGTGGTATTGGGCTTATGCCGATTGGAACGATGGAATGAAATTCATCGAAGATATGTATCGATACGTACTTGAACAAACGTTCGACACTCTTCAGTTTCATATAAATGATATGGATGTCGATATGAATGGTAAGTGGGAAGTTTGGGATTATTCCAAGGTGATTAAGGATCGTTATAATATAGACGTTTTTGACAGTTCTATAGATGATATCAAAAAGACACTAGCGGATAACAAGCTTGAAGTCGAGCAAACCGAAAGTCGTGCCCGCGGTATAGATAAATTATGGAAAAATATCAGAAAAGATGTTGCCGGTCCTATTTGGTTGGTAAATACCCCGAAATTCATCAGTCCGCTTTCTAAGGCAAACCCTGACGATAACAGGACTGTACAAAGATTCCAGCCAATTATCGCGGGCAGTGAGCTGGGAAACGGGTTTACGGAGCTAAACGATCCAATAGATCAACTGGGTCGATTTGTCGAGCAACAAGATATGCGTGACGCAGGTGATGATGAGGCGATGATGTTGGACATAGATTTCGTTGAAATGCTGGAATATGGCATGCCGCCAGCTTGTGGTTGGGGAAACAGTGAGCGTGTTTTTTGGGTATTTGAAGGTGTTACCGCCCGTGAAGGCGTGCCATTCCCACAGCTTCGTCATGAAATCGATCAAACAACTCATGAAGTCTATCCCGAAGTAAAGCTAAAATAAAGACTTTAAATTTTTTAAAAGCTTTAAAGATTTGTAAATATGGCAAAGAATTTAGTCAAAGTCGAAGTGGTAACGGAGTATAGTCACGAAATTGCAGTGGCTATTGGTAAACTAATGCCCGACTTAAGTGAAAGATTATGCGACGAGTCCATACCCGAAGATAGGCTCAAGACAATTATTGAATCCGATGATAGAGAATTATTCGTTGCAAAATTAAATGACGAGGTTGTTGGCACTGCCGTTCTTAATTTAATCGTAGGAACTGCGGGCAGAAAGGCCTGGTTGGAGGATTTTGTTGTAAGTTCCAAGGATGACATTAGAGGCAGTGGGGTGGGATATAGCATCTGGCAGGAATTACTGCGTTGGTGCAAGGAGCGTGATGTCGACCTTAACTTCACGTCAAACCCTCGAAGAGGAGAAGCTAGAAAATTCTATTTACGGCAAAAAGCTCAGGTTCTTGATACTAAAGTCCTGCGTGTGAATGTTAGCGATACTCATCAGTAGTAATGATAGATATAAATCTGGTACAATAATGACATGTTAGATATCCGTTTTATTAGAGAGAACGCAAAGCTTGTACAGACTAGCACGAAAAATAAGGGCTATGATGTAGATATCAAAGTACTGTTAGAGCTGGATGACAAACGCCGCGCCATACAAAATCAGGTTGATGAACTGCGCGAAAAGAGAAACAATATTGCTTCACAGATGAAAGGCGGCAAGCCGGATCCTAAACTAATCGCCGAAGGTAAAGCTGTAAAAACCGAACTGGCTGAACTAGATGATAAATACAAGCAGGTCAACGAAGAATATTTAAGTGTGCTGGAAAGCGTGCCAAATGTTATTTTGAGTGATGTACCACTGGGCGGCGAAAAAGACAGCGTTGAGGTTCGTAAGTTTGGCGAGCAAAAAAAAGGCGCCATGGACCACCTAGAGTTTGCTTTAAAACGTGATTGGGTTGATTTTGAGCGCGGTTCAAAGGTTGCTGGCAATAAGTTTTACTATATTAAGGGCGACCTGGCACTACTTGAAAATGCTATTTATCAGTTTGCGCTGAATTTTCTGGTTGAAAAAGGCTTTACGCTTATGACTGTGCCACACATGGTAAGCAATAGGATTTTAACCGGTACCGGCTTTGCACCGCGCACCAGTGATCAAAGTGATGAGTATGCGATTGAGGGCGAAGATTTATCATTAATCGCAACTGCTGAAATCCCACTTACCGGATATCATGCGGACGAAATTATAGATGAAAACAAATTGCCGCTGCTTTATACGGGTTATAGTCCTTGTTATCGCAAAGAGGCCGGGGCATACGGTAAATTTACCAGAGGTCTATTCAGGGTTCATCAGTTTAACAAATTAGAGATGTATATTTATTCGTTACCAGAAAAGAGCGCAGAGGCGCACGAATTAATTTTGGCTAACGAAGAAGCAATATGGCAAGCAATCGGTGTTCCTTATCATGTAGTTAATATTGCTGCGGGTGATCTGGGCTCTCCGGCTGCGAAAAAGTATGATCTTGAATACTGGTCGCCGGTTGATAATATGTACCGTGAACTGACGAGTTGTTCAAATTGTACCGACTATCAAACGAGAAATCTGAACATACGGGTTCGTCGCAAAGACGGTACCATCGATGTTTTACACTCGTTGAACGGTACGGCCGTATCGCTTGCCCGTTCACTCGTGGCGGTCCTTGAAAACTACCAGGGTGATGACGGTAAACTAACTGTTCCTGAAGTGTTGCGCCCCTATATGAATGGACGCGAAACTATCTAGTCAAACCTAGGATTCCTAGCCTGAAAACCGGGCCGAAATTTGCTATAATATAAGTACCAACCGCACATAAAAGGAGGGGTAGTATGATTTCACAGATTAAGGTTGTCGGCATTGCATATGAAGTTGATGATGCGACGCGAAAATATGTAATTAAGCGGATAGGACGCCTTGATCGCTACTTGCCAAGACATGCGCGCAAAAGCGCATCGGTTGAAGTGAAGCTTGAACAGGTTAACCATGATCATGGAAATAAATACGAGACCGAGGTAATATTGAATATTCCGGGGAGTCTTGTAACAGCCAAAGACTCAACTAGCAATATTTTTGCCGCAATCGATATCGTAGAAGCTAAAATAAGGAAGCAATTGGTTGATTACAAGCAAGCGAATATTACTCATATAGGTAGACGTCGTTTGATGAGTCGTTTCAAACATAGTTTCAAACGCGAATTATAGCCAATATTATCTTGAAAATATACCTCTTTAGATTTATAATAAACGGTAGTAATTCAGATAGATTTCTGGGTGTTGATGGGAGTAATAGTCTTTAGTTATGGTAAATAGGAATAATGTTTTAACCAAAATCTTCGGCGATCCACAGGCGCGTACATTAAAGGTGCTTAATAAAAAGGTCGTAGCTATTAACGCTCTATCTGATAAATACAAAAAAATGACCAAAACCGAACTGAAAAAACAGACGGAAGTACTAAAGGAGAAATTAAATAAAAAAAACGTTACGGTGGACAGTATATTACCGGATGCGTTCGCGTTAGTTCGTGAAGTTAGCGACAGGGTGTTAGGGCAAAGACACTTTGATGTACAGTTGATAGGCGGCATCGTTCTACACGAAGGCAAAGTAGCCGAGCTAAAAACCGGCGAAGGAAAAACATTGATGGCTACGGCTCCGGTCTATCTAAATGCTTTGACCGGTAAAGGTGTTCATATCGTTACGGTTAATGATTATCTGGCTCAGCGTGACGCCAGTTGGATGGGCGATATATATAACTTCTTGGGTATGTCCGTAGGCGCCATTATTAATGATGCGTCGTTTATTTATGATCCGAATTACAGCAATGAAAACCACGAAGATGTCAGGTTAAAAAAACTTCGACCCGTTACTCGCAAAGAAGCATACGAAGCAGATATTACATATGGAACCAACAACGAATTTGGGTTTGATTACCTTCGTGACAACATGGTTAACGAAGTCGAGCTTTTACGGCAACGTGATCTTCATTTTGCTATCGTAGACGAAGTCGACAGCATATTGATCGACGAAGCTAGAACGCCGTTAATTATTAGCGCTCCGGCCTCAGAAAATCCTGATAGTTATTATCAATTTGCAAAGATTGCAGCCAAGTTGACCGAAGAAGATTATATTGGACGAAAAACACCGTACCGTATCACTTAGCGATGTTGGCACGGAAAAGGTTCAAAAAATCCTTGGTGTGAAAAATCTTTACAGTCCAGATCACGTAAGGTCAGTTTATCATATGGACCAGGCGCTAAGAGCACAGACCTTGTTTAGACGTGATAAAGATTATGTCGTTACTAATGAAGGAGAGGTAATAATCGTTGATGAGTTTACCGGACGACTCATGCAGGGACGTAGGTACAACGAGGGCTTACATCAGGCAATCGAAGCAAAAGAAGGTGTGTCCGTACTTCAGGAAAGTATGACATTGGCTACGATTTCGTTCCAAAACTATTTTCGTTTGTATAAAAAACTTTCCGGCATGACAGGTACGGCATATACCGAAGCTGAAGAATTTCAACAGATTTATAGCTTGGACGTAATCCAAGTGCCGCCCAATAAACCGCTTATCCGTATAGATAAACCTGATTTAATCTTTAAAACAGAAAAAGCAAAACTTAAGGCTGTATCTAAATTAATAGCAGAATATTATGCGGTTGGCCGTCCTGTTTTGGTTGGTTCGGCGTCAATTGCAAAAAATGAACTTATTGCATCGTGGTTGGACAAAGCGAAGGTTCCATATGAAATTTTGAATGCCAAAAATAACGAAAGGGAAGCTGCAATTATTGAAAAAGCCGGGGAAAAAGGCTCTATCACCTTGGCTACGAATATGGCGGGACGTGGTACCGACATTAAGTTAGGTAAAGGTGTCGTAGATCTGGGTGGCCTTGTCGTTATCGGGTCAGAACGTCACGAATCGCGTCGTATCGACAATCAGCTTCGAGGTCGCACCGGACGACAGGGGGATCCTGGTGAAACGCAGTTTTATGTCTCCACAGAGGACGATCTGATGCGTATTTTCCAGGGCGAAAGGATTGCAGGATTAATGGACAGGTTGGGTGTAGGTGATGATGTGCCTATCCAAAACAAGGCGGTATCAAAAACCCTAGAGGCAGCCCAAAAGAGAGTAGAGGGTTTTAACTTTGATACCCGTAAAAACGTCGTCCAATATGACAATGTGATAAATCGCCATCGACGCGTCGTATATACCATGCGACACAAAATCCTTGAAGGTGGTGATATTAAGCCGGAAATAGAAAAATTGATTGAAGCCGAAGCTGCGAAACTAACTGTGGTTCCATTAAAAAACAACCCTAATTTTACCGACGAATTCGAAGCGATATTTCCACTGCCTATTAAAAAAATCAAAGAGTTGGGGCTAGAGAAGAACGACAAATCAAGGTATCAAAGTGCAATAAATCAGATAAATAGTTTTTACGAAGCTAAGGAACAGGAGCTAACAGCTGATATTTTGAGAAAAGTAGAGAGAGAAGTTTACTTGCAGGTTCTTGATACGCTATGGATGCAGCACTTGGAAAATATGCAACATTTGCGCGAGGGTATACATTGGCGCAGCGTTGGGCAACGCGACCCATTAGTTGAATATAGAAGTGAATCACAGAAGTTATTCGAAAGTTTGCAGGCAACCTTGCGCGATGAAGTATTACGAGCCATAATGCATGTCCGCGGTAGTGACATCATCGCCAGAAGCGAAGAGGAGCACGACACAGAACTCACCAGACTAGCTGAAAATGCCGTTGAAAGAGGTGTAAATGAAGTTACTGGTGGCGAAGAAAACCGTGATAAGGACTTCAAGGATAAAAAGCCAGGCATTACCGCCAATCAAAGAAAGAACCAAAGCCGTAAGAAGAAAAAAGCACAACGTCAAAATCGCAAGAAAAATCGAAGGTAGCCACCACAAAGCTGGAAAGAAACATACCGAATGAATCATGATGTAGAAGAAATAAGACTGAAAAACGGCGCAAGGGGGCTTTTAATAAATGTTCCGGGCGCTACCACTATGAGTATGCAGTTTCAGTTTCGTGCTGGGAATAGATACGCGAAGTCTAAGGATATAGAGCAGGTCGCCCATATCATGGAACATATGGCGTTTGGAGCTAATTCTCGTTTCAAGACCGAGCATGAATTTGAGTTTGAATTCACTAAAAACGGTGCTTACCGTAATGCCTACACCAGTGATCTTTCTATGGTTTATGAGGCCGACTGTGCCGATTTTGAATGGGATAGGATTTTGGACTTACAAAGAGTCGCCATCTGTCATCCGAAATTTAACGAAGATGAATTGAATGCTGAAAAGGGTAATGTCAAAGGTGAACTTACGAACTACTTGAATGATCATCAGCGTTTACTTTGGCCAAGGGTGCAACAATTGTTAGGTGAAGATATATTGACTTATAGACAATCTTTGGCAACAATCAGTAACGTTTCTCTTGCTGACGTCCGTGAACATCATAAACGAACTCACACAACACATAACATGCGTTTCGTAATTTCCGGTAAAATGGACGGTAGACGAGCAGAGATTAGGCGTCAAATCGAAAACTTTGAACTGCCCGAAGGTGAACGTTTTGAGGTGCCGCGCGATGAGCTCTGCAAGGCAAACCCAAGTATCGTCAGACGTAAGGATGCCACGAACCTTACTTTCGGATTATTTATGGCAGTCACGAGAGAGTTAAGCGATGAAGAGTTGGATGCAATGCACTACCTTAATCACATATTAACAGGCACCATGCATTCACGAATTTTTGGTGCGGCACGCCAAAAAGGCTTGGCGTATAACATTGGTGCCTATACTGATGTCGGTTTTTACGACAGCGGTTGGGATATCACTGGGCAGGTAAATCACGAAGCGGCCGAAGAGTTGTTCGGTATTATCACGCGTGAACTCAAGAACGTACTTAACGGCAGAATTACCAATCAAGAAATTGATGCGGCAAAATCGTTCGCGTTAGGGCGTTATCAGATGGGAGCACAAACCGTTTCACAGATCAGCGGATTCTATACCGGCAGATATTTTGCAGATGGTTTTATCAAAGATTACTACAAAGTCCCCGAAATGATTAAAAATGTTACCAAGCAGCGTATGGTTGAAACTGCCCGTTGCTTCTTTGAAGAAGACAAATGGGTGCTTGCGGCTGTCAGTAGTGGAGAAAAGCAAGAAATAGCCGATTTAAGTGAAAAAGTAGCAACATTATTTAAACCGCGTTAATATATAAACTATGAAAGTCGCAATTGCTGGTTATGGAGTCGAGGGGGAATCAAACTACCGGTATTATGCCACGGATTCGAATAACGACATAACCATCGTCGATCACCGTGAGCCTGATTGTAAAATACCTGATGGTGTGCCGATAATGATTGGCGACGATGCACCCGAGAAGCTTCAGGATTTTGACCTGGTTATCCGGACTCCCAAAATGGCTCCAGGGATGATAAAAACTAATGGCAAAATTTGGTCCGCGACTAATGAATTTTTCTCAAAATGTCCTGCAAAAATAATTGGAGTAACAGGCTCGAAAGGTAAGGGTACGACTGCCAGCTTTATAGCAGGTATATTAGAGGCTACCGGTAAAAAAGTCTGGTTACTGGGTAACATAGGTAAACCTGCGCTAGATATTCTTGATCAGGTAAAAGCGAATGACATCGTTGTCTATGAGCTTTCCAGTTTTCAATTATGGGACATAGAAAAATCGCCAACTATTGCCATCGTGCTGTATATCGAGCAAGAGCACCTGGACGTGCATGCTGATATGAATGAGTATGTAACGGCAAAATCTAACATAGCTAAATACCAATCGCCTGACGACACATTAATCTATAGCAAAGATAACCGGTACGCGGTCGAAATAGCAGATAAATCAGCCGCCCACAAGATAGGATATCCCGATACAGCATCTGCTCATGTATCAAATGGCAGTTTTTATTACGGTGAACAAAAAATTTGTTCAATAAGCCAACTGCGAATATTGGGCAGGTTTAATCAGATGAATGCCTGTGCAGCTATTGATGCAGTGTGGCTGTTTACCCAGGATAATAATGCAATTACTGCGGGAATAAGTCAATTTAAGGGGTTGCCTCATAGATTACAGTTCGTTAGAGAATTTGAGGGCGTATCATATTACGACGACAGCATAGCAACTATACCAGGTGCAGCGATAGCTGCATTAAAATCGTTCGATGAGCCAAAGATAATGATTATTGGCGGGTCACCTAAGGGTTCTGATTTTAGTAATCTGGCAAAAGAAATGAAGAATTCGAATGTAAGGGCGGTTTTAATTGGTGATGAAGCTGATAAGATTGCTGAGTCGCTTGATATTGAAGGATTTAAAGAATACGAGATAATAGATAATCCTACTATGAGTAAAATTGTTGCCAGGGTGCGGTTGCTAGCTGTGCCCGGATCAGTGGTATTACTTAGCCCTGCTGCCGCGAGCTTTGGTCTTTTCAAAAATTATGCCGACCGCGGTGAACAGTTTATTGACGCCGTAAATAAATTAAATTGAAAGTCAGCCGACTATGGCAAAAATGGCTGATATAATGAAAGCAATATGCAACCCCTATTAAAACGGATTAATGATTTGTCAAAACAGATAGATGCGGCTTTTGAGCGTTTAAAAATAGACGACAAGAAACGACATGTGGCCAATCTGGAAATGAAGTTATCCCATTCTGAGATATGGAATAATCCGACATTTGCGCAGGATAAGTCAAAACAGTTAGCCAGCCTAAACGCTGCGATAGAGCCCTGGATGGTGATTAAGACTCAAGTCCAAGATATGGCGGAGTTGATTGAAATGGGGGATGACAGCATGAGTAGCGAATTTAAAACCCAGATTGACGCCATCGAAAAGCAATTTGAAGTTTTGCGCAAGGATCTGCTGTATAAGGGTCAATACGATGACCACGATGCAATCATAAGATTAAGTGCCGGTGCGGGCGGTACTGACGCGCAGGATTGGACCGAAATGTTAGAGCGTATGTATTTGCGCTGGGCTGAAAAATCAGGCATGCAAGCCAATATAATTGAGAGATCCGAAGGCGACGAGGCCGGTATTAAATCCAGTGTTATCGAAATATCGGGTCCGTATGTATTCGGTAAACTACGCAGTGAAAACGGAGTACATCGCTTGGTCAGACTTAGTCCATTTAACAGCGATAACCTAAGGCAGACGAGTTTTGCGTTAGTAGAAATATTACCGCAAATAAGCACTCCTGAAGAGGTAAAAATTGATCCCAAAGACATCAAAATTGATGTTTATAGATCAGGCGGTCACGGTGGTCAATCGGTCAACACAACCGACAGCGCGGTCAGGGTAACCCATTTACCAACCGGAATAGTCGTTGCGATTCAGAACGAACGATCACAGCTTCAGAACCGTGGAACAGCTATGAAAATATTGCTGTCAAAACTGATGCAATTACAACTGGAACAACACGCTGCAGATATTGCAGACTTACATGCGGGCGAGTCGGCTAATTGGGGGTCTCAGATTAGAAATTACGTAATGCATCCATATGCGTTGGTAAAAGATACGCGGACCAAGTATGAAGAGCGAGACGTACAGGCCGTATTAGACGGTAAAATTGACGGTTTTTCCGAAAGTTTTCTTGAAAACGAGCCTTTGGCCTAGCTTCACTTGACTTTACACTTATGCTATAATTTATTAAAGAATGATACTTTTGGACAGGGTAACGAAAACATACACCAAAAGCTCACGACCCGCTCTTGACAGAGTGAGTCTATTTATTGAGCCACGAGAATTTGTAATCCTAGTAGGAACCAGTGGAGCGGGCAAATCAACCCTATTTAAATTATTAACGCGAGAAGAGAAGCCAACCAGCGGTAAAATTGTTGTTGGCGGAATAGATTACGACACATTGAAGGATAAAAACATTCCTCTGCTTCGTCGAAAGATCGGCGTGGTATCTCAGGATTTTAAACTGCTGCCGCAAAGGACCGTGTTTGAGAATATTGCGTTTGCCCTGGAAATTGCCGGTATGACTCACCGCGAAATAAAAAGTACGGTACCGAAGGTTATTGAGCTAGTAGGGTTAAGCGGTAAGGAAAAACACTTCCCACATCAACTTGCCGGTGGCGAAAGACAGCGTGTGGCGATTGCCAGGGCAGTTGTCAGACAGCCCAAGATCCTGATTGCCGATGAACCGACCGGAAACCTGGATCCTCGTCACAGCTGGGATATTATTAGATTGTTAGAAAAGATTAATAAATACGGTACAACGGTTCTTTTGACGACCCATAATGCAGAAATCGTGAATAAACTGAAGCGTCGAGTTATCACATTAGATCACGGCAAGATATCCGGAGATCAAGCTGTAGGGAGTTATAGGCAATGAGCGCAAAGAAAAAACCAGCCTATAAGGCTCTTGCTGCAAAAAAGCACAATAGGCGCAGGATGCTGACGTTTTGGCGGGTAATTCGTTATGGTACCGACAGTTTTGTTAGGAACTCCTGGCTATCGATTGCTGCAACAGCGGTAATGACAATTACTTTACTTATCATATTTACGTCACTTGTCACGCAGAATATCTTGAATGATACACTTGGAGAACTTCGTAACAAGGTGGATATGTCGATTTATCTAAAAACCAAAACTACCGATAAGGTTGGCAGTGAACTAACGACCGAGCTAAAGAAACTATCCTCGGTAAGGTCGGTCCAATATATCAGCGCCGAAGAGGCCAGGGCTGAAATAGCCAAGGAAAACGGCGACGATCCAAACGTACTCGCAGCACTTAACGAGGCGACAAATAAGAACCCGGCAACACTAAGGGTGGTTGTCGAGAATATAAACGATACGTCACAGTTGGAGAAATTCGTAGCAGGGAACGAACTGGTAAAAGCAAATATTAATCCAGACTATAAACCTTCATTTGCAGGCGAAAGGCGCAATACCATTAAAACCATCGGTCGGGCGGTTAATTTTGCGCAAGTCGTTGGCCTGGTTGCGGCCGTTATATTTGTAATCATATCATCACTCATTATCTTTAATACGATAAGGATGGCTATTTTTAACAGACGTGAAGAAATCCAAATGATGAAGTTGATTGGCGCCGACCAATCATTTATTCGAGGACCATTCTTGATTGAGGCAATCATATATGGTTTTATAGCGGCGTTTGTTTCTACCGGCATAGGAGTGTGGGCGCTGTATGGATCCTCCAAGACCTTGCTTAGTTATCAAATAACGGCACAACCTACGATTGATCTTATAACCAGGTATGTCCCACTGGTCATAGTGGGGATGATGCTGGCTGGTGCGTTGATAGGTATAATTTCGTCGTATCTAGCGACTCGTCGTTATCTAAAAGTATAGTGGTTATTTTATTGACATGAGGTTATTGCTTATGGTATTATTTAGACACATTATGAAACTGCGTCCCACCACACCAGCTTCAACTTCTTTCGTAACGAAATCGGTTATATCATTAATTTGTTTGGCTACTGTTATTACCGTTCCTTTGCAGATTTCACAACGGGCATCGGCGGACCAATACGACTCACAAATCGCAACTTTGCAGCGTGAGATTGACAAGTACAACGAAGAGGCTGCAAAACTATCAAAACAAGCAAACACACTGCAATCTAAAATCAGTGGTCTGCAAAGACAGGCTAATATGCTGCAAAACCAGATTGACTTGAGCCAGGCAAAGTATAACAAGCTAGTCAAACTTATAAAGGAAACCGAGCAAAAAATAAAAAATAACCAGGATGCATTAGGTAAAACTATTGCCGACTTATATATAGACGACAAGATTACACCGATTGAAATGCTGGCAAGTAGCAAGAATATAAGCGACTACATGGACAAGCAGGAATATCGTTCATCGGTAAGAAATGAATTAACGGCTACCATTTCCGAAATAAAAAAGCTGAAAAAGCAACTAGATAAACAGAAAGTTGATGTAAAATCTGTTTTGGATAAACAAAAAGCTCAAAGATCCAACCTGGCCGCTACGCAGTCGCAACAACAGAGTTTATTGAATCAGACTAAGGGTCAAGAATCTGCGTATCAACAGCTGGCTGCTAATAACAAGCAAAAGTTGTTGGATGTGTCGGCCCAACAGCGTGCTTATTATCAAAGCCTTTTGAATAGCGGTAGCGGTGTTAATTCGGGTGTAATAGGATCTTTCCAGTATGCAAATTGGAGCGGGAATATGGGCTGCGGTTCGGACGGGTATCCTTATTGTGGTGGCCAGGATACTTATTCAGATCCTTGGGCCTTATTGAATCGTGAGTGCGTCAGTTATGCAGCCTGGGCGCTTTCTGCTAGATTCGGAAAACAGGTGCTACCTTTCAATGGCAGCGGTAACGCGTATGAGTGGGTATGGAGTGCGCCGCAATACAGTGGGGCATATAGAGTCTCCAGCCCGCAACGAGGCGATGCCGTGGTTCTGCCTGCAAATGGATCATTCTCGCCACTAGGGCACTTGATGATAGTGGAGTCTGTTAATGGAAGCTGGGTGCATGTTAGTCAGTATAATTTCTACGGCACCGGTGAATACAGCACTATGGATATCAAGACTTCGGGCGTCGTATTCCTCCGTTTTCAAAACGGATAGTCTATAATAAGCTTAACTTATATAGCGCACTTTCCCTTAAGTGCGCTATAATATAATGTAATACGAGATAGGTGCATAGGGGAATAAATGACTCAGTACGACCGAAAAGCAGTTAAAAGTGCGATAAAAACTAAAAACATCGTAAAGCGCTTTTCACCAAGCGTGTGGTTTATTGTATTTGCGCTTGTTGCGGCGGTCGGGTATGTTGCCGGTGTTTATCACTATCAAATCGAAGCTGCTATCGGTCCAGCTTTTGGCTATAAGGCGCATTCGGGCGATATCGATTTAAATTCGGTCAGACAGACATATAACGCATTAGCTGCTAGCTATGATGGGAAATTGGACCAAGCATTACTGATTGAAGGAGCTAACAGGGGGATGGTTGATGCCGTTGGCGACGAGTACACGATATATATGAATTCCAAGGAAGCCAGTGATTATAATAATAATCTTTCGGGAAATATTGGCGCAGGTATAGGCGCGGAGATTAATATAAAAAACGGCAAGGTCACAATAATGCGCACCTTAGCCGATAATGCTGCAATCAAAGCCGGTTTGAAGGCTAATGATATAATTACGAAAATCAATGACCAATCAACAGACGGTTGGTCAGCGGAAAAAGCCGTCGGTCAGATAAAAGGAGAAGAAGGAACGACCGTTAAACTTACTATTCAACGCGGGAATACAACTAAAGATTATGTAATTACCAGAGAAGTTATCAATAATCCGAGCGTTGAAAGTAGTATAAGCGGTGAGGTAGGGATTATAACTATCAGCAGGTTTGATACCGAAACCGGAAACCTGGCTAAGGTTGCCGCACAGGGATTGAAGAAACAAGGTGTAAAAGGTATCATTCTTGACCTTCGTAATAACGGTGGCGGTTATGTCAGTTCGGCTACGACCGTAGCTGGGTTGTGGTTGGACAGTAAAGTTGTCGTAACTGAGCGTACCGGTGGTGTCGTCAGGGAAACGACTAGAACTGGTGATAACGCCATCCTAAACGGAATTCCGACGGCAGTCTTGGTAAATGGTAGTACCGCCAGTGCCAGCGAGATAGTGGCTGGAGCTTTAAGGGAGTACAATGTCGCAAAAATAGTTGGCGAAAGAACATTTGGGAAAGGGAGCGTTCAAGAACTGGTTTCTCTTCCCGGTGGGGCACAGTTGAAAATTACGATTGCCAGGTGGTATACGCCAAGCGGTGTTAATATCTCAAAAGACGGCGTCACGCCTGATGTGAAGGTTGGCTACACTCAAAAAGACCTTGATAATGGTACGGACCCACAACTGGATAGTGCTAAAAAATTACTAGGTTATTAACGCTTGTGTTTTTAATAACAGGGTAGTAATATAGGTTTAACATGGAAGCAAAGAAAAAAATCTTACTCGTAGAAGATGACGCAGCATTGTCCGGAGTGTATAAATCCCGCCTTCAAATGGAGGGTTTTGAAACCAAGGAAGTTAGTAATGGCGAGATGGCTCTGTCGGCCGCATTAGAATTTAAACCCGACCTAATATTGCTTGATGCCATGATGCCAAAAATCAGCGGTTTTGATGTTTTGGATATTTTGCGAAATACACCCGAGACTGCGAATATACGGATTATTATGTTAACCGCACTATCGCAGCCAAAAGACAAGGAACGCGCTGAGTCACTGGGTGTTGACGACTATCTGGTTAAATCGCAAGTAGTAATCGGGGATGTAGTAGAACGGGTCAAATACCACTTGGGTATGGTTGATAAAAAAGAAGAGCCTGCTGCTGTCGAGCAAGCACAACAATAGTTTTTGCGATTATTTTATTATTTTTGAACGATTACTTGGGTTCGAGGAGTCGTTTTACCGGTGAATTTGCTTTTTCGGACTTTATTAAACGATACGATACCGTCAATCGCAGCGTGAATCGTGTAATTCTTGCTGATAAAGGTACCTGGGCCGGCAATTTTAGTTGAGCCTGTCTGGCGAACCAACACTTCGCCCGTGCGGACCTTTTGACCGCCAAAACGCTTAACACCAAGACGCTGTCCGGCGTTATTGTGGATGTTTTTTGACGATCCGCCTGCTTTGACGTGTGACATTATTAAAACTCCTTAAGTTTTTATCGTAAATCTAGATAATTTTATCAAATTTAAGTGGTAGAGTCAAGGGTTGGACCTTAGGTCAATATTCAGCTATAAAAATATTCTTCAAGATTTTCCAACTCTTTTATCCGTACCTACGGTGTGGAGGTTTTTAAACTCTTGTCAGAACCAGCAGTTCACGAGCGACAATTTGGTTTTCGCGATAATAAAGCAGATCATTTTGCGAAACGTTCATGAATTCGTGTGGTTTATAACCAAGTTTTGCAACGGTCTTAATTAATGGCAGGTGAGTGAAATTACCGCTGTTATTACGCCAAGCTGGGACTGCCAGGCAAATCGGGGTTCCTGACTTGATCTGAGGCGCAAGATTTTTCAAGAATTCAGTGATAATGTGGTTACAATTTTTTATAACCTCGTCAAGCTTAGCGGGAGATGGCGGCGCACTGAATGGTTGCCCCAAATAAGCCTCGCTAACGACGGCACTAATCGGCTGGCGCCATTTGGTTTCCATGGCATCGCCCTCGTGCAGAAACCACTCGAAACTGGTTCGATGCGACTCGGCGAGCCAATTCAAGTTATCGCGGCTATATCGAATCATTTTTTCTGACAAGTCTGTCCCATAAACCGAATAGCCCATAAGGGCTGCTTCTTGCAAAATAACGCCTGTTCCGCAGAATGGATCAAGGATGGTTCGCATGTTTTGGTCGTCGCTTTGGGTACTATTTTTCGCATCACTGCTTCGCGCCACATCTGACTCGAGCCTCGGCGTCGGGTCAGATTTGGGTTCCAGGGTGATGCTCGAAACAATACCCAAATCACTCTTATGCAAAGACGACAACTGCGCTTTTGTTTGGACACTCATATTTTGTCCGACCGCTAGATTAATCATTATTTGTGCAAGTTTTGGCGGCAGCATCCCGACAAAGGCATCACGCATCGGTCGTGCCTGATCACGCTTGGCATATGCGGTAATGTTCTGTGAACCTATACTCTCGGCAATAATCGTTGAGCTGTCTGTTTTTATTATTAGAAGTTCGATTTTATTGGGGGAAAGCCCTAGTTTGTTATGATGGCTGACAGCAGATGATAGGGCGATTTCTTGGTTTGGGACCAGACGCATGCTGACGGCTTGCTTTTTAAGTTTTTGTTTAAGCATTATTCCGATTTTTTGGACTTCACGCGTATCAACATCAAAACCATATGCGCTGATACCGAGAGTTACTTTGGAATCATTAGCTGACAATTTGTCGATATAATATTGAACTATTTTTTGGCTCAATTTTTGCCAACTTTTTTCTTTTAACTCGGATACGATTTTGCCGGCTTTCGGTGTGCCACCAAGTTTTTGAATGTCGAATGACTCTCCGTCAACACATGCGGCTATTTCGGATACCTTATTGACCTTATTTCTACCGTAAACCGTTTCCAGTTCCGCCAAGCCGAGAGCGGGTTGTCTGCCCAAAATTGCTATATACATAAAACTATTATACGTCGTACATGGTGTTTTAGGTGATATAATTATGGTTAAGTTATGAAATTCCGCACTTGGATAAGTTTAATCACAATCTTTTTATTAGCCTTGCTGGTTTATCTTAGTTGGGGGCAAATTACACAAGCCTGGAGTCTTTTAGGTAAAGTAGACGTCAAAATTTTTGCACTAATGATACCGGCCCAACTTTTTAGTTATTATGCCGTGGGCGAAGTCATGTTTTCGTATTTACGCTCTAAGGGCGAACTAAACAATATGACGAGGTGGGGGATGACTCGAGTGGCGCTGGAATTAAACTTCGTCAACCACATTATCCCTGTGTCCGGTATTGCCGGGTTTTCTTATCTAGGTGTTGTATTAAAAAAGCACGGGGTTAGCGCCGGGCGAGCTACTATGGCGCAATTGATTCGTTACGCTACTATGTTTGTCGTTTTCGTATTAATGATATTAACGTCGGTTTTGATATTATCTTTCGATCAAGCGGTCAGCCGTCCGATAATTATTATCAGCGGTGCATTCGTACTAGCCACTATAGCTTCGGCCTTTTTAGTGATTTACTCAATTTCAAACCACAAACGCTTGGTTTCTTTTTCAAATTGGTTGACTCGGACCGTCAACAGAGCAGCACATGACTTAACCCTAGGTAAGAAAAAGCAGGTTTTGAAGCTTGAAAGGGTCGAAAGATTTTTCATAGACATACATAACGACTATCTTGAAATATTAAGTGACAAAAAGATATTAATTAAACCTTTCTTGTGGTCATTCGCGTCTAACATATTCGATGTCAGTCTGATTTTTATCGCGTTTTTGTCGCTTGGGACTTTCGTTAATCCCGCAACCTTGGTAATTGCCTGTGGCTTGTCGTCGTTTTTGGCTATATTCTCGGCAACACCCGGTGGGTCTGGGGTTTATGAAGCTATCATGATTACTTTTTTGGCTTCGGCTGGCGTAAGTCCGGGGGTGGCAATTGCCGGTACGCTGCTTGCCAGGATTACCGTACTAGCAGGAACGATTATTTTTGGTTTTATTTTTTATCAATTAACGATTAGCAAGTATGGAACAATCGAAAAATCAAATAATTTATAATGTCAGTGATTTTATCGCCGTATTAAATCAAACTCTTGAGTATGCCTATCCGACCGTGCAAATAGAAGGTGAGGTGGCGTCTTTTAAAGTGAATCAAAATAAGTTTGTGTTTTTCGATATCAAAGATAAGGACGGCAGTATAAATTGTTTTATGACGGTTTGGCAATTAAGGATGCCAATTGAAGACGGGATGAAAGTAATTGTAACGGCATCCCCGAAGTTGACACGGTGGGGTAAGTTTAGTTTGACTGTCCGACAGGTGCGCCCAAGCGGCGAGGGGGCTCTGAAAAAGAGTTTTGATCTTTTGAAAGCAACCCTGGAGGCTGAAGGATTGTTTGAGCTGGAGCGGAAAAGACCACTGCCGGCACTCCCAAAGCACATAGGAGTTATCAGCAGTACGAACGCGGCGGGCTATATCGACTTTATCAAGATTTTAGACGATAGGTGGGGTGGTATGAAAGTCGATGTTGCCAATGTTCAGGTTCAAGGGTCAGGTTCCGCCGATCAGATAATCAGAGCAATAAGTTATTTCAACCAACAGGTAATTTTGCCGGAAGTAATCGTTATTGTACGTGGCGGCGGTAGTGCTGATGATCTTGCGACCTTTAATGACGAACCGTTGGTTAGAGCCATTGCTACGAGCCGTATACCAACATTGGTTGGAGTTGGTCATGAGATAGACGAAAGCTTGGCGGACCTTGCGGCAGACGTCAGAGCGGCGACCCCCAGTAATGCAGCGCAGATTTTGATCCCAGACAAAAACGAACTAATTAAATCTGTTCAAGTTCAAATAAAGTCGCTACTTCCCAAAGTGTTACAGGCATTAGGTCAGCAAAAACAAAATGTACGGCAGCAATTAATCCGCTCGCTAGAGTCGATTGAAAAAATCATTGATCGGCAAGCTATGCAAATACAGTCAATTAATAAAATTCTTTCCCAACTTGACCCGAAAAAGGTACTTGCTCGGGGTTATGCTATCGTAAAGGGGGAATTTAATATTGGAAAGATTATCGAGATTGAAACAATAAAAGCTATACTAAAAGCAGAGGTAAAAGATGTCACGCCAAGATAAATCTATTGAAGAAAAAACAACCGAGCTTACGAAATTGGTTTCGTGGTTCGACAGTGAAGAATTTACAATCGAAAAAGCTCTAGAAAAATTCAAAGAGGCTGAAAAGCTAGCTACGGAAATTGAGCAGGATCTTTCTGCCCTTAAAAATGAAATTGAAATCGTGAAGAAAAGGTTCGATAGCGAATAACTGATGGTTTTGTTGTGGCTTATTTTAGGGATTTTAGTTTTACTGTTTGGCTGGACTGCTTTTGTTGGTGCACCATACGTTCCTAGCCGGAGAGAAAATGTTCACCAAGCACTAACAAAACTGTATCGTTTGAAACGAAGTGATTTATTGATTGATTTGGGAAGTGGTGAGGGGTTGGTCTTGAGACAAGCGGCCAAACTTGGTGCCAGAGCTGTAGGTTATGAAATAAACCCCGTGTTATTTTTTGTGTCAAAACTGCTAACTAAAGTAAATCCAAAAATAAAAGTCATCTTTTCAAACTACTGGAATAAAAGTTTGCCCGATGGGACAACAGTCGTCTATATATTTGGGGTCGGTCGGGACATGAAAAAACTAAAAGAATGGTTGCAAGACGAAGCAAAAAGGCTGAATAAGCACATATATTTAATCAGTCTGGGATTTGAAATCGATAATGTTAAGCCAGTTAAAACCGTAGAACCCTATTATTTATATAGATTTTAAATCCTTTACACCAAATCAAACCACAAGTATAATGACCTTATGCCACCTAACAGTTTTAATGTTGTGCCATCCGCACAGCCACGACCGGTAAAAAAATCGGTTAATATTTGGTTAATTATCTCAATTCTAGAATTTGTTTTAATCGCGGTCTTAGCGGGTCTGCTGGTTTGGCTTTATTTGACTTATGACGATTTAAAAACCAACTTCGATAGTAAAACAGAGGTAAAAGTATCGGCCGCTAAAGCAGAAGTTAGGAAGGCTGATGAAATTAAATTTATTCAGCGCGAAAAAGAACCTTATCGTGGATTTGTTGGACCGACGGACTATGGCCGGGTCACCTTTGATTACCCAAAAACCTGGAGCGTTTACATTTATAAAGACGCCAGTAAGGGCGGAACATACGAGGCATATCTGAATCCTATCACGGTTCCATCTGTCAGTAATTCCCAGCAGTTCGCTGCACGTGTTGTTATAGAACAAAAAGACTACGACAAAGCGATAGCAAGCTACAACAGTCTGGTAAAAAAGGGCGATTTGAAGGCTAAAAGTATTAAGGTTAACAATATTACAGGGACCAGGCTTGACGGCAGTTTTACGAAAGACATTAGAGGCTCTGCCGTACTCTTTAAGATTCGTGACAAAACCTTAACGGTTCGTACGGATGCCAATGCGTTCATGTCGGATTTTAATAGATTAATTACAACGATTAAATTCAACCAATAAGAGTTTCTTTTTCGGTTACCATGATACAATTATTAATATATGAGTGCGGAAGGGAAGCACGAAGATATTGATGAATTGTCTGCGCAAAATCTGCCATCTGTTATCTCTGCGGCCCAAGAGTTAAGGTCGCCACTTGCGCTTATCAGGCAACTTTCTTTGTCGTTAGAGGATGGTGAAAATACCGGGGAAGAGCAAAAGCTCATGCTAAGGCAAATTAGCTTGACCAGCGAAAAAGCTTTGCGTTTGACTGACGATTTAACCAAATCGGCAAAATTAAAAAAAGGGTTATTTGAACTTGAGCCGATTAATGCCAGGCAGCTGTGCGAGGATATTGTGAGCGAGTTAACCCCCGTATTTCTGGCTCATGAACGTAATGTGAAATTAATTTCGCCGCGCAAAACCTCTTCACTGTTAGTTGCTAATCGGGATCTGCTGAAGCGTATTTTAATCAGTCTTAGTGATAACGCCCTTCATTACGCCAACAAAGACTCGTCGGTTGAAATTCAAATTCACACTATAAATAAGGGTAAAATTGTCAGACTGGGTGTTAGGGATTATGGCCCGGCGTTACATAAAAGCACTATTAAATCATTAGGTAAAAAAATAACTAACTCATCACCTACGATGATAAACGCCAGGCCGCGGAGTAGCGGGTTAAGTTTGTATATTGCCAGTCAGTTCGCAGATGTAATAAACGGGGAGATTGGCGTGACGCGTCATCGTAACGGATCGACCTTTTATATCGATTTACATGCGTCTCGTCAATTAAGCTTGATATGAAGAACTGGACTGTTTTAGTTGTCGAAGACGATCATTGGCTTGCACAGCAATTTCAACGAATTTTAGAAAAAGCCGGCCTTTCGGTGATATTAGCCCGTAATGCTCACGATGCTATTGATATAATTGACGAAACACCGATAGACGTTATTGTTTTAGACATTTTACTAACCGGAAGTACTGCATTCGCACTTTTGCATGAACTTCAATCTTATGGTGATACTGGCAATATACCGGTTATTTTGTGTACGAATTTATCTGATGAACTGTCAATCAAAGATTTACGTCCGTACGGAGTTGACTTGATCATGGATAAGACGAAAATGAAACCAAGTGACCTAATTACGGCGGTTAGCGGAGTGCTTGGGTGAATGTTATCAAAACTCGGGCGATAGTTCTGAGGCGAACAAATTATGGAGAAGCCGATCGGGTTTTACAACTGATTACACCCGAAGGGAAAAGGAGTGTGATGGCGCGTGGGGTCCGTCGCGAGAAAAGCCGACTGTCCGGTGGTATTGAATTGTTTGCTGTTAGTGAGGTTGTGATCAATCAAGGTAGGGGCGAACTTGGAATATTAACATCGTCAAAATTGATAAAATTTTACGATCATATTATGGATGACTATGACAAAATGCAGTTTGCGTACGCCGCAATCAAGTTAGTGTCGAAAGGCAGTGAAAACACTACGGGTCCGGAGTGGTATGATATCTTGGCCGGTACATTGGCGGGCTTGAGTTCGCGCATAGCGCCATTTGAAATGGTGCAGGCCTGGTTTTATCTGCACTATGGTGCCGTGCTGGGACACGAGCTAAGTCTGTGGCATGACGAAAATGGGCAGGAAATATTACCAGATCAAAGATACGGTTATGATATGGCAGAAAAAGGATTGCGTGCTAGTCCCGACGGCGAATTGACAAGTGAACACATAAAGCTGCTTCGGTTGATGGCCACCAAGCCCCTAAGCGTGCTAGCAAGGGTTGGTGGTGTCGAAGCCGTTTTGGCGGATTGCTTGGCTGTTGCTCGTGAACACGCCGCGATTTAGTATTTTACTGGTATAATAGTCACCAGTTATGAGCGATAAAAATACACGAAACGACAAAATGGAAGCAATCGTAGGCTTGGCAAAACGCCGCGGCTTTATTTATCAAGGGAGTGAAGTATACGGTGGTTTAAGTGGTACATGGGACTTTGGTCCGCTTGGCGTTGCATTAAAGCGTAATATCATGAACCTGTGGTGGAAGATGTTCGTTGAAGACCGTGACGACATGTATGGTGTTGATGCGGCGATTCTGATGAATCAAAAAGTTTGGCTTGCCAGTGGTCACGTTGGTGGATTTAGCGACCCGCTAGTTATGGATTTAGTCACAAAAAAGCGCTATCGCGCTGACCTATTATTAAAAGATTCGGGGGAGAATCCAAAAGGTCTTAATTATGATCAAATTGATTTGATGATTAAAGAGAAGAATATAAATAGCCCAGACGGTAATAAATTAAGTAATGTTCAAATTTTTAATATGATGTTTAAATCAAGAATTGGCCCAACAGCGAACACTATTACTATTGACGGACCTGTTGATATACCTGCTGGCAAAAGATTACATCTTGCGGAGATACCGGATAAATCAGACGTTGACCCGTCAAGGGTTTATCTCCGTCCTGAAACAGCCCAGGGGATATTTACGAATTATATGAATATTATCGACAGTTTTCACCCTGATTTGCCGTTCGGCATCGGACAGCAGGGCAAGGCTTTTCGGAATGAAATTTCACCGCGTGATTTTATTTTCCGAACCCGCGAGTTCGAACAGATGGAAATTGAATATTTTGTCCATCCCGATAAATGGCAAGAATCGTTCGAGATGTGGCGTCAGCTGGTATGGGATTGGGCTGAAGCTATGGGCTTACCAAAGGATCAAGTACACGAACTGGAAGTGCCCGAAGAAGACAGAGCGCACTACAGTAAGCGTACGATCGATTTTGAGTTTGATTTTCCGATTGGACGCGAAGAATTATTGGGACTTGCATATAGGACCGATTTTGATTTAGGAAACATTCAGCGCGAATCAGGCAAAAACATGGAATATATTGAAAAAGGAACGAATGAAAAATTCGTACCGCACGTAATAGAACCGAGTTTTGGCGTTGAACGTGCTGTTATGGCGGTTTTATCGGCTGCGTATACCGAGGATGAAATAAACGGCGAAAAAAGGGTATTGATGAAGTTTCCAGAGCACTTGGCACCTGTAAAATATGCCATTTCACCGTTATTGAAAAACAAACCTGAGCTGGTAAAAAAGGCTAAAGAAGTTTACGGGATGATGAAGAAAAAATATTCTGCGGTTATGTGGGATGATAACGGTAACATAGGTAAACGTTATCGACGCCAGGATGAAATCGGAACGCCATTTTGTATTGTAATTGATTTTGAAACGCTGGAAAACGATACGGTTACGATCCGCGATCGTGATACGACGGTTCAAAAGCGTGTAGCGATGAGCGACCTTTAATCGCCGGTTATTCAACTTCATATCTTAAGCTGCTACAATATGTATTAGTGGGTGAGCGCAAGGCGGGGAGAGATTGTTGTGAAAGTATATCCCATAATTCATACCAGAGAAGGTGCGATTCATACCGCCATTAACGAGGCTAATCAAGCTTTCGAGGTGGGTACGGACGGTGTGTACATAACAGATCACTTTGATGGCGCAAGAAACAAAAAACCTCTTTTTGAAACCTATAACGGTGTCGTTTTAAGCAATCCAGACAGATATGTAGGGATTAATATGTTTGGGGCAGGTCCATACAGAGCCGTGAGAGCGTTGGCCCTGGCTTTGGGTAAGCCGGGGGCGACATATTGCCGCCTTCTGCCTTGTGGGCAGACGACATGCGGCATGACGGGCTCGAAAAACTATCCGCAATTGAACTCAAAAACTCAAAACCAGAGCTTAGCACGGTCAGACTGCTTGGTGGTGTGGCTTATAGTCATACTGGCAGATACACCGAAAATCCTGCGATGGCTGCATATGAAACTGAGTGGCTTAAAGATTCGGTCGATGTGGTTGTAGCTAACGGAATGAACGCGGATGGTTCGTTAGCGGTTGAAAAATTAGAAGCGATGAAAAAGGCTGCGGACGATAAACCATTAGCTGTTGTTGGTGATTTCTCGCTAGAGCATTTAATTAGGCTTGACGGCATCGCAGATGAGATTTTAATCACAAAAAACCGAAAAAAATGTTACGGGTCAAGCATACTTGATCGACAGAGAACAGAAGAGCTTGTTGAACTTGCTCATTTTTTAGTTAAATGAAAAACGCCCCGCAAAGGGGCGTTTTCGTTATTCTTGTATTGATTATACTTTTGGTTTTTTTGGTTTTCTCTTGTTGTGACCCGGTTTAGACGCGCCCTTCGCCATATTATATCCTTTCCTCCTGGGTTATATGCCGTTTTAGCATAACCATGTAATTATATTATGCGCCTAAATTACGCAATATCAAGTGGCAAAATGCTTCGATTAAAGATGTATTTATAGTAAAATGGTTAGTAATGATTACTTATTATACTGACGGCAGTTGCAGTCCTAATCCTGGCCCCGGCGGGTTTGCAGCCGTAAAAGACACAGAACTAGCAATAATAGGCCACGAAGCACTATCAACCAATATACGCATGGAGGGCAGAGCCATTCTTGCAGCACTTCTTGATGCTGACGGTGAAAAGTGCCAGATATATAGCGACAGCGAATTCTGGGTAAACGTTATTACCAAATGGGGACCCGGCTGGGAAAGTAATGGATGGGCAAAGAAAAACGGCGAGATAAAAAATCTTGATATCGTCAAAGAGGTGGTTCGTCTGTGTAAGTTAGCCGATGCAAAAATAGTGTGGGTGCGTGGTCATGTTGGCATTGCCAGCAACGAGATAGCAGATAAATGGGCGAATAAAGCTCGTGAAGAAAAATTGACAGGTAAGTTTCTATTTTAACTTTTTAAGGATTCGATCATGGATAAACCAAATGAACAAACAGACATTTTTTTGTGGGCTAATAATATTGATGGCATAAAAAAAGAGCTTGATATGGAGTTCTTTTTATTCAACAGAAACTACACGCCTTATTCGACCAAATTTTCTAATAACCTTAGCTCACAGATAATGCCGGTGTTTTTGTGCGATCTTATCAATTTCGTGAATTTAGGAGCCGGGATTGGTTTGTCGGTTCGTGATTTCGAACTTTCTGACAGTGAAAAGAACGTGCTTTTAAAAACTAATCTTGAAAACGTCGGACGAGCTCAAACACTATTGCATTTGATCGAGAATCAACGCAGTGACATAGTTGAATTCAGTGAAATTGAACATGAATTTAAACGCATTAAGGGCATATTGGTGCGTTTTACGCACAAGGATTCGCCCAAAAAACCATTCTATGTAGTCAAACTTATTTCGCAAAGTCAGGTTTTAAATGGATCGACTTCATGGGAGTTTAAAAGTGGTAAGTTTCAGAGCTTTCAGGCTGATTTTGGTTTAAAAATCCCAATCGATAACCAGGTTTTAATTGTCGATAAGGATATATTTATTTTCAACCAGAGTAAGTTTGAAAGGCTATTCAACTATGATTATAAAAAGCAAATGTTGGCGGATAAAAAAGTAGTTGAAATCGAAAAGCGTTTTAAGCTAAGCTTTCCTGACGGACTTGATTTGCAAACGCTGGTTAAAGACCGCAAGAAAACGATAAACAAGCTGCAAAAAATCGAAATCGGAGATATTACACAAAAACAAGTGATTGATTATGCCGATCAGATGCAACTGGAAATTATGTCTGACAACACCGGGTCAATCATTATTATGGACGGCAACGATCTTGATATGTTTGTGAACTTGATTAATGAAGATTATATTACCAGCGAAATTACGGGTAGGCGATATGAGATCAAATCAAAGAAACAACTTGGCGACCCGGAAGGTGAGCCACCGAGGTATTAGTCATCCGTTTTAATTAATACACCACAATTTAGATCTTAAACTTATATTATGGGTTATAATTAAACCATTAACAAACTATTTTGACTGGAATCCGGTGTAAATCCGGAACTGTGCCGCAACGGTAAGGCGAAAGCTAAGTCCGATACAGTATAAATCTCTCGAGCAGGAGTTCTTTTTTTATTCCTGCCCGTAATAGGTAGGAGTTTTTAATTTGATAGAGTTAGAGCAAAAATCGCCAGAGATAGCAACGTATGAACGTGCTCGCAATGTTAAAATCGGCAAAGCCGTCATTGATGCTAGCGAGATTGGCATAAACGACCCGATTGCTCATTTGTATAAATTTATAAAAAAAGGCGACGAATCTCTCGATAGTATTAAAGAGGTAGCCACGGATATTGCTGAAAGACTACCGAATGTTCCATTTGTGAATTATGTGGGATTTGAACTTCGTGGCAATGATTTTATCTCAGAAAAAGATAAAGTTTCAATGGTTGAGATGACAGGTAATAATATGCGAATTCTAAAGCTTGAATCCATGTACGACAGTAGTCTTATGCCAGAGTATGAAAGGGCGAAGTTGGAAGTAGAGGAGGTGGCAAAGCTTGCTGGGTGGTATGAATCCGCCAAAATCGGATCATGTTTCGTATTTGAGTCATTACCGATGGGTAAACAGAAGGTTGCAGTCACGAGGATTTATCAAAAAACAGCGGACGGTCGTCTGAACGGCTGCTTCCTTTCGTTACATAACCCCAATGTCGATCGTTTCAATGGACTTCGTCAAAAAATTGGAGTTATTGGGCATTCGGATCTACATACGGAACTAGATATTTTGAAAAACGGTTATCAATTTCATCACGAAAGATTAATGAATCTAGAAGACTTTGTAGATTTTTATGTCGACGCATACGATGAGTTATTACTTGAACAAAGTGGCAAAATTCATAGATTTGGGATTGAGACCAGTGATACACCAAGAATCGAAAATGGTATTGAAAAAGTCAAATCTCGCCCCGATCTGATATCGAATTATGTTGAAATGCTAACGGTTATGAGAAATAGTGAGGGTGTTGTTTCGCCTGATTTATTTAGGATGTGTAAAAGATTCGGTATAGGCGAAAACCTGTCAATTGGTGAGAATATGAAGACTTCCACGTACAGGGTACTTTTAAAAGGTTTAATCAAGTATATGACCCGTACTATCGACGGTGTCGACGCATCATCAAATTACAGTGGCGAGGCGGGGGTTTCTAATCGATCCTATGACAGTTTGGCTTGTCCGGAAATAGATATTACTTTGCGTTCTAATAGCGGCGAGTCGGGTGCAACATATAACAGAATGACTAGGTTTGAGCAAAGAGCTCTACTGTGGGCGTATGGCATTTACGAAGATTTAGTGGATTTCGGTGTTCCAAGGATAGATAACTGCAAGACCAAAAACTGTCCAAGCCACAGGGAAACGAAGCCGTGTGTCGTAGGTGGGTGTGGGTTTTGCAAAGAATGTCATAAAATACTTGGAAGAGAAGAAGATAGCAACCCGGAAAGGGTCTATAAAAAAGAAGAGGAAAAAACCAAAAGGCTTGAGGCGGAAAAACTAGAGGCTGAATTAATAGATAAAAAAGCAAAAGAAGAAAGTGAAATGGTTGAAAAAACCAAGGCTATCAATGCGGAAGAAGAGTTTATCAGAGCCAAGCAAGAGAGGGAGCGAAAAGTGGCCAGATACCAACAAACGGCCGTGGATTTGGCTTGGTTAAAAAAGGCGGCTTGATGGTAATTCAAATGGTTTATAATGGTTATAGATTATGAAACAGGAATTAGCATTGGAGGTAATGCTGGCTGGTGAAAGTGTGCTTTTGACCGGTCCGGCCGGATCGGGCAAGACATACGTTCTGAACCAGTTTATTAAAATAGCCAAAAGCCAAGGTAAACATGTTTCCGTAACGGCTACTACCGGGCTGGCTGCAACCCATCTGGGTGGAACAACATTACATTCATGGAGCGGCATTGGTATCGCTGATGAAGTCCATCATGGCTTTTTTGATCGAATGTCAAAAACCAGACGGGATATAATCGGAAAAACCGATACATTAATCATCGATGAAATAAGTATGTTGCATGATTTCCGTTTTGATATGGTTGACGAAGTCTGCAGAGTGGTTCGCGGGAACGATAAGCCCTTTGGTGGCATTCAGGTAATAATGAGTGGTGATTTTTTTCAACTGCCGCCAATAAATAGGAGTGATAACAGGTTCGGGGGGTTCGTCACAAACAGTCGAGTTTGGCACGAACTAAATCCGAGCATATGTTATTTAGAAGAACAGCACCGTCAAGATGATGTGGTCCTACTGGATATATTAAACTCTATCCGATCAGGCGAGATAAGTGAATATCATGTAGAAAAGTTGTTATCAAGAGTAAACTGTTACGACTCGCAGGACGATGAACCGGTGACGGAGCTACATACCTTAAATATAGACGTAGACAGATTGAATAATCAGTATTTGAAGCGCTTGGACGGTGATGAATTGATTTACACCCAAACCACCACAGGTAGTCGGGTCTATGTAGATGCATTGCAAAAATCGGTACTGGCACCTGCGGAGCTGAAGCTTAAGAGGGGCGCATTTGTAATGGCTGTAAAAAACAGTCCAAGCAAAAAATACGTTAACGGTAGTCTTGGTGTCGTGATTGATTTCGAGCCGGCAACAGATTATCCGATTGTCGAGCTTACGGGTGGCAAGCTTGTCACTATGGTTCCGGATACTTGGGAGCTTCGAGATGGGGACAAGAAACGGGCAAGTATTACCCAGATACCACTTAGGTTGGCCTGGGCTATTACGGTGCATAAATCGCAGGGAATGACGCTAGATCGGGCAAAAATTGACTTAACGAAAGCATTCGTTGAGGGTATGGGATATGTCGCGTTAAGCCGAGTAAAAAATTTGTTCAGTTTGTATTTGTCAGGTATAAACCAAATGGCGCTAAAGGTAAGTGAAGAGTCGCGTGTGATAGACCAGTCCTTAAGGCGCAGGGGAAAAGACGACAGAATGAGGTTTGAGCATTTGCAAAAGACTGCTAATGAGCGAAAAAAGGGCAAGGTGGAACCTATGCAAAAAGCAAAATCTTCGTCTAGCTGGAGCGAAAAGATTGCTAAAATGCGTAAATTTTATCCAAACGCCTATAAGCCGTGGGAAAAACAGCAAGACAATCTGTTAAAAGAGAAGTTTCAAAACGGTTATTCGGTCAAGGAACTAAGCAAGTTGCTGGGCCGTCATGAGGGTTCGATTTTAATGCGTCTTAAAAAGCATTTCGGTGAAGATGTTGCTATAATAAACTAGACATGCAATATGAGCCTTTTGAAAAAAGTGATATAAAAATAGCGGTAGTGGGCGGCGGAACCGGTAGTTTTACGCTTTTATCGGCGCTAAAGAACCATACCGGTCAGCTGGCAGCCATTGTTAATATGGTAGACGATGGTGGTAGTACCGGTATATTGCGCGACGAGCTGGGAACCTTGCCTTCGGGCGATATACGTCAGTGTTTAGTTGCTTTAAGTGATTCTCCAAAGATAAGAGAATTGTTTAACTATCGGTTCGAAGCGGGGACCTTTTGTGGACATCCGTTCGGTAATATATTTTTGACTGCACTTGAAAAGATGACAGGAAGTTTCGTTGAAGCTGTCGTAACCGCCTCTGAGATACTAAGAGTTAACGGTATAGTAATACCTGCAACCTTAGATGATGTCAGGTTAAAGATGGAATGGCCAGAGGCAAGCGTTATTTTACATGGAGAACGAGTGATAGATGATGACTACTTCAGATACGACCCTCGTCGAGCTATCTTATCACTAACCCCTAAAGCAGAAGCAAACCCAATGGCTTTATCGGCAATTGAACAGGCGGATATGGTAGTTATTGCACCGGGCGACTTATATACCTCGTTAGGGCCACTTCTGGTAATCGACGGCATAGCAGAGGCTCTCAAGAAAACAAAAGCAATGTGCGTTTACGTATCTAACCTGGTTACAAAAGACGGGCAGACGGAGGGCTTTACGGTAAACGATCATGCAAAAGAAATAGAACGTTTTGTGGGCGCACACTTTTTGGATTATGTGCTATACAATAAACAAACACCCGGTAAGGAAATCGCTCGCCGGTATGAAGCCGAAAACGCATATTTAGTAAAAGTAGATAAGAAGGCATTAAAAAAAGCACCGTATAAAACGATCTCTGGAAAATTCCTTGGTAAAATGGCTTCGAAAAATAAGGCAGATGCTATAAAAACACGATCTCTTATTAGGCATGATGCCGGGGAGGTTGCTAAGTGTCTGATTGAACTGTTCGAACAACAGAAAAAGAAGAAACCTTAGTTTATGCAGAAAATCGATACATTCTATGTGGTTGACTTTGACAGATGTATCGGTGATATTGAAGCCAGCTTTAATATCGTAAAAGAAGCCGCTCATGAATTGTCAATTGTTGATAGGGACATTCTTTTAGATATGCGAAAAAAAACTGAGGCAAGGGGTGAGACCTTTATTACGTTTGATCATATTAAAAACCATAATTCTTCTGCGGATTTCAAGGCTATTGAAGAGTTATACCTAAAAAAAGCAAAAAACAACTCCGATAACCTGTTAGAGCCTGGGGCAAGACGGTTCCTGGATTATCTTAAAAAAACCAAACGTCATTTTTGTATTATGAGCTATGGTGATAAAAGATGGCAAATGGTCAAAATAAAAGGCGCTAGAATCGGAAATGTACCAATAGTAATCGTCCAGTCAAGTAATAAATGCGATTACATAAAACAATGGTTTAATCAATTTAATAAAACGTATACCATCCCAGGTGAATTTTTTTCAGACAACCAAGCGCACGTGGCTGAAAAGATCGTTCTGGTAGATGATAAAATAACGGCGTTTAAGAATATCCCTGAAGGAACAAGCGGATATTTAGTCATCGGCTCATCATCAGCGCACACATTATCGCACTTAAATGAGGTTCCAAAATCTGTTAAAACCGTAACCCGTATTGATAAAATAATTGAAATTGAAGCAAAATTAAATAAAACTTAAAATCTATCACTCTCTGTTAGGATAAACACTTATCCACAGAACTGTGAATAAACTCCACCTCAAGACGGATATTATTGAAATTGGGGGTTGAAGTGGGTAATTGTGGGTAGTATAGTTGAATCTAGTGGAACCAGTGGGTAACACCACCAAAAAACAAACACCACTCAACATTAAAATAACCTAACAGGAGCCCAAGAAGTAGCGACATGGCGGGTCTGGATTATTTCGAAAGAAAGCTCGACGACAAACGTCGGCTAACTATCCCAACGGAACTTCGGAATGAGTTTGCCAGCGGTGTCGTGATAACCTGTGGCTTTGACCGGTATCTGCATCTTTATCCTAAGACAGTTTGGGATAGGGAAGTCGAGCCTGCGCTTGGCGGCAATATTCTTGACGAGAAGATTGCCGACTTGAACGTAAAGTTCAGGCGCGGTAAGACCGAGGCAGAGCTTGATCAAAAACAGGGGCGGGTTCTAGTCGAGCAGCATCTGCTTGATTATGCCGGGATTAACCGAGAGTTAATTGCGGTAAGGGCAGGGGCGTATTTTCGTATAATGTCTCCCTAGCTGATATCGGTTATATATATGTGAATCAGCTCTTTAAAAATTCATAGTAAAAAAGTAGAAAACTCTCGAGATCAACTATCTGGTAGTTAGGCAGTGGGCTTCGGAACCACATGAAAAAATCCGCGTTCTTTGTTCATACAAAAAACACACCTCCCAAAAACTCCACCTCACACATAAGTCTCTCAACCTAGGTAGCATCAGTTTATGACTTGCTTATAGCAATCGCTGCGTAAGGCTACCAAGGTAACTTATACAAAAAACAAACACACATCAAAAACAAACAGCTTAACTACCGGTTAGGTGATCTCGAATCGTCCACTATGCTATCATAAGGGACGAATGAGTACTAAAGAACATCCACCACAAAATTCACTACATGTTCCGGTTTTACTGGATTCGACACTAGAACTGCTTAACCCCAAGAAAGACGAGAGCTATCTCGATCTAACTGCGGGCTATGGTGGCCATAGTGAACGAATCCTAGAAACTACCGGTAATTATGCCGAATCGACTCTGGTTGATCGCGACGAATATGCTATCAAGCATTTGGAGCCGCTGTCAAAAAGAGGAGTAAGGCTAATACATACCGATTTTGTCACCGCCGCTAGGCAGTTGATAAATGAGGGACGTAAATTCAACATGGTACTGATCGACCTGGGGGTGTCGTCACCGCAGCTCGATCAAAGTGAGCGAGGGTTTTCTTTTAAAAATAGCGGTCCGCTTGATATGCGGATGGACCGACGCCAAGAGTTAACTGCGGCAACGTTAGTTAATAACTCTTCGGCCGAAGATCTGGCGCGTATCATAAACCGATATGGTGAAGAGCCCTATGGTTTATCAATGAGGATTGCCAGTGCGATCGTTGCAGATAGGCCGCTATACGAAACAGAAGAACTAGCTAATTTGATCAAGCGAACACATCGTGGCGGACGCGGTAAGATCCATCCAGCCACACGCACCTTTCAAGCACTCCGGATTGCAGTTAACGACGAGCTTCGTCTTGTCGAAGACTTGTTGCCACTCTTGCCCGACCTGCTAAAAACAGGCGGGCGAGTAGGCATCATCAGCTTTCATAGCCTTGAAGACCGTTTAGTTAAGCGGTACCTAAAAGAGCAGATTGACTCTGGCTATGAGGCCGAACTAGCTGTAATTACAAAAAAACCTATCCTAGGGAGTGTCGAGGACGTTAATAACCCGCGAGCTCGCAGCGCCAAGTTGCGTGTCGCAGTGAAAAAATAAAAAACAAAAAGAAAGGGCAAAACACCATGCCAATTCACATCCCGGTACAGTACTCGGACGTCGCTCAAGTAGTTACTGTCCACGTTAAGTAGTACTACCTAAAGTGGCCCCGCCCAAAAAAAGCGGGCGGGGCACCAAATAAAATATAAACGAAAACCCACCACAATGATGTCTTATCAACGAACACAAACATTTAATACCAGACGCCAGCAAAACTGGTCGCGGAATCAAAACACAGTTGCTTTTGTGTCCAATATAAAGCTCGGACCCGTAGCTCATACGGTATTAGTTGCCCTTATGATTACGGTACTTGGTTTAATATATTTAACTCAGGCAACTAGGGCAACCGGTTATGATTACGCTACGCAAAAGATTGACAGCCAAATCGCGGAACTAAATACGCAAAAAAATGATTTGGAAATCGAGAACGCCAGATTAACAGCGCTGGAAACCGTCAAAAAGAGCAGTGTTGCTTCGACTATGACGACACCTGCTTCGACGGAATACGTAGAACAATAAAAATTATGAACCTCGAGCTGCAAAAAGGAAGCCGTTCTAAGATTTTAGCGGTTATGATATTCGGCCTAATAACCATATTCGTTATCAGGCTGTTTTATTTGCAGGTAATACAACATGATTATTATGTAGGCTTAGCTAATAAAGAGCAGATTAAACGGTTAACGATTCCCTCAAAAAGAGGCTTGATTTACGCCATGGATGGCCAAAACCCTGTGCCGCTTGTGATGAATCAAACGGTTTATACGGTTTTTGCCGATCCAAAGATTACAAAGGATGACAAAGCAATCGTCGAAACCATTAGGCGTATTGCCGGTGGTAATGCCAGATCAAACCTAGATAGTTTGCTTGAAAAAAAGGATAGTCGCTACCAGATACTTGCAACAAAGCTGACACGTAAGCAGGCAGATAAAATCAAAGCAAAAAAACTTAGTGGGATAGGGTTCCAGGAAGAATCACAAAGGGTCTATCCGGAGGGTTCGTTGGCTGCTCAGGTATTAGGATTTGTGGATTATGGCGGATCAGGTAAATACGGGGTTGAAGGTAAGTTAAATGCCGATCTGACTGGCGTGGATGGCTTGCTGCAGTCTGTTACCGATGTTAGTGATGTGCCACTTACGATTGGTAATAATAACATCGATAAACCTGCGGTCGATGGAAAGAATGTGGTTCTTTCGATTGATCGGAATGTGCAATCATATACCGAGCAGGCAATAAAAAACGGGGCCAAGCGGACGGGGGCTACTAGGGTCAGTGCGGTCGTCATGGACCCACAAAACGGCAGAGTGCTGGCAATGGCCAATTTGCCTACATTTGATCCTGCAAAATTTAACAAAGTAACGAATGCCGCCGCGTTCAATAATAATATTATTTCAGCTCCTTACGAACCGGGTTCGGACGTAAAAACGCTTACTATGGCAACGGGTGTAGATAATGGTGTGGTAGGGCCCGACTCAACTTACGTAAACACGGATAAAATAGAAGTGGGTGGTGTCACAATATCAAACGCGACTCTTGGTCAAACCGGTACGATCACATTACAGCATGCTATGAATTGGTCATTAAATACCGGTTTTGTCACGGTAGCTGAAAGGTTGGGGGATGGGAGTAACATTAATCTTAAGGCTCGAAATATAATGTATGATTATTTTTACAATAGATTTCATTTATGCCAGTTGACAGGCATAGAGCTGGCGGGAGAGGCAAAAGGTGAAATTTTCTCACCTACTAGTGAACAGGGTAACGCCGTCAGGTACGCAACTATGTCATTCGGGCAAGGATTGGATGCTACTATGATTCAAGTTGCTTCAGCTTTTAACTCAATCGTTAACGGAGGTAATTACTATAAGCCAACAGTTATAGCCGGTGAACTTGACAAGGATGGAAGGTTCGTTCAAAACGATATACTTGCTTCGACCAGATCCATCAAAAAATCAACCGCAATGACTGTTCGCGAAATGACGCACGCCGGTAGGATTACTAATTTTCCAGGCATTGATAAACCGGGATACTACATAGGGGGCAAAACCGGCACATCCCAGATAGCCAAAAACGGAACTTACGCTACTGATGAGACGGTCGCTACGTATTTGGGTTACGGAGGTAGTGAGGAACTGTCCAGGTATGTCATAATGGTACAAGTATCGGGCGATCACATGGAATTTCAGGGTAACCTGCATGCGATGCCGATATTTACAGATATATCGAATTGGATGCTAAATTATTTGGAAATAAAACCGAAAGGATAGAAAATGCAAGACTACTCACTGATAGAATTAACTCGCGAATTAACCGGTACTTTTACTCTAAGTGTAGCCGCATTTTTGCTTGCTATGGTAATGACGCCCGTATATACGCTTTTGGCGTATCGGTATAAGTTTTGGAAACGTCAACGCACAACCAGTACTACCGGTGAAAAGCTGCAGGTATTCAATAAGTTACATGCCAATAAGTTCAAAAGGAATATACCGACTATGGCCGGGGTAGTTTTCGTAATTGCAATTAGTCTAATAACAGCCTTGTTCAACTTAGACAGGGGTCAAACGTGGTTACCTCTGGCGGCGCTTGTTGGAGGGGCTGTGGTTGGGTTGCTGGACGATATTGTTAATGTTCGAGGACAGGGAACCGGTGTAGCAGGCTTAAGGTCAGGGTTGAAGTTTGCCATGATAACAGCGATAGGACTAGCGCTCGGCTGGTTTTTCTTTGCAAAAATTGGTGCCGATTCAATCTATATCCCATTTTTCGGCGAGCTGATGCTAGGGTGGCTAATCATTCCTCTATTCGCGTTTGCAGTAGTTGCTACTGGTAATGCCGTTAATATAAGTGACGGTCTTGACGGACTAGCAGGTGGACTGGCTGCCGTCAGCTATGTCGCATTCGGCATTATTGCAATTTTCCAATCACAGATTTTCTTAGCTGGTTTTTGCTTTACTATGGTGGGAGCTTTGTTAAGCTATCTTTGGTTTAATATTTATCCTGCCAGATTCTTTATGGGTGACGTGGGTAGTTTTGCCTTGGGTGCGTCATTGGGTGTAGTTGCAATGCTGACCAACACGCTGTTTTTGCTGCCTGTCATCGGTATAGTGTTCGTAGCCGAAGCCGGTTCAAGCTTGATTCAAATTTTAAGTAAGAAGATATTTCATAAAAAAATATTTATATCAGCTCCGATACACCAGCACCTGGAAGCATCGGGTTGGCCGGAAACCAAGGTTACCATGCGTTTTTGGGTTATTGGTATTGTGGCGGGTTTCGTAGGGGTGCTAATGGCAATGGCCGGAGGCAGTATCTAGGGTGTGGGATCGTGGTAAACGAAAAGGATATGTAGCACGCCTTTCTGGCGAGGCCCAATATAGTGATTCTACGACAATTCGCCGTCATCGTCCCGACTACCTTGTGGTTTTATATATGGGACTCTTGATGCTGTTGGGTCTAATTATTATGTACGCCATTGGTCCGCAAAGGGCAAATGTACTTAATAATGCCTACGGAAGTGATTATAGCGGTATGTATTTTTTCACTAAACAGGTGATAAGTTTGGCGATTGCACTGTTGGTGTTCGGCGTGGTTGCGTTTATACCGTATACTTTTTTTACGAAACACGCTGGCAAGATACTAATAATAGCATTCATTTCGTGCCTGGTTCTAGCGGTGGCGAGCTGGCTTAACTTAGGTATCGCCCAGCAGTCGTTAGGGGCTACGCGTTGGTTCAATTTGGGACCACTAGGCAGTTTACAGCCGGCTGAATTTTTGAAATTCGCTATTTTGATATTTGTGGCTGGCCTTTTAGGCAGCAGGGTAAAGCAAGGTAAAGTGAATAGCTTTGATGCGACACTGGTTCCTATTGCAATTATTACTGCATTGTCACTGCTGTTTATTGTTGTTATACAAAAGGACTTAGGCACGGGGATTTCGCTACTGGGTATTATCGCTTCCATTCTTTTCATTGGGGGTATAAATAAAAAGAATGGGATAATAATTTTACTTGCGATGGTGGGCGTTGGTCTGATATTGGTTTTTAGCGCTCCTCATCGAATCGAGCGCATTGTGACATATCTTAAAGGGGACAGCTCCTCAGTTAGTGACCCCGGCAGTTATCACATCGAGCACGCCAAAATAGCCATAGGTACCGGCGGGCTGTTTGGTGTTGGGATAGGTAATAGTGTTCAGGCCACCGGCTATTTACCGGAAGCTATTAATGACTCGGTTTTTGCGATTATGGGCGAAACTTTCGGTTTTGTTGGACTGGTAGTGATCCTTGTGCTATTTTCGGCGCTTCTGATGCGGATGCTTAAGATTATGGACCACTTGCTTGACGCAAGGCTAAAGTTGCTTGTTGCCGGTGTATTTGGCTGGCTTGGAGCCCATGTTATCCTAAATGTAGCGTCGATGATTGGTATTTTCCCGCTTACCGGCATCACGTTGCCGCTTCTAAGTTTCGGCGGAACAAGCATGCTATTTATCGCTGCGGCTCTGGGGTTGGTTTTTCAGTTGTCGCATTACACTGTTCACTCATCAAGATTAAAGGAGGCGCAAAATGAGAATTTTGGCAGTCGGCGGAGGATCGGGGGGGCACGTTACTCCGGTCATCGCGGTTTTACGCGAAATTAAAAAGGCACAACCTGACGCGACGATAAGGTTTTGGTGCGATAAAAAGTTTGCTCGCCAAGCCAGCGAGCTAATTGAGCATTTCGATAAAACCATACCGGTTCATACGATCTTAGCGGGTAAACTAAGGCGCTATCATCATCTTACGATACTTAGGCAATTACTCTGGCCGTCGCTGGTATTAAGGAATATCAGGGATATGTTTTTAGTTGCTGCGGGGTTTTTTCAGAGCCTGGTCAAGCTGATTGTCTGGAGGCCGGACGTCGTTTTTACAAAGGGCGGGTATGTCTGCTTGCCGGTCGGTGTGGCGGCCTATATACTAAGGATCCCTTTGGTAGTACATGATTCCGACGCTCATCCGGGACTTACTAATCGTATTTTGGCCGGTTGGGCTTCATCTATTGCGACAGGTGCTCCCCTTGAATACTATAATTATCCATTAGAAAAATCCCATTATGTAGGGATTCCAATATCAAATGAATATCACAAGTTTTCTAACGAGGAAAAAAAGAAAGCCAAGAGCGAGTGGGGGATTAGTGCCAGTAGACCTCTGATAACCGTAACCGGTGGAGGTTTAGGTGCCAGCCGGATAAATGATACGGTCGTTAAGGTGCTAAGCGATTTATTAAAATTAGGTTCCGTAGTGTTAGTGTCTGGGGTGGGTCAGTATGATGAGCTGCGCGAAATCGCGCCTGAAAACAACAGTGATTTTCAATTACATCCGTTCGTTTCGAAGGATTTCGCACACCTTCTGGGCGGTGCTGATGTGGTAATTACCAGAGCTGGTGCAACCACGATTTTAGAACTGGCTTCGCTGGCAAAGCCAACCATTTTAATACCAAACGCCAAGCTGACCGGTGGGCATCAGGTTAAAAACGCCATGGTATACAAAGATGCAGGCGCCGTGGTGTTGGTTGACGAAGATGACATGCTTGATAATCCTCAAGTCTTGGTAAATGCGGTTAAGAAGGTATTACTAGATAAAGAGTTTGCTAAAAATCTATCGGATAAACTTGCATCATTCGCGCGCCCGGACGCAGCCAAGGACGTATCGGAAATGATAATAAAAACAGCTAATAAGCGCCGTTAAATTATGGGTATACTAAAGAGGAAGCCGGATTTACCAAAAAGGAGATACGCCAGTGATGTTAATGATACATCGTCATCACCTCATGTATTTAAGCGGAACCGTACCCTTACCGGTACGACATCAAACCACCTCAGCAGTGTGGGGGTTGACTCTGATCTGAAATCACCACGAGCGCATGCACATGATTTGTCCATACAGCGCAGGAAGATAGGGGGAATATTTATTTTCGTCCTGTTAATTGTGGCCTCCATTTGGATTTTGGTAGCTAATTTTACGGCCTCAATCAAAATTACGGTTGCGAATACGGATATTACAAAAGCTGTTGATGAGTCTAAGTATGCAAATGTGATTCAGGACTATATGAACACAAGTCCGTTTAGTCGTATAGCATTTTTTTTAGATCGGGATTCACTTTCATCCTATGTATCCAGTAAATTACCCGAGGTGTCAAAGATCTCGCTAATGGGCTCGGAAGGCATGGGCAGGTCTAATTTTATGCTTACACTACGTAAGCCTGTTGCTAGTTGGCAAATCAATGACAAGCAATATTATGTTGATTCAAGTGGCATTCCATTTACGACTAGTTATTTTTTGTCTACAGGCGTACGCATAGTCGATAACAGCGGTATTTCAATAAAGGTCGGTACGACTGCAATAGTTAGTAACCGCTTTTTAGGTTTCGTTGGGCGTGTCGTATCAATGACCAGGGCCAGTGGTTATAATGTAACCCAAGCCGCCTTGCCGGCTGATACTACCAGAGTGCTTGAGGTGCGCTTGAAAGAGGCGAGTTACCCTATAAAATTCACCATAGATCGCCCGGCAGGGGAGCAAGTAGAGGATATGGTGGCGGCCGTTAATTACCTAAAAAAACACGGCATAGTCCCGGGTTATGTAGATGTTCGCGTTAGCGGCAAAGCCTTTTATAAATAGAAGTATCCCCATCCCTTCAGGTAGTGTTCTAAATTTGTTCCATAAATACACACACGCAGTTGTAGGGTAAAAAAGTATATTTATATATCAAAATACAAAAAAAGCAAATGTCAAAAAACTAGGCGAGTACGGTAGGGTTATGATTAAAATATAATAAGCCTGTGGAAAAGCAAATCCAGTCTAAACGGGACCAAGTTGCATGTGGGCTCTCGGGTGGGTTTTGTCGGCATGCATTATGACATTCGTAAGTTAACAAATAACACACAGCAAAGAGCATAATATACATTGACGCTGAGTAGTGCGAATAGTAATATACCCCTACTTCCTGGCTATGTGTCAGATATAATTTCATAAAAGACGTATGATTAATCGTCTTGGGTCAATACTTATTATGTCGTAAAAGATATATTGTGCGACGTTACGCATATATACAAAACACGGTTCACTATTCATCTATTTGATTTATAATTTTCATTTGGTTTCTCAGTTTTTCTATACTCACTCTACTTTCATGTACACGTGTGTTGTTTTCGCCGTCAATCGCCTGCGTGTGATTACGTATGACTCATTATAAAAAATCAGCCATATTTTTATTATGATTATATTGTTTTTTTGATATATATTGGAATAAATCTAATGTTCTAAATTTGTTCTAGTTACTTTATTTAAACATCGTTATTCAGAAAAAATAATTTAATGACGAACTCGTAGGGTCGTATCGCTTGTGCCGGGCTTCTCGGCTTGCTTTACGTTAGTCTCATCGATGTCGTCGGTTTTCTTTTTTCTACTGCGACGTCGGCGCTTTTTTGTAACTTCTGTTTCAACAGGGGTAGAGGATCCACTCACCTGCTCTACTGCGGTCGGTCCGCTATTAACCGGCTTGATACCCAGGGGCCATTTTATCTCATGCTTCTGGGCGGCAGGCTGTGGGCTCTGTTGTCCAAGTGGTCTGATAGCTTCGGCGATCTCTTTTTCGACTTCGGAGCGATTACGGCTATAATTCAAACGGGTATTTTCAATAATTCTACCGGTGTTATCAATCTGTGGGGCCGGCAGGGTTAACGTTCTGGCATTAAAGGCCGGTGCTTTTTCGCCCCTAATAACCATATTGATAATGAAATCGCGATTGTGCATCTGTAACAAATCTTTTGCTTCGAACTGCGGTTCAAACTGCTTGGATAAAATCGGGGCATCGTCAGCTGACACTCTGAACGACACCATGGTGCCGACATTGCCAAACACTGCGTCGCGAACACTTTCGTTCATCTGGCTGATGTACTGGTTGGCAACGGTCAGGTTAAGGGCGTATTTACGGGCTTCGGATAATATTGTAGCGAACGAATCGGTGGCGAAGTTCTGGAACTCGTCGACGTACAAATAGAATGGGCGTCGGTCTTCTATCCTTTCAATATCACTGCGGCTCATGGCCGCCAGTTGTATTTTGGTAACCAGGAATGATCCCAAAATAGCGGCGTTATCCTCGCCAATTAAACCCTTAGACAGGTTGACGATGAGTATTCTGCCTTCATCCATGATTTGACGGATATTAAAAGTTGATTTAGGCTGACCGATTATATTACGGATAATAGGGTTGGCTGTGAATGCCCCTACTTTATTAAGCACCGGTGCTACCGCCTCTGTGGCAAATTTATCATTCCAGCTATCGAATTCGCTTTTCCAGAAATTGGCTACGACTGCGTCCTGGCAGTAGCCTAGGGTTTCTTGGCGGAACTTCTTGTCTGTTAACATTCTGGTTATATCCAGCATGGTGGTACTTGGCCTATCCAGAAGCGCTAGAATGGTATAGCGCAATATATGTTCCATTCTTGGCCCCCATGATTCGGCAAACATACGCTTTAAGACGCCTATCACCTCGGAACTAATGCTGTTTTTCTGACCTGAGTTAGTTAATTCCAGCGGGTTAAAACCGATTGGAAAAGCTGTGTCGGCCGGATTGAAGTATACGACGTCACTAAGGCGACTGCCGGGGATAAATCGCATATTGTCGACAGCGAAATCACCGTGTGGGTCAATAATCGCGTATCCTTGTCCGTGGAAAATGTCACTTAAGGACAGCAGCGATAGCATACCCGTCTTGCCCGACCCAGTCTGCCCTATTATATATATATGGCGGGAACGATCGACTCGCAATATGCCAAACTGGTGGTTTATGCCGCGAAAGTTTGTCATACCAAAGGCGCTGATATTTTCGTCAATTGAACTGTCACTGGTGATAATCGGCAATTTTGAAGGCGGTTCGGCGCTTTTGCTGCTGGCCCAGATGACGTTAGGTGTTTCAACGTTGGTGTGAGGCAAATGGAATACGCTGGCTAATTCCTCTATATTCAAAATAAAACCTTTGTCGGCGAATTCGCGGTTTCGGTATTTGGCGATATCTTCGGTTTTAAAACTGGCGCCCGCCATTTTAAAGCCGTTTAAATTGGTGCTGTTGAACTGCTTGAAAGTTCCTACGATCGCCTGCATCCTCAGATGTGCATTGGCTGTATTTTCACCCAAGTATGCCAAGCGTATCTTGACCTGGTAACCGAGCTTATTAGCCTTTTTTTCAGCTTCGGATATCCTAGTTTTGTCTCGGTCAGACAGTTCCTTGACGGAATCAGACGGCTTGCCCGGCTCAGGGGGTTTCCAAAGTGCCTCTAAAAGCCTTACGAGCCAAACCATCCCGCCATTATCGCCGAATATTGGCGAGGTCTTGCCTTTTATAGATTTTATCCATTTTTCAGACGATTTATGCCAGTTGTCTTCGATTGGTCTGGCTAGTATTTGAATCCAAATTTCCTCTCCGGTGGATTCCAGTTTCGCCAGTGCACCGGTAATGCCGGCCAATGGGTCGACTTCGAAGTTTTGGAAGGTTTTGATTGGCAAAACTTCATCATCTGTTAAAATTATTTCCGAAGTATAAATCACACTGTGCTTTTCTTCATTGGTGACGTAATCCTCATCGGCCAAACGTATTTGAACACTTGGATACTGGGAATAGATTTGGCCTTCGACAAAACTGCGCAGAGTTCTGGGAATCCAGGCATAAAATCTTATTTGGCCGTCGACCGAAGCGACTTCAAAGCTGAGGTGCTCTTGGAACCCCTTGTTTAATTTCAACTCTTCACCGTCACGTAAGATTCCGTGAAGACTAGCAAACAATTGTTCGGCGGCAAGCTCTGACTTATCATTGGTTTTTGGTATTTCCAGGACTAATAAATCACTTTCGATATCCGATAACTCTTCGTCGGTCTTGCGGTAATTTCGCCATGTCAAAAAAGCCAACACAAGTACTATCGGCACCCAAACATACCACTGCAATAACTGATTAACAACAGATAGGAAGACGTCCATGATTACCTTATCATTGTCTCATTGCACGGGCAACTTGGCAATATCAAGAGGGCTCCTAGTTTGAGGAAGGCTCAAAGACATAGGTTGCCTTGGCAACGCGCTTGAATTGGGACTTGCTTTGAAGATTCAATAAAATAGTCGTCTCTTTAACCTGGCGGCTCTTTAATACCCGTTTCACGATTTCGTCGCGATGTAATGGTTCTGGCGAGTTTTTTAAAACTTCGGTGATGATATCAGCAACGGTGCCGCGGCTAAATCCCCAACTGTCCAGGGCATAGATTCCCCGCCCTATCAATACGAAGCGGCCGTCTTTGATTAGCTCGTTGTGGATTGCTTGGGTAGTGACGTCCCTGCGTTTAAAGCTGCTGCCCTTGATTGAATTTGCTATTTCTGAAAAGTGCATTGGTTTGTCGGCTTTGGTCAATATAACAAAAATCTTGTCGCGAATATTCTTTGGATTTACTGTTGGCCATTTGACAAGACCCCAGTTATTCCCAAGGTGGGCCAGTAGTTTTGACAAACTGGCTAGCGAACGGACATAGTTAGGATGTTCGTAATCCAGTTGTTCATGCAGCTCGTCAATCGTAAGCGGTTCGCCGTGTTTTTTGATTCGTGAGACTATTTTGTCGACTTCGAATTTTATCTTTTTAGAATCGCCATATTCTGCTATACCGACACTGTGATAATAATTATCATTTTGATCAACAACCGTGAGTCCGGATGCTAGTTCTGCGATGAAAGCTACTCGTGAACGGTCCTGTTGACTGCTGGCTCCGTCTAGCAGCTTATCAGCCAAGTCTTGGACGCGGGCTACTCTGCCCATCTCGGAAAGTTCTCTGATCATGACTTTTTCTACGCTATTAATCGATGAAACTTTACCACTTTCGGTAGCTGTTTTTAGCTTGGATAGAATAGCTTTTTCCAGCTGACGGACGCGCTCTCTGGTGATACCTAAAAGCTCGCCGATTTGTTCCAATGTTTCCCTTCGGTCATACAAGCCAAAACGGCGCGTGATAATTTCGCGTTCGCGTTCCTGGTCGATTACCGACAGAATATCCTTTACGACAACTTCCAGGTTAATTTTTTGCTTGTTATCTGTCGTGCTATTCATGATTCTTCTTTCCGCCCACTTTAGCAGTTTTTATATGTTCTTTGTTTCATTATAAAACATTATTTTTATAATGTCAAATATTATGGTTTCTAGACTAATTATATCATGAAATAGACATGATATGTAAATAGTGTTATGGGCTTATCTAGGTTTTCTTGTGCTTACTCTTTGAGGCGCGGCGCTTTTTATTTGCCGGTGCAGATTCCAGTATTTGTTTGGCCTGATCAAGGGTGATACTCTCCGGTTTTGTCCCTTTGGCAATTTTGGCGTTTTTAGTTCCGTCGGTAACATATGGGCCGAAACGACCTCTTAAAACCTTGATGCCACCGCCGAAATCAGCTACGTTTTTCTCGGCCTCGGCTTTTAGCTTTTTCTTGTATAAGTCTAGTGCTTCATCTAGTGTAATAGTGTGCGGATCTATGGGTTTAATACTGACGAATAGTTTGCCAACTTGTATGTATGGACCGAACCGGCCTACGTTGGCTCTTATTTCTTGACCATCATCGGTCTGGCCAACCAAACGAGGCAGTTTGAAAGCTTGAATAGCGTCTTCCAGGGTAACGTTTTCAATTTTGCGTCCCTCGGGCATCGGTGCGAATTGCGGCTTATCGCCATTGTCGTCAGTCTTGCCAAGTTGCAGCATCGGCCCATAACGGCCTAATCTAGCCAGAATAGTCTTTTTAGTTTTAGGGTCGACTCCGACTTCTCGCGCTTTGGCTACGGTGGCCCGGTCGATTTCATCTGAATTTTCAATGAGTTTATGGAAAGGCTTATAAAACTTGTCCAGCATTATGTTTCGGGCTAATGCTCCCGCGGCTATTTTGTCAAACTCGGTTTCAACATTAGCCGTAAAATCGTAATCGACAATCTGATCAAAGTGTCCCAGTAGGAAATCGCTTAACACCTCACCCGAGGCGGTTGGGATCAGCTTGCCCTTGTCTGATCCTGTCTTTTCTTGGATGATATTACGGTTTACTGTTTTATCTTTCAGGTTTAGGACAATTACGTCCCGCGGCGAGCCTTCGTTTTCACCTTTATTCGCATAGCCGCGCACTTGAATGGTGTTAATGATCGTCGCATAAGTCGACGGCCGGCCGATGCCTAATTCTTCTAATTTTTTCACTAAACTACCTTCGGTATATCTGGCCGGCGGCCTGGCGAATACCTGTTTGGCCTCAGCTGACTTTAGCTTCAAGTCATCGTCAGTTTTTAGTGAAGGTAAGATCGCGGCGTCTTTTTTGCTGCCACCGTATACTTTCAAGAATCCATCAAAAAGAACGACTTCACCCTTGGCTTCAAACAGATAGCCTCCAAGGGAAATATTTGAACCGTCGCTCTTCTTAATCTGTATAGTTATGACGGTTTTCTCCAGCTTTGCTGGCGCCATTTGGCTGGCGAGCATGCGGCGTCTGATTAAATCATATAATTTCTGATCGTATGTATTACTACTGGCGACATCAAGCGATATATCGGTCGGTCGTATGGCCTCGTGGGCTTCTTGAGCATTGGCGCTTTTGGTTTGGTATTTCCTTGCTTGGCTGTAGTTTTCGCCATATGCCTTTTTAATGTAGTTTGCGGCGGAGGCAACTGCTTGCGGGCTAAGGTTGACCGAATCGGTTCGCATATAAGTGATTTTACCCTCTTGGTATAATTTTTGAGCGCTAGCCATTGTCGCCCTGGCGCCGAATCCCAGCCGGCTATTGGCGTCTTGTTGTAGCGTACTGGTCGTAAACGGTGCATAAGGAGAGCGCGTCGAGGGATTGGTGACTACACCTGATACGGTGAAACTGCTGTCGATCAAGCTTTCAAGAAACTTTTTTGCCTCGTCTTCAGTTTTAAACTTTTCAGACAGCTCAGCTTTAACCGACTTACCGTCGTGCGTAAATTCGGCGGTTATCTTGAAAGATGCCGATGATTGATGTTTTTCGATTTCGCGTTCACGCTCGACCAATAAGCGTACCGCTGGTGACTGGACGCGTCCTGCCGACTTACCACCTGGAACTTTTTTCCACACCACTGGTGATAGCTCAAAACCGACTATGCGATCCAAAATTTGTCGGGCCTGCTGGGCGGCGACTAAATCCATATCGACTGTTCGAGGGTTTTTTATCGCCTCTTCTATGGCGTTTTTCGTAATTTCATGAAATACGATTCGTTTTGTGGTTTTCGGGTTTAAACTCAAAACCTCGGTCAAATGCCAAGCAATAGCCTCACCTTCACGGTCTTCATCAGTAGCCAGCCAAACTGTTTCGGCTGCCTTAGTTGCCTTTTTTAGTTCGGAAATTACTTTTTTCTTATCAATATCGATTTCAAAAGTAGTATTATAGCCGTTTTTAATATCAATTGGGGGCGTGCCATCGGCGGTTTTTTTAGCAATACTGCGGATGTGTCCGATACTGGAAAGCACCGTAAAATCCTTGCCAAGGTATTTTTCAATAGTCTTGGCTTTGGCTGGTGACTCGACGATGACCAGGTTTTTCTTCATAGACAATGCCTTATACTACGCAACTTGTTTTGTTTTGTAAACCCAAAATAACTACTAGTACCGTCACGAAGAGAGTTTGTTGGTTTTTACCTTAAAGTCCATTGGTTGCCCCCGAGTGCGCGGATGGTTCCGGCGATTTCCATTGTCGTCATCGTTCTTGAAAATTCACTGATATCCGATTTTAAAAGTATTTGTAACTCTTCACCATCTCTTATGCC
>Ga0172375_10000363_pt1 | contig 72790 bp, 52 predicted proteins | sample LakKiv1m_FD_114537 | JGI IMG/M metagenome (GOLD analysis project Ga0172375, IMG submission 114537) | Freshwater microbial communities from Kabuno Bay, South-Kivu, Congo - kab_092012_11.1m | ecosystem: Environmental > Aquatic > Freshwater > Lake | place: Democratic Republic of the Congo... | reverse complement strand
CCTCGCCTTCACCCTCACCTTCGCCTTCACCCTCGCCTTCGCCTTCGCCTTCACCCTCACCTTCGCCCGAATTTTCCTTCACACACTTCAAATCAACACAATTCAAACCGCTCACACAATCATCCGTCTTCGTACAACTGTCACCCAACTCACTGTTGCCTCTACCGCCATCACCACCGCAGCCCATAAACTGGCTCAGTATCAAGGCCAATGCCAATGACATTAAAATAACCAGCATCTTCCTGTGTGAAAACTGATTCCCCATTTTCATCATCTCCATCGTGAAAACCTGTAACACTGCATAGATTAAACCTGATTGAGTAATTCTTGCGCTTCTGACGCCTGCAAAGTCAAGCCTTTTTCCCATATATTATAGGGAGTGATTTTGAGTTTCAGCGATTTGCCTCCGCCACCCTTCGAGACGCTCGCTGCAGCTCGCTCCTCAGGGCATGCGGGGAACTTGCCGTGACACTGAGGAACCCGGGCGGGCGGCCTTTTTAATGTGTGCCATAGTCTCACGAACGAAGTTCGGGAGGCTGTGCGTCTCCAAAGATCGAGCCCATGCATCCTCGTTCATACCATCTTGCACTTGACCACCTCCAGTCCACCGGGTCCGTGACAAGCCCCCGTCTAACAGGATTATTGTGAATATATTCAACGGTTAGGTCAAGCGTCTTTCCATTTACAATGTTTCGGTCGTAACCTCCACCCTGCTGCCAGAACCGAAATCGTTTCCTTCCCTGTCCGTCAAGTATGGTCAACCTGTCCACCCATTCGCGATCATGTTTGAGCAACCAGTGTTTGGCCTTTATAGAAACCGATTGTTTGACCGATCTGAGAAATTCCGAAATATTGTAATCTTCGTTTTGTGCAACGACAATAATATGTACGTGTTCTGGCATGATGACATATGCCAGGCAGTTGTAATTATATTTTTCGGTAAATGAAGCTAACGAGTCACTCAGCCATTGTCGGCTGCGATCTTTTGACAATAAAGGCATTCGCCGACAGCAGGAAAACGTCAAAGAGTGAACGTGACCCGGATCGTTGTAATGACACAGTTTTTTTCTGAGCAGTTCATTCATGTCAATTATAATATACCAGAAAAGATACAGCCTCCCAACATCCTTCGGATGCTGTGAGAGGATGGCACACCTCTTTTCGTCAATTTTTCAAAACCCGGCCACTCGCCAGTTCATTCATGTCAATTATCATATCACAGAAAAACACAGCCTCCCGCCATCCTTCGGATGCTGTGAGACTATGGCACACCTCGATTCGTCAATTTTTCAAAACCCGGCCACTCGCCAGTTCATTCATGTCAATTATCATATCACAGAAAAACACAGCCTCCCGCCATCCTTCGGATGCCGTGAGACTATGGCACACCAATTAACCCGGCCACCCGCCGAAAACAAAAACCCCTCCGTCGGATGGCGGAGGGGTTTCAATGCTAAATAAGAGACAGCTTAAGGATTGGGCATGTCTTCTTCGGTGTATGAGCACTCGCTGGTGGCGCCTTCGCCGTAGATGCCATCGCGGTTCCAGAAGCCCTGCTCGTAGGACTGGCAGTCTTTGGAAGCGATAATCAGCACCCAGAAGCCTTCGCCGGCGTCAATCTGGCTGGCGACGCGAGCACCGGAGGCATCAAGACCCATGCTGATGTCGCCGGAAGCGCTGACGGAACCGGTGAACACCAGGTCGTAAGTGATGCTGCACACGCCCTGATCGACTTCGGAGAGCATGTGAATAGTGATTTTCGGCTCGGCACCTTCGGACACTTCAGCCGGGTTCTGCACGGTGTAGAATCCATTGGCTGCGGCGAACCAGGGCTTGCCGTTCTTGCCCCATTTGCCCTTCGAGAGCATGGTGGCGGTACCGTCGGTATTGAGTGTGAAGCAGAAGCGATAAGTGCAGGTAGGCTCTTTGCCAACCTGGGCTTCGCCGTAAGGATCCATGAATACCTTGTACTGACCGGTCACTTCGAAAGTGCGGGTGGCGGTGAAGTTTTCACCACCGATGAATTCGGCTACGCTGTGTTCGTCGCGGAAGGCGATCCAGTCGGCGTTGTTGGTAATGTCCTCAACATCCTGGAAATCGTCAATGCCTTCAGCCGTGGTCGGTTCGGGCGGTGCGGGCGGTTCGGGCGGGGTGAAATCGAATTCGCCGATGTCAGCCCAGGTGCCTTCAGCCGAGTATGCAAACTCAACATCCACGCTGGTGTCGGTCAGAACGGTCTTGCCGTCAACTTCTTTGGTAAGCAGGATGCGGGCCGTGCTGTTCATCGGCAGCACCGAACGCAGAGCGGTGAAGAGGTTGGCACGCACGCGCACTTTACCGGCATAGCCGTCTTTTATTACGATGGCTTCGGGGCCATAAGCCTGCGGGTCGTCCAGCAGGAATGTGGCATAAGAAGTATCGGGATTGACATAGTCGCAATGCTCTTCAGTGGCGGTGTCCCAGGCGTGCAGGTTCACGTCCACGCTGGTTTTTTCCCACTGAATCGAAATGTAGAGCGGTACGCTGGGATAGCAATCGCCGTAGAATTCCACGGTCTGAGTGGTTCCAACGCCATTGTTGACATCCGCGTCGGCGTCGATCATGAACTTCTGGTTCATACCCGGAACCAGCGGCAGAGCCTGATAGTAGCCGCGATCCGAGAAGAGTTTGCCGCCGTCCATATCGATGCGATAGATGCCCATTTCAGGCGTCGGGTAAGCATCGTCGAAGGTCTTGCATTCTTCGACACCATACTGCAGATAGAGGTTCGACTGAGTAACGGCGGTGTCGCTGTATTCACCCACGATGTAAACGCGGTCGAGAGTCTGCCACTGATCGGGCGCAAAGAACAGATTGGCCGGGACGCTGGAAGCCGGACCGGCGGATTCGTCGATCATGACGCCGAGCACGTCGTCAGCGGCATAAGTGCCGTCTTCAGCCGGAGCGTTTTTAAGAACGACCAGCTTGACCCAGTGCGGAGTGGCCGGATCGAAAGGCTCAGTCAGTTCACCCTTGGTCGGCAGAGGTTCGCTCTCTTCGCCCAGGCTGCCGCCGTTGGGGCTTGAGGGTTCTTCTTCGACCGGCTCCGGTTCGGGAGTGGGCTCGGTTTCGGTGGAAGTACCGTCATCCTGAATTTCTTCTTCAGGAATAGGACCACCGGCCAGCACCATATCGACGCCGGAAACGGCGGTCGGGTTGGTCAGGTCGGGCGGCTGCAGAGCCGATTTCTGGTTGAGTTCGCCGGTTTCAGGGTCCATACCCTTGACTGCTACGGCGTAGTCTTCTTTGGAAGCTACGACGATGTAAAGGTCGGGAGTAAGATCACCGGCAGCATATTTGCCGTCGGCGCCGGTAGTAACCGATGTGGCTATTTTACCGGAGGCCATAAGAGCTTTCACATCGACGACCGGAAGAGAATCCGCGCCGCCCTTGCCCGAGACGTTCTTAACTTTGTCGGTATTCTGGCTCATAAGGTAAACGTCAACCTTGGCGCCTTCAATGGCTGCGCCGTTGGTATCTTTTACCGTACCGGTAATTTCAAATGCTCCGAGAAGCTTCGAAGCTTCATCGCAGGCCAGAAAACTGACCATTGAGAGCATCGCCAGAATTACCAGGAACAAGGTTCCCCTTTTCATTTGCACACCTCCCCTGAAAATTGGTTTTTTAACAATAAGTGATAGACTTGCCTGCCAGTAAAGAGCAGGCCGATTCAATACACCTTATTTTCCCACCGCTTTTTTAAGCGCATCAACCATATCGGTAGTTTCCCACGTCATATTCCTGCAGTTGGCTCCGAAATGCCCGTAAGCCGCCGTCTTCTTGTAGATCGGCTTTAAAAGATCGAGCTTTTCGATAATCTGTCTGGGTTTGAGCGGGAAGACTTTACGAACGATATCCGCCAGTTTGGAATCATCCATGATGCCGGTGTCGAAGGTATCGACATAAACCGAAACAGGATCGGCCACTCCGATAGCGTAGGCCAACTGGACTTCACAACGCCTGGCCAGCTTGGCTTTAACTATGTTTTTGGCGATGTAACGGCACATGTAAGCCGCAGAACGGTCAACCTTCGAGGGATCTTTACCCGAGAAAGCGCCGCCGCCATGACGACCCCAGCCACCGTAGCTGTCAACTATGATCTTGCGACCGGTCAGACCGGTATCGCCCATCGGGCCGCCGATGACGAAACGTCCGGTGCCGTTTACGATGATACTGGGTTCTTTGTCCATTAGCTTAGCCGGAATAACGGCCTTAATGACGTGCTCGATGATATCTTTTCTGATTTTAGCTGTCGGCAGAACTTTGCCTTCCCATTTGTCGGCATGCTGATTGGCGATAACCACGGAGGTTACGCGCTTAGGCAGACCGTCAACGTATTCGATAGTGACAGCCGATTTTCCGTCCGGGCGCAGATAAGGCAACAGGCCTTTTTTACGTACTTCGGCAAGGCGCTTGCAGAGCTTGTGGGCCAGATCCAGCGTCAGAGGCATGAGATCCGGCGTTTCGTCGCAGGCATAACCGAACATAAGGCCCTGGTCGCCAGCGCCCTGTTCGTGGTCCTTTTTCTGCGTTACACCCTGAGAAATATCGGGCGACTGGCGGTCGATGGAGGTTATTACCGAGCAGGTCTTATAGTCGAAACCCATTTCAGCATCGGTGTAACCAATCTCTTTAATGGTGTTTCTGACGATGTCGGGAATATGTACATAGCATGTAGTGGTAATTTCGCCGCCGACAACAACAAGACCGGTAGTTACGAAGGTTTCGCAAGCCACTCTGGCGTTGGGATCACACTTGAATATTTCATCAAGAACGGCATCCGAAATCTGATCGGCCATCTTGTCTGGATGTCCCTCTGTAACGGATTCGGAAGTAAACAGGAAATTCTTAGTCATTTTTATCCCCTTGAAATCAATTACATGAATCGGCACTGGATTGTGAATAACTACTTTAGATGGTAAATGCTACTCTTTTTGGAAAAGCTGTCAAGCGATTATGGCTTTATGCAGCACAATTACAGGCCGTTTCCGTCATGGTTTTATCACAGTGACTCATCGAGCCTGAACGAGCTTTACTTGCGGTACTCGAACAGCACACTTATACTATAAAAATTCGTCGTTTGCCGGAACGGAGATGCGAATATGAGCCCGGAAAAGGATTTGTGTTGCGACAGGCAGACCGCCTGGGATCTGCTGTGCAGTTATGCGGAATCGGACAGCCTGCGCAAACATGCGCTGGCCGTAGAATGCGCCATGCGCGCCTGTGCCCGGCATTTCGGCGAGGATGAGGAACTCTGGGGCGTGGTCGGTCTGATTCACGACTTCGACTACGAAAAATATCCTGATGCGGCCACCCACCCCTACGCAGGAGAACGCATTCTTGAGAAGCTGGGTTATCCTGAAAGCGTGCGCAGAGCGATAATGTCGCATGCCTCGTATACCGGCGTACCTCGCGATACGCTTATGGCTCGCGCGCTGTTTTCAGTGGACGAACTGAGCGGCTTTGTCACCGCATGCGCCCTGGTTAAACCCAGCCGTTCGATTTTTGAAGTGGAAGCAAAATCCGTAATCAAGAAAATGAAGGACAAGGCTTTCGCCCGCGCCGTCAGCCGCGACGATATCCGTCAGGGCGCACTTGAGCTGGGAGTTGAACTTGAAGAACATATCGGCCTGGTTATTAACGCAATGAAAGAAGCTGCCGGACAACTGGGTTTGGTCGGAACAGCGGAAGGACGGCAGGAATGAAGAGAGTTTTTCCGGCATTTGTCATGATAGCGGCTTTTTTCTGTTTCTATAGCTGTGATAAGACAGCCTCCAAAGACACAGAACAGAAACTCGACGCCATCGCTCCGGTCGCGCAGCAGAATGCCTGCACTGAAATCATAAAATTACTGGGAGAAAAGTGGCAGTGCAAAGAGGTCGAGGCTATGAACTTTATGCTGGTTCAGCCCGAAGTCTGGCCGACTGGTGAAAAGGAAAGAAGGGCGCGTATATTAGAAATCGCCAGACGCGCAAGCACAATCTTTCCAGGCAAAGCTTTCGGTGTTAGCGTCGAATTCGGCAACGAAAAAGTCAAAGCGGAATATCTGCCCGAAAATGGTCGGGCTCTCAGCGAATATTCGGCTTTTGGGTTGACCTGGCAGGATATTGATGAGTTCGACCTGCTCGAAGAAGAGCAGCGCATAGAACTTGAGGAAGAAACCAGTATAAAAAGTAATCTGCGGCATTATGTACGTGTACGCAATCGTTCTAAAGCAACAATTGTGGGGATGAAAACACGCTCATGTATAGCTTTCGGCGAAGATGAGCATTGTGTCGACAATCAATCGGTGGAAGACCTCGCGCCAGACAAAGTGGCTCTCTGGTCGCTTGAAATGGGACCGATGAAATCTCCCGATGTGCGCGCCTGGTATGAAGCAAACGCGGCGGATGGCAGGCGTGTTATGGCTTACCGGCAATATCCCAACAATCTTTATAAAACCTGGGTGGGCATGCTGCGGGAGACAGGAGAATATTTCATAAGCTGGGATGAGCGCGGCGAAGATCCGCAGCGCATGATCCATTCAAAGTGGACGGTCGCCCCCCAATTTACAACTCTGGAACCAGCCCAACAGAAAGCCGAAGCGGCGAAACACTACGAGCGCATATTCAAGACGCTTGAAATGTTTCTGCCATCTGAACAGTTAAAAAAGGAAATAAATATTGCCATTAACGATGCAGATGAAAGACTTCTTTTCAATTACGGTTCCGAAGCTGTAAACTGACAGCATCGGGTTATGAACAAGTGTCTGGTACAGTAGCATTATGAAGATCAGGCTTATTATAATAGATGAAGAGGGCAACCGTCACAGCGTGCCCTTTTTGCGTGAAGAGATCAGCGCCGGTCGCGGCGAAGGCAACACTATTCGCCTGCCGGAGCGCAACATCTCGCGCAAACACGCCATTCTGACGCGCGAGGGCGATGAAGTATACATCGAAGACCTCGATTCATATAACGGCATCATCCTTAACGGAAACCGCATAGCGCGCCGCACGCATTTTTTCCCCGGCGATATTCTCCAGATCGGGGATTTCACTATTGAGCTCGAAATCGGCGATGACGGAGCCCTAGAAAAAGTAGAAATCGATCAGGAAAGTCTGCTGGAAGCCCGTCATATAATGGAGGAACGCTGTGGAGACACGCGGACCGACATCATCCGCATGAAGGACGACGAACCGGAAATAGAAGAGCCGGAACCCGAAGCGCTTCCTCAGACGAAACCTGAACCTGAGCCCAAAATCCAGATGACTCCTGAGACACCGGTTAAAACAGTGTCTCAGCCTCCGGCAAAGCAAAAAGAAACACAGCTTAGACCTGAAAAACGGCAGCCTGCTGAGCAAAACAAAGCTATCCAGAGTGCAAAAGCACCTGACGAAAAAAAGCCGCAGACAATAAAAGCTCCGATAAAACCCGAGCCGCAGGATGCGCCTTTGCCGGATCCGCAACAGGCGACCAGGGCACAGGTTGAATTCAGACGTCCAACACCGGAAATAATCGTCGCGCCGCAGGCTGTTTTGCAGACACCTGGGACAGACGAAGAGCAGGAAATCAAAAGATCCGGCGGTGGACATGGTATTATGTGGGCAATGCTGGCGCTGGCGGGACTGGCGGTTATAGTCGTCGGCGTGTATATGTTGAATTCAACGCCTGAAAAACGCCCCGGAAGTCTGCCTATAGAGCCCATAAAAAAGATTGAAGTCCAGAACAGACAGGTCAATCTGGATGAGCTGCTGCCTCCTGACGAAGAAAATATGGAAGATAAAAACATCGATGCAGCCAGTCCTGAAATCTTAGCCGAGCTGGAGCATGCCCGTTCTCTTATGTCTGAAACTCTCTGGCGTGAAGCAGAGAAAGCCTTGAGCAGAATTATTGAAAAATCTCCCGGTCATGCGGAAGCGACAGCGCTGCGCATCAAATGCCGCAAAGAAAAGGAAAACAAAAACAACTACACGCAAGGCATGCGCTACTTCGGCCAGAAGAATTTGCTTATGGCCTATATGACTCTGGGACAGATAGACAATGACAGCTTTTACTTCGAAAAGTCTTCCAAACATCGAGACCTGGCGCGTACTAACCTGCTGAACGAGTATGTAAAAAGCGGATGGGCCAGATATAAAAGCAAAAAATACAGTGAAGCCATGAAAAGCGCTTTGAGCGCGCTCGAACTGGACCCGACCTGGACGGACGCATTGGAACTCAAAGAACAATGCGAAGAAGCACTCGAAAAAATGCAGCCGGAAAAGGAAGAAGATCCATACAACGCCAAGCAGCATTATCAACTCGGTGTTAATTACTTCCAGAATAAAGACTACAACGAGGCTATAAAGCATTTTCTGACATCAACTCGACTGGACCCCGAATATGCACTGGCATACCGAGCCATGGGCTCTTCTTATGCTTCCATCGGTGATATGGACAAGGCTATGCTGGCATATCGAAAATATGTCAAGCTGTCTCCCAGTTCGCCGGATGTGGAAGACGTGAAAGAAATAATCGAAGAGTACCAGAATAAGGAAAAGCAATGAGCGATCAGGCTGTGACATCGAAGACTGATACGGCTGAGCGATATTTAAGATTCGCGCGCGCTCTATCTGTCGACGCCGGTCAGATGGCTCTTGAGTATTTCCGAAGGCCGCTGACCTACAAGCTTAAAGACGATCTGAGTCCGGTGACGGAAGCCGATACGGCCATTCAGAAATTTATCTTTAAAGCCATACAGACTGCCTTCCCTAAGCATGGGCTCTGGGGCGAAGAACAGCAGAACGAGCAGAACAAAAAAGATCGGGACAGCGAGTATCTCTGGATAGTCGATCCTATCGACGGTACCGCTATTTTTACCCACGGACTGCCGGGCTGGGGTGTATCGCTGGCCTGTTTCCGCAATGGTCTTCCCGAGGTGGGCTGCTTTTATCTTCCGGTGACGGACGAGCTTTACAGCGCCGCCAGAGGTTCTGGAGCAAGCTGGACGCTTTTCGCCTCCAATCCGCGCAAGTCCGAACGACGCGAAATAAGCATTAAACCCGGCAACGATGAAAGCGATCTACATATCCTTTTCGCCAGTGAGTTTCACCGTATTTTCGCCAGCCGTCTGCCGGGCAAGCAGCGCTCGCTGGGCTCGACGGCTCATCATTTCTGCCTGGTGGCACGCGGTGTGGCCAATGCCGCTCTGGTAAAACCTTATCTGTGGGACATCGCCGCCGCCGCACTTATTCTGGAATGTGCCGGGGGAACTGTCGTCGAATGGAACAGTGGAAAGACTTTTCAGACCAGCGACGCTCTGGGATTCGAGCGCGCTCCCATAGTAGCGGCGCTCAACCGGGGCGAAACCATCGACATCCTCAAACGTTTCGTCCTGCCGTATACGGAACACTTATGAAGCTGTTACTGTGCAGATTTTTTGCAGCTCTGGCTTTGCTGTGCGCGATGAGTTTTGCAATCCACGCAGAAGAAAACAGCGCTTCCAATCAGACATTATGGCCTGCGGCGCGCTTCTCCCTTTCGTTCGGTCCCGGCGGATTCTATTCCAGTTCCAGCAATTCTCCAGCCCTGCTCTTTCAGGTCGATGCCACCGCCCGCGTATATGAACGTCTGCGCCTGGGATTGGCATTCAACGGCAAGGCGCATCCCTGGGAAAGCTACACCAGCTTTTTCGGCACTGCCGCAATACAGGCAGAATGCGATATCTGGCGCGGCCTTTTCGCCGCAGTCTCAGCAGGTCCGGCCTGGAATATGCTTAAAAATGGCTCTTATCAGGAAAGCGCCTACGGTTGGGGCGCACTGGCACAATTCGGCTGGCGCTACGCCGTGCTGCCGCATTTCACGCTTGAAGCCCGCGCACACCTGGGTCTGCGCGGTATCCGCGGAACATATCTGGATTACGGGTTGCTTTTAGGACCCGGCGTTTACTTCTGATAACCCGCCTTATTCCTGCGGGGTTTCCACTGTGGCTTTCAGTCCCCAGCGAGCCGGATCGTCGGCGTTCAGATACTGGTCGTAGCGTGTATCTCCATCCAGATAGCGACGGAAGAAAGCCAGCGAGTAATGACTCATAACATCGAAGACTTCCGCCTGCGAGGTGAAGCCTTCGCCGCAGCCTTCCTCTTTGAGATAATCGTTGATCGGCCCAACCAGGTCGCAGATGTTCGAGAAGCTCATGTGTCCGGTATTAATGCATGTTACCAGAAGTCTTTCTTCAACCGACAGCGCCTGATAAATCGGGATGACTTCGCTGTCCATGGGGCAGGTTCCGTCGCGGTCGCCACCCATGATGAGCATGGGGATTTCGATCTTCGACAGGCCGGCGGCTCCGTCGAAGAAACCATAGCCGGCTGGAGCGAAAGTAACAGCAGCTTTAATGCGTTCGCAGGGGAAACGTCCGTCCTTGACCACTGAGCAGTCCACTTCGAGATAATCGCAGAATCTTATGCTGGGATCTTCTTCGCATTTTTCGGCGTACTGCTGGAAATACAATTCACCACCTGCAACCACCAGCGTAGTGAAACCTCCCAGACTGTGACCTGAGGCGCCAATGCGTTCAGGATCGATCAGACCTTCAAACAAATCACCCGCCGTTCCGTTGCGCTCGATCATGGTTTCAACCAGAAAACGAACGTCGTACGGACGGTCATGCACCGACTGCGGCACTTTTTCCTCGCCGTCCTGCTGCCAGTCTCCGGCAGTGTTCCCGACGTGGTTGCAACTGGCCATGACGAAACCGTGAGCGGCCATATATTCCATATGCGTCCATGACTGTTCCGCCAGTCCGCTGTTGCCATGCGAGAAAGCGATCATCGGATAAGGGGCGTCGTTCATGTACGGTTCTGCACCGTCGAACACGTTTTCCCGTTCAAAAAGTCCGTCAACATAAAAGCTTTCGCCCTCTTCCACCATGGTGGGATACCAGACTACACAAGGCAGTTCGCGCATGCGACCGGCCACGTCGGGGTCTTCGTATGTCACGGTGATTCTCGTTGCGCCGACACGATATTTTCCAGCCGTGCGCGGATCGTCGAAATATGGCTCCTCAGCCTCAAGCTCAACGTCGCCGTCGACTTCTTCAACTTCCTCGCCCAACTCTGCTGCATCGCCATCGGTTTCTTCGGCGACTTCTGTTTCTTCATCGCCGTCAACGGCGTTATCTTCAACATCAGCATCAGCATCGCCATCGACTTCACTGCCTGAGTCATCACTTCCACAGGCTGCTGAAAACAGAACGGATACAAAAACGATCAGCGACAACATCATTTTCCGGCAGAACATGGCGAACCTCCATAATTGAAAACTATCCTTATTGCAGGATATTAGCACTGTCAGGGTTGATTGCAAATCTGGTATTTCAGATAATTGTTATTACGGCCTTAGCAGTCCCTGATTTTACATAGTGACTGTTTCCCGAAAGTGCTGAGGAGAAAATCGCAGATTTTCGTCTCGAAGCATGAGGGAAACGCGCCGCCTTGCACTTCGAGACGGCGCTTTTTACGCGCCTCCTCAGTGCTGGCGGAGCTGAATTTGATAACTTGCCAGAGAAATAAAATACATTTCATCAGACTGGGGACTACTCAGTATTACGGCGAAAGTTTCAGAAGGCATAGCCGAGATATCTGTAAGATAGTTGAAGATAGAAAATACAATTTTTTCATGTATTCTGAGTTTCCTACACTAAGTATATTAAGAAAAGACCGACTTATAGCCGGTCCTCCAAGGATTACTTTTTACTGGCTGTTCAGCTCAGTTTGTTGTCTTCGATGCCGCGCTGCTGCCTTCGGCGGTAAAATCCTGCTCACGCAGTTTGTTGAAATACTCGTCATACTTCTTCATGAGTATTTCCATGGTTTCACCCGCTACCGGCTTGACTTCCTCGCTGATTTCCGAGCCTTCGAGGACGCCGACTGCCTGTTCGTAGCCGCGTTGCGTGGCCCCGCGCACCAGTTTTTCGAAGCCGTCAATGGCTTCCTCATCGGAGAGTTCTGGATTCTGGGCACGGTAGGTTTCGAAGAAACCTGTGGTGAAGTCGAAGATTCTGTCCGCCACTGCTTCTGACGACCAGTCCATCTGGCTTGCAGTATCTAAACTGATACCCAGATTGGCGAGCGAGGAATCGAGCTCTCTGGAAATTTCGATACCCAGAGTCTCCTGCACGACACGCAGTTGCGCTCCCTGACTGATCGTTACTTCATCGAAGAACGATTTGTCAGTCAACTTTTCAGGTGTCTTGCTTTCCTTGACCGCCAGATCCTGGTCAATTTTGCTGCTGGCCAGATACGTTTGCGCGCTGAAGCTGGTAACTTTCATGTTTACCTCCCTGTAGTCAATGGTTCTTCCTTGAACCTCAAAGTGGTGTCTGCGCACACACCACCATTTTGATTTTACTGCATAATTTCAAGGAAAGTCAAAAAAATATTCACATGGAGGGACTCTGTCTCAAAAAACAGCTTGTCACAAGTTCACAGATTGCACACTTAATTGGCGACGCTTCAGATTATCTTCTACGCGCACTCTCAGGCGGGACGGCCTGAAGAACGCTTTCCCGCGATAAAACAAGCTGTTGCATTTCCGGCTTGTTTTTCAACCAGTTCCAGTACCCGGCGCATGGCTTCCGAAAGATTTATCGGGCCGTCACAGATGGAAAAAACAGCCGAAAAGAGATCATTCAGCTTTTCGATGCCCGGTCCTTTAGAACCGACCAGAGCCAGCACCGGAACCCCGAAATTCTGCGCTCGCCTGGCTATGGCCTGACAGGTCTTGCCGTGAACGGTTTGTCCGTCCATGCGCCCTTCGCCGGTCAACACCAGATCGGCTCCGGCCAGTTTCGCATTGAAATCACAGGCATCCATCAACAGTTCCGCCCCGTGTTCTATGCCTGCACCCAGAAAAGCCACCGATCCAAAGCCCAGACCTCCGGCAGCTCCGGCACCGGGGAAATCTGCAAATGTTTCAGGTAACATAACCGCCAGCCGCGCCAGACCGGCTTCGAGTTTTTCCACGGCTGCCACATCGGCTCCCTTCTGCGGGCCGTAAACCCTTGCTGCACCCAAAGGGCCAAGCAGTGGATTGACTACATCACAGGCAGCTCGAATTCTGATTTTAGACAGACGCTCATCAATTCCATTCAGTTCGATACGCTGCACCTGCGACAGCATGCCACCACAAATCGGACCTTCCATGCGGCCCTTCGAATCGAAAAACTCCGCCCCGATGGCCTGAGCCATACCGCAACCGCCGTCAACTGTAGCGCTGCCACCCAAACCCAGCAGAATTTCCTGAGCCCCGCATTCCACAGCATCCAGCAGCATTTGACCGACGCCACAGGTGGTGGTATGCAGCGGATTGCGTTTTTCGGGAGGCAGCAGCATCATTCCGGCGCAGGCGGCCATATCCATAACCGCAGTTCGACCATCATTCACCAGTGCGTATTCGGCCTCAATCACTTCTCCCAGCGGACCGCAAACTCTCACCCGGCGGGTCTGCCCACCCAAAGCGGAAAGAATGGCGACTGAGAAGCCTTCTCCGCCATCGGCCATGGGAAGCAGCACGGTTTCGGCCTGCGGACAGACAGCCAGCACACCGCGCTGCATGGCAGCGGCGATTTCGGCGGCTGTAGCCGATTCTTTAAAGCTGTCCGGGGCTATAATTATCTTCAACTGCAATCTCCGTTACTCAAATCAAAAAGTCTGATCAACTGTTTACCAAATATAAACGCTCATGGGATTTTTCGCAACGACAGGAGAACCCGGGCATTTATACATTCAGGCATTAAATGTTTCTGTGTCCGGCGTATTTGTCCTATCATCAAGACATGACACACCGGAATGGAGCATCGGCATGAGTAGAATAGCAATGACGCTTTTGTGTCTCTCGCTGCTGTTTACAGCGTTGCCTGGCTGTTTTGATGGCAATGACAACGACAATACGCCCGTCGACGGTGACGCATCAGAAAGCGATCCGGATGAAACTGAAAGCGATGGAGATTCTGAAATTGACGGGGAACCGGAACAATTCGAAAACGACATTGAACCTGAAGTCGAATATCATCAGGATATAAATCTGGAAGCCGCCCGTCCGCAGATTCATTACACACCACTCAGCGGCTGGATGAATGATCCCAACGGTCTGGTTTATTACAAAGGCGAATATCATCTCTTCCATCAATATGCCCCGGAAGGCTTTTTTCAGAGCGCCATGCACTGGGGCCATGCCGTATCTGCAGATCTTGTTCACTGGGAATACCTGCCTGCGGCGCTTTTCCCTGACGACGAGATGGGTAATGTATATTCCGGCAGCGCGGTAGTTGACTGGCAGAACTCAAGCGGTTTGTGTGAAACGGACGAAGAAGGAAATTCATCATGCCTGGTAGCTCTTTTCACTCATTCCGGTGGTACGGATGGCGCACAGAAACAGAGCCTGGCTTATTCGAACGACAGCGGACGCACCTGGACTATGTACGCAGAAAATCCGGTGCTGGCCAACCCCGGCATAAAGGATTTCCGTGACCCGAAGGTTTTTTACTACAGCGAAACATCGCGCTGGATCATGCTGATAAGCAAAGGCCATAGTCTGGCTTTCTATTCATCGGAAAACCTCATCGACTGGGTATATGAAAGCGACTTCAGCATGGATCTGGCCGAAGATTTCAAGCTGACATGGGAATGCCCCGAGTTATTCAGGCTGCCGGTCGAAAATGAAAACAATGTCGAAAAGTGGGTGCTTAAAGTGGATGTTTTCGACGGCGGTCCTTATGGAGGAGGCTCGCACGGGCAGTATTTTGTTGGAGACTTCGACGGACATTCGTTCAGCAGCGAAACTGCGACGGATGAATTCCAGTGGATCAATTATGGTCGCGATTTTTACGCCTCGCAGAGCTGGTCGGACATTCCGACTGAAGACGGTCGCCGCATCTGGATTGCCTGGATGAACAACTGGAACTACGCCATTCAGATTGGAAAGGAAAGCTGGCAGGGGGCCATGAGCCTTCCGCGTGAACTGTCGCTGCGAAGTTCCGAAAACGAAACGGGCACAGACTACCGGATAATCGAACGTCCGATAAAAGAGCTGGAAGAGCTGAGAAGCAGGAGTTTGCTGGACGATAAGGACATTGAAATCAGCACAGAAAACAGCCTGCCGATTGGCCCGCTGAGCGCACCTTACGAAGTGATATGTGAAATAGAAGATCCCGGAGCCGGAGAAATCTGTATGGAGATTTTCAGTTCAAGCGACTCTGCTGCTCCGTTGTGCATTGACTTCGATAGAAAAAGCATTCGCGTTGAACGTAACTCTTCCGCGGCAGAATCTCTGAATGCTGACTTCCCCGGCGTTCACGCTACACCCGAAGGGCTGCAATGGAGCAATCCGCTTAGACTGCATATGTTTGTGGACAGAAGTTCTGTTGAAGTGTTCATCGACGACTCGCAGTATGCCATAACAGAATTGCTTCCGGCAGTTGAAGGCGATTCGGAACTGCTTGTCAGCATTACAGGTGAAGCGACAGTAAAGCTGCGCTCTATTGTGGTTTACGAACTGCGTTCGATATGGGCCTGTAACGATTAGAACGCTTTGCGCCTGAGGGCTAAAAGAGCCAGCAGCAGCATTAACAGAGCAGGCAGAGGCGCGCCGCTGCCGTTGCAGCCGCCGTTTGATCCGTCACCGCTGCCATTATCGCCGTCGGGTGTAATAATGTCGGCATCGCCATCGGATTCTTCGTCACCGTCAGCTTCAGAGCCGCCGCCGTCTATTGTTTCCTCGGCATAGCGCACATCCAGATAAAACGAGCCTTCGCCAGACAATTCAGCCGCCACACTCTCGACAACAAAGAAATAGCGCCCGTCTTTTTCGACTTCGAAATTGAGCTTTTCGAGTATGCCCGACATGGCCGAGTTTCCATCCGCCACACAGGAATCGGCATTATCGCAGTCCGACAACACTACCAGCGCTGCATCGAATCCGGTTGGAGCCAGACGGGCTTCGATTATGTCGCCCTTCTTCAAATCCGCAGCATAAACGATGTCCGGGCCTTTGTATTCGCTTGAACCTTCGCAGTATTTGCTGCGGTGATCGACAGTCGAAGCCAGCATGCCTTCCGCGAAGAAAGGAACCACCTGCACGTAAGGATCGTCACAGACACCGCCAGTGCTGTATACGCAACCGCCCTGCTCCGGGTCACAGACATCCGTTGTCATATCCGATTCGTCATCGCAGAGGCTGGCCCTGGGCGTACTGCTGCATTTCTGTTCTGTCGAATCGCAGACATCTTCGGTGCAGCTTATTTCATCGTCACACAGGTTCGGCTCGCTGACACAGACGCCGTCGATGCAGTTGCCGAAGACTTTGCAGAAATCGCCTTCGTCGCATTCCACGGCAGTCAGATTTTCGTATGAGCAGCCCGAGGCCGCATTGCAGGAATCGGCAGTACAGGAATTGCCATCATCGCAGGCTGCATTGTCGGCGGTAAAGCTGCACATGCCGTTTTCTTCACAGACATCTGTAGTGCAGTCAATTTCGTCGCTGCAGTCTTCGTTGCTTTCACAGGGTTGAGCTTCCTCGACGTTATAAAGATACAGCGCGAAGTCCTGATCGGTGACGCTTTCGTTGCCGGGTACGCCATCGGACGTGATGTTGGCTGCGATAACCTGCAACGAGAAGAAGTTCACGCCTTCAGTCGGCAATATGGCGTTTTCAATATTGTTGATCGGATCAAAGTTTTCCCAGGGATCGGATACGCCGTCGAGCATCCAGTTGCCGCGGTAGGGCGTTGAACCGTTGACCAGCAGCGCCAGATCGAGGTCGTTGACCAGAGCAGCTCCGCTGGTGGGTCCGGGCGGATCAGTCCAGGTCAGAGATATTTTCACCGGCTTTGTCGGATCGGAGGGACGCAGATTTATCAGTTCAAAGACCTGACCGGATTCGCTGAAAAGCTGCTGCTGGTCGTATACCATGCGCGGAGTATCGTCGAACATGTCGTGCATATCGATGCGACCCCAACCCTGACGGTTGGAGGGTACGCCTTCAAGCGTTTTACCGAAGCCGTTATCTCCGCCTATCATATCGGTGCTGTGGGTAGTCAGCATGGCTTTCATCATGGCGGGAGAGGGATCGACTTCGTAAGTCTGCCGGTACCATGCGAAAAGCAGACCGGCGGCACCTGAGGTTCCGGGCGTGGAATGGCTGGTGCCTGAAGACCAGCCGTACAGAGTCTGACCTTCCGGCATATAGCCGTTGCAGACACTGCTGCCGGTGAAACCTGCCACCTGCGAAGCCGCACCCTGAATGTGCGTACCGGGGGCCATCACGTCCGGCTTGAAACGACCGTCAAAAGTCGGTCCGCGACTGGAAAAACCGATAATATGGTTCAGATTGTCCGCGCCGTTGTCGGCGATGCTGCAGCCATCGGTGACGCCGGTCATGCGATAGTTTTCAGTTGCACCGACAGTGATGAGGTTTTTAGCAGTACCGGGCGAGCGCGGAGAGCGGGCGCTTTCTCCGCCGAAACCGCCGTCGCCTTCGTTGCCTGCGGCGAAGATTATCACCATAGGCTGCAGACCGTTGGACGGATCGCGGTCAGTATCGCGCACCAGTGCGTCGTACTCCTGTGCTCCAGCATCATACAATGCACCATCAATAGGCATACCCCAACTGTTTGATGTGATATCTACGCCGTCTTCGGTAAGACCTTTGATAAGATCGGTATAAGTAGCCGTCATGCCCCACATGCCTTCATCGGTCATGATCTTGTTGCAGACCATCGTAGCGCCGGGTGCAGTGCCCAATCCGTAGAGATAGCCCAGATCATCCAGCATACCATCGCCGGAGGATTCAGGTACGCCGCCGATTATTGAAGCGTTGATGGTGCCGTGTCCGCCTCTGTCATGACCGTCGCCGACGCCGGTCCAGTCGCGTATTTTCACGATGCGTCCAGCCAGATCGGGGTGAGTCACAGTTTCGGGCGTACCGCCGTCGCAACCGGTGTCGGTGATGTCAATAACCACTTCCGACAGATTTTCCAGCCCCAGATCGGCCACAAAATCGGCATAACCCGGCCCGGTCGGGGAAACGCCATTATGTGCGCCTGCCATAATCATACCCTGGCGCTCATCGGCCAGTTCCGCCAGGTGGTAAGGCTCAATCCAGTAAACGTCGCCCATACCCTGCAGTCTGCTAATGTCGGAAGCGCTCAGACTGACGCGATGAACCGTGTATGGCCCCATATTTGAGGGGCGCTGATGGACTTTCTGCGTCAATCCGGAGAGCACTTCCGTACTTTTGCCGACGCCATTGACTATGAATACTGAAACATTCTGTACACCGCTTCGGCCTTCAAGCTGGAAATTCAGACGATCTTTATGGCTCCAGTCGCGCAGGTAATCCACGCTTTCGGTATGATCATCACAGAAAGCCCGGATATCAGCCGCCTCGGCATATACCACATAGGCGCTGTTGGGAATGTAGTTAATGATACGCAGGCCGTAAGCCGGCATGTCTTTGACAAAATCGGAGCGAACAGGTCCGAAGTGATGCAGCAGACGAATTCCCGCACCGGAGCGGATTTTAGAGAAATCCGCTTTTACGCCCGGTCTAACAAATTCGCTGCCGTTTAAAAGTCTGATTTCAAGATATGCAGATGCATCGGAAAGCGCTCCGGATTTTTCGCGACGCAGCACACTGCCGTCGGCAAGTGCCTGAATGCTGAAACTTCCATAGTCGATGTTTCTCTCAAGCGCTGGCGCTTCGTTTTTATCAGCTAATGCGGTCTGGAAATTCTGATTGCTTTCGCCGCAGGCTGCGGCCATGAAAAGCACCGTCAATAGAGAAAACAACCCGGCGGATCTGGACATGGTTTTAACATCCTTGATTTTAAACAGCTTCTACAAATCCGTCATAGAGTGTCATAAACAGTGCCATTTTTCAAATAAAAGAATGCATTTAAGCCTCTGCAAACAAAATTTAAGGCCGGCCCGGATAATTCCAGACATTGATCCATAACCATACCGACGGAAAGGGTTAACTTGTCCCCGACAAACAATCTTTTTCGATTAAAAACAAGGTGTTCTGGAATTTTCGATTGAATCATGATATGTGTATCTGTAATTGCCATTTTTACATTGTGAGGCTGATCCCCTATTGAGGTGCCAATGATGAGAACTGTTATATGCAGCGCGTTGTTGCTGTGGTTTATCATATCCGCAACGGATGTGCTGGCGGGTGAAGGTATCGTAGTGTGGCGTCTGGATAAAAAGTCCGGCGTCACCAGTAACGACATAGATTCAATATCCGGTCTTGTCACCGCTCATGTCCAGAAAGCTTCCCAAAAGAAGGTCATTTCTGAAGCCGAAATAGGAACAATACTTAAAGGGGAAGAGAAAAGACAGCAGTGCGGTGCAGACAACTCTTCCTGTATCGTCGAGATTGGCGCGGCGCTGGGCGCGCCAGAGGCGGTGTCCGGCGACCTTGGAAAAGTCGGCTCTTACTGGATGCTGAATCTGCGTCGCATAAGCACACGTGACGCATCCGTAATCAGCCGCTGTAATCGGAGCATACGCGGGACCATAGACAACGTTATCGAGGCCATACCGGCTGCCGTGGCGGAGCTTTTCGGGGTGAAGGCTCCAGAAACATCCGCCGCAGCGGAACCGGAACAGGAAAAAGCCCCTGCAAAATCCGATAGCAGAAAACAACGATCTATATACGTATTCGTCAAAGGTATTATGCTTCCGGTTGCAAAAGCAGACGTGGAATTCTCTGCAAACGGACGCACATACGATATGGGAGGAGATTATGATTTTTCAGGCGGCGTAGGATTGGCCATTGATGGGAACCTTACTCCGTGGCTGGCCTTTGGCGGCGAATTCGACTACATGATTATGATAGCTGACGGCGGGAGTGTCGATGAACATTTGGGCATCATCAACATTGATCCAACGCTGAGATTCTTCTACCAGTATAAAATTCTGCAGATTTATCTCAAACTGGCTTTCGGGCCGAGCGTCGTAATTCCACCTGATAAAGTGGACGGAAGTGATAATCCAGTGGATATCGGCGGCGGCTGGAACACCCAGATTCTGCCCGGGTTAATGCTCGCGGGCAAGCATGTCGGCTTTTTCCTGGAGCCGGGAGGCTATTTCGCCGGACTATATCCAGATGGAGGATCGTCGGGGATAAATGACGTGAAAATGATAGAGAAGATGTTCATGCTCAACGTGGGACTAGTCTTCATCGGAAATCCATAAATACTTGCGTCGGCTGGTGACAGAATTACCTCAGGAAAGCTTGAGTTCGCTGTCGCGCTCGCTGAATCTGAATTCAAGCGGTTCGATTGGAATATCGGACAGCTCGAATTTGATTCTCTTTATATCGTCGAGGCAACTTATAAATATATCGACTACTTCCGGGTCGAATGAAACGCCGCGTTCGCTTTCAATTATTTTCACCGCCACATCAAAAGGATAAGGGTCTTTGTACGGCCTTTTGGAAGTAAGAGCGTCGAAAGTATCCACCAGACCGACTATACGCCCTTCAATTGGAATTTCCTTGCCTGCTATATGCTGAGGGTAGCCTTTTCCGTTCCACTTCTCGTGGTGCGTCAGAGCGATTCTCTGCGCTACGTCCAGAATCTCCGCCCTTGAATTCGACAGTATTTTAGCACCTATAGTGGTGTGAGTTTTCATGAACTCAAATTCATCGGCAGTAAGTTTGCCGGGCTTCAGAAGAATCTGGTCTGGAATTCCAATCTTGCCGATATCGTGCATGGGAGAAGCGAACAGAATGCTTTTCACCTCTCTTGAGGGCAACTGCACTTTTTCTGCAAGGAATGCACTGTAGCGGCTTATGCGGTCAATGTGGTTGCCGGTGTCTTCGTCTTTATATTCTGCCGCCATTACCAGGCGATGAATGGTGTCGAGATAGGCTTCCTGCAGCTCCAGTTGAGTCTTGCTCAGCTCGCGGATGCTTTCCTTAAGATCATCGGCAAAAGCTCTCAACTGCTGGTTGGCGGCCTCCAGTTCGCGGCTTTTCGACTTCTCGGATTTGTAGACCCTGGCCAGATCGTCCGCATATTTTTTCATCTGCGTCAACAACTGGCTGTCGTTTGCCTTATCTACCATATTAAAAGAGTCCTTAGTCAATACGGACAACAGAAACCCCGGACAAGTGTGCTCCGTTGAACTGGCCTCTATCGTACCCCGAATAAAAATAAAAAATGTTAACCCGCTATAAGAAAAGAACTCCGTAAAACCCTTTATACATATTCCATCAAAAACTTTTATTAATCAAATCTATTTGTTCAATCTTCAACATCCAGAACGGCGTCAACTTTTTGAATGAGATCCAGCGGACTGAACGGTTTAACAAAATAATCGTCAGCCCCTGCTTCCCGCCCTTTGTCTATGTCGGTCTGTTGTCCGCGTGCAGTCAACATGATGATTATGGTTTTAGCGGTTTCGGGCGAGTTTTTTATTATCCGTGCAGCTTCAAATCCATCGTAGGCGCCCGGCATCATTACATCCATGATAACCAGATCCGGTTTTTCATATTTTGCCACATCAACGGCCTGCTCGCCGTTCTCTGCAGTAAAAATTTCGTAGTCGCCAACTCTAAGGGTTACTTTAACAAGCTCCCTTACCTCCTTCTGGTCGTCTACAATAAGTATTTTCTTCATTGACCGACTCCTTTCAGGACAATGCAGTATATCACGCATCCAGTTTTTTAAACAATGGCAGCTTTATACAGACCAGCGTTCCTTCTCCGGGTTTGCTTTTCACAAGCACTTGTCCCTCATGTGCATCTATTATCTGTTTAACAATACTCAGACCGATTCCGGCACCCTCGGCGGCGGTGGTGGAGATGTCTGCCTTGTAGAAGATGCTGAATATCTTCTTTACAACATCATCTTCCATGCCGATTCCATGGTCTTCTACGCAGATATCGACTTCGCTTTCACTGCATGAACAGCTTATGCCAATAGACCCGCCTGCGGGTGAGAATTTAATGGCGTTACTGATAATATTGCGCAGAGCGTGCAGTATTCTGTCCCGGTCAACTTTTATAAGCATCGGCTGCTCCGGTACGGACAATTCGAATTTGTGCTTATCAGTCTGGGTCTCCATCTGTTCGGCGATGTCGAATATAATATCGTTGAGACTGCAGATATCCACGCTCAGCTTCAGTGGTTCGCCGGACTGCAGCCGCGAAAGATCCATAAGATCCTTTATCACGCTGTCGAGTCGCTTCGACTGCTCGTTGATGTAGAGAAGATATTGTTCCTTTTCCTCCCAGTTCAGATCCTTCCGGGTAAGCAGCAGTTCGGAAAAGCCCCTGACGGCGGTCAGCGGCGTTCGCAGTTCATGGGCAGTAGTCGATATAAGTTCATTCTTTATCTGATCCATGTCGTGTTCGTGCGTAACATCGTGCAGAATAGTGACAGTTCCGGTCTGTCTGCCGTCTTTGTCGATTATTTTAGACATGCCTGCATTAACAAACATCGGCTTCAGACTGCCTTCTTTCTTCCATTTGAATTCCAGTTGTCTCGGACCGCTGGATTCAAGAGCAGTCTTCATTTCTTTTCTAAGCTCAAGATCTCTGATGGCGAAATCTATTGAGCGATTTATGACCTGGCTGAAACGAATGCCAAGCATTTCTTCAGCGGCTCGATTCATTATGATTACGCGCTGGAAGTTGTCTGTAACGATAAGACCGTCCGATACCGATTTAAGAATGGCGTCTATGCGGTCGCGGGCCTGCTCGGTATCTTTGAGCGAACGGTTGAGGTTTACGGTGCGCTCCTCTACCATGTGCGCCAGATCCTGTGAGTATTCCCGGATCTTCTCTTCCTGCGATTTCCGCTGGGTTATATCGTGCTTGACGGCTACAAAATGATTTATTTCACCAAGCTGATTGTAAACGGGCGTAATACTCATTTCCTCAAAATAAATATTGCCGTCTTTCTTTTTATTCACCAGCTCTCCGCGCCAGATTCTGCCGGATATTATGCAGGCGCGCATTTCGCGGTAGAAATCTTCATTCTGGTGCCCGGAATTCAGAATGCTTAATTTTTTACCGATCATTTCTTCAAGCGCATAGCCGGTAAGAGTGGTGAAGGCCGGATTGACCCATTCGACCAGTCCGTCATAATCGGTAATGACTATACCGCTGGCGACTGCCTCCAGAGCACCTATCTGAAGTCGAATCTGCTCCTGCGCCAGATTGAAATCGGTAACATCGCGGAACAATCCCACCAGTCCGCCCAGTGAACCATCGGGCTTTGCAAAGGTCGCTTTGTTATATAATACGTCTCGGATTTCGCCGTCAGCTCTTAAAAGCTTGCTAGAATAGGTCTGTTTGCCACTGTTTTTAAGCAACTCGTGATCTTTGATATCAACTATTTCTGCATACTCGCGCGGCATGGCATTGTATATGTTTCTGCCAATCAGCTCTTCTCTGGTCTTTCCAAGAAACTCTTCATAGGCGGAGTTGCAGCCTAGATATTTACATTCGGTGTCCTTATAATAGAAGGGGTCGGGTATAGTGTCCAGCACGGCTTCGAGGAATTGAATCTGTTCCTGGAGTTTACTTTCGAATTCTTTTCTGTCACTGACATCATCGAAAATCGAGATAATCTCACTGGAAGGTAAGCGGTATATGTAGTTTTCGCGCCACCCTTTAAAGTTTTCTTCCTCTACCAGATAAGGTTCAAGATGTTCCGGCAGACCGGTGCTCCATACCTTTATAATCTTATCCGCAAACCCAAGACCTTTTGCCTGCGTAAAAATTTCGGTAAGCTCTCTGCCTATTATTCCTTCTCTCGGGATGCAGTCCAGAGCCTCGGCTGCTGTATTGATGTCCTTGACAATTATGCGTTTCCCATCTTCTTCGACCGAATAGATTACAACGCCGCTTCTCATGGAACGGAAAAGTTCCTTAAAGCGCTCTTCGCTCTCGCGCATGGCTTTTTCCGCACGGTGTCTTTCGGTTACATCCAGAGAAACGCCTATTACGGAGCGGATCTTTCCCTGCTCATCCGGAAAGGACGTGATAAAGCTGTCCAGAACAGAATTTTTTACAAAACGAGTGGTACTGAAAGTTTCTCCGGCAAAGGCCCGCCTGATGTCGTTTTCCACTTCCCTGTCTTCGGCATAAAGATCAGCCATTTTCATGCCGAGTATTGTTTCCGGGGTCATACCAAGAGAGGCCATGCCCAGACCCTCAGACATGGTGAAGCGCCCTTCCTCATCCAGAGCCCAGAGGATAATCGGTATATGGTTGATGATAGTGCGCAGCTTTTCTTCACTCATTTCAAGTGCGCGATGGCTCTCTGCTACGCGTCCTTCAAGTGAAGAATGATACTGGCGCATTTTTTCCTGACGACGAGCTGACTCGGCTGCGGCATTCACCACCTGCCGCAACTCAGCCCCCCGAACCGGCTTGGGAATATAATCAAAAGCCCCCAGCCGAACCGCCTCAGAGGCTGTCTTGACGTTCGGTTCGCCGGTTATGAGAATAAACTGGGTGTAGGAACAGTATTCCCGGGCTTTCTGTAAAAGCGTCACGCCTGACATGCGCGGCATAATTATATCGCTGACTACGACGTCAAAATTGCCCTCCTTCAGCTTTTCCAGAGCAATTTCCACGTCTGCGGCTGTGCTGACCTCATGACCATCGAGCTTTATAAAAGCCTCCAGGTTGTCGCGCATCCCTTTTTCGTCATCGACTATTAAAACTGAAGCCATCTCAACTCCTAAATAGGACTTCGTGCCATATTTAATGTATATATTCCGTTCACTCTACTAGTGGCAAGGCCACTGACACTTGGGTACCCTTTCCGCGCTCACTTTCCACCCAGACACGACCGCCGTGCGAGTCTACTATGTGTTTCACTATGCTCATGCCGAGTCCGGTACCCTCAATAGAACTGAAGGCGGCATCGCCGCGGTAAAATTTCTCGAATATTTTCTGCACCTGTTCGGGCAGCATGCCCATTCCCTGATCTTCAATCCGCAATATGAACTCTTTTTCTCTCGCTTTGCCACTGATCCTTATTACTCCGCCATCCGGCGAATATTTAACGGCATTTGAGATGATATTCTTCATAACCTGATCCATCTTGCCGCGATCCACCATGACAAAGGAATCTTCGGATTGCTTGCTGATTTCGAAAACATGTTTTGTCTTCACACCGCGCACATAAGGTTCGATCTCCTCAATAAGCTGAAGCGCCCGAGTGCGTTCTTTCCTTATCTGGAAACCCTTGCCCAGTTCCATTCGCGAAACGTCCAGGAGGTCGTTGATTATCTGCCCCAGCTTGACCGCCTGCTCGTTTATGTACCGCAGAAACCGCTGTCGCTCTTCGTCTGTCAGGTCTTCACGAGTTATCAACAGCTCGGAGAAGCCCTGTATGGATGTCAGCGGAGTGCGCAGCTCGTGGGCGGAGGTGGATACAAATTCGGTTTTCATGCGATCCATCATACGCTCGTGAGTAACGTCGTGCATGATGGTGACAATGCCGGTCTCGTTGCCGTCCTTGTCGTATATGACTGATGTTCCGGCGCGCATTATGGGCGCCAGATCCTTGTCATAACCCGGCAGAATGAAATCGAATTCGTAGCCGGACTGTTTTTTGTTGAGGGTTATTTTCAATCTGTCGCGCAGAGTTTCGTCCATGATGGCGAAGTCGATGGGTCGGGCTATCACCTCAGTCAGACGGACATTCAGCATATCCTCGGCAGCGCGATTCATCAGCAAGACACGGTTATATACATCGGTGACGATCAATCCGTCGGCGACTGATTTCAATATTCCGTCGATGCGGTCGCGGGCTTCTTCGGTTTCGAGCAGCGCCTGCTTCAGATCCTCAGTGCGCTCGACCACCCTTCTCTCAAGGTCGCTCCGGTATTCAATCAGCTCGGTGATGTCCCTCATGTTAACCTGCAGCAGTTTCTCATTATTAAGGCTAAAGGCGGTAAGAATCACCTGTGCGAAGAAAGGTGTTCCATCTTTACGAACGTGCTGCCAGTCGAACTTTACACTGCCTTCTTCGAAGGCTTTTTTAACCCATTTACCGGCCAGAATCGATGATAATTCCGCATCGGGCTGTCTTTCCGGAGAAAACTCTAGCGGGGAATGGCCTATGATATCACTTTTAACTTTGCCACCGAACATTTCTATGGCGGCATTATTACAATCAGTGAAGTTTTTTTCGCCCATAAGCAGAATGGCGTCGGATGTGTAGTAAAACAGCGAACGGTAGCGCTCCTCGCTTTGCTGCAAAGCAGTTTCCGCTTGGATTTTCTCGGTTATTTCCGAACAGATGATGATTACGGAATCAACCTGATCTTCCTTTCTTACCGGGCTGAAACGCAGCGAAAACCAGTTGTCGGAAGAACCCGGCAGATCGAATTTATCAACAAAGCCAATCGAAACATGGTTATCTATAACGTATTGTATGGAGACATCTATTTTGTCTCTTTTCTCGGACGGAAACAGATCTATCAGTTTCTCTCCATGCAGTTTTTTTACGTCAATACCCAGAAAATTTCGATTGGCGTAGAGTACCTTACCCTCATTATCTACATTTACAATAACATCTGGGGCGTTCTGCACCAGAGAACGCCAGCGGTTCTCACTTTCCAGAAGCGCAGAGGTTCTTTCCCGCACCAGTTCTTCAAGCTTTTCGGAGTACCGTTGATTTTCGACCATCAGACTGTGCATCTTTGAGGCCGCCGCTACTGATTTGAGCAAATCTTCACGCTTGATGGGCTTAGTCAGATAGTCAAATGCGCCCATGCGCACCGCCTTCTGGGCGGTATCTATTGTAGGCTCTCCGGTCATGAGAATGACCTGCACGTTGGGACATGTGGCGCGGATGTCTTCGAGCAGTTTGATACCGCTTTCACGCGGCATAATAATATCCGTAATAACTACGCCGAAAATGCATGCGTTGACGCATTCCATGGCTTCCTCGTGATTGGAAGCCGTGGCTACTTCATGTCCGTCTTTTTTCAGAAAATGTTCAAGACTGTTTCTTATGCCGTATTCATCATCCACAACGAGAACCCTGGCCATAGAAACCCCCGCTTTCATGGATATATAATCAGAAAACACGTCAATAAATATTTAATGATTTTCGAATCCATCTTTACGAGGAAAAGAGGATTCCTGTTAATAACCTACTAAAACCACTCAATTTGTTAATATAACAAATATCTGCATTTTCAGCACTTTTTTAATAAGCTTTTGCATAATGTTCTTAATTGGCACTGATATTCTTACTGCAAATAATCTCCACCTGCCCGTCCGAAAGACAATCGGCCTGTATAAAACCTGCCGATTGTGTCTGAGAAAATTCCAATATCTGCGGCATCTGACTTTCACAGGATGAATTATCATCACCAAGCAGCACTTTTACATGCTTTCCAGGCTGGCAGTTGAAAGATGCCTCAATCACGCCGTTCTGGAAATCGGCTTCGAATACATCCGGTCTGGCAGGAAACTCAAAAGGAAGAGGAGCAGTGTATACTGGCTGCAACTCCGTTTTAAGAGTTCGAGTCGAATCCAGAAATGCGAAACCGCCTTCACCGGCGTAATAATCCCAGTAAGCGCTGGGTATGAGATTCCGCATGAAAATTCCATGCAGATCCTGCATATAAATATCAAAGTTCGGATTATCGGTGATTCCTCCGAATTCGCCAATCCATACCGGCACTTCGCTTTCAAGGTATTCTCCAAAAGCGTCAGTGATATCTGCTGCCAGTTCTTCGGCGCCTATGGTGTAGCCTTCTGCATTGGACTCATGAATATATGATGGATAGAAGTGAGGCGCTATCACCAGACGATCCAACAGCTCAGGCGGAAAAACAAAAGGATCCGCTGGAACCACGGCTGCCGAGGGTTCAATAAAATAAAGTCTTCCCGGACAGATTTCTTCAATGGCATCCAGGGTTTTTCTGTATAACGGCCACAATACTTCATTGTCGAATTCAGCGTCTCCTATGCGCGAACCCGGAAAAGGTTCATTCCACAAGTCGAAACCAAGAACCATTTCATCTTCGCACATAGCCTGTGCCAGTGCAGCCCATGCCCGCACAAAGGCATCCTGCAACTCGGTATCGGCGTAAAAATTGTCGAAACAGCCTTTTACCTGCGGAGTGGTATAGTTCAGCCACCACGGATCCTTTGGTTCATAGCCGGCTTTTATCTCTTCGGGGCAGGCCCAGTCAGGCGCGCCGTGTGTCACAAAAGGTACACCCCACAGATCCTGATGCATATCGGCAATGACATAGATTCCGGCTTCGCTCAGCATTTGTACACGCTGCATATAGGCTTCGATATAGGTCTGATCGATATTTTCCGGGCCTTCAGGCATGAGCGCCTTCCAGAATGTCAGCAGGCGGGCCGAATTGATGCCGGAAGCCAGCAGAGTTTCGATATCCTGCTGCGTAAGATTAAAGAGATGATCCGCGCTGTATTTACTTTCACCCGAAATGTTTACGCCGCGCAGATAAAGAACATGCTCATCTTCCGTCTGTATTGCGCCGCCTGAAGCAACATACAATCTGGCAGGAGTTTCGGCTTCAGGTTCAGTTTCGTTTTCGCCCTCTGCTTCTGTGTCTTCCTCAAGAGCAGGCTCACCGCCGTCCAGATCACCGTCGCTTTCCGGAGCATCCGTGTCGGAGTTTTCCATATTTTCGGAGGCGTCACCATCAGGCAGACTTTCCAGTTCGGAATCAACATCTCCGTCGGAGCCTTCTGTGGAATCATCGCTGCTGTTACATGCGACTGACAGCATCATAAAGAATAAAATCGCCAATAAGATGAAAATGCGCATAAAAAGCCCCCTGCTGGAGATGAAACGTCAAGTTCATGTATTTTAGCATGAATGCAGTCTGACTGCACAAGAAGCTGAACATAATAAAAAAGCCCCGCCGTTTAATTCAGCGGGGCTTTTATATCGATATTATCAGAAATCAGTGCGGCATGAAATACAGGTCCAGACCGGCGGGATAAGCGTAAGATACGAATTCATCGTAGCCGTATACGATAAGACCTACCGGGCTGCTGGCGGTCAGAACGTGGGTGCCGTCGTCTATCTGCTTGCGCAGCACAAAAGCATTGATGCCTTCTACCTGGTCGAAAGCGGCGGTTATTGACTCTCCGTCCAGCAGAATTTCGACATCGGCTGATTTGGCCAGAATGTTGATGTAATCTTTGTTGTAAGTATAGGGCGTCAGGAAAACATACTGTTTGCGGTACTGCTCCACCGGTGGAACCAGAATAGACGAGGGATCGCCGTAGGCCGAGCAATCCTCGTAATCGTAAGCGTCGTAACACTGACCGACTATGAATTCGCCTAAAAGAACGCGGTTGCCCGGACCGGAGAGCACCACAAAATCGCGGTCGGTCTCTATCATGCAGGACTCTCCCGCGTTCATGGTGCGGGCGCAGGTCAGCGTTGATTCATCACCGGCGTATTCGGGCAGTTCATCCATTACATCCGCCGGACGGATATCCAGCTCGGTGCCGTCGGACAGGGCCAGTATTTTGTAGATGTTCTTGTGGTTGTACTGAGTCGGCTTCATGCGACCGGCAATATACTGGCTGGCCCATGAACTTGTGGGGAACAACTGCTCCTCCATGTGATCGCAGGCCCAGGCGATGTGCGGCACGAACTGGCACTCGTTGCCGGTGTAGACTGCTACCGGATTGTCGGAAGTGATGACGGTACCGGTCAGATCCGAACCCAGACACAAAGTGACGCTCTCGGCGGAAATATCACTGTAATAGCAAGTATCGGGGTCGCCAACGGTATGATCGGAAACCAGTTGCAGCACTTCGTGCTGTTCGAGCGTGAAAGTGCGTTCCTGTCCGGGCTCTATGCCTTCGACATTGACACCGGCGGCAATTTTTCCGGCGGCTTTGACGGTGACAGTCGTCTGGCCCTCGGCGGAAGCGACGATGCTTATAAAGGCGCGCGAATCCTCGCCTTCAAAGGTCCAGTCGCCGCCAAAACTTTCACTGCCTTCAACCAGCGGCGTATAGGCCAGCACCATGTATTCGCGGCCCAGCACATGCTCGGGAAGCAGCAGCGAGGCGTCGTTGGTGTAAGAGTAGCATTCGCCGCGCTCGCTGGTTTTATCACTGTTAACGCAGGATTCTTCAATCATGTAAGTCAACGGGTTGAACTGCGTGACCGTAACCGGAATATCGCTGTTCAGATGCCAGGCGAATTTCTGACGGGCTGAACCCTGCAGTTCGTAGTAGGGCATGCGCACCGTGACGTTGTTCTGCGGTGCGACTTCTCTGGTTATGGGGTCTTTGCCGGGAATGCTGATGGAAATGTGCGCGGTGTATGTGTCGTTGGTGTTTGACACCACCACGGCATATTCGGATTCTTCGCCCTTTTTGAAAGCGCGGTCAAGCTGTGGATTGGGCGTCACTACCGGCCAGTAGTCGCAGCCCATGTAGCTGTCGGATAGAACCGCCTGAGCGCAGAGGTCCAGGCACTGCCCATCTATACAGCGGTATCCGGCATCGCCGGCTTCGCAGGGAGTCTTCTCAGCCAGGTATCCGCTGCCGTCGGAATTGCACTGGCGGATGGTGTGCTCATCTTCGCAACTGTAGCTGTCAGCCACACAGACTGTGGCGTTTTCGTTGATACAGCCGAATTCGGCCAGACAGACTTCGCCTTCAGGGCAATCCTGCGGTGCGCTCCAACCATCACCCATGCTGTTGCAGTATTTTATGCTGCGGGTTCCTGCACACTGATAATCCATACCCGGACGGCAAACCGAGCCGATACAACGGCCTTCGCTGCAGATTTTACTGCCGTCGCAATCCTGCGGATCTTCCCAGGCATTACCGGCCAGATTGCAGGTGACGACTTTTCCTTCCGAATTACAGGCGGTATCGCCCGGCTCGCAATCAACCGACTGACAATGATTATCCAGACAGACTTCATCCTCGGCGCACTCAACAGGATCAAGCCAGACGTCGCCGCCGGCGTTACAGGTCTGCATACTGTGATCGCTGGCGCAGCGTTTCTGAACATCGGCTTCGCAGATGGAAGTATCGACACAGACATCATCATAGCAGATTTTACCACTCGGACAGGTGCCGGGCTCTGACCAGACGCCATTCTCATCGCACTGGCTTATCAACTCGCCTATACACTTTGTATCTCCGGCAGAACAGTTGGGGTCGCCTTCCGAGTCTCCATCGCCAGATATCGGACCGCATTCGCCATCAGAGCATTTCTCGCCTTCTGCGCAACTTACGGTTTCGCCCCAGTCTTTTCCTGACGTGCAGATGTTGTAAGTATTGAAGCCCTCACAGCGTTTTGTGCCGGGCCAGCAGCCGTCCTCTTCAGAACCGGAGCCCTCGCCGCAGGCGGAAAGAATGGTCAAAAACGAAGCTATGAGGATAAAAGAAATAAATTTGCTGGACATTGATACACCTCTAACATCGATCTGGTACTTCTTACTCGCTAAAGAAACGACTGTAAGGATTTATCAGTTATGACGATCAGTGTCAACCGTAGCAGTTTTCGTCCCTGAGCAGTTCCCAGTTTGGTTAAATGTATCTTGAGAGGCAAGTTATCCGCCTGCACTGAGGAGGCGCTCAAAAGCGCCGTCTCGAAGTGCATGGCGGCGCGTTTCCCTCATGCTTCGAGACGAAAATCTGCGATTTTCTCCTCAGCACTTTCGGGAAACAGGCGCTATGTAAAATCGGGGATTACCTGGATTTTCGACTGCTACGGATGAAATTATTCCGGCAGTTGTGAAACGAAGGCTGCCAGCAGGCGTTTCCAGCCTTCGGAGCCCAGTTTCCCGCGGCTTTTCCCAAGTCTTACTATTATGAGGTTCCGGGAGGGATTAACGTATATATACTGCCCCAGGTGCCCTATTGCCAGAAAGTCGCTGCCGTCTTCGGACAATTTCCACCACTGATACTGATAAAACCACGGACTGCCTTCAGATGTATCCAGTCTGGTCGATTTTTCAACCCACTGGCGTGAAACGATTTGCCTGCCGTTCCAGCCGCCGTCTTTAAGATAAAGGCGACCGATGCGTGCGAAGTCCCTCGCTGTAGCAGCCAGACAGCAGTATGTTTTCTCCAGACCATCCGGCAGACGATCCACGCTCCATAAGGCGTCGTGCTCCATACCCAGTGGCATCCAAAGCTTTTCCTGTAAATATCCGCTGAGCGTGCGGCCTTTTAAAGCGCGCTGCAATACCCACGCAAGAAGCTGGCTTTCGCCGCTTTTATAGCGCCAGACCGTACCGGGTTTGTCAACCACTTTCATGCGTTTTATCAGAGCGGGCATGTCTTCGGTGTAATAGAAATAAGGATGTATGCAGAAAGGATGATCGGCTTCAATGTAATCGCTGCCGCCGGTCATCAGCAGCAGATGTCGCAGACGCACACGATCGAAACCGCGCCCTGCGAGCTCCGGCACGAATTCGGTGACGAACTGCTCCTCGGATTTTATCAGACCTTCATCAATGGCGATTCCAACCAGTATCGATGTTATGGACTTGGCCATGGAAAACGAATACGAAATGCTCTCTCGGGAGTGTCCGTTGTAATAGCTTTCCTTAATTATACGGTCGTCTTTAATGACGATAAAAGCCAGTGTGTCGTTTTCCTCCAGCAATGAATCGAGATCGTAAAGGGTTTCGTCCAGTTCCACAGCCTCAAGTGCATAAGCGGCAGAATTATCGCTTTCAAATTCGAAAGGCTGTGACGAAGCTTTGATTTCACGGTTGGGGAATATTTTATAATCATCAACGCCGGAAAAGTTGTACTTTATCATCCTGCTTAAAGTGCAGGATGTTGCAATCAGCAGAATCAACGATACCAAAACTAACAATACGGCACTGTATCGAGATTTTAAAGCCGACTTGCAGGTCATTCCTTTTTCCAGTCGAATGGCCCTTTTTCGAAACTGTCGACAAGGCGTTTAAGCACAATATCCCAGGCGCGTTCGAAATAATTGAAAGCCTTGTCCCATATTTCGCCTTCCGGCCAGTCTTTGTGAGTCAGCGCCAGTCGGACAGCGTCTTCTTTCTGTTCAAAGAAGAGCACCACTGCAGTGTAGCTGCTGCGGATTTCGGCCAGGTGCGGCGGGTTGTTCCAGGTAAAGCTCAGCATATTATCCGGGATGAATCCCATAATACGGCTGCCCTCCGAACCGCGCAGTCCTGAGGGTTTTGACAGATCGAAGTAAAGTTCGTAAGGCCCGCCGATGCGTAGTTGTATGTTGGCATCCGGTGCAAAAAAAGTTCTGGCGCCTTCTGCTGTTGTCCAGGCATGCCACACTTTTTCCAGCGGAGCCTTGAGCAGAACCTCTTTTTTTATGATCCGATCCGTTGACATGCAATAATTACCGATCTTTTCTATTAAAGCCTGCCCAGAACAGCTTCAGCCAGAGCATGATCGCTCAGGCTCTGCGGCGCAAGCACGTCCATGAAATCCGGATATTCCAGGGCCGGTTTTATTATGCGCTCATCTACCGAACGCACAATTTCGGCCATACTGCGATGGCTTGCTTTCGACAGTTCGGACAGCATGGCGCGACTGAGCCGCTGACTTTCGCGCCGATGCGGAGGATAACCGGCGCCGGATTCGACCGAGAAAAGTCGCTCGAAAATGAACTTGAGATTCACGTCCGAGCCCCAGCCGTATCCCTGATTAAGCATCAGGGCAATGCAGTTGCCGCCGTTGATCTGCGTAAAGAGCCAGGCGTCCAGCGGGGTGGCGATATGTCCGCAGAACACGCCCGGATACTGCATTACTGAATTGAGATAACCCTGCCCGGTTCCGCAGCCGCCTACCACCATATCAACACGTCCGGCGTTCAGCAGCAGCGCCGACATGATGCCGGTCTGCATGTATGTAAGCTCCGGAGCTTCTCCGCTTTTACGCATGCCTGCATTTATGATTTCATGACCGTGCGGCTCAAGTGCGGCAATAATATCCGCGTTCTTGTCGGCGGCGCTGGTTTCGTTGATAACAGCTATTCTCATTTTGTTACACTTTCTACAAACCGATTTTATGCCGCAGAGCCTGCACATCGCAGACCCAGTTACCTACATTCCAGCGGCCCCACGCACCCAGCCCGCCCAGTTCATCGTCTCCGAAATAGACTGGAACGTAAATCAGGCTCAGCCCTTCATATTCGCGTGCGTTGTTTAATGCATCCAGCAGTTCGGCCTTTGAATATCCTCCGAAGAGCGCATTGACGCCATGTACTGCCGAAGCCAGAGAGACATAATCGACTGCCACGCCGTCATCGGTTGCGAAGTCAAGTCCGTACTGGGCCTTCTGCAGACTGGAAATCGCTCCCATGCGACGATTGTCGAAAAGCAGTATGCAGCCGCGTGCGCCGTGCTGCACACCGTCGATAAGAATCTGCGGATTCATCATGAAGGAGCCGTCGCCGGTAAAGGCCAGCCCGTAGAACTGACTCTCTGCCGCAGCCGTGGCTAAAAGCGCCGATGTCGCCCAGCCCATGTAGCTGGCGCCGGTTTCGGTGAATGTTTGACCGATGCGTTCGTCTTCGACAATCTGGAAACCGTTGGCCTGCACATCTCCGGCATCAAAAAGCGATACTGCGCCGTTATCACGCGCCCAGTCGGTCGCGGCTTTTATGGCGGCAGGCTGTGTCAGCAGTTCGCGCTCGAATTTCTCGTCATAGAGCGTTTCCTTAATGTAACGTTCCTTCTTATAGGCTTCCCATTCGTTCTTTTTATCCATGCAGCTTTTAAGCCAGGCCGAAATTTCGCCGGATTTCTCGGCTCCGCTCAGGGCTTCGCGCAGGGCATCGATAAGACGCTTCAGTGTTTCGCTGGCGTCACCCACAAATGCCAGATTGCGATTGTAATGCAGGGCGTCGGCGGTAACTGCATTGATACTTATGACACGCTCAACCTTCGGCCAGGCGGTGCGGCTGGAATCCGACTGACAAACCGAACGCGAGCCTACAGCCAGCAGCAGACTGGCTTCTTCCATGGCATAATTGCCGCAGATGCTGCCCTTACTGCCCGCTACGCCCATATTGCGAATATGCCGATAGGGAATCACACCTGAAACCAGCGGACTGGTCACAATGACGGCATCGCAGAGTTCGGCCAGTTCGGCCAGTTCGGAACCGCAGTCACGACTGCCGCCTCCGGCGCGGATGACAACACGCTCCGTTTTCAGCAGCGCCGCAGCCGCTTCGGCATAGGCATCGTTGTCATCGACTGCCGCTGAAAGGCGAGGAACGCCTGGAGCGGGCAGCTCAGCCAGATTGAAGCCGCGCATAAATTCGGCCTGAGTATTCATTGGCATCAGCAGAAAGAAAGGCCGCGCGCGGTAGGGGTCATCGACGGCATTGCGCCCACGCACCAGCGCCGCAGAAAGCGCACCGGGAGTATGCAGAGAATACGCATCGCTCAGACACGAAAACATGTTTAGAAAACCGCCCTGCACGTGGCGCGGGATCTGCTGCATGTTGAAACCTTCGTCGTGCGTGGTTTCGTCTCCGAAGAGATACCACACGCCCAGTCCGCCACTGGCTGCGACCAGCGAAGCGGCAACAGCCTGTAAAGCGCCCGGCCCGATGGATGTGATTACAGCAGCCTTTTCTCCGGTAATCCAGCGCAGAGCCGATGCGGCATGAGAAGCTTCAATTTCGCTGCGCACCGCAAAAACCCTTACCAGCCCCACCTCCTGATATATGCGCAGAACTTCGCCGACTTCGGTACTGCCGTGTCCGAAAACGCTGAAATAACGCGTGACCCCCTGCTTAAGCAGTCCGAGCACCAGCGCCTCGGAAAGCGTAACATCTGAATATTGCGGCAGAATGCCTGACTCTACAGCCTGATCCAGACCACCGGCTGCCAGTATCATCCCGGCTCTTTCAAGTCTGGCTATACGCAGGCTTTCGGTATCGGGATAATTTGCACACTCACTCATCGTAAACACCTTTCAAAAAGCTCGATATTCAAGCATTTAAGTAATGATTTCCAGCCGTTCTCCCTGCACGGCATCGGAGTATGAATAGCATATCAGGCGCGGACTGTCAAAAGACCGCTCTACAGAGATCACTGGTTAATTTTCTGTAAATACTTGAATCAGGAACCCAAAGTCATTATGCTTCGTTCCATGACGCAGCGCGCCTAATTATGGAATGCAGACGCACGGCTAAACAATCACGCATCTAAGCAACGGCTTCAGATGCCGCCGACGCAGGATTTGAGAAATGAAATTCACTTCGGTAGTCAAAGGACTCTACAATCTGGGCTTCGAGAACCTCTACCTTTCCGTAAAATACAGCTTCGTAAAGAAAAGCATCGAGGGCGACCTGGCTCCGAAGTACTTCTTTAATTCCAGAGCAAACATCCTGCCGGTCGGTGCGCTGAAAAAAGTGGAGAATATTGCTTCCGGAGCATTGCTCAGTTTTGAAAACGCAGAACTGGAAGTTATTTTCCTGGCCCCAGATCTGGTGCGTCTGACCTGGCGACCCGGTATTGAACCTTTGCCTTATGCCATCGAAAAAAGCGACTGGCCAGTCTGTCTTCCGCAAATAAAAAGGAACGGCGAAAACTGCATCTTCAGCACGCCGGAAATGACGCTGACAGTAGCCGCAAACGGTTCGGTCGAAATGCTTTCAGCCGATGCGCACCTTCTGACGCATTTCGCCGCACCCGAAAAGCAGGGCGACCTGTGGCGTATTAAATCCGGATTGCGTGAAGAAGAACACATTTTCGGCATGGGTCAGCGCAACCGCGGGTTCAATCTGCGCGGCGGAAGCTATCTGACCTGGAATTCGGAAGCCATGGGCGAATACGACGAAGATAAAGATCCTATTTATCTTTCGGTTCCTGCCTACGCTGGTCTGCACAACGACGGCTCGTATATGGCTTTCTTCGAAAATTCGTTCCCGGCGCGTTTCACCTTCAAAGACGAGACCGACATCGTCTTCAACAACGGTGCATTGCGCTGCTATCTCATTCCCGGCCCTGTAAATCGCTGCCTCGACCGCTTCACTGAACTGACCGGTCGCCCCAACCTGCCGCCGCGCTGGTCTCTGGGCTATCATCAGTGTCGCTGGAGCTACCGCAACGAAGCCGAGGTCATGGAAATCGCCGACGGCTTTAAGAAATACAATCTGCCGCTGGATACCATTCATCTCGACATTCATTACATGGACGGTTATCGCGTCTTTACCGTAGATAAAAAATGCTTCCCCGACCTGCGTCGCTTAAGCGACACACTGGCCGAACGCGGCATCAAGCTGGTGACGATACTGGATCCCGGTGTAAAATCTGACGAGAATTATGAAGTTTACCGTGCCGGACGCGAGCTGGATGTTTTCTGCAAACTGCCAGACGGACGCGAGATAAACGGCCCTGTCTGGCCCGGCAACTGCGCCTTCCCGGATTTTACGCGCGCGGAAGTGCGCAAATGGTGGAGCTCATATTACAAACGTTTCATCGAATGGGGCATCGCCGGAGTATGGCACGACATGAACGAACCGGCGGTTTTCTCCATCATCGGATTCCCGACTCTGCCGGCCAATACGCTTCATGGTCTTGAAGGACGCGGGGGAGATCATCGCGAGGCGCACAACGTCTACGGCATGCTCGAAAACCGCGCCGGGTTCGAAGGATTGAAGGCAGCCCGCCCTGAAAAGCGCCCCTGGCTGCTGACGCGCTCCGGCTGGGCGGGTATTCAACGCTATGCCTGGAACTGGACCGGCGACTGCAACGCCAGTTGGTGGTCTCTTAAGCACAATATCCGTCTGGCGCTGATGCTAGGCATCTCCGGCGTACCTTACACCGGTTCGGACATCGGCGGTTTCAACGACGACCCCACACCGGAACTTTATGCCCGCTGGTTCCAGATGGCATCATTTACGCCTTTCTTCCGAACCCATTCTGCCAATTTCGTCAAACGGCGCGAACCCTGGTCTTTCGGGGATGAAATCACCGATATCTGCCGCCGTTATCTCGAACTGCGTTATGCACTCATGCCTTACTGGTACACTCTGGCGTGGCAAACCCACAAGGATGGACGCCCGCTGTTGCGTCCGCTGTGGTGGCATAACGAAGCCGAACGCGAACTGTGGAACATCGAAGATCAGTTCATGGTTGGCGACTGCCTGATGGTAGCGCCTGTAATCGAAGACTCTGCGACTTCACGTAAGCTGTGCCTGCCTTCCGGCGACTGGTTCGATTTCTGGAGCGGCGCATTTATAAATGGCGGCTGCGAAATCGAAGCCGAAGCTCCACTGGACCGCACGCCGCTCTATTTAAAAAACGGCTCCATTATTCCCATGCTAGAAAACGGCGTTCTGCGCCTGCATGTTTACATGTCGCCCGAATGCCTGACGGCTCGCGGCCTGCTCTACAGCGACGACGGCGACGGTTACGGTGCGGCGCGCAGCGATGTTTTCGAAGCCTCCCGTGACGGAAACAGGTTGCTTATAAAACGTTCCGGCGAAGGACCTTATGCTTTCCCGTATGAAAATACAGCCATCGTACTGCACGGTCTTGAAGCCGCTGAAGCCGAAGTTGACGGCGTCAGAATCAGACTGGATAAGGGTTCCTGCCCGGCACGGGCTTTCAATGTTATCAGTGTTAATCTGAAACAGCCGTAAGTCACGCTATCGACTGCGGCATTTTGACGAGGTGAATTATGCGACTTTACAAAATTCTCAGCGTTCTCATTTTTGCCATGCTGCTGGCCGGCGCAGCCCAGGCCGGCGAGCCTGTTTTCGCCTTTGAACCGAACGGCCAGCAGGTGCGGGTCCCGGCTGAATTTCAGGCCTGGCATCCTCAATTTGAAAAGGATGGCGACTACGGCGAAAGCTGGTTCTTCCTTACGCATGGCAGAGATGGAGGCGTTCTGTTCGCCATGGTGACAGTCACGAATCTGGGAATGCGCACCTTCGACGGGCGCATCGACATGCAGTATTACCCGGCCAGCGGCGACCCCATAAAGTTTCATGCCGAACACAAGCGTGATGAAATGAAAGCCTCCACTTCCGGCATGGACACTAAAATCGCCGGAGCGCGGGCCTGGTTCGATGGAGCCTATCATTTCACGCTCGACCAGGATGGAACAAAGATCAACCTTACACTGAAGAACAAGCTGCCCTCCTATATGCTGGGCGACGGCGCGGTCAAATTCGGAGCGAACAAATCTGACGTATGGACCATAGGTCTGGGCGTACCGGCTGGCGTTTCCAGCGGCACGATCTCGTCGGGAGGCAAGAGCTACAGTCTCGATGGCTACGGTTATCACGACCACGGCTGGTCAACCGTCAAGCTGCCGGATGTCATGTCGAAATGGTTTACTTTAAGACTTTACCATGAAAAATATTCAGTCGTACTGCATCAGCAGTATCTGACAAAAAAATACGATTCCAAAATGAACAACTTCGGCGTTTTCGGCATTGACGGCAGAAGCGTCGGAGCCATGCGTAATTTTGTATACAATCCCACCAGCTGGGAAAACCACAAAGCCGGATACAAAATCCCCATCACTTTCGATGTGGCTTTCAAAGTGGGCGGTTATTCGGTAAAGGGCACCGTTGAAATGGACAAGTTCCTGGACGGCATCGATGTTCTGGAACAGGTGAGCTGGCCGATCCGCGTTGTCATTAAGGCTTTCTACGCCAAACCGTACATGTATCGCTATATCGGCAAATACAAGCTCGACATCACCGCTCCGGACGGCACCACCGAGCAGATTACCGGCACATCGGTTGTCGAAGCCAACTACTTCTGATAAGGCGAAATCTCATCCGGCCTGACCGGACGGGATTCGAGAACAGATAAGCGCGCTGCTTCGGCCAGACGCGCGGCACGCAGAACAGGCGCTGCATCGAAAGGTGCAGCGCCTTTCTTTTCGATGCTCTCAATAAAGCGCAGGCGCAGATCAAGCTCGCGACTTTCGAGCGAATACTCTATACGGTCATCCAGAATAAGTGTTTCATCGCGGCGTTTCATGGCGAAGCGCGGCGCTTCGGTCAGCAGACCGTTCAGGTTACGCAGCCAGATGATGCCGTCGGTACCGGTAATTTCGATGGAATCGTCGATTGACGGCCCGTCGGAGTTGAAGCGCAGATCAGGTGAAAGAACGGCTTCAAGAAATCCATAACGACCCGGGGCGACGAAGCGATAAGACACCAGCCAGGCGTTCTGACCAGCCAGACAGAAGACTTCCGTCACCGGCCCGAAAAGTTTCTCAATGAGGCTGGTACGGTCAAATTCGCGGCGCAGCAAAGGATTGCCATTGTCTTCGGCATGGCGACGATCCGTCAGGTGACCGGCATTGGATTTGACCCGCAGCATCTGTAGTTCGCCGATGCTCTCGCGCTTCATTTCCTTAACCGCCCGGTCGATAAAAGGATGCTCATTAAGCGCATTCATATACATGAAAGGCGTGCGCATTGCGCCGATTGCAGCAGTCATATTCAACGTTGCAGCGTAATTTTCTGCCAGCGTACCGCTCACGGCCAGCGGCAGACCGATTTTTATGGACGATTCAAAAACAGACCGCTCGATACCGTCGCTGGAAGCAAACTCCAGCGCATCCAGACCGGTGACGGCCAGCATTTCGAATTCATCATCATAATAATCGAAACCATTAATGTGCTGCTCCGGCTTATAACCTGATTTGTCGCAGATGGCCAGGCTCCCGACCCGCCCGCTGGCCAGCCAGGAGTCAATTGCGGTATTAAGAAAAGCACCATCGCCGATAATGCCTATACGATACTTACCTTCATACATGGCAGGCTCCTTTCAGCGAGCCTCTTATTGCTGCCCGCACCTGTGCACCACGCGAGTCAACAATCATACGACGCGCCAGCTTCGACATGCCGGGCTTGACAAATATTTTACGGGCGTCGCTGATGACTGTCAGCAGAAAGGCTTGCGGGGCCAGCTTACGCACAATGAATGCAACGCTGTCCAGCAGTTTCAGCATTGCAGAATCCGGAGCCCAGCGCATCAGAGCAAATAAAATGAAGTAAATCTTCCAGGCCGCTATGGCGATAAACAGCTTAATCATGGCGACCCCCTTCTTCCATATCCTTCATGTCCCTGTCGGGCGATACGATGCGACCCTCGACCCCTGAACGTATGGCGGCGAAGCAGAACTGCTGTACGTCCAGAGCCTGCTGACCAGTCAGAAATGGCTCGCGGTCTTCAAGAATGCAGTCGATGAAATGCCGTGTTGAATCGCGGAAGCTTTCAACCCAGTCGTTGCGCATATCTTCATAACAGATCTTCTCACCGTCACGGCACAGAATCACTGAAGCTTCGTCAGACAATTGCCCGGTGCAGCGTGTAATCCATATTACACCGCGAGTGCCGGTCAGCTCTACACGCTCATCGGCAGAATAATATTTCGAGCGCACATTCAGATTAGGCGAGAAAGTGGCGTCTATGCAGCCCAGCACACCGTTTTCGTGCCGCCAACTGATAATGGCGGGAGAGTCTATCAGGGTAAAGCTGCGATCTATCCAGGCGAATACTTTCTCAACCTTGCCGGCGTAATACATGGCAATGGAGAATTTATGATAGCCGTCGTCATATATGGCCGGGCCGCCGCCGTGATCGGTTTCGGCCAGACGCCACAGCCAGGTGTCCAGCGGTACATACCAGCCGCCGCTGCCGCCTGAACCCAGATGTATGCGCATGGAGCGCAACTCGCCTATTTCACCGGCGTCGATAAGTTCTTTAGCCTTGCAATAGGGCGGGTAGAAAACGAAGTTTTCCATCACCTTGAACTTTATTCCGCACTCGCGCGCCACTGCAATCATCTCGCGGCATTCGGCCAGACTGCTGCCCATGGGCTTCTGCAACTGCACATGCTTCCCTGCACGGGCGGCGGCCAGCATCATGGGATGATGCAGATGATGTGGCGTGTTTATCTCTACCATGTCGATCTCTGGATCGGCCAGAACCTGTTCGTAATCGGTAGTCCACCATTGTGCGCCCCATTGCACAGCACGCTTTTCGGCGACTGTCTCGTCGGCATCGCATACGCACACAAGCTCGGCGCGCGGAAAATCTTTATAGGCCGGATAATGCAGATCTGTTATCCGACCCGCTCCGACTATTGCGACTCTTACTTTATTCAAGAGAAGCCTCCTGCATCCTGGCAAAAAACAGACTGAATTCATTCCTGGAAGCCAAGCATAAACCAGAACGGTTGCGGCGTGAATAAAAATTGACCTTTGAATGCTTCTTTGTAGTATCATTCCCGAAACCGGTAAAACAGGTTTGCCGGAAAAACATCTCAATTCCGAGGTTTCCATGCGACCGGATATCAGCGAGCTTGAAAAGCGTGCCGCAAGTATACGCAGGCGCATCATTAAACTGACCGGAATCAAAGGCGTCGGTCATACCGGTGGTTCCCTCTCAATGGTGGAAATAATGACTGCCTTGTATTTCCATCATATGCGCGTCGATCCGGCCAACACCAACTGGCTGGCGCGCGACCGTTTCATTCTTTCCAAAGGACATGCCACGCCGGGCTATTACAGCGTACTGGCCGAGCGCGGCTTTTTCTCTGAGGAAGACCTTTTCAGCGAGTACGACGAAATCGACAGCCGCTTTCAGGGTCACCCCGATATGCATAAGACGCCCGGAGTCGATATTTCCAGCGGCTCGCTGGGACAGGGGCTCTCGGTTGGAATAGGCATGGCGCTGGGTATTGTCCGGCGCGGTCTGGACTCAAAAGTATACGTTGTCATGGGCGACGGCGAGATTCAGGAAGGGCAAGTCTGGGAAGCCCTGCTGTATGCCGGTCTGCACAAAGTGCCGAATCTCATCGCCATCATTGACAATAATCATCTGCAACTTACCGCTCGTACCGGTGACATAATGGACATGAATCCCATTGCCGAAAAAATTGTCGGCATGGGCTGGCGTATTTTCAACTGCGATGGGCATGATCTCGAAAAGCTGGTGAACGTAATCGAAGAAGCCAAAGAGCACAGCAGTGCCGGACCTTGTCTGATAGTGGCTGAAACCATAAAAGGCAAGGGAGTAAGCTTCATCGAGAATCGTGTCGAGTGGCACTCGCGCGCCTGCAACACTGCCGAAATGCAGGCCGCCCTCAAGGAACTGGAGGCAAAACAATGAGCGCCTCAAGTAAAACAGCCCCGCGTAAAGCTTTCGGCGAAGCTCTGGCTGAGCTGGGTCACGAATTCGAAGATCTTGTTGTTCTGGACGCAGATGTCGGCACATCAACACAGTCGGATCTTTTCCGCAAAGCCTTTCCAGACCGTTTTTACCAGATGGGCATAGCCGAAGCCAACATGATGGGCACCGCCGCCGGACTGGCGCTTATGGGCTTTACGCCATTTGTTTCGACCTTTGCTGTTTTCGTCTCGAAACGTGCGCTGGATCAGATCAGCATTTCCATCGCTTATCCGCAGCTTAACGTCAAAATAAACGGCTCGTATGCCGGTGTGCCCACCGGACGCGCCGGAGCTACGCATCAGGCTTTCGAAGACATCGCCATCATGCGCGCCATACCGAACATGAAAATTCTGATTCCAGCCGATGGCCCCGAGACCAAACGCGCTGTACGACTGGCGCTCGAAACTCCGGGGCCGGTTTATCTTTCGACCGTACGCTGTGAAGTCCCCACCGTAACCGCTGCCGACGCCATCCTTGAATGGGGTCGGGCCGCGACACTGCGCAAGGGCGGCGACATCAGCATCATCGCCTGCGGCATGATGGTTTACAAGGCGCTGGAGGCCGCACAGATTCTGGCGGGTGAAGGCATTGAAGCCCGTGTAATCAACATGCCCAGCATCAAGCCTGTTGATATCGAGGCCATAGTCAGCGCCTCGCGTGAGACTGGCCGCATCATTACAGTCGAAAATCACAGCATCATCGGCGGGTTGGGCGGAGTTGTAGCCGAGACGCTGTGCGAGCATGCGCCGTGCCGACTCAAACGCATCGGCATGCCGGATCATTTCGGCGAGTCCGGCGACGACGAAGCTGTTTTCAGCAAGTACGGATTTAACGTTGCCGACATAGTCGCCGCAGCAAAGAGCATGATCAGGGAATAATGACGGAGCAGCATTCTCCGTAATAATATCGAAAGGATCAAGCCTATGAGCATTCCAGTTCTTAAAAATTACGTTAACGGCCAGTGGATCGAATCAAGCTCCGGCCAATTCTCCGAAGTCCGTAACCCGGCTACCGGAGCGGTTCTGGCGCGTGTGCCCATGTCAAGCGCCGCCGAAGTCGATGCCGCCGCTAAAGCCGCCCGCAAGGCTTTCGAAAGCTGGCGACGCGTGCCGGTGCTGGAGCGCACGGCTGTGCTTGGTCGTCTGAAAGAGCTGATTCTAAAAAACTACTCCGAAATAGCTGAGACGCTCACCCGCGAACACGGCAAGATTAAAAGCGAAGCAGCGATGGAATTGCAGCGCGCCATGGACAACATCAATGTGGCTTCGAGCGCACCGTCAATGATGATGGGTCACAACATGGAGGACGTGGCGAAGGGTATTGACGAATACGCCATTACACAACCGGTCGGTGTTTACGCCAGTCTGAACCCCTATAATTTCCCGGCCATGATCCCATTCTGGTCTTTGCCCTACGCAGTGGCCTGTGGTAACTGCCAGATCGTTAAAACCAGTCCGCTGGTTCCCATGACCATGACGCGCATTTTCGAGCTGGTGCATGAAGCCGGTTTCCCGGCGGGCGTGCTTAATCTTATTCATGGCGGAGCTGATACTGCTACGGCCATAATGCAGCATAAGGACATCAACGGCATCAGCTTTGTAGGTTCTACCCACGTTGGACGCATTGTCTATGAAACTTCAGCCCGCTATGGTAAACGCGTACAGGTGCAGGCCGGTGCAAAAAACTGGGGCATTGTAATGCCGGACGCCAACCTGGAAAAGAGCGTCGAGAACATCATCGCCTCGGCATACGACTGCACCGGACAGCGTTGCCTGGCGCTGGCGGGCATTCTGTGCGTAGGCGACACTTACGAGCGCGTCAAGCCGCTCTTAATAGCCGGTATAGCCAAACGCCGCATCGGTGACGGGCTCGATCCGCAGGTTTCAATGGGACCGACTATCACACCCGAATCGCGCAAGCGTGTCCTTGATTACGTCCAGAAAGGACTGGACGAGGGCGCAAGTCTGCTGGTAGACGGACGCGACGTGAAAGTAGCGGGCTATCCTGACGGAAACTGGCTGGGACATTTCGTTTTTGAGAACGTCACGCCGGACATGGCTGTCGCCAAAGAAGAAATATTCGGGCCGGTGCTGTGCATGGTGCGGTGCAACAGTCTGGATGATGCATTAAAGGTAATTCACGACAGCCCCTACGGCAACGCCGCCAACATATATACTTCCAGCGGCGCGACAGTCAGACGCTTCAAATATGAAGCACACTGCGGTAATCTGGGAGTAAACATAGGCGTACCGGCACCAATGGCCATGTTCCACTTTGCCGGAACCAAAGATTCCTTCTTCGGCGACCTGCATGCCCAGGGCCGCGACGCTTTTAAATTTTTCACCGAGGAGACTATTGTCATCGAACGCTGGTTCGACTGAAACCCGTATTTTAATGCTGCTTCAAATGCGCGGTACAATGTGTCGCGCATTTTTTTGTTTATTTTTCAGTTCAACGTATATAATCACTTCCATATGAACGAGTCGGGCAATATTGCCGTAATACGGAGGTTAGAAGATGTTGAAGGTTTACCAATCCATCGTTTCCACCGTTCTTGGACTCAAGCGTGTCTGTCCCTCATGTGGAGTGGCAAATATTGTAACGCGTGAAATGAAACATAAAGTGTGCGTCTGCAAAAGCTGCGGCACAAAAATCCCGGTTCCGGCCAATCCTCACGATCCACGCACCCGAAAAAGCGAACAGATGCGCGCTCACAGAAGATAGGCTTCCGCTTTATCTTTTTTCAATTATCGCTCATAAAATAAGGCGGAAACGAACGCCTGGTCGTTTCCGCCATGATTTTGCAGCTCAATATATCAGAATCACCGTGATTTCCACTGGAAAGAATGCGGCCATTTTTCGGTATTCGTCGGCACAACCGTATGGCAGATATTACAGGCCGTCTTACGCCCGTTATCCCCGCCATGCTCTTCACCGAATTCATCGTCTCCTTCTCCCCGCGAGCGTTCGTGACAGGCGGCGCAACTGCCTATGCTCACGGCTTTGCCCTGATAATTGACCGGCTGATAATTGTCGATGTCCTCGCGGGCAGGATACATGGCGTGCGGACTATGGTGGCAGGCCGTACAATACATGCCGCCGTGTCCGGTGGAATTGCGGTAAAGCGCATCGCCGGTATCGACTTCTGCTATACCATCATGACACGTCACGCATTTGGGTTCGCCCAGCCACGGAGTGCGCGATCCGTCTTTTATGCTGGAGGCCACTTCCGCCATCGATCCGTGGCATTCCTCGCAGTTGCCGTCTTCGGAGGTGTGCTTCAAGCTGCGGTTGCATTTGGTCTGTTGTCCGGGATGGCAGTCGAAGCACTGCGCTCCGCGAGAGGCATGCGCTCCGTGAATGGCCGCAGACAGATAAATGCCGGCTGCACCTTTTTCCATTGTGCCCAGCGCCGGACTGCCGTGACAACTGGCGCATAGAACCGGCTTTTGAGAAAGCAGGCTGGTTCCATGCTCTTCGTCGTGATTCTCCAGAATGTCGTTGAAGGCGCTCTTACCCTCTTCCGCTTCATGACATTTGTCGCAGTTTATTTCATCGGAAGTCGGTACAACGGCGTGAGTCGATGCTACGACATCCCCGCCTTTTTTAACTGTGATTTCAATATCCTGATAAGGATTCCAGGTTCCGTCATCATCCACCGGGACAACAGGAATGCCGTTAACCTGAAAATGGTCATCCTTTGCAGCCAGTGAACCGGTCAATCCGTTATGCACCGTCGGATCTTCAAGATTCAGACCGGTATCGGTGACAAGACCTGTTACACCAAAAAGGGTCTCGGCATTCTCCCAGAATTGAGAGAACTTTGCCCCCAGATCGTCTGTTTTGCCGGAAGAATATGTGTTTTCAGCGAATTTGTACTCAAGCGTCAGACCTTCGGTAACTATGGCAGGCGGGTTACCGCGTTTGACTACCTGCGCCCATACTGTATTGTAAGGCGGCAGAATGACGGCCTCATCGTATGTCGGATTAAGGCAGTGCATGCCGAGATCATTCCAGGCAAAAACCACATATTCATCATCAGCGGGTGTTATTTTGCCGTCTCCGTCTTCATCATCGTCATCGTCATCTTCGCCCTCTTCGGAGGAACATGAAATTATGAAAAGCATCAGGAACAACAGGAAACACAGCACCAGATAACGCATATTGATATGCATGTCCGTAACCTCTTTTTTCTAATGATCTTTATGAAAAGATATTCATTAATGCATGTAAATAAGTATCTTTTCAAGAACTACACCTTATATTTATACCTGTCAACTGTCATTATCCAGAACTATGCAGCTTGACCCGGACTATGGTGTCTGATATTTTTCTTGCGTTTTGTCAAACCGGCTCAGAAGGATATGTCCATGAAAAAACTATTATTGTTAACCATCCCGGCGCTGTATGCATTTGCTTTGTTTTTCGGTGCCTGCTCGGAATCGTCAGACAGCGGCGAATCGACCGATGGCGATGCGGAATTGCAGAACGAAGACGAATCGGAAGCCGATTTTCCGAATGATGGCGATATAGACGGTGATGCCGAATCCGAGTCTATGGCGGTATGCGGCGACGGCGTCTGTGCTCCTGAAGAAAGTGCGCTGACCTGTGCTTCAGACTGCCCCGCCGACTGTGGTGACGGCGTCTGCACAGCGGGCGAGTTCTGCATTGTCTGCCCGGATGACTGTGATTGCGAGACCCTCTCGGCCACACCGCCTATGGGCTGGAATTCCTGGAACAAATTTCATTGCGATATCAACGAGGCGCTTATACGAGAAACCGCTGATGCCATGGTTTCCAGCGGACTTAAAGACGCCGGTTACGAATTCGTCAATATAGACGACTGCTGGCAGACCGCCCGCGATGAAAACGGAGTAATAGTTGTCGATGAGGAGCGCTTCCCCTCCGGCATGAAGGTACTGGCGGATTATGTGCATTCAAAAGGACTTAAATTCGGGCTTTATACCTGCGCTGGTACCCTGACCTGTCAGGAGAAGCCCGGCAGCTATGAATACGAAGAAATAGATGCCGCAACTTATGCCGAATGGGGTGTGGATTACATAAAGGTTGACTGGTGTTTCGCGGAAGGCATGGATGCGCGTGAGCGTTACGAAATAATGAACAACGCCCTTGTCAATGCCGGACATCCCATTATTCACAGCATCTGCAACTGGGGTGAACAGGATCCATGGATCTGGGGCGCACGCAACGGACAGCTCTGGCGCACTACAGGAGATATCGGCGACATCATTTACAGCATGATTCTGAATTTCAGACTCAACAACAAGTATGCTGCTTATGCAGGTAAAGGCCACTGGAACGATCCCGACATGCTTGAAATCGGCAACGGACAGATGAGCGCTGCCGAGTACCGCTCGCACATGGCACTGTGGGCTATAGCCTCCGCACCGCTTATCGCCGGCAACGATCTGCGCGACATGAGCTCAGCAACGCTCGAACTGCTCTCCAACCCGGAAATCATTGCCGTCAACCAGGACCCGGCCGCGTTGCAGGGTGTGGTAGTTGCAGGCGACGACATCCAGGGTGTCTGGGCCAAACCTCTCAGGCAGGATGGTGTCCGCGCTGCGGTATTCTTCAACGGCGGCGAAAAGGAAGTGGATCTCGAAATCGACACGACCATGTTAGGACTCGAAACCGGAACGCTGGCAGTGCGCGATCTTCTTAACAGGACGGATCTGGGAGAATTCGAAGACAGTTACGGCGCAACGGTTCCGCCGCATGAGTCCGTTATGGTGCGTATAATCGGACACGAGAGCCTGCCGCCCTCGGGCGATTCCTGGCTCAGCGATTTACCCTGGAAATATGCCGCCAACTCTTACGGGCCGGTGGAGCGCGACTCAAGCGTCGGAGATGAAGAGACCGCCGACGGTCAGACGCTGTCCATTGGTGGAACGCAGTATGAAAAGGGTCTGGGTACTGGAGCGGCGTCTATAATAATTTATCACCTTGGCGGTAACTGTACGCGCTTTACTGCTTCAGTCGGCATTGACGATGAGGTCGGACAGAATGGAACAGCGGTGTTCCAGGTTGTAGCCGATGATGAAGTTCTTTTCACCAGTGAAACGCTTTCCGGCGGAAACCCGGCTGTCGCGGTTGATGTTGATATTGAAGGCAAACGCGAACTGCGTCTGTTGGTCGATGCCGCCTACGACAGCGACGAAGGCGATCATGCCGATTGGGCCGAAGCCCGCATAAGCTGCCGCTGAAAAAACAAGACATCAGCAGGAAGCCCTTCCGCTCTTTTGCCGAAGGGCTTTTTTATTCCCTTTACTGAAAGCAGTGACTGAACGTACAATCTTATATGGGTGAAGTTTATAAAAAAGGTATCCGAACGATGAAGAGAAGATTCTTATACTCCGTCGTTTTTCTTTTGGCACTGCTGTCTGTGTCATGCTCCAGCGGCGGAAGTGATGATTATAGCGACGGTGACACTGAAACCGAAAGCGGGGATATCAATGCGCTGATAGCCAGTGGCAAAGATCATCTGACGCGGGCCGAGCATTCTGCCGCTTCGGACGATTTCGAGGCTGCACTGGAGATCGAGCCTGAAAATGCGGAAGCCTCTTTTGGTCGCTGCCTGGCCTACTTTCAGGAATTGAATGCATACATAGATAACGTTCTGCGCATGCTCGAATCACAGAGCAGCGAAGACACAACTGCAACTGACGGTGATGCGGACGCAGAGAGTACAGAGGATCTTCAGGCTAAACTCATCGCAGAATATTTTGTCATTTCCGACTTGCGTGAGAGCGGTCTGAAACAACTGGAAAGACTGAATAAACTTAAGGATGTCTCCGCTGATTTCGAGTTCAGTCTCGAACGCTACCCTTTGACTTTGAACAGCAAAGAAGTCATGGATCTGCATTCCGAATGGGACCGGGCTGATGTTTATGCGCTTTCCGGGCTGACTTATTTTCTTATGGGTCTGGCCGATATAGCCATCAGCCAGCAGGCCGATGAGGCACTGGCGCGTATTTCCATAATCGGCAAGGCCGTGAAAGACGGTGACGATTTTTACACTGCCCTGGCTCGCCTGCTGGACGAATTCGACTTTCTGGTCGCTCTTGATATATATCGCGGTGCGGAATTATGGCGCGAAGCCTTCGATTTCGCCGCCGCTGGAGCCGATGATTTTCTGGAAGCCAATCGCCTGATGAGCGATGAAAGCGATGAACAGGACGACGATATTTTAATTCAGAATTCATCTCTTACTGAACGAAAAGTGCGCCACTTCGCCATTCAGGGCGATTTCCCCATGAAACCGGAAGTGCGGCGCGTCCCGCTTTTATGGGATGGCGAGGAGCTGTCCGTCAAAGACTCACTCGAACGCCTTTCGACTCATCTAAAAGGAGATGCCGAACTGCGTCTGCGATTCGAAGAGGACGTTCTTACCATTGTCGGAGTATTACTGGACTTTGTGCGCAAGGCTTTCGGCATAGAAGAACTGCTGGGCATGTTCGGATTGGAGCTCGATCAGAAAACGCTGGATCTTATCAACGGCATAGGCAGCGAAAACGGTGAGGAATTTCCGCAGATGCTCATTTCGCTGCTGCCGCTCTTCGGCATTCCCGGCGATCTGCTGCAGCTCGATCTGTATACCTTCGCCTCGCGCCCAATGGGTTTGCGCGACATGCTGCCCAATCGCGGCATCGATCCTGTAAGCGGCGATCCGGTTTTATTGATGTCCTTCGAGTGCGCCCGTATCGGTTACGCCCGGAAGGATTTCACTGCCGGTGAAGATGCGCTGGTCATTGTAAGCGATCCGGCACCGACGGCGAATGTCAACGCCGGAGCAGGCAATGACAGTATAAATATAATCGTTAAATTCGGTTCAATAGACGCGGAAGATGATTTTGTAGTCATCGACGAGGAAACTCTGGCGGCAGGCGAACACGCTGAAACAGAAGCTCTCTTCCAGGCTACCGTCTCCAATACTATCGGCGACAACCCGGTGGAAGGCGACGGCGTTCTTACGGTACTCGATGGCGGCGAAATCCGGGCCTATTATACCGACGCCTCGGCAGCCGAAGATCCCATCACCGTTATGGCAAAAATCAGGGACGGTGAGGCCCGCCGTATTTTTTCCTACAATCTCGAATGTTCAGAAGGCAGCGAAAGAGACTATACCCATTTCGCCTCCACACAATTCGCCTCGGCTGTGATATACCCCGATCCACCAGCCGAACTGCTGGCAACTGCACCCTATCCGCTTGCGGCTGTAGATGGCGAAAAGCAAAGCATGGCTTATGGGGCCTTTGCATCACCATCATTTAATGGTCTTATATGGCTGAAGATGTCCAGTCTGGCTGGAAAAGACTGTGTTGATTATGGTTTTGAGGCTGATTACAGTCCGGCAGACTCACGTGGAATAAATCTTCTTATGCACAAGCTGGCGCTGGCCTTAAGTGATTTGTTGGGGCTTTAATTCAGTTAATAATGGATTCTGCGTCAAGGACTTCCCGGATTTTCTGAGATAGAGCCGCTGGAGTATAGGGCTTTCCGATGAAATTCAGTCCTTTTTCTATTACTCCACTATGCGCGATAACGTCTTCCGTATAGCCCGAAGTAAAAAGCACCTTCATCTGCGGCCTTAATTCTGAAAGTTTTTCCGCCAGTTGTCGTCCATTGATGCCCGGCATGACTACGTCAGTAACAAGCATATCTATATTACCTGAATAGCTTTGCACCAGTTCAATGGCTTCGAATCCACTGGCGGCCTGAAGCACATTGTATCCCCAGCGCATCAGCAGTCTGACTGCCAGTTCGCGCACCATCTTTTCATCTTCAACCAGCAGTATGGTCTCATCGCCGGTCAGAATTTCTTTGCTCTTGTCGGAAATGTCGAATTTTTCGGCTTCTTCCTGCGCCTGAGGCAGGAACACACTGAATTCCGAACCCTTCCTCGGCTCGGAACTCACTTTTACGAAACCTCCGGCCTGCTGCACTGCTCCATATATTGTAGCCAGTCCCAAACCGGTACCCTGACCGTCTATTTTAGTGGTATAGAAGGGCTCGAAGATGTGGCTTATCACTTCTTCGCTCATTCCCACACCGGTATCGCTGACTTTCAAAACGCTGTATCTGCCCGGAAGAGCATGGGAATCATGCGGCAGGCAATCCTGTTCCACATTAAGCGCTTCAGTAACCACACTTATCCTGCCGCCATTAGGCATGGCGTCGCGGGCATTGACGACAAGGTTCATTATAATCTGTTCAAGCTGTCCACGGTCAATTTTTACCGCTCCGACACCGTCTCCGAAAACAATATGCAACTCGACATCTTCACCTATCATGCGTACAAGCATTTTCTGCATATGCAGAACATGTTTGTTCATATCAATAACACGCGGCTCCACTATCTGCCGGCGCGAGAATGACAGCAGTTGCCGAGTCAGTTGCGCAGCGCTGTCGGCGGCCTTCTGTACTTCCTTTAATATCGGAGAGTGCGGATGCTTTTCGCCTTCGTCCATAAGCAACAGGGCTATATTTCCGGAGATGCTGGTAAGCAGGTTGTTGAAGTCATGAGCTACTCCTCCGGCCAGGCGACCCACCGCCTCCATTTTTGCAGCCTGCTGTAGCTGTTCCTGCAGACGATTTTTTTCTTCTTCAGCTTTTTTTCGTTCTTCTATGTTTCTGATTATGGCGGTAGACCAGTAATTGCCCTGCATCTGAATTCCGGAAACGGCTATTTCAACTGCGAACTCATGGCCATCCTTGTGCCTGGCAGTCAGTTCCATCACTCGACCGATGGCAGCGCCCTGCCCGCTTCTGGTAAACATTTCAAACCCACGCCGTATATCATCGTGGTATTTAGCAGGAGCTATGATCGAGTGCACCTGGCGTCCCATTACTTCTTCGGCGCTGTACCCGAATATCTTCTCTGCGGCTGGATTCCAGAGCATAACCCGGCCTTTTTCGTCCAGCATCATCACAGCGTCCAGCGCCGATGTGGTAATGACGCGGAACTTTTCCTCATTCTCTTTGTGCAGCCTGACAGCAAGTTCGCGCTCGGCGACTTCGCTCTGTAGATTTTCATTCAGTCTCTGCAGTTCCTCCGTCTGACGCTTCTGTTCATTGAGTGATCTGCTGAGGGTATTGATAAGTTTGCTGAAACCTACAATCGCAATACCTATATAAAGCAGATAAGTGGTCATAGTCGCCAGCCATGGCGCAGGGCGGCGCATATACTCCACATAATCGATATCATAGCTTATTAATCCGTAATAAACGGATACTCCTGTCGCCCCGAACACAAGCAGCGCGGCAGCGACTACAGCCAGGGCAGGCTTGGCGCCGAAAAATATAGCCGCCATTATTCCTGCACCGAATAATCCATAAGTCGCCGCCCCGAGCAGACCGAATGAAATCATCCCGAAGGCAGCGATGAGAATAGCAATAACGACGAGAAAACCTGCGCTGATGTTGTAACTGATGCGCTTATGGTTGAGCGTTATCGCCCAGAGAGCCGCCCAACTGAAAATGTGATAGTAAAGGAGCGGATCACTGCCCATATATGTGAACTTATAAATATCAGCTATGGAGGCAGGGATTGAAATTATTGACAAAGCCCACAGTATGGAAGGCAGTAAAGAAGCTCTTACACTTTTCAGATCCGTTTTCTGATTACTTGTCAAACTGTATTTTACATCTGATGCCGACGTGTTTTTCTCTTCGGGGTGCACAGACATCTGAGTACCTTCCACTGTCCGCAAATATACTTCAGTATTAATATTTATTCAGGCATTCATATTTTCATAATCGGATAATGAGCCGACACAATAACCAGACCGATAAATACGCCACAGAAGCCATTCTCCGGCATTTCAGCCCGGGGCTTTTGTTGAATAAACATATCAGAAAACGCCTGATAATGACACTTAGTGTCATGAATTCAGCATTCAGCGCCACATATCAAGCATTCTGGAATAAATATTGGTGCTGTAACGAGCAAAAACCGGATTATTCGCCGCTCCATCCATCTGTATAATTTATTTTACATTAAGGAGGGATAAATACATAGAAATATTACGACTATTTGAATACCTGCCCCTGTTTCAGTATACAGCGGAGATTGTTTCTTCGTTAGGGTCGCCTTCGGTAGGGTAAGTTTCGCGCCACAGACCGGTAAGATCCGGCAAACGGCCCCAGGTGCTTCCATACGCCGGATCGCCCAGTTCGACTTCGTCTACCAGAGCGCCATCGGCATCGAAAAGATATGCTGTTTCTTCGGCGCACTTCAAGCCAAAGGCAAAACCTTCCTCCAGATCCTTCTGCTGTTTGACCACCAGGTATTCGCCGGATTGAATAAGCGTGCCTTCCGGCAGAAAGTATTTATGGTCTTTATACAAGTCGTCAGAAACACTCCAGAGCGAAATATCCACATCAGCCGCCGATACATTTACAATTTCCATCCAGTCCCGTCCCTGACAGGCCGCTTCGTTGATAATTACCAGCCCGACTGAGGGACTTTCCTCCGTCTTATCAGACCCGCAGGAAATACAGCTTAAGAACAGAAATGCCGTTAAAGCCGAAAGCAGACTCAAGGCGGAAAATGTTTTATCTTTCTTCTGTATATTCAGCATGTCTGCACATCCTTCATTTTTAAACTTACATCATTGCGCATATTCTGCCTGGGGTGCCGGTTTCAGCCATGCAGCGGTCAAGGGCGTTGCAGTATTTCGAAAAACCACGCCGCTGCAGATCGAAACGCTGAATCAGGCGTATGACCCAGACAGGAATATTCGTCTCTGTTTTAATTTCCAGTATTATTGGAGATTCATCCTCAGGGTAGTCCGCCGAAACGGCATCATCGTAAAAGAGAAATTCGTCGCCTGCCATCAGATTGTAAGAACCTCGTGCCAGTCGGAATGACAGCCTCCGATCAAAAGTGATGCGGCAGTAATTCTCAAGATCGCTGACGTAAGGTTCACGGATATAGCGCACATGCACTATCGGACTGGCACCATATCGGTTTACGGCTTCCTCGAATGAATCTTGGATGGTAATGCGTCTGCAGCCTTCATGCTCCGCATTGCCGCCGTCGAAAAGTGTTTCCCATTCTTCCACCGGCAGGCGCTGCCTGGTTTTCCAGGTTACGGTCTGTACTTTGTGCTTCAATTCCAACCACAAAAAACCGTCTGGCTTTTCGCCATAGTACCTTACACGCGGTTTGAAGCGGTTGAAACGCTTGTATTTCGTATCGTAGTAGAAACGCATTTCAGGCGTGTCAAAATAGAGATTGTTTACGGTATAGCGACCGTCCGGACCGATATTGCTGTCGGGTGAACAGACAGGCCGGATATATTCACGAATCTCAGCCGCCAGCGATTCCGGTATAAGATACTTCGACTCGTAGCGACTGATTACGATTTTTTCCTGTTTTTCCTGCTTCATTGCCGAGCCTGCTATTCTTTAAAGGCCCTGCAGTCTGCATCGCCGGAAATGCGGCAGACTTCGATGGCGCTTTCGGCCACAGCATATGCCGATGTGGTCAGCATGCGGCGCAACTCCACGTCGGAAATCTCCATTTCGATGATTTCGTCCTCTGGAAGTAACTGTCGACGTGCTTCTTTTTCAAGTTCTATCGATTGCGGCAGTGATTCCTCTGCTTCATCTTTTAGAGTCAGATATTCCGATATGGATTGCTCATAATCGGTCAGCGCAGCTTCAATATCCCTGTCCAGACCTTCAAAGGAAGCTTTCTTGGTTTCCCCGGAGTTGTCATGCTCTATTTCTGTAGCTCTGAGTCGTCCCAGATTCCAGTTGAAGAGCGGAATCTCAATACCCAGCAGCAACTCACCTGAGTCGCGCTTTTCGCTTTCGTAATGATAGGCTGCCTCCACAAACGAAAACCACGGAATCAGCCGGTAGCGTTCGGCCCGATAGCGGCGCTCTACCAGTTCAGTACGCTGCCTGCTAAGTTCGAGCGCGGCGCTTTCCGAAGATTTACGTTTAAACTCGGCGGCAGAAGGCATATCCAGCGGGATATTTACATCTGTAACCAGCAGACCTTCAGACAGGCCTAGCATGGCGGCGAAACGTTTGCGGCAAATTTCATATTTTTTAACAATGCCGTCACGTTCAACAGCAGCCTTCAGACTGCGGCGCCGGGCCTTGATGCCGTCCTGCAGGGACTTCTGTCCGGCTTCGATTAATTTCTTCACAGTCTTATAGCGACGCTTTTCCAATGCGGCCTGCTCGCGGGCCAGCTTTTCTTCGGTCTGCAGCATGGCCAGTTCGGCGTATTTTCTCTGCACTCTGGCAATAAGGTCCACACGTTCCTGGATAGCCTTGACTTTCTTTTCCCACAGGTCCACACGCTCCTGCTGCTCATTTTCACCCAGTTCACCCAGGCGCGGCGGCTGCCAGCGCAGGCCGATCTGAAACTGCTGGTTGTCACCGGGTTCGTTGTCGATGTATCCGGTCGAAATGTCCTGCAGGCGCACCTCCGGATTATTCACGTCATAGCGTGCAAAATCCACAATCTGTTTCTGAGCCTCAACGGTATTATCAAGAGACTTCAATTTGTGATCGTTACCCAGAATGCGGGCCAGCGCTTCTTCAAGCGTAACGGTTACACTGCCGGTGTCAGATGGTTTTTCAGCCGCTGAAAGCGGTGCGGTAGAAAGCAGTAAGGCAATAAAAATAATAGCGTAATACTTCATGGCAGTTCAAGCCTTTGCTGTTTATAGCTGCGGTCTCGCGACCGTGCCTCAGTAAGAATTCGGGACTGTTGCTGCACTGACTGGATTGAAGCCCAGCATGCTGGCGCTCATTTCCACTTTGGCGGCTTCTCCAGGCATCAGCGTGTGTCCTTCGTCCAGTTTCACGCGGAATTTTCTGGCCCAGTATATTATGTTTCTGAAGGCCAGGCGGTCCGGAACAGCCGAATATCCGGGATCTACGAATACGACTACACCGGCAGCTTCGACTGCACCGTTGCGGTGCGGATAGATCGTTACGCGCTCGCCTAAAAGCGGTACACGGTCGGAAGTCTCAGGGATATACACATCCATGAATTCCGCTTCTGGCTCCTCTACCGTCAGTATGGTTTCGAATTCTTTAGCCGAATCGCCAGGCAGATAATTGACATTTACGATACACCCTTCACAGGGTGATATTACCAGACGATTAGACTTGCGTGTTGCTATGATTTTAAGCTGAAGTTGTATTTCATTCATGCGATCCAGACGCTCGCTGAGCATCGACATAACTACACGCTCGCTCTCCTGCCCACTGGAAGCATTGCTGCGCTTAGCGGAATTATCCGGCTTGTCTTTAAGAGCAGCACTCTGTTCGGCTATGAATCGTGTCAGTGCATCGCGTCTGATATTAAGATCTGTCAGATCTTTGGATCGTCCCAGTCCGGATTTCTGCATCTCGTTGAGACGCGCAATTTCGGCATTAACGGCCTCAAGTTCGGCCTTCTTCGATTCCAGATCCGAGCGTCGCTGCCCTATGTTGCCGGCATCGGCCTCGCTTTGCATAAGCAGTTTCTCATATTCAAGCGTATAGCGGCTGCGGTCGGCCTTCATCATTTCTTCCAGCCGCTGCAGCTCTTCTTTCAGCCAGGTTTCCTCGGTTTCGAGATCTTCGTCCGCCAGTTCCACCAGAACCTGACTGGCCTTCACCTGTTCGCCCAGCTTGACGTTTATCTTTTTTACACGCCCCGATTCCTGGGCACTGAGCTTGTGAGTTCTGGTTTCGACAACGCCGATGAAATCGGCATTGATGTTCCAGATGTAGTAGGCCCAGTAGGCCACCAGAGCCAGAGAAATCCACAACAGCATGAATCCGTGTGATTTAATGAATTTCACGGTACACCTCTACACTTCCACGGTTGTCTGTTGATTCATGTAGACCAGACCGCGCAGGCCTTGCACCTGCTCAAGCTCCTGCAGCATGCGGTCACAATCCTTTTCATCCGAAAATCTTACCTGATACGAATAGTCCATCATATTGCCCTGAGCTACGCTGCGTTTGGTGACCAGAGCAAAATGATTAGGTATGCGTCCGATTATTTCGGTTATTTTCGCCGAAGCGTCTGTTCCTGCCGGGGCCTGAAAGCGCACCAGCCCGTCGTGACTGCGACGCTGTCCGAAACTGGTGATCTGCAGACTGTAACCGACGAAGAAGAAGAGCAGCGCACCGACTATGGCTGTCGTGTAACTCTGTACGCCTGAGGCGACACCCACGCCCAGTGATGCAAAGAGGAATATCAGGTCTCGCGGGTCCCGCAGATTGGTACGGAAGCGTATGATGGCCAGCGAACCCACGATGCCGATGCCGCGTGCCACGTTGTCACCTATGGCGATCATGATGATGCAGGCCACCATGCTGCCAAGGATCATGGATTGCAGCAGATTGCTGGACCAGGACAAACCACGGAAGGTTTTTTCGTAAACCACCGCAATCAGGCTTGAGAGCAGAAAGGCCAGCAATAACGACACCAGCGTATTGTGCCATTCCAGTCTTACGGAACCGAAACTCAACAGAAGGCTTTCCATGTCGCAAACTTCTCCTGTCTGATTGGAGCGCTCACCCCCGAATGGAGACGCTCGAATTGAGGATTCATCGCACAGATGTGCAAATTTTATTCACCGCGTCCCGGATAAGGACGCGCCTGTTTTATATACAGGGCCGGCTCCTGGCCGGGGTCTTCTTCATCATCGAACTTGAACTCGACATCCATGGTGTACCAGCCTGAATTGCCTGAAGCCGGACCGTAAGCGTTGGAGAAACGCTCGTGAATAAGCGACAGCGCCATGCCGAGCTGGTGAATCTGATCGCTGCTTAAAACCGAATCGCCTTCAGCGACAAGGTTTGAATGCGAAATGTAGTTTATTGGCTGACCGGCTTCACTGAAGTAATACAGAAACTGATCGCTGGTAACGCCTGCCGGCGGAGCCACCACTTCGACATCGCCGCCGTACTGCACATTGACATAAAATGCAGGATCCAGCCCCGAAGCATCGTATGGATTGGCTGTCACTGCCACACCGTTAGCCTCTTCCTCGGGGAAGTTGTAATGCACGATCAGACCCATGCCGACGGTTTTGTGATCGACGCCGTAATAGGTGCGTTCTTCAAAGGAACGGAAGAGCCAGGCGCTGGCATAGGTTTCGCGTATGGCATCGCAGACATCCGACCAGACGCGTGGATCACCGCTGTGAGATTCGTAGCAACCCGCACAGGGAAAGCCGTCGAGGTCTTCACTGTTTGTACTGGTGCGGAAGCGCAGCGAGCGGGAAGTATCGGTAAAGGTCTCTTCAATTCTGCTTTTTAAAAGCGCCTGGAAATCAGCATCAAGTTCGGTATTCATCATGTCGTTTCTGAAATCCTCAAGCTCAATGTCGCGCACAGCGTAGTCGCCTGTGAAATCCTCGTCGGCCATTAAAGTATCCAGCCGGTCGAAGAAGCCGTTTTCTTCCAGAAACTGCCAGTAATAGTAGACCGGAACAGCCAGCGCTTTCCTTATGGGTACGCCATCCGTTTTTACCAGCCAAGAATAATGCGCTACTTTTCCGCCCCAGGCTTCGACCGATTTGGTTATGCTGTCGCGCAGGTCTTCGCCTTCTCCAGGTTCTGCTGTAGCATCTTCAATATCAATAATGTCTCTGACGCTCAAATCCAGCTCAGGCAGTGTTACCGGTTCGGGTTTGTTTTCCTCCCAGAAAGCTTCGGCTTCGGCCTGCGTCACCTTCTCAATTGTCCATTTGCTGGCTCCGACAGTCAGCTTGACCAGCTCGCCTTCCAGCGCCAGCAGCTCGCTGTTGGTGGTGGCGTTACGCAAACCCATGTTGGGCGTATTTCTATTCTGCGATAGCACGTTAATGTGTGAAAGCGGCGTCTGGAATTCTTCGGTTATGAGTCCCTGCACAACCGATATATCGTTGGGCGCTTCGTCCAGAACCACAATGGAAGTAAACGACAGATACTCGCTCTCCAGATCAACCGCTTTAGCGAACACAAGCTGACCAACACCCGTGGCCAGCGTCAGCGGCTGATAATCGATCTCGGCGTAAATGTCGTCGCTGGTAATGACCGGCACATCGTCCGGCAGTCCGGCGGCAGTGGCCGCCACAGCATCCGAAGTGGGGTGGAAGAACAGAGCCGGCCCGAAGAATGCTGCTTTCTGTACAGCCTTGAACAGTAACGTTATCATATCCGCTGTAGCGGTATCGTATGGCGAAAGCTCAAGCGCCCAGATGCCCGGACCTTCGTAATGCGTCACTGCACCCAGATAGAAGCGCCTTTCCGGGCTGTAGTATTCGGTAGTGTTGAATTCCGAGAGTTCAGGCACTATGGGCAGATCACCGCCTGAAAGATGCGTCGATACAAAATCGTAATGTATCTGATACATTACGCTGTTCTGAAAATACAGAGCGTTGCCGTCGGCGGTGTCAAGCACGACCTTGACAGAGCGCGCTCCCGGCAGAGTTACTGAAATCGGTTCGGAGGCCAGCGCCTCAAAATCGGCGGTGCAGCCTATCGTCTTCAGATACTCTGTCGTTTCATCGCTCTCAGTGATTACGCACTCGCCTTCTTCGACATCCGGTATCACCAGTGTACCGTCAGTGTCCGAATCCATATCGCCGTCGGGGTTCTCTCCGTTGGCGTTCGAATCCGAACAAGCCGTCATAGTCAGCAGCAGCAACGCAAGAAGCAGTTGTTTTAATATTTTCTTCGCTGACATTTCCTGCTCCATTTCATATCTCATCCATATCAGCGCATGGCATTTCATTAAGGAACCAGCGCGAAGCAGTAGAATCCGCCATAGCCGCCGCTTGATCCCACGCTCCGGGAACCGTCGCCGGTGCCGCCGGAGTCGCTCAGGTTGACTCCGGGTTCGCAACCGGACTCGTTTAAGGCCGATATCCAGTTTGTGGCGCTCTGGTCGGACATTCCTCCGCCCTTCACTATTCCACCTCCTCCGCTGGTTCTGGGCCACGACAGCCCTACGCGCGGACCGCTTGAACCTGTCGAGCTGGTCCAATCGTTACAGGTAGCCGATGTACCGAACAATTCGCCGTTCTCATCTGCTCCTGTAAGCATGTGATGATTATCCACTTCCGGCTGCGTCGGGTCTGGCTGATGGTTGGGAACGCCAAATTCGTTAGGCAGATCGTCACTTATGGAGCTGTCGCCGTTCTGCGGGCGATCATACAGCAGACTGGCTATATCGGGAGCTACCAGCCGACCCAGGCGGTCATACCAGGGACCATCGCCAATACGGTCAATGGCGTTGGCCTGATTGCCATCACCGTCGTCTGTGGCACATAAAAAAGCCCGCCATTCTTTGACCGACGAACCTTCCATACTGCGCTCGGCTATCTCCGCGCAGATTTTATCGGCTCCGTGCAGACCGGCGCCATCGCCAGTTTCACCGTAACGCAGATCACCGCCGAAACCGTTCTGGTTGCCGGAAAGCGCCTGCAGCGATTCGAGACTGGTCACAAAGAAACTGAAAAGCTCTCCGTCATAGTCTATTTCCGGCATTTCATAATCCGCGTCGCCGTCAATGTCGCCGGAATTTTCATCGTCCGATATGACTTCACCGCAGCCGGACAGCGCAAACATCAGACTTATAAGAGCAGCATAGAATCGATACTGGTTTTTAAAAATCGACATTTTCAAGCTCTACTTCTACACCTCAATGCTGTTGATACTGTCGAATCACCATCTCTGCGCTTTGTTAAGGAACCAGCGCGAAGCAGTAGAATCCGCCGTAGCCGCCGCCGGAACCGACTGTGTCATCGCCCGGAATCGGACCGCCTGTATCCGCCAGATTTATTCCGGCAGCGCAACCGGCCTCGTTGAGGGCCGACATCCAGTTGGCCATATTTTCATCCCCCGGCTTTCCTCCCGGTCCGCCGCTGCGCGGCCAGGAATGACCAACACGAGGTTTTCCGTTTGTAGATGAACCATTGGAAGTTGTCCAATCCTGGCAGGTTGCACTGGAGCTGTAGAGCTCTCCTGATTCGTTGCTTCCGGTCAGCATATCGTGATTGTCCACTTCAGGCTGAGTAGGATCGGGCTGATGGTTCGGTACGCCGTCTTCATTGGGAAAGTCGTTCTTAATGGTTGCATTTCCGCCCTGCGGACGGTCATACATCAGACTGGCCTTATCAGGAGCCAGCATTCGTCCCAGACGATCATACCAGGGGCCGTCTCCAATACGGTCTATAGCGTTAACCTGATTTCCGCTGCCGTCGTCGGTGGCGCTTAAGAAAGCCCGCCATTGTTTTACGGAAGATCCCGGCATGCTACGCTCGGCAATCGCTGCACAGATTTTATCGGCTCCGCGCAAACCGGCACCATCGCCAGTTTCGCCGTAACGCAGATCACCGCCGAAACCGTCCTGGCTGCCCGAAAGCTCCTGTAAAGCAACCAGACTGGTTACAAAGAAGCTGAAGAGCGGCAGATCACCGGCATCGATATCTCCATCAGCATCACCGTCCGGTTGAATTTCATCACCATCAGGCTGTGTCTCATCGCCATCAGAATTGTTTTCGTCGCCGTCAGGCAGAGTCTCATCGCCATCAGGATTGTTTTCATCGCCGTCAGGCAGAGTCTCATCGCCGTCAGGGCTGTTTTCGTCGCCGTCCGGCTTGTTATCGACATCACCATAGGAATTATCGTCACCGTCTAAGGAGTCGTCGCCATCTTCCGTATCGGGGTTATACACAGGGACATCGCCGTCTTCTCCTCCATCCGAACCGGTTTCGGATGTTGAAGTGCAGCTCGATATCAGCAGCAGACCCAATACCGCTATAATAGTAAAAAGAATCGAATACTTTGATACTGCCATTTTCAGCTCTCCTTAATATATTGCCCCAAATAAGCCATAGCGTCATTCACACATTAACGAATCAGAACAGGTCTGACCATCCGTACAGTCGTCGTAGCTGTTGCACGAAACCAAACCTGCTATTTCAACCGCCTGCTCCACGCTGGAGGAAATTGTCATCTCTACACGGCCTGCAGATATCATGGTGTCGATAACAGACTGGCGAGCCACAACGATGGTCGGGAACCCGGCTACGCCCAATCCCAGAAGTTCACTGATGAGAGTCGCCGGTATCTCAAGAGAACCGTTGTCCTCGGCATCACATTCGATTTTTCCCTTGCTGCCGCCGTGATGGCTGATATCCAGCTTGACGTATATGCTCGATATGCCGCTCTGTCCGGGCGCCGTCCAGGTTAAATTAATGGGTTGACTGTCGCTAACGGCAATAGATTCGTTATCTAGTTCGAAAGGCGCTATGCCTTTTGTTTCGAGCGAAAAGGCATCTGTAAAATCAGAACCGGAAGCCGAAACGCTTATGGCGTCACCCTCGGCAAAGGCCGGATACGGCAGATCGGTGGTCTGGTAGCCATTAGATATCGGTTCCAGATCGAATTCATTTTCGGAGCTGTTGTTCATTATACCTTTTACATGCACAGTGCCGATATTCCGGGAAGTCGGATAAGCCTTACAGACACCGTCTTCGATGCAGACTGCACCGCCTTCGCATGGTGTCGAACAATAAGGAACGCGCGGTTTCATCAGGCGGCATGAGCCTTCGGCTGTGTCCTCCTCCCATATGATCTGTACGGGAGTAAAATCGTCATAGACCTTGCCGTAGAAAGATGTGTATCCGGCTGTAGCCTCCTCATCTTCAGTTGCGGCAGCAGGAGGAATCATACTGACGATAAACGCCCCAATCAGATTCTCTTCTTCATCCTGCTGGTCACCGTCAGGTTCTTCTCCGTTAGAATCGGCATCGCCATCGACCTGTTCTTCAGAGTCTCCGTCCGAATCGCCGTCCGTGGATTCGAAGTCGCCGTCTTCTCCGGTCCCATCTGAAGAAGACAGACAACCCGACATGAACAGACAATTTGAGAGAGCTATAAGACAGAATATGGAGAGGAAAATCATCCGCCGGTTAATGCTGTTCATTTTCATAGCAACCACCATTTCGTTTCGAATTTACAAGAGCGGCTTTCACTGTTGCCGCGCATCGGCTTCTAAGTTAGAAATATATTTGTTCGTTCTTAAGACTTTCTTAAGCAGAAGCAATTATTGTTAGAAACGTGCAAGTACTGTGTAAAGGTCTTAAACCCTGCACTTGCTCAGATCATGTATCGTTTGAGATTTGTTTCTAAAAAGTGCAAAAGAGGTAAAAACATGGGTGAGCGCATATTGTTGATTGAAGATGATCGTGAACTGGGAAGGCAGATAGTCGATCACCTCACCAAAGCCGGATTCCAGTCTCTCTGGCTTACTGAAGGCGAGCTGCTTCTGCCTGGAGCCTACCCCGATTATTCCATGCTTATACTCGATCTTATGTTGCCAGGAGTATGGGGCATGGACATTCTGAAACACCTGCGTACATATTCAGACGTGCCTGTTCTGATATTGAGCGCCCGCAATAATACTTCCGACAAGGTGCGCGCTCTCAAACTGGGAGCAGACGACTACATGACCAAACCTTTCTGGCCTGAAGAGCTTATAGAAAGGGTATACGCCCGCCTGCGCCGCCCGGTCATGCAGAGAAAAGGTTTTCTTACTATTGGAGTTCTGCAGCTTGACATGCCGGGCCGCATTGCATTTGTAAGAGGCAAGACGCTGGATCTTACAAAGGTTGAATTTGAACTTCTGGCGGCCATGGCGCGCCGTTCAGGCGAAGCCGTTACACGCGCCTGGCTGGTCGATCAGGCTCTTGATCCCGACAAGGAAGGCACCGAGCGCACTCTGGATGTGCATATTTCGCACCTGCGAAAAAAACTCGGAAGTGATAAACTGATTGAGACTGTCTGGGGCATCGGTTATCGGTTGCGGGTCGGAGAAGAAGAATGAAACTCAGAACGCGCCTGGCGCTTACAACCATCCTGGCCGGAATACCGGTTCTGGTGGGATTCTGGGTGCTGCATCAGTTTTTTCTGCAGCGTCTGGGAGAAGAAGTGCTGGCGCAGTTCGTATTGACTCACATGCAGAGTATGGGGCGGGCTGAGTGTGAAGCCAGGCCGGAAGAATGGAATTATCGCGGTCACGGGTCTTTACCTGCAGACAATCCTGGTGGTGGATTCACACCGGATTCCGATATACCGAAGCCGGGAGTATTTCTTATTGATGATATTGACGGTCCGCCACATGATAAAACCCCGCCGCCGGATGAAGGCTTTGGATCGCACAGAGAAAAATTCCCGCCTCCAGGTCACGGACCACGGTTTGGTCTCTTTGCCTATGACCTCCAATTCCGCTCGTCCAATCCCAACGCGCCGGAGCTTGATTCCGTACTGATTCTTAAAATAAAGGAAAACGGTTCCAGCGCCGAGCGGGAAGTAAAAGACGATTTTTTCAGGCACAGGCCGCCGAATATGCCTTTTCCGCCGGAACTGGACGGCAGAAGGCCGCCTGAAGACCCGAAAATTCTGGAAGTGCTGGTTAAAATGCCATGGGAGAAAGGCCCCTGTGCCTATATTCTTGCCCGTCGCCCGCAACCGCCTTCAGACGGAGATTCTTTTGAAGGTTTCCCGCCACTGCAGATTTGGCTCTTTCCTGTGCTTTTCGTGCTGGCCGTTGTATTGCTTTCTGTGGCGCCTATAGTGCGCCGCACGCGTCAGCTTACATACGAAGTACGCGAGTTCGCTCGCACCGCCTACAGCCAGGAAATAAGCGTAGGCGGCAGCGACGAAATCGGAGAACTGGCGCAAGCCTTTAAAGACGCTGGTGAGGAAATCCGTTCTCATATCGCCAGCCAGGAAAAGCGCGAAAAGACTCTGCGCGATTTCCTTGATAATACCACTCACGATGTGATGATTCCGCTGACTGTTCTTCAGGGGCACCTCAGTGCCATGCAGGAGCATTTAAGCGCTGCAAAGAACATCGATGCCGAGCTGCTGACTTCGGCCATGAGCGAATCACAATACATAACCTCGCTTATTTATAATCTGTCGGTAGCCGCAAAAATTGAAGAGGGCGCGCCGGCGCTGCAATGGGAAGCGGTCAACCTTAACAGACTGGTAGAGCGTGTCATCGGTCGCCACCGCCCCGTAGCTCGCCAGAAAGATATTTCCATAGATTACGCCGTCCCCGAAAATCCGGTCTGGTGCGATGGTGACATGACCTTTATTGAGCAGTCAGTCAACAACGTGGTCTATAATGCCATCCGCCATAACCTCTCCGGCGGGCACGTGGCCATACTGCTGGACTATTCTGGTAGTGACAGCTTCATGTTGCGGGTCATTGATGACGGCCCGGGCATCCCAGATGACGATCTGGTCAGGCTGCTTGAAAAATGCCGCAGCGAAAATGTCGCCCGCAGCCGCGAACCCGGCGGACACGGGCTTGGCATGCGCATTGCCTGTCAGCTTGCAAGCATGCACAAGTGGAGCTTCAATCTTAAACGCTCGGAATATGGCGGCCTGCAGGTTGATTTTGCAGGCCCTCGCCGTGACGCGCCTGAAGCGTAATTATTATTTCTTCCCGGATCTCGCAGATCCAGGTTCCCGTTGTGTTTTCGAATAATTTCTTTAATCTCGATCAACTTGGGCTTTTTTCCGGGCCTGCCATCGTGTATAGTGCAGCCGTTGAAAGGTGGAAGCAACAATGGATGCATGCATACGGGCGAATCTTAAAAAAGGCATGGCGGTCAGAATAGTGTTGAAGAAAGACCAGAGAAGCGGGATCATGACCGAAGGGGTTATCCGCGACATTCTGACCAGTGCTCCCAAACACACGCGCGGCATTAAAGTGCGCCTCGAAAGCGGCGCAGTAGGCCGTGTGAAAGAGATTATTGAGCCATGAAGCTTTCACTGGTAGCCATACACATAAAAGAATCCACCCGGGCTATACCGCTGGGCCCAGCCATGCTGGCTTCGGCGCTTAAAAAGCATCTGGGCGCTGCCGTCCAGACCAGCATAATAAATCTGTATCTCAACCAGAATATTGAAGAATGCCTGAAGCGCATCATGGCCGACAAGCCGGATTATGTCGGTCTGTCGATATACATGTGGAACAGAGACATGATGCTGGCCATAGCCGCGAAACTAAAACGGCGTCATCCGGAAATTGTTATTTTCGCCGGCGGACCGGAAGCGGGTGCCGACAGCGAAAACATACGGCGTCATAACTGCATCGATTTCATATTAAAGGGCGAAAGTGAAGATCTGATCGTCTCTACTTTCAAGGCTCTTCTGGAGGACAATCTTAAGACGGAGACAGCAGACAGCGACAGTGCTCAAGCCTTACCCGATCTGGAAACACTGCCTTCTCCTTATCTGGACGGCACACTCGATCTTGCAAAATATCCCGGTCTTTTATGGGAGCTTTCACGCGGCTGCATCTTCAAGTGCGACTTCTGCTACGAATCGCGCGGGAACCACTGCGTGCGCCGCTTTCCATTGGAGCGTATAAAAGCCGAACTTAGGCTTTTCGGCAAACACGACATAGAACAGATATTCATTCTCGATCCGACTTTCAACTGCGATCAGCAGCGCGCCAAGGAAATATTGCGTCTCATCAGAAAAACAGCACCAAACATCCATTACTTCATCGAAATCCGCAGCGAGTTTGTCGATGAAGAAATGGCGCGACTGTTTTCTTCGATAAGCTGCTCACTACAGATCGGCATGCAGAGCGCAGACCCGGAAGTGCTTAAAAACGTAAGCCGCACAATCAAGCGCGATGACTTTAAAAAGAAAATACAATTGCTCGACAAGGCCGGAGTAACTTACGGTTTCGACCTTATCATCGCTCTGCCGGGCGATACCCTGGACGGCTTCCGCCGCAGCCTCGATTTCGCCATGAGCATGGAACCCAATCACATCGACATATTCGTTCTATCAGTTCTGCCTGGGACACGTCTCTGCGAAAACGCTGCTTCGTTTGGCATCGAATACATGCCGAATAATCCATACAAAGTAATTTCGACGCCTCTTTTCAGCAATCGCGACATACAGAAGGCCGAGCGACTTTCGGAAGCCTTCGATCTTTTCTATTGTCGCGGCAAGGCCGTGCCGTGGTTTAACATCGTTACTCAGGCACTGAAGATAAAGCCCAGCGAGTTTTTCGAAGCATTTGGCATCTGGCTGGATTCAGGCGCAGGCGACAGAAACGACGACATCATCACTCTGCAGCGTCACTTTCTGGAGCACATATTCAAACAGCGCACCGGTAAAGAAACCTGGGGCGCTATCGCTTCAGACATCGCAGCTTATTTCGGTCATACAGCCCGCATCATCGAAGACTGCGACGACCATATCGACGAATCAGTTGCCGCGACTTACATTCTCAATCCGCTCAGCAGTTTCGCCGACTTTTCCCATAATCCGCTGGAACTGGCGCAACACCTGTTTTCCGGCGTAACGGCCTTCTCGGATTTCGAAAAGCTGCTGAAGTCCAAGCCCTACACCACGCTGCTTTTCCAGAATGCGGAAAATGAAATCGACATCCGCTTTCTTTCGGGTGACAAGCTTGAAATGCTGAAGCAGGCTAGAACCGGCATCATGCGTCTGCCACATGATACCGGTCTTAAGTATTTCGCCCGGACATGCATGGAAGAGGGCATACTCATTGATCGCAGCACAAAGCCTCAACACTGATAATCAATAAAGGAGCCTGATTTTGCATCCTGTCGATACAACAAAAACCGAAAAGAAGCCTTACCGCCCGGAGTTGCTGGCTCCCGCCGGAAACTGGGAGGCGGTCAAGGCCGCTTGCGCTAATGGTGCCGATGCAATTTATTTCGGGCTGTCGGCCTTTAACGCCCGCCTGCGCGCCGAGAATTTCGGCGATTCCGATCTGCCCGCTTTAATGGAATATCTGCATCAGCGCAATGTGCGCGGTTATCTCACTCTTAATACTCTCATCTATCAGCACGAGTTGGCGGAAGCCGGACGTCTGATCGCCGCCGCAGCAGCAGCCGGTGTGGATGCTTTTATAGTTCAGGATGCCGGTCTGGCGGCATTCGCGGCGCGCATCGCCCCCACGCTGGCGCTGCATGCCTCTACGCAAATGACTTTAAGCACACCGGATGCAGTCGCAAATGCGGAGCTTCTGGGCATCAGCCGCGTAATACTGCCGCGAGAATTGCCGCTATCCGAAATCCGGCGTATAGCGGACTCTACTTCGCTTGAGCTGGAAGTATTCGTTCACGGCGCACTTTGCATCTCATACAGTGGTCAGTGTCAGGCTTCGCTGGTTCTGGGCGGACGCAGCGCCAATCGCGGCGAATGCGCACAGCCTTGCCGCCTGCCATATAAAACGCTGATCGACGGCGTCCCGCTCAAAGACAATGCACGTCAGTATCCGCTCAGCCCCTGCGATCTTGCCGCATGGAAGCTGGTGCCCGAACTGGTGGCCATGCGCATCAAGGGCTTTAAGATCGAAGGCCGTTTAAAAAACGCCTGTTATGTAGCTGCTGCCGTGCGACTTTATCGGGCCGCTATTGACGCTGCTCTTGAAGGTCGCGCTTTTACGCCCGATGCAGCAGATGAAGCAGCTTTGCGTCAGACTTTCTCGCGTGGTTTTTCCACAGGTTTTCTAGGTGGAGCCGGACATGTTGAACTTGTTGACGGTCTTACTCCTAAACCACGCGGCGTGCGCATGGGAACAGTCATTGAAGTGCGTCCCCATACGCTGCTGATTCATCTGGAAAGCGACAGCGAAGATTATGACGCGCTGCTTAAACCCGGCGACGGCGTGGTTTTCGCCAGCGGCCCGGATGCAGAGCGTACATCGGGTGGACGCATTGAAAGTGTGCGCTCCATAATCAACCGCGGTGCAAAGGCCGGACAGTGCGGGCGCGCGCTTGAAATCGCGCTGTGGAACGCCGGTGAGCGCAGCCTGGATATTCCGGTCGGTGCGATGCTGTGGAAAACCGACGATCCGCAGCAGGAAAAGCGCCTTAAAGCCAGTTACTCGCAGGAGAAGATTTACCAACGCACACCGTTGACAGTGCGGGCTGAGGCCATGGTCGGGCAGCCCTTGCGCCTGCTGTGGCTTGATATACAAGGCCATTGTGTAGAGTTGTCATCCGATGAAGCGCTCCAGCGTGCTGAACATCAGGCGCTGACGCTGGAAACACTGTCCGAACAGCTTGGCCGTTTGGGTGATACACCCTTTACCCTGGGCGCAGTCGAACTTATCGCACCCGAAGCCGTCATGGTTCCAAAAAGCACGCTCAATAATCTGCGTCGTGAAGCAGTCAATCGTCTGCTGGAGTTGCGACGCGCGTCTGCTGTTCACACTGTTACGCCAGGCGATACGCTTGATAATCTACAACGCGAGCTTCACCCTGCAACTGCGACGGATGCAGGCGAGCGCTTATCGGTGCTGGCGCGCACAGCAGAACAGGCCAGGGCTCTTCTGCAGACAGCGAACGATAGGGATATTTTTGTCTGGCTGGATCTTGAGCGTTTGGCCGACAACGGCGTCATCGCGGCTGAATTCCACGCCGCCGGGCGGCCTTTCGGTCTGGCAACACCGCGCATCACGCGCACTGGCGAGGAAAACAGGCTCGAAACCCTGCTGACGCTGAAGCCCGCCGCACTGTTGCTGCGCTCTTGTGCAGCACTGGCTTTTTACGCCAGACGTGCAAGCGGAATCGAACTGGCAGGCGATGCTTTTCTGCACACAGCCAACGCCATCAGCACCGGTCTGCTGCTGCGAGAAGGTTTAAATCGCCTTACACCCGCATATGAACTGAGTCCGGACGATATCATCCGTCTGGCTGCCGCCTCTGATCCTGGCCGTATCGAAATTCCAATTTATGCGCGCCTGCCCATGTTCCATACCGAACATTGTCTTTTCGCCACCGAAACTGGTACGAACGCACACTCGGGCGAAAAATGCGCGGCTTCCTGCTGCCGGGTCAAACTGGAACTGCTCGACCGCAAAGGCGCACATCACAGAGTATTAACTGACGAGAGCTGCCGCAACACGGTCTATTCTTCCGCCCCGCGCGACTGGCGCAACGAACTCGCCCGCCTGCGCGCCGCCGGTCTGCGCAACTTCAGAATCGAACTGTTAACTGAAGACGCAGTGCAAACTGTAAAGCTGCTGGATTCGATTAGAGGCTGAACAATCAATCTGTTTTTCTGGAAAGTATCCTTCTGATATCACTTCCCCGACCTGTCGTAAGTTCCGGTCAGAGTAGCGATGCCAAGCGCTCTGGTTTTCAGTGTTTCGGTGATCTGTCTGCCGTTGCGGCCATCGAAGGAGACGCTGGTCTGCGCGTCGGGCATGGCGAAGAGCTGTACGCGATAAGTATGTTTTCCGGTAGGCGGCGGCGGGCAAGGACCGCCGTAGGCACTTTCACCCCAACTGTTCTTAAGTTCCTTAGCGCCAGTTGGCATGGATTTTCCGCCTGCGCCCGCAGCTAAAGATGTCGCAGCGGCGGGTATGTCAATAACCAGCCAGTGCACCCAGCCGTCGGCCACTTCATGCAGATCATCGAAGAGCAGCACAAAGCTTTCTGTTCCGGCAGGCGCGTTACTCCAGGCCAGCGGCAGCGAGGGCTTGCGGTAATCGGACTCCGGGCCGCAGGAGTTCTTCAGCGGAATAGCGCCGCCATCGGTAAAGGCCGCTGAAGTCAGCGTGAACTTTGCACCTGCGCCCGTGTCGGCATCACCGGAACCACTATCGTCTCCTGCATCGGTATTTTCACCTTCACCGGAATCGGCGCTGCAGTTGAGCACACCGATAAAAGCCATAAACACAACCAGCAAGGGCAGCAGGACGGTTTTAAAGTGTCTCATGTCAGCCTCCATGCATGAACGGATTCTGTTCGTATCTGCCTTGAATGATAAATCCGAGGCACCCGTCAAGGCAAATCAATTATTTGCTGCTGCTTAGCGCCGGAAATTTCTGCAGATTCTGCCGTAACTGTTATATATTTGCAGCGTACATGCATATGGAGATCAAATGATGAAAAATATTGAAGCGGGAAGCATCCTTAAAAAACTACGTGAAACTGCGCCTCTGGTTCACAACATTACCAACTATGTAGTAATGAACTCCAGCGCCAACGCATTACTGGCCGCCGGAGCCAGCCCGGTAATGGCGCATGCCATGCCCGAAATGGAAGAAATGGCGACGCTGGCGCAGGTGCTGGTGCTCAACATCGGCACTCTGTCGGATGATTGGATAGAGGCCATGCTGGAGGCCGGACGTGTCGCCGCAAAGCGCGGTATTCCCATAATTCTCGATCCGGTAGGCGCCGGAGCGACACGCTATCGCACCCGCACTGCCGAACTTCTTTTAAAAGAACTGCCCATAACGGTTCTGCGCGGCAACGCCTCCGAAATCATGGCTGTCTCGGGCGTAGCTTCCGGTACTCGCGGCGTTGACAGCAGCGCCGCCGTCAACGATGCGGTCGAACATGCCCGCAGCATCGCTCTGGCGCGCTCGCTTACGGCAGTAATTACCGGCCCGGTCGATATCATCACCGATGGGTCCTGCATCGTTTCCGTATCCAACGGCCATCCTATGATGGGACGCGTCACCGGCACCGGCTGTGCAGCTACAGCGCTTATCGGCGCATTTCTGGCGGTCGAAACCGACTCTG